>ERZ1740065.1244-NODE-1244-length-15042-cov-12.575699_pt1 | contig 15042 bp, 15 predicted proteins | sample MGYA00581738_ERZ1740065 | MGnify/ENA primary metagenome ERZ1740065 (study PRJEB43018, sample SAMN04849749) | marine metagenome | isolation source: floating plastic debris | place: Pacific Ocean | collected 2008-09-01 | study: EMG produced TPA metagenomics...
TGGTAATTTTGTCCCCGTTATCCCCCTGTTGTTACTCACCTGGCACCATTCCCATTATCTGCCGTATCAAATACAAATGCGGGTCCCCCCCCCCCCCCTCCAAAGGGATTACCAACAATGCCTGTTTGGGCTGATCTAGTTGGTGATTGTACTAAGGGTTGGATTAGAGTCAGTTGTCTACAGGTGGAGTTAACTAGAAAACAATTGAGAGCAAAGATTAGACACTCTGGCAGACATCTTACCTTCTCACTGTACTAGGAGGGTGGATTGGAGTCAGTAGTTATCTGCAGGTTATGTGGAAGTTAATGGATGAGTAAACTAGGAAACAATTGAGAGCTGGGAAACTCAAGCCTATTATCATCATTACTTATCTCGTAATGTATTTATGTCCTTATGTAACAGGTCTGTCAATGGTGCTATACAAGGGTGCCAATCCGATTCTGGCAATGTTTGTCTGTCATTATGTGGATTTGAGCAAAGATTTTGGCTAGAAGAGATTAGCTCTTACAGGTTTGCTTCTATAGTGCTATGAGCTAGTCATCAGATGTCAGCTAGAATGTATCACAAGTGTTGAGAAATTTTTAATAAATCATCGGCAGTAGGGCATTGATCCATTTGAACAGTCTGATGAATTAGATGAACTTATTTTATGTTCTGAATAGGTATAGTCAACTATGTTTCCTATTCTTGCTTGCTACGAAAAGTAGATATCCCAGGATGCACATCAGACTGATCTGTTTTGCCAGCGATGCTGTCTTCTATGGAACCTCATGCTGTGTTACAAGCATCAGTAACTCAGCACCAATATGATACTCGAAATCAGCAGCGGCAGCAGCATCCCCAGCAGCAACAACAGCAATACCACTCCCAACAGCAGCAGCGTATGAATCACCTGCGGCAGCAGGGGTACAACCAATCATCATACATGTTTAACTCGGGTCCCCACGGCGCTGACCAGCAACGCCAAACCCGGCAGCCTCTACAAAAGAGTAAGCATTATACCAACAGTATTAAACTGTCATACTTCGTCCAGTTGTAGTTTCACTTCTTCTATCGCATTACAGATGGCTATTCCTGTGGCACAGCGATGCAAGGTCGCAATCTCCCGTCCAACCAAGACTGGCATGCCATGCAGCAGTTGTCGACGCCGTTTGATCGCCGACAGCGAAATGACAGCCGACACTCCAACCTGATCGATAACCGGTATGAGAGAGCCTGTCCGAGCTGACTCGTATGCAATCCATTCAGACTCGCACAAATATTTATAAAATTATGTTACTAGTTCCAACGATAGAATGACAGCGCAGCAGAGACCTGCATTTCATTCTCCAGTGAAGTATGACAAACGACCACCTGCAAGTAACCAAGAGGCACCTAAAGCCAGTGTCAACAAGTGCCCCATATGTCTCGAACTAGTTCCCATGCAGGTCAGTGTCACAGTGAGGTGTCTACCTCTCCTGCAGCACTGTGGTTAGCATAAATATGGACATAGACATAAAACTAGTTTGCTTTCCTCTTACCCATCATGTAATGTAATACGAATATTCTAGAAGACTGTATTTGACAAGATGTGGAAAACGAACAACTTGTTGCTGTAGAACTGGATTTGATAGCGAAGGCCTACGGCTGCAAAAATAGCTGTGAAAAATTAAAAGAGATGGTCGCGAATTTTAGCAAATCCTGTGCAACATATGATTACAGTTTTATTAATGGCTGATCGAGCGTGTTTCCTCTTTTATGTATCCGGGAATTTATTTTGACGATGATTTGAAATGGCAGTCAAACAGTGACTCTGTTTATGAAAAGCTCAAGCAGCGTTTTTGTGCTTTTTTTCTCAGTTTTGTTATTTCAAACCTAGTACAGCCCAGAAAAATTATTATTATTATTATTATTCTGATAAAGCCTGTTTTACATACAATTTTGAGTTATGGTGTAATTCTGCTACTAAAAAGCAGATAAACAGAATGACTGGGCAATTTAAAAAGAGGAATTTTGACCTTGATGTGGATTTTTATCTATGCACCTTGATAAAGAAGACTGCTTTTAAGTTCATTTCTGATCCATCTCACATTCTACATGATTGTTATAAGACTAAGAGTTTCTATTATCAAATGCCAAGAGCAGCACCTCTAGATTTTTGAACAGTTTTATTCCATTTAGTATCTGCACTTTAGATAATTAATGTTTTAGGCAAAAATTGAGAGCTAATTTTGCAATTGCAATGTGCCAATGACAATCATTACCTTTAGATAAATGTTATTGTCATTATCTCTATTGTTAGAATTCACTATAGCAACTATACTCATTATAATTTGTATAGGAGTTGTCTTCTCATTTATGGGATTGCTACCGTTAGATTGCGATCATTTTTATTTCTTGATGATTTTGAAGGAAACGCTTTTTAACATTTCTATCGCTATCAAATCCGGCTCTACAGTATTTCCAACTTCAAGAGGGTAGAAGGCAACTAGTGAAGCTTTCCTTCTGGGAAGCTTAGCTTTGTGCTTTATTTTAGCCTGTAACCTGTGCTTACCTGTCACAATTACATTCAATTGTCCTATCCAAGACTGGTGACTCACCTATCGTGACAGGATTGGATCCAACATGCCACCAGTCATGGCAAGTCTGCAGCTCCGCACAGTGATTCCAGACATCATGTTGTATCCAACAACACAAACCCTTCTACCGCTCAGCGTACTCAAGCATCAAATGTGAATGTAAGGCTATCCTCTCTCTCCCCCTTCCCCTCTCCCCCTTCCCCTCTCTCCCTTATTTAAACTTCGTTCCTCGTGCCCTCCTTCTCTCTCACATCCTGCCGTCCTCCTTGTCTGCCAGTCACCGGTTCTTTTTTTAGTTACAAATGAAGTTTGATTGTGAGTACATGGTGATCGAAGACCTTCTGAAGGCGGCTGAAAGCACTCCTGACTTGCTACGCCAATTCCGTTGTTCTGTAAGTAGTTTTAACACAGACATAGTTTGATGGTACGATTCTAGAGTAAGGTGCTCCATCATTGTACCGCTTATACCCGTTTCTCGTTACTCAGCTCTGCTCGATGCAAGGTATGGCATTCGGGAGATTCCTCGAGCATATACAGAGTCCTGGCCACATGCAGGTGGGTAATAGTGTAATCCCTAGTTTAATTTAATCTCCAGTTCTCCTATAGATGGTTTTAATCTTGTATTTCTATAGCAAGTTTATTTGTGGATCTCCAGCCCAACATCACAAGGCTATGAGAGGCATGGGGTATGGACATGTCTAACATTGATCACTATTGGTGCTATGAGGTGAACATGCTTCATCTATTGCTCCTATTTGTTTACAGCACCTTCTTCCCTCGTCTTGGGACAGTCGGCACCAGTGCGGGTTTTGCGAGGTCAGTGCCTTGTTATAGATCTTTATTATACATACTATCCTCAGTAACTGACTCTTTCCTTGACTCCCTCTTTCCACAACAGATTCATACCTGTATGATATGAATGTAGTGAGTCTGATATCTAGCTTTTCTCCAGGTGTGTTTGAAGATTGTGGTATTCCCGGAGGGTCCTCGAAAGTATCACAAAGAAGACTCTGCTCATCTGAAGAAGATCCAGTGGATAAAAGAGGGTCTCCAATGGGTAATTAAAGGTGAGTAGGGCTGACAGTGTATTTTCAGATATTGACAGCATCGGTATTGCTGTGCTTTGGTTCTGAAAATACCTGGCAGCACGGTATTAGCACTGCGATATTGACAGTATTGGTCTAGGGGTTCTATAGTCTATAGCATACCCAACAATATCCGTCGGCCACAAAATAAACATCACTCCCATATTTCTCTCTTTTTCTGTAGGACACGCGATGAGAAATGAAAGGGGTAATGTGACCGGAGACAGGACTGCATCAATGCCACGACGACCTGTCAGCTCCTCCTCGAGTACCAGTAGGTTATCTCCAATTGAGGAACAGAGAGTAGTGTAGTAATGTGTAATGTATAAGACCAGTTATCATATCAACTCTCAAATTGTAATTGTGAATTTTGACATCATTTACTCTTCTATTGGCAGCCCCGCCAGTTTCATATGCAGCGGCCGGCTACTAAAGCTGGCTTATTACCTGCGTAGAACACCTGCCAATAGGAGAGTAAAAAATGCTTTAATTTTCCATGGCTGCATCTTAAGGACTGAAAGCCTGGGATTCTGCTGTGTTAAACTCCAATATAGTAACGGCTAGGGGGGGTTGGTGGGCATCTCTTTGATGCTATAGAATGCCGCAATCGGGTGTGTTTTTATGGCGCCTCATACCCATTTCTCTTGCAAGCTGGTAGCAATAGATGGTGTATTGTTTGTTGTACAATCAAATAATTCCGAGTGTTGTGCTGGTCATTTTCTTTTCCATTGTTGGTACTGAGATACTGAATGCAGAAACATATTTACAACCCTTCTTGCAGGTATTGATAAAAGCGCTCCTCTAGTTTCTAACAAGGGAAAATTGCAGGTACAGTTTGTTTCAACAAATCGGTGGTCACTGCTTTGTCTATACATTTTGTATACATATGAATTCCCATCTTTGGGTATGTTCAACTTACCATATAACACTTCCAAAACTCCAAAAATACAGTGGCCCATAATTTTTCTCGTATGAAAACTGCTATTGATGATTACAGGACATACTTCAAACTATTCGTTCTGCTTCTGCTATTGATCCCAGAGTGAGCAAGCCTGGCTCATCACACAGGAACTATCAGGTTCAGCCTGATAGGAACCAAACAGAAATAGAGCGCCGGGCGCATGTCGGCTCCATTCCTGCACCAACTCGTGCTCAGCCTGAGCCGAGGTTTAATGATAAATCAGATGGGAAACATGAACATGCTTCAAACCCATCTGCTAGGGATCATCCTGAGAAGAGGCGCATGCACTCCGCAGAGCGTTTACTACAGAGGTCATCATCTATACCCATAACCCAGCATCAAGAGAACTCAGACTACCAGCTTCATCCTAGAAGATCGCCCTCAGGTAGAAGGTCGCCTTCAGGTAGAAGGTCACCCTCAGGTAGAAGGTCGTCCTCAGGTAGAAGGTCACCCTCAAACAGAAGCTCATCTCTAAGACACAAGATTTCTCCCATGCGAAATCGGCCACTTCAGAGAACACCGAGGCGGTCAAAATCTCCAAAAGAAAGGAGATCTAGATCTCCAAGAGATAGAAGGCGATCTAGGTCTCCAAGAGATAGAAGGCGATCTAAGTCTCCAAGGAGGCAATCCAGATCTCCAAGGAGAAGCTCAAAACCTCAAGATCAGAGGCGCTCCTCAACATTCCATCCTAGGCCAAAGTGTATGAGCAATGAACGCTCTCCAAGGCCCGCTGTTGACCAACACTCACCATTTCATGCTAAAAGGCGTAGAAGGCTTAGCCCAGTTGTTTTGGATGAAGCTGCAAGGGATTGTCTCACCAAAAAGATAGAGAACACTTGGCAAAAGTACTACCACAAGTATTACAGTTGTGCGTCCACCAACCCAGAAATTGTTTTAGAGATGCAAAAAGAGTACTTGCGTTCGTATAAAGGCTTCTTCAAAGATGACCCATACTTCGAATACTATTATGTCAAGCTTGCCAGACCAGAGGATTTGAGAGAGGCTCTCACTCTGAGAATTGACCGTGGATCACCAGGTCCTGACCCAGATGCGTCTTCTAATGTACCTGTAGTTATACCATCAGAGCGAAAAGGTGGTATAGATACTAGACCAAAGCACAGCCCTCCATCACATCATCGATCTCATGTTTCATCCAATGAGATTGAGAGGATTCAACATCAATCACAACCAAGACCTCGAACACCACCAAAACATAAACTTTTGGACTCAAATGGAAAGACTGAAAGACCTTCCCACCAACAAGTGAAGAAAGTGGAAGAAGCACCCACAAACCCGGATCCTGAGTCATCTCAAAAGGTTAGTGGAGACGATAGCCGCAAGGAGTCCCATGGGAAGAACCACCCTTCCCAAGATGACGAAGAAGTGCGGAAAATTGCTGAACAACTCCTCAAAGCGGCCAAGGAATCTGAGAAACTGGTACTGCCTCCACCCCTGAACAAGAGTGAAAAAGGTGGTGCGGCAAAGTCTACCATGCTTGTTGAAAGTGTAGAAACGAAGCCACATACAGAACCATTAGAAATATCCCAAAGAGGGATGTCATTGAATCCAAATCCATTTAGTTCTGAAGGTGGTATAGGCCTATTTCAAGTTGTCCACCAAGATCAAACAGAGCCTGTTATCACTTCCACTACACAAGGGTATCCAATTGACAAGCTTCATACTGATGGAAGAAGTAAATCAGTCTTGGATCGGCTAGGCGCTCAACGGAGGAAAAGAAATGGTGTGGAAAGTAGTGGTAGAGACTATCATCGAACAGCATATGAAAATAAAACATCTAGAAGAGAAGATGGGTCTATGAAGAACAAAAGCTATGGGAGTCGTGATGGTTCAAAGTTTCCTCAGGCGTCTTCAGACAAAAGTCATCCAGGACCTGGCCCTGGTACGAATAGTAGTTCAGCAAAACATTCAGTTACTGCAAGGCTGGGACCTCCGTCAAAGGCTTCTAAATCATCTAGTGATAATGCCCCTCAGGTGAGAATTTTTGGATTGCAGTTAAGATTTCTCTCTTCACCAATCCATGGAATAGGTAACAAGTCGTTGCCTTTATAACTTCATTTTCCTACTGAGGCATATTCATTTCCAGATCTTTGATGATCCTTTTCTTGGGTTTGTCCACAAGACTTTGACTGGTATAATACTGATTGGTCAATATCAGAAAGCTTTGGTAAGTTTTAGCAATCTTGATGTTTGCTCCTCATACTAATCAATGTGTTGGCAATTCATGCATTTTCTATGGCTGTATTTTTGGAACCAATACAAGTGGTTGTGTATGTCAATGAAGGCTCAAGATGACAACCCCAGCACCAGAGAGGAAATGGCCAGAGAGCAGGAGACTATGAGGAAGCGGATGCTGACAGCTGAGGGGCATATACTGATTCAGATTGCACGGTGCTGTATCAGTGAACCGGAAAATCTGGAACGCTCTTTCCCTGATCTGGACAACGATGTCGGCCCAATCATGAAGAATCTTGATTCACAAGTCTTGGCATTGATTGCGGACACGCCTATTATCATTGAGTGAAGTCGTTTTGGGATGTCGTTGCTTTCTCACTGGGGGCATCAATCCAACACTTCCCCGGTTGGCGTAAATTCACTGAAGAGGAACCGAATATCATGTGGTGCTGGCTGTATGGTATCCATTCCACTAAGATCGACTTATTTCAATTATTGTAATGTTCCTGTTTGTTTTAGTCAGCATATCTATATCAGTTGTATCCTTATTGATCATGTATTTTAAGGTCTGTAGAGTTCAAATACAAACATACCATTTACAATCATTTCCACGACTTTGATCAAAGATGCCGACTTAGAAATCAGCTACTACATAACCAGCCGTCAGAGGAGAGAATTAAGAAGACCTCATGTAAAGAAAAGATTTTGCTAATATGCAAATCTCATCCGCTCAGGATAACCTAGTTTGTCAAGGTTAGGATTGCACGCAAAGTTGATCATTGGGGGAGGACCGCACATGATGATCAACGTATCATCTGCAGGTGGTGGCAGATGCTCCGAGATCATCTCAGCACTGATGAATCCCTTGCTGTACTGCCAGCCTGTGGATATAGACACCACATGCTTCAGAGCATGATGTTATTACAGAGGGTAAAATAGAAGTGGTGAATAGTGTTTACCCTCATTAGGCCTATCAAGGGTGTAGTGCAGGTGGAACTGATCTGGGTGCTCAGCTGCAATCTCCTCCAGCTCGTTCCTCAGAAGAATATCCTCCTCCGTCTGAAATTACATAATACAATCATGGTGGAGGTTGTGTGGGTTTGATGTACCCCAACGTAGCAAGTCCATAGCTGAAATTCAAGTCTTCAAATCAATGGTTATCTGACCAAGGCGAGACTGGAAAGTAGAGAATACAGATAAACCAATATGCTACTCTAAAAATAGACGCTGTGCTATTTCTTGCCTTACATTTTTAAACCTAATCATTAGTTAAATTGGCTTTTGTGAATCTCCCATCCATGTGCGTGCACATGCCTGCACACCCACACGTGGGACACGTGCCCACATGCACATCAACAGGAGAGTCACAAAAACCGTTAAATAAGATTAATCACAGAGCACATGCACATGTTGTACAATCCATGACATAGGTCATGCGGAAATTTGTAAGGGAATTATCTTATAAGATTCTATTGGCCATTACCAACCAGCCAACTGACTCCTGGCTTGGTATAAATGATTAGTCTCGCGGAACCGAGTCTATGGACAGTTTTACATTCAGCTTGACCAGTACACATGAAAGCTATGTGCAGAGCCATGTTCAGTTTGTTTTGCATCGAGGTGAGATCTCATCACCTCAAACTCGTAACTTCATCGTAGCAGTAATTTGAGTTCATAGCCAATAAAATGAATACTCAAATCCAGAGTTCCGAGTATAAACCCCCATTGCTACCAATATCAATACATCAACAGTATTGGCCTTTCGGCATTTTTTACTCTTATGTCGGCATGCGGCCTATTCATTCGCGCCTGTACTAATTGCGGACTAAATGCAGCGTAAGACAGGCGGCATGCCGACATAAGAGTGAAAAATGCCGGCCTTTTCATATTTATAATTATACTCAGCATGTCGTGTATTTTGATTTTTACATATGGCCTGTCACCATATTCTGTATTCATCTGCTCAAAGCCACCAGCTGCCCTATCATCAGCATTGCTACTGCCCTCAATACCTGATTAGTCAATACGGCATCATTCATGTGGCAGGAATGGATTCCAGTTATTTTCCACTCCTAAGTAAAATCAAATTTTGAGATAACTCTAAAATATAGCATTCAATTTTAATAGCGTTTGCTATTACAGCTATTACTGCCAGGTCGCTAAAACTTTTGGATTTACAGTATCTTCAATTCGTAAAATCGATTTTGAGGTAACTTGTGTGAGGAGCACTCAGATTTGGGAGACAATTTGTCGGACTCCCAAAGGGATTGACTCAAGCTATAGCAGCTCTTCATCAGCACCTAAACTGAGGGGATGGCATACCCATTGACCCCTGTCAGTGTATGGACTGATGGGCTGCACAGCGGAAACCCAAGTATATTAGAAGATGTACCTGGTCAAGATCCTAAGGCCTTGATATTGGTGATGATACATGCTACAGCATACGCAATATTTTTTCTGATATAATCAAACGAGTGATTCTAGCTTTGTTTTACAATCCATGTAATTTACTTATGTGGCCAATAAATTAATAATATCAAGGCTGTGGGATGATTGCTGCATATGTAGGAACTCCATTGGCACTGCTACTGTGCGAATGTACCCAACACACTCGGCCCAAACACACTCAAACACACTCGGCCGTGGATTAGGCAGAACTTACTTGATTAGCAAAGATGAGGCTTAGCTTAGTCTTGTCCTCAGGCTTCTTGAACACCTCCCTGATGAGCTGGAGCATGGGAGTGATACCTAGAGGAAAGACATGGATCTTCACACTAGTTCGGTTAGGATAGGAATGTGGAGCATTGCTAGTGTGACCAACATATGGATATATACACTCATATGGATTTATACTGTGGCTATTGATGCTACAGACCTGTTCCACCAGCGATCATGCCTACTCGCTTAGCCACTTTAGTTTCAGGAGAGCTCTTCTTGTCTGGTCGGATTGCGAAGTTACCCTCGCCATTGTAGACGCAGAGGCCACTGGGCCCTCTCATGTCAATGCTGCTGCCAATCTCCATATCGTTCAAGTACTGAGACATCTTACCACCCTCGGGAAACTTTGGGTGCACATTCTTGAAGTACACCTATGCGGGACAATAATCCTCTGTGTGAGATGAACAGTCTGAACAGTATTCAGTATATTTTCAACCAAGCCCATGAGAAGAGACTTCAAATACTTTATACAATATGATGAAGCATAAATCGGTAGTGACAGTGGTGACATAATGGTACAGGGAGAAAAGTCACTGTCAGTCAACCGCTATTGAACTGGTCATGCTGGTGGAGCTGGCATTCATCAGGCTTTGAGCAGTTATGCTATATTACAGGATGATGATTGATGATTGGCATGAAAAAGCTCAAAATAATCCTGTTTATCATTTACTAGTGGTCCAACTTTCCACAGCCATTGGGAATAATTCACCATAGCTTTCTTTGGCATGCTACACATCAGTGCTGAACTGACGCAAGCCCAAGTGTACAAATTTGGAAGCTGGAGAGTGATATGAGGTGAGATACAAAGTGAAAGCAAGAGTGGAGAGGACATAGCAAGCAGAAAGGAGCAATAGGATAACATAGGAGTGAAACCAGTTTAGAATCAGACTTGCGTATTTTACAACAATACGCTCATGTGTAGTGGACAACACCAATTGATATACAGTATACATGGTAATTATTGTGTCCGAAAAATATCATAAGTCTCAGAACCTCTACATCCTCTATAACTGTCCGTCACACTAAATTTAATATCATCGCTTATGATTCAATCACTAGAGGCAATAGGTGAGCAACTTCGCTCGTGATTCTGTTTGTAGTGAAACTCCTGACAGAGTTATTTGGCTACATTTAAAACATATAATTAATATAAAATAAAATAATAATATAAATAAATAGAATAAAACTATAATCACCATAGTTACCATAGTTACCATAGTTACCATGTATACAGTAGATGTATAAATTGCTCCATCAGATATAGAAATCAGCTACAAATTCCTCACCTTTATGACAAAGTCTACATAGCCAAGATCATCATCACTGGATACCGGTGTGTATGGACGGACTACCAGCTTGTTGTTGACAAGAGCACTCATGTAGATGTGAGTGCCTGCAAAGATATTCAAGTACAAATATAATCGCATATAATTCAGTATCAAACAGTTGTCAAATCAGTTGTAAATAGCTGTGAGCTGCAATTACTGCACAGTCATACCAATTGGCAGTCCAAAGCAATGATCTGGTGATGGAAGAGCAAATCGGAATCTCCTTGTATCGTGACTTAGTTCCTAGATAAGAACGATGAAGGTTTTTCGGTTTAAGAATGCAGACAAATGGTAATCTAAGTCTTATATCACATTAGTTTCTATCAAAGTAAGTCAGAGATTTCACCCTACCTCTTTCTCAATCATTTTGAGAGACACTTTCACATTGGGATCGACTAAGGTTTTGGGTGTAGCCTTCTTCTTTTTAGCCAATACCATGATGAGAAATATGGAAGTAACAGCAATCACACCAGCGGCGATCAGGAGTGGCTTCGTCTGCAAAATTTCGTGAAGGTAATTCTACTTTCATGCACATATGCGTCTAGGCAGTAACGGGCTTCACTTACCACATCATCCATGCTTACGATACTGTGTGGATGAACAGCTTTTAGCTTCCCTTGCAATTCTACGAATGAAGTAGCTGGTTTCTCAGGTACGTCGGACGAAATATGCCTATCTACGGATGAAAATGGGACACCGCCTTTAGTAGCACACACGGCCCACTACGTACCTAGTATCTGGATTGATGCGTGATAAGCTGATGCTTTGTGTGCGTATACAAAAGCTTTTTTGAAACCGAGGCCTCTAGCCGAAACATTCAATTATTCAATATTTTAAATATTGAGTGTAATAGCTGGTATTTGCAGTCACTTTCAGGAAATAGAGGAAGCTTTCATAAGTATGAATTTTTATTTTTAATTATTTACTCCAGAGATCTTACGGCAAAATAAAATTGTTACCGTTTGGTAACATAGTAATGAACGGCGACTAGCGCAGAAATCAAAACACCGCTTTTCTGGGAACTAGAAAGAAACAGAAACCACCTCCTAGTTATTAACAGCACCTCTTTAATCGACTCGCACATGGTATTACAGCAACTGGAGTAATGAATTTGGAGTTGTTAGGTAATCATCTACTCAAAAGTCATGTGAATATGACTGCTCGAACTTCGTTTGTGTTCGAATTTCATTCATACATCATGTGTTTGCTTTCGTTGTAGAAACGTTTGGGCAAAACTACCCAGAGGTTGGTCGACATCATTATTAACCCTGTTACACCTACCATGCAGGCTTACTGTGCAACTATTACGTTCGTGAAAAAGCTAGTGGTGTGTATTTTGTCTCATAAATAGGAAGTTGATGGCACTCTGGATTCGGTCAGTGTAGCGATAACTTGCGCGTTCAACCGCCGGGGCACGCTCTTAGCCGTTGGATGTAATGATGGTAGAATCGTTATATGGGACTTCCTAACTCGGGGAATTGCAAAAATCGTGTCCGCTCATGTTCACCCTGTGTGTTCACTGAGGTAAGTACAACAATTCGAACTAGTGAACACCTATCCCAATGTTATCTGTTCCCCTTTTGCTGGCTAATCGCCACAGCATCTTACCCAGCTATTGAGGGTTAGAAACTACAAACATGAGTTTGAACTGGTGGTGTACACACATCAGAAATTATTTTTTACTGATACAGTGCGTCAATCCATCGCAGCCCGAAGGTCTCCTTGCGGAACACAAAGCAGGTACCGGGATAGGTGTGGGTGGGGGTGTCCTCTCCCACAGGTGGTCTAGGGTCTCTCATGGGAACATCTTGAATGAATATAAGATTTCACCGAGCTATTTTGGGAAGTAAGCTTTGGTATTCAAGTGTAGAGCGATTCTTAGCTGCCTAGTGGAGATAAATCGGCATACAATCAGTGACTTGTAGTCATAGTAACCAAAATGTTTGATTTGCCTACAAGAGCCCAAAGACTATAATTTCACAACTTATTTACTGTTGAAAACGTAGTTGATTGTTTAGCTGTGATACTATGCCTTTTGATAATGCAGTCATTATTTACCTAGATCTATTACTAGCAGAGATAAAAAATGTTTGAGGCAGATATTTCGACAGATGCAGAGGTTTCAGTGGTGCTATGCCTTGTTACCTCAGAATTAACATGTGCACGCACTAATGTTGAGAGGACCTGTATATGTGCTCATTGTTTTGAGGTGTAAATACAACATAAATCCTACGTATGTTTCCCTGCTTGGGGAGGCATTCCTTATTCGGAGTTGTGCTACCTCACCTAATCCCCCCCCCTCTGAGATAATCCAGTGTATTTTGGGTATAAATGCCTATAAATCTGAGCGGACACATTTTCTTGTTCTTTTTGGATAGATAGATAGATAGGAAACTCGTTTGCTAAGCTATGGATTTGGTAACTTGGTTTCAAGTCTGTTTACCCGATAGTAATTGTCTCTGATCTTTGAGATCGATATACTGCTACTGCTGCTATGAAATCCTTAATCAACGTGTTTGGCTCAAGATAATCATCTATTCCTCACACAATCCTTCATCAAACTCAAATCACGTAGTGACTTACATCTTTCATGTCTGTTCTGTTATGTTTTCATTTGTGTTTGACCAATTTTTCAGTCGAATTAACTATTGTTGCGCAACTGTAACATTTACTGTAAGTGTATAAAAATGAGAAAAAATATATAACTAAAATGTAAATCTAAAATATGAAATATAAATATAAAATAAATGCAGAAAATTGGTCTGCTGGAAACCGCATTTAATGTGTTCATATTGTATTGGATGCCTTTGCAATCATCTCTGGTTGTTCACCTTATGCTGACAGTTTAATGGGTGTTTTAGTTTCAACAGAAATGGATACAAACTGCTGTCCGCGTCTATCGATAACGTCGTGTCCATGTGGGACGTGATGAGTGGTAGCTGCCTGCATACGTACCGATTTCCCTCTCCCATACTCAAAGTTCAGTTTCATCCCAGAGACGAGTGAGTTGTAACAGACTTCTGTACTCCAGCTTAGTTTAGTTTAGCTCAGTAGAGTAATGTAGAAGTGCCAGCCAGTGCCTGCCAGTGCCAGCCAGTGCCTGCCAGTGCCTGCCAGTGCCTGCCAGTGCTTCCTTGATTTCTCTTGTATAATATAGCTCCTCTGAAATAGTCCAAGTGCTGCATTTTTCAAAATAATTAATCTCCCTGAGTCTTCTGATTAATATTTTTAATCTTATTTTAATCTTGCCACTACAAACTAGTTTCTGAGCTATAAAATTCATAACAGTATCATTGTTACCAGCTGCAGCAGCTGACATTGATATCACTGTAACATCTTTGATGGGTTATTAGTGGTATTCAACTGCACTGGTGTTGAGTTTGCTTAGATAAATATGCTATCATACTTGTTCACAGATCTTTGTAGCATATCACTCTTGGTTTATCATTGAAATTTACCTCTCAAAAAGCCACAAGATTAATCTTGTGGCATAAAATTAATCTCCTGAGCAATTAATCTTAGTTAATCTTAGAATAACTCGATCGAAATGCAGCACTAAATACGATCCTTTATAGTTTCATCACATCTCATCGTAGCCTGAAATTTCAGAAGCAAACAAAACATCATTGTTACTGTCTGTTAACCCTACCCACAATGCATTACTGTCCGTTATCATTCAATATTCAGAAGTATGAAGTAAAGGCTGTTCAGATTCACAGCTGGTTTAATTGATACATTCTCTTTGTTAATACCAAAAGGATCGGCACTGTTTTGTAGCGCAAAGTTTTTGGTTTGTCCTATGAAGCACGCAGCTGTCCTAATCAATGTGAACGAACCAGAACCCATCATCATACCTTTGGATGAGGAGGTAAGAAACAGCTAAAGAATTACTGTAGTTTCTTCCTATACTGTGAACATAGAAATTTCAAGGTTGTTAAACCATAGCGTTTCCTCAAATTAGCTGTATTTCTAATAATAGCGCCTGGAATTTTTAGCAATTCCTTTCCAGCTTGTATATAACATAACGAACTATCGGAAATCTAGCATTCAACTTAAATAGCGGTTTTTCTTCGCTATTATAGCTATTATTGTGGGGTCGCTATTATAGCTATTTTTGTGAGGTCGCTATTATAGCTATTATTGCGAGGTCGCTATTATAGCTATTATTGTGAGGTCGCTATGATAGCTATTATTGTGAG
>ERZ1740065.1246-NODE-1246-length-15031-cov-12.330529_pt1 | contig 15031 bp, 14 predicted proteins | sample MGYA00581738_ERZ1740065 | MGnify/ENA primary metagenome ERZ1740065 (study PRJEB43018, sample SAMN04849749) | marine metagenome | isolation source: floating plastic debris | place: Pacific Ocean | collected 2008-09-01 | study: EMG produced TPA metagenomics...
GTTCTAGTGCTATCGATGACTCAGAGATATAGCTTCATTAAAATTCTCCAGCAGACAGTTCAGTTCATCCACCACTTCTTTCCATTGTGTGTAGGGTTCAGTTGAGTTCACAGTTGACCAAACTCTAAGTTCAGTTCAGTTCTGATTCGTTTCAATGCCATGGGGATTGTTCTGGAATTCTCAAAAAATAGCAAACCGAATCGGAATCGATTCAGTTCATGGGAATCGATTCCAAGGGTCTGCCAAACCACCAACCGACAGTCACAATGAGTGCAGAGTGACAGGCTTGTTTGTCAGTAGGTTACAATGATCATGTGAGACACTTAAGCAAAGGGAAACCCCTCCATCTGAGGACATGCGAAACTTAAGAAGAGAGTATCATTCCATCGCTAGGAAGTAGTCTCTTGCACCACAGCATCGGCATGTTCTTTTCCACGAGTTCGAAGCACACGAAGCACTTGAACTGTTGAGGTAGCTGCAGTTATTTCATTGACAATGATTTCACTATTAAGTGTGACCATAATATGTGTTTCAGTCATTTAGCGTTTGACTAGTAAGCGCTATTACCTAATTCTCAGCAGGATTGCTTGGCTAACTTGTCCGCCGGTGGCAGCGAAACAAGGGATACTGCTAGAATGAGTTTGGGCGCACCGCGTCACCTCTGCTTCCATAGATTGACACCCCCACAGACTGCTCCTCGACAAAACGCTGATGATGGCTCACACAATTTGATGGTGAGCTCCTTTTTCTACAGCCATACAGCTGTAAATGTGAGCTGACTACATCACATGACTCTACCGATCTTGAGCACGTGACACAAAGAAAATCTATGATTCCACAAAAAAACTAGGTCACCCTAACCACGTCCAGTCATTAGTACGGAAGCTTCACAACTCAGCCCACCATGTAGATGAGGGATTCTGCCACAGGGTATCCAAGATAGAGGCAGATTAGATTGATGTAACTACTAATAGTGTGCCCGGGCATTCTTATTGGCTTAGAGTTGCAGAAGAACAAAAAATGCGATCAGAATTCCGCCAATCATAAAGCATGCAGTATTGGCACCACTGCAATTTCAGAACCAGGAGCCAGCGAATGAATCCCTTTACACTTGGTGAACTTACTGCGTTATTTTAATCCTATACAGGACACTTGGATTCTAGACAAAACGCATCAACTTGCTTGCCATTGCCCTAAAGGTTTTAAGGCTCTGTAAAAAACAGGGAACTCGGCTTCCTTCCGGTTGTCGGTGACCAAACGGTAGCTGGTATAAAGTATTGAGGGGAGAGGTAAATCAGCCTACGAACTTAGAGTACTTCATTACAGATGGAAAACAAGCAGTGCTTTAAAGCACAATCTTCCAGATTTATACAGTCCATTGCTTTGAGCATTACTGATTTCCTGATAGAGTAAGAGCCACTGATGCATGATAATGGTAACGCTGGTCCAGTATCGGTACATCCACATTGCATTCACATCTCCCCTTTCAATCAGCTGTGCTCAGGGTAGATTTTACTACATTATGCGTTACACTGTGCTCCAAACTGCTTACCATACAGCTCTGGATGGGTTGTATGTCAACTGTAATTGGCTGCAAATAACGTTATGAGTAGTAGGTGCTGGGGTCTGGTGATCAGTGGCTATTTGCTACCCAAGGCATTATGTGAAATGTTAGGGCTCATGGAAGTTTAGGAGCTGTCCATCATAATGTCATTGCAACTGTATGACTGTATTCATCTAGCCAGTTGGGTAGGTGGCAGTGAAAAGCTAAAAGTGATGAAGGGAGGGCTATGAAGTGTGGCCACAGCACATGCTTGCCCTCCCTTAAGTGGTAAGCCAATGGGAACACTATAACCCCTTCACCTATTCTCTAGGGCTCAGGAGACTTCTAAAAAATAAGATAGTGGTCAGTTGTGCCCACTGGTGCTAATCTCATTGCCAGTCATCGCTGATGGTTTAGCCGACCACAGGTCTGATTGCCTGTCAGGTATGTATCAGTGAAGGCGTGTCTGTTACCTGATGTGATCACGGTGCTCATTGGTCAATTGTAACGTGGCGTAAATATACAACTTTTTCCAGGCCACTGATGGACAGCTGACTGCAGACAAGTTGCTCATTTCCAGCAGTCAAATCAGTACAAAGAGTTTGATCTGTCTTCTGAAATCACTGCTATTCAGAACTTGCGAAATCTTCCTATTCAGGCTTGTTTTACTACAACCTTGAACGGATCCCCTGGTTTTGAAATATCAAAGTATTCAACAGATATGGCTGCAATTAAGAGCTCGGCTTTGGTGAATCTCGCGCTGTTGTACCCGCAATTGCTCACCTGTGCTCTCAAGCAGTTACCCGCAGTTGCTTGCTCTCATTTGCCCCCACGAGTGTTTCATAACTCAGTTCATTGCTAGTCTTTGCTTTTGTCCCACCAAGCAACTGAAAAGGGCAAAAAACTGAGTCACAAAAACCCGTGTGCGCGGGCAATTGCTTGGTAGTGCGCGGTCAATTGTGGACACAGCAACAGAAGATTCACAAACGCCGATAACTCTGCTATGGACCAACAATTGCACATACCATTGCCAATTCCTCTCTATTTTTAGATTTGCATGATAATGCTTGACATTTGCAACTTTTGGAGATATTGACCTATTTCACTCCTATACCAGCATGCTGCCTATTCATGTGAACCGGTGTTAACACCAGCGAAAGCATACTGAGTGCAGACTAAAGCTGGTTTAACACAGGTGCGAGCAGGCGCGCGTGCCGACATGACAGTAAAAAATGCCAATACCTTCATGATGTCAATTTATGGGTAGCGAATGTCATATTATGACTAATTATTTTCCTGGAAAGTTATAGTTAGTGCATACACTGGTTTTCTTGAGGGTTCCAGCATTCGATCCCCATTGCTTGAACACAGACCGTTCTCTGACTTGATCATTACAGACTGCCAACTCTGGGAGCTGATTCGTCCTACCTATGGCAGCATTGTGAAGTTAAGCGGTGCTCACACTGCGCCGGCCAGCCGATACCATTATTTGGCCCATCTGCTCGGTGTGAGAGGGCTAGCCAGTTGGTGATCTGGCTTCACCCGATGCACCGGCGACAACATTTTTCAAGCGATAGAATTTTTTCTCGGGTGGGCATTGACCAATAGGAGAGGAATGGAACCCCTTTTCATGAGCTACTCACACTGTGCAGATCCGTGAAATGATGGTATCTGCCGGCGGCAATCGGCGCAGCGTGAATGCGACTTTAGAACATGTCTACAGGTAACACCGCTATGTTACCTTTCCACATATTTAAACTTTCTCTGCCTGAGAAAATCTGAGGCCCTCCTCAGATGTGGCAACCATAGCCGTGGTCAGCAAAAGCATCAGCAGTTGTTGGCAAAAAAACTGACACTATGGTTGATGCTGCAGTGAAACTGCTGACCACTACAGTATGCATTTACATCCTGCTCTAGGAAAAAGGTCAGATGTCTCCATTGTCACTATTCGCTGACCAGCCAATAGGGAAACAGCCACACACCTTGGTAACTAATTGCGAATGGTTTGCCTACAAACAAACATACAGACATTTTGACAAAGTACACTTGACTTGCTGAGTGATTATTCCAAAGAAAACCCTGTAAAAGCCCAAACGGAGATCTGACATGACATCAAGAGAACTGATTCACATGTATTTACAATATGGTGGACGATTGATTGACATCTCCAACCGCCTATAGAATGGCAGTAAAAGCACCAGCACGGACTGCTTCTACTTAATGGTCGTGTTTTCCAGTCTGCCTCCTCTCCAGAGAGATGGATTCACCTGAGGCTGCGGGACTAAGGTCTGTCAGCGACCGATATTGAGTTGTGTGAACGTGACTCGACGCCTCACCCACACGAGCGAACCCGACACGATGCATATGTAAACACTAATCTATCTTCTCACCGATCAAATCTCATTTTGTGGCAGAGAGCGGAGAGTAATCGGGATGGATTGCACATATATTCGGGCCGCAAAGTGAGCCTCAATCACTGTTTGACTGCGGTCAAACCTCTGAGAATATAGAACAAACAAAAGCCGCATACATTTTTCAAAAACGCAGAATGCTATTTTTTCGCTTTTGGAGCTGGCTGATACCACGGTGACTCAGTACAGTTGAACACGAGACATGGTGATCCAGTATGAACATTAGATTTCACATATCGATGGTCTGAGCGCTATTATCTTATAAGTTAACACTGTCATGCGAGGCTCTGCCATGTACTCTCTCTATTAGTGATGGAATTGAGCCAGTATCAGATCCTTCTCGCACGAAGTGTTGGTGCTGCATCAGTATTGCATAGGTACTGTATTAGCATTCAGTTGCACTGTAGTTCAATGACATCACATGGGCAGGTCTTATGTACTGAACTACTGTGTACTGAACTACTGTGTACCGTAGTATTGTAGTATTGTAGTATGGCAGTATCATAGTATTGTAGTACCGTAGTATTGTAGTATTGTAGTATCATATTATTGTATTATTGTAGTAATGTACTATTGTAGTATTGTAGTATCGTAGTATTGTAGTGGTATTACATGGCATTGGCATACGCCATGAACTGAATTCTTAATTGAGTGTTACTGTGTTCTGGTGTTGATTTTAACTGGTCATACTGCAATGGCACTATATGTGTCAGATCGGGCTGGTACTGGGGTCAGATTGTATAGATGCTATATTACACGTACTGGTAAGGATATTAGATAGCCTTGGTATTAGATCTTGTTGGTATTGGATTGTACTGGTTTCGATGTTAAATGTATACTGTATCGGCAGGAGACTGGGTCAGCCACTGTCAACCACCTGCATCAGAGTACCAAGTAGGTCATCCTCCCTATCACACTACCAACTATAGAGTTAGGCAAACATGACGGGACTAGACAGACCTACGCCTCCACCCCCAAGCCCATCATTGGGGAGTCAATGAGTTAAATCGCGTCGCCGCCAAGGACAAATGCTAATACGTAGGCTGCCTGCCAGGTGACATGGCTCATGCAGTCAGCTGTAGGCGTAGTCTGACCTCATATAATTAAGCACCCCTCCTCCCGATAGCAGCCCGCGGAAACCAGTCCCAGGATCAGAGCCGCTGTACCTGTTCCCTTCCAAGAGGGATTTTTGAACGCTAATGATTGATGCCCTAACTGAAGATATAATAACATAGTCAGCATTGTGATTGGTGCGTTAGGATGTCATTGACAAGCAACTTACCAGCAGTTGGCATTGACAGGCTGTGGCTACTAACTAATGTAAAAAAAACACTTGAAACATATGACTTTGGTGGACAGATTGGCTTTAACAGGGCGGTGGAGGCCCCCAGTGTGGTTTCGACTCAAGTATTAATAGAAGGGGCAAGATGTACTTCTCCTGGTACCTCCTAACTAGAGGACCTAGCGCAATGGGCAGGCAGAACGTTTGCATCAGCAGCATCACTTCGCGTGCAGGCAGCACGCTTGGGGTAAATGCTATTGTCACATGATTCAGCTATTTTTTCAGTGATGTCAAGGTGACATGGAGTGTCCAATTGGCAATCATAGATTGGATGCCACCCTTCCTCATCAGTTCTAACATGGTGTGTGACTAGACACAGCTTCATCTGATACTCACAAGTAAAACTCACTGTTCCATTTTTCACACCGATTGACCTCGCGTTGGATTGACTCTTCCATTCTTTTTAGTCGGTTGTCAATAAATATTTTCTATCACATTTTAGTTCTATTAACTATTGACATTTTGCTCCTGCACTCCCCAGCAAAGTACTACTCGATCGCCTCCTCATACTGCCAAAAATTTTTAATCATAACTCGCTTCTACACTCGGTTGTAAGAGTGAATTCCAAGAAAATTTCCGTTAGGTTTTTAGGTTTTTTTCATGTTGAGTTGTTCCGACGGTACACCGCTCTTATCTACTGCGGAAAATGCTGATGGCAAGCCATCATCTGTGACCGCCGGATGAAACTATGATTAGATGGGGACAGCTTCTGGACTAGTGCCGAGCAGAATTTTCCATCTGGCAATGCTGTTTACACTCCCACATATTGATTAATTAAATGGCCCACACAGCAAAATGATACAATTAAAATATGCAGACCTTCTGGTAGACGGAACTGATGCCAAATCGACTTGTAAAGCAATGGAAATCACCACCGCCATCAACCACATGCTAATATCCTGTCTGCTGACGGTTACCGAGGAGTGAATCATATCGCAGCACATGTCAGAAACAAAGAATATAATACTCTCACAGGAACTGGCGGTTAGTTGCTCAAGGCATAGTGGGTTTTCCGGTGGTTTTCCCTCGAACGGCAACAAACTAGAAATTTGTGCACAACATGCCCTAAAGATGCCATGATGCGGTGTTGCATGGGACATCAGTTGTATTCATTGCATATGAACAGCGGTTTGACAAACCGATGTTTTTCTGTGTTTGTTTACGGCGAATTCAACCAGGCGACATGGACAAGATTATCCATCAAAAGTATAATCTCAAACAGAAATTAATCTACACCCATCTATCCTTTTCCACACGATCCTATGAAATATAGATAAGCTATACTCACGGTGAAAACGAAGAGAGCGTCGGCCATGAAGAAGGCGAAGATGAAGAGAGGTAGAGCTGTCATGACTAGTAGGGTGAGACCTTCGCGGCAGTAGATGGAGTACAGGAAATACACTGATACCACATAGTTCAGAGAAACCAGTGCCAGGAAGCTGAAGAACCAGTGCCTGCAATCAGGAATGGAAGACACTATTAGCTGCAATCGCATGGACTTTGTATCGCGGGCACCTGTTGGAGGGATGAGCCGAACATAGGCTAAATCATCCTCAACCGAGTGATTCAACTGGTGAACTACGTGACTTGGCTGGGAAACAGATAAAGCTGCAATTTGCATGAAATAAACGACATCCTTCAAAATATCTGGACAAAGCGATTTTGCGGTACTCTATAGTGTCAGCGAGAGCCTGTCATACGGCTGCTATATTTACATTTAAATGAGAAAATTGCATTTTTTGCAGTTTTTTGCGTTGAAATATGTGCGTTTCCTAAGCTTGCAAAGACAAAAACCCAAACTTTCTTGTAATTATCGGCACAATCCCGCGTAGGCAGAGATCGAAGTAACCAAAACCAACACAGGGTACAGCTCGGATGATACTTTACAAAAATCACGTCTGTCTGTCTGTCTATGCCTGCAAGGTGCTGCCACAGTGGTCCTCTCAACATCCCATGCCGTGATCACGCTATGGAAAAACTGGCAGCAACAGCGCTGTCAACGTGAATGGACAGGCATGAGATTGTATTCTACGTGCCATTTGAACCAGATTCAAACTGTTAAATATGAAACTGAAATAACTGAAACTGAAATAAGTACAAGAACTGTCAACTGTGGTCGACCAACAATGAAAAATATTGTCAATAACATATCAGAACAGAATTTCCTCCAAGCCTGCATGCACCGCTGACAGCGTGTAACATCTATTAATGGTGCAGCGCGTGACAGGTGAATGGCAGGTGTTAGGAGTACCTGTTGCGGTAGCCCACACAATTATGTATCCATGGGCAATGGTGGTCAAAGTGATCAACGCATCTGTCGCACACGCGGCAGTGCTTACTGCGCAGCGGCTTGAACGCTCGACACGTGTGACACAGCCTGGAGAGGGGGTTGTCTTCACCAGCCCATTGGCTCAAGTGCGCCACCTGCAAAGAATGAAAGACTTTAAAACTGATGAAAAATAAAATTAATGCAAGAGAGAAATAATGAATAATAGAAGTGAAATATAGAAAAATGGCATCCGATTGAGGTGGCGTGACGTCACACCTTCTTCAATGTCATGTCATATGACTCGTCATTCTTCTGGATATATCCGGGATCCGAAGAGTTGGCGAGATAGAGACAGGCCCACATGAGCACGTTCAGCAACCAGAAGGTTAAGTTCAAGCGCTCGTAGCCTTCCCACATGTACAGCAGGCACTACGAGAAAATAGAAATAAGCAAATAGCAAATAGGAAGGAGCAAATAGCAAATAGGAAGGAGCAAATAGCATATAGAAAGGAGCAAATAGCTTATAGAAATAAGTGAAAAGTACCTGTTGTAAAACCGGATTTGATAGCAACAGAAATGTTGGCGTTTCCTTTAAAATCTTCACGAAATCAAAATGATAGCGATCTAATGATAGCGATCCCAAAAATGAGAAGACAACTCCTATATATACATTATAATGAGTATGATTTCTATAGCAAATTCAAATGATAGCAATAATTTTTTTTGCTATTTTCGTGACCGTTAAACCGCCACTATCAAATCCTGTTCTACAGTATGTCAGTTGCCAATCAGAAATCCGAATCACAAGTCACTGATGTGCTCTCTAGTCATCAGCAGTCATACAAAGGCAATTCGCCCACATTGAAGTATAAACGTTGGAGCTGTCTCACATGCATTCTATCTCATCAATCTCGTGTGTGGAAGAGTGGGAAAATCGTAAAAGCGTTATCATCATAATAAAATTTTCAATCTTCTATGCAAAATTATAAAGGAAGGAAAGCATGGGAAGCAATGAGCTGTGAATCAGACCGTCACGGAGTTAGTTTTCTACAATCATCTGCACCTCACCCTCCCGTCGTCTATCACCATCATAATATCATGGCCCAATATTACGAGGTCTGATCAAAAAGTTCCTAGACTGACATGCTTGCATGTCCTGTGAAGTATTTTGAGATTGAAAGAGCAGAAAAAAACCCTCGAGGCTATGGGTAGCCAAGATATCACTAAAAAACATCGCATACACATCCTTTGGAAAATCTATGGAACATTGAAATACCGGATCAGTCTGGGAACTTTTTGATCAGTATACCTGCCGAAAACTTTTCATTGGTATAATTCGAACTCAAAGCACAAATATTCCAGCTTCTATCGTATTCAGGTACTAGTACACTGTATGTGTGTACACTGTAATGTACGACAGTGACAGTGTGTCTCAGGCAGACTGCATTACCTTATAGAAGTAGAGTGGGTAGCCATAGAACAGTGTAGTAACGATGAAAAACATCATCGGGTACTTGCTGTTTCCGGGCGCACCGAATATCAGCGCTCTAGAAAATAAACAGTCGTGTTTAGTAAGGATAGATCAGCACGGAGACAGAATGCTTTCCAGTGCAGTGTTAAACCATGCCATTGCTCTGTCAGAGAGCTGTGAAGAACTGCTAAGATGGAGGGGAGTAACAGGAAGTTGAATCGATAAAACAGAGGAGGTCAGCTGATTCTCTCTCTCTCTCTCTCTCTCTCTCTCCTCCCTCGCCTCCCTCCCTCTCGTACAAGTAGGTAGTACAGGTAGGTAGTACAGGTAGGCAGTACAGGTAGGCAGTACAGGTAGGCAGTACAGGTAGGCAGTACAGGTAGGTAGGACACACAAAGGATAGTAAAGGTGGTTACTTACTTCCAGTCAAACTTGGCAAGAAATCTGTGTTTCCTAGTCGAGAGATCTTTGATGAAGTCGGCTACATCCAGGTGTTTGCGGCCGTATGCCAGCATGTACGGCGTCTTACCATTCTTGTCTATGGCATCGATTCTGACCGCCTCCTTTAGCAAAAAATACAAGAGAGCATAACTCCCACAATAATAACACCATCCATGCGTGCACCAATAGATGACTAAAATAATATTTGATGATGAAAATCGCAGATTATTCGGGTTTGCCGCATCATATAAACATTTTTTTAAATTTTTAATTGCGAAATAACACTTTTAGACGAGTTTGTTGTGAAAACAAATCAACCACAGGAAATTCGACTCACACACGTTGTAAAATATTGTAAGAATGTTTGGGTGCCAAGCGTTCGTAATTTACAGTATGTGTTCAATGGCTGCCTGCTTGATAACCAACATGTACATCAAATTGGGTAGAAGACAACTCTCAATCTGAATTTTGTCAATTTTATCACAGTACATAACCTGCATACGTGGCCCTACATGACAAAACCAAAAATACTACGGCTATGGCACCTTCTTAGGTTTGTATTGCAGGAGACAGAACAGATTCTCGGCTTCCTGATGCTTTTCATTTCATCGTTCTAGCATCAATTGAACAGGAGATATTTATATGTGTAAAAATAAATGCGAGACAAACAAATGCAAAAAAGCCTGTTTATAAATAAATACGACTAGTAAAAATTGCGATTTTTTAACTTCTGCAACGAGCTACAAACCTTCTGAAAAATAAATGCCATGTATAATAAGCGCGAAAAAAATGAGTTTTTCGAAAATCACATTTAACGCTCAATAGCAATTATTTTTACGTATATAGTACTACTACTAAAGTATTTGCATTATTACGTTGGCGTTTTTTTCATGCACGGAAATGAGAGATGTGAGAAAAAATAGTGTGAATATTGGGTTATTAATTATTTTCATATGTAATACAATGCATAATACTGATAACAACATTAAAAATAGATCTGCTATTGGTTTAAAACCGATCTCATTGTGAAGAGCATTTGTCAGTTCCTTGGGGGATGCGTAAAAATATTTGACCATCTGAATATTTTTTCATGATTTTATACAAAACAATTTTAGGGCAGAGAACTAGACAGCTGTTTGAGAACTCACTTGCTGGCACAGCAGTCTCACGCAGCTCAGGTCCCCTTTCAGTGCAGCTAGGTGAAGAGGAGTCTGGCTAAAATTGTCTTTTAAAGCAGGTGATAACCCTGAATATATCAGCAATGAGATCAACTCATGACGACCTGAAAAATAGAGCGCGGCATCTTTGACCTTGGACATGCAATATGACAAAGCGAGTTTTCTTGTACTATAGTATGCACCCTTTATTCATTTTAGTATTCACACTTCAAATAATTAAATAATTATGAATAATAATGATAGTGATGAGATAATAATTAAATAAAATGATAATAATTAAATAATTAATGTTTAGGCAAAAATTAAGAGCTAATTTTACAATTTTAATCAGTGTCACTGACAATGATTACCCTTAAATGAATCTAAATAAATCTAATCTATCGTATAATGATGACACCGAGTACAACTAAATGATATTATTATTGCTCTTCCTACTCTTATTATTATTATCGGTTAATGTTTTCCTCCTGTATTTACGGTGGTTAAGACACGAGTCTGAATGTTGAGGAAATCTACGAGTCTCCGTACTAGTGCTGGTTCGATACACAATATTATGGAATATTGAAAAATATTCTGCAGTTGATCTTAGGTAGCATTGAGAATTGAAGAATCGAAAACAACGATTATGAAATGGTTATACATGGCTTTTTACCCATAATCCTTTAGCTATCATGTAAAGAAATCATCAGAGCACAGCATATCAGTGACAGGTACATGTTTACAGCCTCAAAAAGGCAAAACTATTCTGAAAAGTCATGATAGCTGCTCAAAGCCTGTAGCATTATTCTCGATTTTGCTGTAGAACTACCTCAAGAATCGAAATCGAATATCGAACCTTCTGAGGGAGAATCGAATCGAAGTGCTGATTCTTGGAACCAGCACTACTCCAAACTAAACTGTAATGTGAGGAATACTTCATTTGGATGTGCCTGACCTTGACCTTGACCTACTTAGACGCATGTCCTAATACTGTAGGTAAGTGACAAAATTGACAACATCAGGAATGAGTACATTCGGGGCATACACATATGGGACGTCTTTGAGATAAGTTGGAAAAGGAAAGATTGAGATGGTATGGACTCAAAAAGAGAAGAAATAAGAAAAAAATAGGCAAGGAGAATGACAGATGGACACAATAGAAGAAGAGTGCTAGATATGGAGCCACGAGGCAGGTGAGGTAGAGGAAGACCCAAGGGAAGGTTTATGTATGTGAGCAAGGACGATATGGAAGTGGTGATGGCTAGCGATGAAGACGTGTCTAGTAGGATTGGACGGAAGAATTGCATCCACTGTGGTGACCAGTAAGGAGCAGCTAAAAGAAGTCCTAATACAGTGCGTACTATTCGTGCAAACCGATACACACCTTTGAAAGCAGCCCAATGTAAGGCTGTATCGCCATCTCGGTCTACCAGATGAAGGCCGGCCCCTTTGCCTATCAGGTAGCCTGCCAGTCCAGCATGCCCATACTGGGAAGCGATTATCAGAGGGGAGCACCCCTTACTATCTCTTACATCTAGATCCACTCCATGTTGTAGCAACAGGTCGACAGCCGCTAGTGAAATAAAAATGTTGTAAATTAGAAAACATAGATGAAGAACCCAACAGTAAAATGCACAGTAATTACTTACTGGTGTGTCCATTGCTGCAAGCCCAATGAATTGGTCTAGGGTGAGGTGCAGCATGAGCTGGTTCGTCGATGGAAACGTGGTTGTCGATAAGATACTGCAGCACGTGGATGCGACCGGCTAGACCGGCCCAATGGGCAACTGTGTAACCTTTCTCATCTCTTTCTTGAAGACATGCAATTCCAATTTCACTTACAAATGTCTTTATCCCATCTAGATGTCTGTAAACCAAAAGTACAGAATAAGATGTGCATTTTACTGTACGTTTTGGTTCAAGAAGATGGGAGAAAACATTGAATGCACTGGTCCAGGAAGTCAATGGTATACGCCAAGCTCAACAACATACCCTGCTTTGGCTACGTCGAAGATACTGAATTGTATTTTTATGTTCGATTCATTATGGCTTTCAGACGAATCATCCTCGTGAGAGTGCTTCATTCTTATATTCAGGAGCAATACTACAGCCTGACATGTTACTTCTAATTCGTAGTCATGATGGGACGCTGTATTGCACTGACGTCTCAATGAACTGAAACAAAGTCTGACTACGCTGCTGTTAAAACCTTTTCTTTCGCCACTAATTATTGTGAGAGGTCAATGAAAAGCCTTGATAAAAGTTTGCAACCAGAAAATTCCATTGAAGACATAACAATTTTATTTGAGAATTAAAATTACTAAATTGATCTCAAAATATAACTTTTGCCAGATCTTCAGTACAGAGCCGCTATGTTAATAACCAATTGAGAATAGGTTAAAGACTATACCGTATCAACATAGCGACTCAGCTTTTACTAATCCATTATTTCGTCATGGCTGAGATGGAAGTTGACCAGCAGCAACCCTCGACAAGTGCAGCCGTTGACAAGGGTCCTAAGAAGCGTTTTGAAGTTAAAAAGGTAAGAAATCTATCGCATATAATGTTTGTGACTCCTATATTTTGATCATATGTACTATTAGTGTATTTTAAGCTACGTTTCTTTCATCCGTTTATCTCTTTAGTTCGAACTTGTTTTTCTTCTGCTGCTCTATTATGTACTAGTACATATCCTGTAGGTATGTTAGATAAAAGCTCGAGTTTGATCACCATGGCTTAGCTTGAGTTGGGTCCCGCGATTTATTGTACATTTAGACTGGGCAGGTTATATATACGGCTTAGGGCAGAGCTTAAATTGTAAGTTTCTTTGAAAGGGAACTCTCGCAGTGTTTGATAATGGTATCGCGCTCATTGTCATGCATAGATGTTTAGTCAGTCTCAGGGATGGTTTTTTCAGTTTTAATGGAGTAGAGTTTCCAGGTATGAGGATCTGGGGTGTGTAGGCCATGGCGGGTACGGCCCAGGGCTAAGTCCCTGGTGGAGTCTGGGGCAACGCCCCAGTAGCGTTTAACGGGAATTTGACCTTTTTCCAGTTACAAGTGTTATTGGAACAGTCTTTTCAACCCCAAATAGCAAAATATGGTAGATTTCAGCAATTTCAAACTATAAACCCCCTATACTGCCTTGAAGCCCACTTTATGGCCTTTATTTCAGTACATTACAGCTCATCTAATACAATTAGTCAGTTTTTGTGGGCCTGTGGTGTTTACAGAAAGCAATGTTATGACCTAAAGTGGTAAATTAGCTGCCTCAAAAGTTAAACAAGTCGTAGATCTACGAGTAAAATCGTATAGTCTGCAACACTGTATTGGAAATCAACACACAGACAACTATTCAGAAAATTTGAGACGCTCCACAGTCTCAATAAGTGTCACAATTTTTTACGTAAATTTAATGTGATCAATCGATTATATTTTTAAATTCGCAAATTTATGATCAGTGCAATCCATACAACAATAGGCGACTCCATACGGCGATAGGCGACTCCATACGACGATAGGCAACTCCATACAATGATAGGCGACTTTAGTGGCAAGTGATGTTCAAATAATATACTATCTGCTACAATTTTTGTCACTTCTTTCTTTGATTCATTTTATGATGAATTGGTAGTAAGTATTGTAGTCTAGATGGACATGTGGTTTCAGAGTATGATCTATTTGCCATGAGCTGATGACCAGTCTTCTAAAATGATGACATGCGAAGTTTCTTGTCAATAATTTTTTGTCCGACTGAAATTTATGGTTTTTGGATCCTTATTCATGTCGATATGTAGTTGTAATTATTATTATTATTATTAATTATTGTAATTATAGCTGTGTAGTAAATATATATAAATAGCAACTTCATGAGGACAGCAAATTCGTTTACCTATCACTACTACCAAACGCTGTATAAGCAGAAAGCGTTAAATTTAATTTGACCCATATAGGGGCTCTGAGATTCTTGTTATACATGTGCTCTAGGCATCCAATACTTACGCCAGTCTGTCAATTCTGTGTTCTTTATATCCTCGTAGTGGAACGCAGTCGCTCTATGGGCGTGGGATATTGTCGTCGATAACTGCGCCATATGCCGTAACCACATCATGGATCTGTGCATCGAATGTCAGGCCAACCAAGCATCGGCCACCAGCGAAGAATGCACCGTGGCGTGGGGAGTGTGTAACGTAAGCTAAACTTGTTCTGCTCACGTACTGTAGAAAGCTTCAATCAGATCTGTGATAGGCGACCCTGTGGAGATCCTTTCTTCAGATTTCAGTTAGTCTTAGGGACAGTCTACAGTATACCGTGTTCTACGGTATACCGTGTTCTACGGTATACCGTGTTCTACGGTATGCCGTGTTCTACGGTATGCCGTGTTCTACGGTATGCCGT
>ERZ1740065.1247-NODE-1247-length-15030-cov-11.055025_pt1 | contig 15030 bp, 14 predicted proteins | sample MGYA00581738_ERZ1740065 | MGnify/ENA primary metagenome ERZ1740065 (study PRJEB43018, sample SAMN04849749) | marine metagenome | isolation source: floating plastic debris | place: Pacific Ocean | collected 2008-09-01 | study: EMG produced TPA metagenomics...
TCTCTCTCTCTCTCTCTCTCTCTCTCTCTCTCTCTCTCTCTCTCTCTCTCTCGCAAATAAATTCCACTTTACATTAAGCTACACGGTGTCTAAGGCTGTATGACATACAGACAGACGTACCCACAGTTGACTCCAGTCATCTCCTCCTCATCAGTAGAACTTTCCTCGGCCATTACTGGTATCGTGTCGTGGAGGCATTCCAATATCTCTTCATCACAGCCTGGCGCCAAGTCTTGAAATATCAGATTATCAGTTACTATATTGTCCAGGAAGATGTATTGACTGTATTGGCTGTAGTAGAGTTTACTTATTTACTCTATTACAATACAGTGTTTATTATATTATTGTATTATTATATTATTATATTATTACTGTGTTAATTGTTTTTTTCTTGCTGAAATGTCTGAAAGCCGCAAGCCCAAATCTGACTTGAGCCCCTCTTTGCTGTTATTTCTTGTTCCCTTTCCGTTAAGACAGCAGATTACAAGCATATCTCGTGTTCACTTGATTTATTTACTTGTTTATTCGCGAATTCCAACGATAGCAAAATTTTTTGCCGCTATCGGTTACGGTTCTACAGTAGCCCATCGTAGTGACCCTATGCACTCATTAATATGTAGGGCCTGTGCCTTTTCAAAAACTTCTCATTTACGCTCATTCCTGTAATAAATGCCAGACTTCGTAGGAAATTTGGAATTATCTTGTTGCCAGATTTTTTATAGAAATAGGCATTGACAGAGTAAGGGCAAGCTGGAAACAAATGCTTCAACAGATCGCAAATTCGATGAATAGAAATTAAGAAACCACCTAAAACTCTAAAACTGGATTCGGTAGCGACAGAAATGTTAGCGGTTCCTTCAAAATCATGAAGAAATAAAAATGATAGCAATCTCGTATATGAGAAGACAACTACTATAGGTAAATTGGGCATAATTCCGGTAGCAATAGCGGTAATTTTCCATTGCTATTTTTGCGGTCGTTAGACAGTCGCTATCAAACCTAGTTTTACAGTAATTGGAGCTACTGTTATAGTGTGTCCCTACGTAAGCTTTTAGCTCCTTCGTTACCTTCATAGACCTCGCAGTCGTGCGCTTTGAGATGAGCAAATATCGTAGTCAGGGATACCAGCATCTCCAAGTACTTGGTATTATATGGGTCGTCATTGTCATCTACGGTGGGCGTACAACTCTCAAAGCATTCTGTTAGCCTTGCCACTCTGTGCGTGAAAGTAAGCGTGAATTTGAAGGTCAAGTAAAGGTCGGCGACTAGTAATACACCATTTCGTCGATTATGTTGAACTCGAAGTCAGCGGGTCGGGACAGCGTGTCAGCGGGTCGGGACAGCGTGTCAGCGGGTCGGGACAGCGTGTCAGCGGGTCCGGACAGCGCGTCAGCTGTCATATCAGAATCATAGCACTTACTCATTGCAGCTTGTGTTGCCACCTGCTTCCAAGCGTCTCTGGATCTCCAGGAGGCAGGTGTCGCAAGGTGCTATCAAATATAGATATGCAGAAACTAGTCACTGACGTTTCTATCTATGGGACGTACCATATTGCGCTGCATACTGCCAGGTACATACTGCCATAGTATGAATAAGCAGTTTGCTATACTCCACCACTACTAATACGTGTGAATTTCTGTTCCAATTTCTGTTCAGGTTTTATGGACTGGGACAAACACGAGTGGGCGTGTATTCATTGTTTTACAGTTGATGCACGTCTCGCCCTCGCGTGGTTAGATGACTGGAGTTCCCTAGAGGCGTAGGGAGAACTCTTCTGTTCTGAAAGGGTGGGGACTACACTCATAGCTTGACGGATGGCCACAAGTCATTGAGTTGCAAGCGTTCCTGACTTTTGGGTCCTTTTTTGGCGAGCTGCGTATCTCGGCTACTATCATGCTTGATCCATGTACTCATCCATGCACCGGCGGACAGTAGTCTCTATTAGCATAGTTTTGCTCTGTTTGCAGACTAGAAATTACTCCCTTGGCTCCACCACTAAGCTAACAAATCTATTTTATTTCTCTGTTCCCTAAAACCAACTTGGTGGTAGGAATCCATTCAACCGCTCTGTAGTGGGATGTCAATGTTTACACTTGATGACAACAGTTTCACCACTATTTAACGTCTACAATTTTCTTGGGACTCTAAGCTGTGGAATACGCATATGTTGTGGAGAGATCATTGCGAAGCTAATCACATTTCTGAAAAAAATTCTCTTCCGGCTTTGAAGCTATGAGCAGTAGAATTTTACCATGGCGACGGTGCAGAGATGTATAAATTTCAACTTTTTTGGAGACGAGTTAGTTCAGCGTGTCTTGCTGTCTGTTGCATAGATTTGAGTGGCAAATCTGCCAGCTACCGTGGCTTGAATAAGTATAAAGGACATACTATGAGGTGATATATATATATGTGTATAGGTGTGATTTATAGTTATCGACACAGTAGACTAATTTCTGAAGTGACACGGACACAATGTTGAACTCGGGCCGGAATATTTGAATCGTTCGACGATCACTTCTACTGCTCATGCACAGTTTGGCAAGTTGACCGTCTTGGCAGCTGCTTGTTTGAATAGAGACCAGTGGAATGAATGTCACATAAAAAAGGAGATATTTTGGCTCAAAAACCGATCCTCGAACCCTGCACGTCTGTATTGCTATCTTTGGATATTTTGAGGGGTATATTGGGCGGTTTTACATCAGTGGTTATTGCTAAGATAGAGTTGTGTTTTAGTTGGGAGAGATTTGGTCTCCCTACGCGAATTGCTATAGTGCACCCAGGCAAACACACGGAATATCACCATTCAGAAGGAATTTTCAATCAGTCTCTATTGACATCAGAGCACATTGCAATGATTGATAACCAGCTATAGGCCAGCCTCATGACCTTCCGAAGAATGCCATTCAACGTATATCATATACAACGTCAAATTTACCAATTACTACAGGTGTGCTGATTTCATAGATTGCTTGTTCTTACAGCTACTATAGATGTGTTGGTTTCATAGATTTGTGTGTACTTACATGCAACATCATCGCCTGATCCGTCTCCTGAGAAGAATACACCCGGCGCCGACGCGACTAAAGTAACAGTGAGCAAGGAGAGCAGAGCAACTGAAATTGGGTTGATTCTGCCAGCAGACGCCACCATCCTCTCGCCTGCTGCAACGGTCGATCACCCGGACTGGTGTGGCAAACTGCACGCGCAGACATTCATTTTATTATCCAGGCTATTGTGAGCAGACGGACCAATCAGACAAGTGCAGAAGAATCAAATGGATGTCCTCCAAATCTATCAGTGGCCACACAATAACACCTAAACAAATGTTCTTTGATCGCCTCCACACCCACTCAGCCATTCCAAGTTTTCTGCTCGAATAATTTTGATTGCTGCTGCCAAAGTACTGGTCTGGGGCATGAGCGCCTAGCAGAGGCCATGATGTCTGACCCTACAGTGACCATGACTCGTGACAATCGCTCTACCGAGTAGACATTTCGTCGCTTGGAAACAGAAGGCTATGGTTCGAAATACATCATCAACTGATCCCATCGCATCCAGATTCCCCGCATGAAAAAGGCAGCAATTCCTTGTTGAAAAATAGTATGGAGTTTACTGGTTGATGTGTATTTCACTGATAGTAAAGGGTATACATGATGGCAGACTGAAAACAGATAAGTGCGCAGCAGTCGGTTCGTCACTGGCGAGAGATTAAGCTTAAGAATTGATGAGAGAGCTCGGTGAAGACCACGCTGCTGCTGCGATTTCCTTGGATGATTGAAAAATAAATAGACTCCAGCCCGTTGAGCACAGTTTTCGCATTGTCCAGATGTTCTAGAAGAAGGGGGCGGAGCTAAATGCCGAGAGGATGGTGCGCGAGCACTCCAGCATTGGCCACAGTTTCTCGAGAAATAGATGCCATGTTCTGGAATATCGTGTTGTGAGGAGATGAGGTAAGCTGACCTAGATTCGACTTGACTCTCTGAGATGCCTGGAAAAGGATAAAAGGTACCGATTAAACACATTTTAAACTAATAAAAAATTTAAGGAGCGGCATGCCTGGGAGGTTAGCGCCTAGGTCCCTTGTACGAGGAGTCCCCGGTACGAGGAGTCCCCGGTACGAGGAGGCCCCGGTACGAGGAGTCCCCGGTACGAGGAGTCCCGGTACGAGGAGTCCCGGGTTCGAATCCCAGTAGCAGTGGTGTCAGGGAAAGCGTCCGACCACAATCGCTCCTGCATGCGTACACAGTCTCGGGAACCATACAACCAGTATGGTTACAGAGCAACTCCCCAACCATTGCTATTTATCCCAGATAACATGTTACTAACATCCAAAGGCTTGTGAAGTATAAAAAGGATGAAGCAAAAAACCCAAAGAACGATGATGGTGATGGGAGAGATAGCTGGCTTCCCATACATAAGCGCTGTGAGAGACCTACTGTCCCCTAAGTAGTGATTGGGCAGTGGTTGGGGGCGTTTGAAGTAGAACACCCCCTCATGAAGTGAGAAGGATTTACTCACAGACGACCGATTCGGTGTGGGCGAGTATGACAACTAGGGTGACAGCAAGCTGGGGGCGTAACTGTCTGTCAAAGATTTAATCTCCAACTAGTGGTCTATGACAGTTGCCTCAGAATCAGCACAGTTTCGTAAAGCTGTTCCTTCTATCATTTTTGTGTTTAGATTTCAGGCTAGGAAGCAGTGGAATTGAGGCTAGAGGATCTGGTCCAATAGTCATATTACTGGCCCTTGACAAATTTCCACATGCAAAGAGAATCACATCCAAACTGAAAGCTCTCATCATCTTGAATGTCACATTCCAAACAAGATTTGTCTGCGAAACAAATGGGACTGTGTGACAGCGTGACTGTGTAACAGTGTGACAGCGTGACTGTGTAACAGTGTGACATCGTGATAGAGTAACAGTGTGACATTGTGACATCGTGACAGTGTGACTGTGAAGGAGTTGAGGAAATTACACGTTACGGTCGTTTTGCTGAGACAACTATGACAGCGATATTTCCCTCTTGCCTGCCAAACCCGCCTCAAGTTGACTCAACCAGAAGCACGATTAACGGGTGACAGTTGAGAGGTGATTACTCATCAGCAGACTCCGACGCAAGTGGTGACGATAACGAGGAGACAATAAACATGCATCTTTTGCTGTATGAGTCGGCGACGCTTTCAACAATGTAAACGCCACATTTTATTGCTGATAAAGCAGTAATTATGGTTTCATTTACGACTCTTATTACTGCCTATTCATCTTCATCAACAACTCGGCCGCAGCAGAAGCTGATTGAAGATATCAACCAAATGGATGGTAAATATCCAACCTGTACTGCAGTTAAGTTTGCTGATCAACACCTAACACTCTGACCCATCTAACTCTGACCCATCTAACTCTCTGACCCATCTAGCATGCATAAAAATAAAGTCCTTCAAGTCAAGAGAGAAAGAAGCGTGGCAAACTCTTCAGAAAAGTTATTAATAACCACAACTGTTTGTGCAGCCATCCTTGGAAAACAGGTTCCGGCAGAACCCTGGCCCCAAAGTGAGTTAGGTTCTGACCTGAGGTACAGGTCAATCTAATTTTAGAACAGAAGACCGGAGAAAGCTGTAGAGGCTATGAGTTCAAACATTTTCTGGATGTCTATGTCTATGTCTATGGGGGAACTCATCAGCGGCTGAAGAACACACTGGGCTTCAGTCTTCACAATATAAAAGTTATGAAATTTCTGACATCTTTCCGCTACCGCTATTCAATAAATATTTTTAGGCTATAAGATCTTACAAGGGTCTGAGTAGGAGTGTGGGTTAGGAAAGTATCTTGCCAACCAAACTCAAAAAACTCCCTCTAAAGTCACACACAACCTTTGACCTTTTGAGAGTGCGTACAGCCTGAGCCTAACCATTACACACATGAGAGCTCCAGTTGCTCATGGTAGTACAAGGAAACAGGGGAGATAATTCCTTACCTGCTCGACGTAAGTCTGGCAGAGTAGTTTCTCGTGGTTTGCCGACGGTAGTCCAGCACTGAGGGCAGCCGACGCACGTGATAGGACGGCAGCCATTGAGTAGATGTCCATCGCCGAGTCAGCCACTCTCCACAACAAGAACTGCTCGTCTAATAGGAAAGAGGGAACAACTTCAACATCATCGTATATGCCGCATATTGCTGATTGATAATAGGTCAGACTTTACCGATGATTTTCTTCTGGTATTTGGTGAGTAAGTCCTCAACGCTGCCGCCGAAGAGCGCAACTGATGTGCCGAGTTTATCAGCCTCAGCGGCTAGCTCAGCGTGAGCGCCATCTACTGCCGCAGGGGCGACAACTCCCATTGATCGCTTGGTTTTCTCGACTGCCTTGCCGAGGAGCATGCCAGGGTTGGCGAGTGGGTTCTTCAATGCTTTCACCACTTCCTTCAGCTGGCTGCCAGCATTCTGGAAGGGAGGAGATGACGATAGATAGGTGACAACGACAAGTGATGTCGGTGTTTCTGCTACTTGAGAGTCGGGGCACTGTAAGCTTTCGTTCACAGGAAAGTTCACATTCTTCACGAAATGATGCACGTACATTCTTTAATACCAACTATTTACGAATGTGTCCACCAAACTTTGTTCACTTTTGGGCGGCAAAAAGCTAGTAGCTTACATTATCTAATCTTTTAGCCTCAATTCTTATGCCTACCTGAATACCAGTGAGGGCGACAAAGAGTCTGAGGATGTCATTAGTGCCCTCAAAGATCCTGAAGATTCGAAGATCTCTCATCACTCGCTCGAGGCCCGTGTCCTTCATGTAACTCATACCGCCCATAATCTGCATAGCTGTGTCACAACAGAACCAGGCTGCCTCCGACCCGTACACCTTACTGCGTAACAGATACAGAACACAGGCTATCAACATAATGCCACTGTACAATGGAAAATGTTTGCCACCGTCCTCTTTTTAACAATTTCAACTTCTTCCAGAGACTCGCAAAACTATATTTCTTTCGCACTCATGCTCTATGCAGTACTTGCAAGAAAGAAGATGTGGCAAATAAACCATTGCTCATAGTATACCATATGATCAAGTTAGAAAGGGGAGACAACTCTTCACAATAGCAATGATAGGCATCCACTGCAAGGTGTCAAAATGCAGACCAAAATACGCTAAAATTTAACTCGATTCAGACAGACACGCAGACATACCTGATGGCAGCCTCGATCTGGAATTCCTGCGCTCCTTTGTCCATGATGGCCGCCACCATATAGGCCATGCTCTCAGTGGCGTACTGCCTGAGCACCATCTCGGCTATCTTCTCCTGTATCGCTCCGTACTCATGGATGTGCTTCACAAACTGCTTCCTATTAGCAGCGTGGTCAACCTGGGGAACAAACTGAATGCATGAGGGCACAACTCCCAAACCATAAAAAACCTTGTTCATTAGACTAGTAGACTATTTGGAGTGTAAAAAACCGGTTCAATTACTGTAAACCCAAATATTTTAGCAACCTCACAATAATAGCTATAATAGCGACCTCTGACCTCACAATAATAGCTATAATAGCGACTCAAAGAGAACGCTATTAAATTTCAACTATATTTTTGATAGCTCTTTATGCTATATACAAGCTTGAAAGAAATGGCTAAAAACTTAAGGCGTTGTTTTTAAAAATACTTCTGCTGCCTGCAAAATGCTATAATATTTTGTCCGCTAAAATATTTGGGTTTACAGTAGCTAGACATTCAACTCCAACTAACGAGACTGACTGCACTATAGGAAACCTAGCTCTGTTCAACACAGCTGGGAAATTGAATGATTAATCACATGCTTTAGTGCTTTCAGAGCTTGAGCTATGGTGTCCCAGCAATAGCTCTCATGGCTGTTGGCTCAACCTGTTAGATTAGACCGAATATTTTGGTTAAATCAATCGCTTATCCATGGAGAACCATTTGCACTTCAACTTAGTTGGATCCAACTTCACCAAGTAATGGTTGGTGCATATGTGACCGATTCAGTAAACTGGAGCTAGTAGAGCTATCTGCTGTGTTCCCTCGACTATAAGACACGCCTAAATCCTACACAAACATCAACATGAATTCAAGTAGCATGTTTGTAAAGGAACAATGTTATTTTCATTTGAGAGAATCAATTTAGGACAAGTAAACAAAGCTTTGAAAACAACTATTAGCTAGCAAACAGAGACAAATTTCAAATGACCTCACTTCCTTAGACACGTGGCTTATAGTCAAGGAAATACCTCACTTCCTTAGACACGTGGCTTATAGTCAAGGAAATACCTCACTTCCTTAGATACATGGCTTATAGTTGAGGTAATACCATACAATTGGTGGAGACATGTACTTACAGCTTGGGCGATACAGGACTTCATTGTTCCTGAAAGCGCGGCGGCCATGCCGAATCGTCCGTTGTTTAGGATCATCATAGCAACCTTGAACCCATCGCCAACCTCGCCAAGGACATTCTCCACGGGTACCATACAGTTCTCGAGGTACACCTCGGCAGTGTTGCTGCATTTGATGCCCATTTTCTTCTCTGGTGGTCCACTGGAAAAATAAAAACAACTGTAAATACAGGAATGTACCCAAGTAATGGTGAGCTAGTCTCACTGCAAAAGTACAGAAGTTTGATGAGCAGTTGTTGATTCTGTGTTATGGCACCATCTTTTTTAGCGGTTTTTTAAGCGGTTCATACTTCACAGTGCTGTTATAACCCAGTTCAGCCATGATAGCAAATGTCAGGGTCACATTCATGACGGGCACCCACCCAGAACCTAGGGTTCTGGGACCCCGCACATGGCCTAGGCTTCTAGGCTCCACCCAGAGAGCTATGGAAACTTGGATTTATCTTCTCTCATTTTGTTTGACTCCATTACCATTTCAACCACTTTGTTTTCCATCATTCAGATCGGTTATTTCGCAATACAGTATCACGCCTTGGTGTTAACCACAGACAAGAGGCGGTAAATTCTCTACGGCCATCCAAACTGTTGACCTACTACTCTCTATAAGATAGACATACCTGGTCACGCCGCCAAAGGATCGTTCCACGATAAACGCCGTCACCTTCTCCTTGACATCACCAGTCTTCTCATCTTTCACCGGAGTCTGTTGGATAGATTTGTAATTTGCAAGAAAAATATAGGTGCTGAGATCATACATCTACTCCGTTGCTTTGTCGTACTGTAGAACCGGATTTGATAGCGACGGTCGAACGGCCGAAAAAATAACAAGGAAAATAGATCGCTATCGCTGAGATTAGCTATATAAATTATACTCATTATACCTTATGTAGGAGTTGTCTTCTCATTTATGGGATCACTATAGTTAGATCGCTGTTGTTTTTAATTGTTGATGATTGTGAAGGGAAGGCTAACATTTCTGTTGCGATTAAATCTCGTTCTACAGTAAATAGAGAGTTGTCCTCTCTTAATTCATCTAACAATGACGCAACAGTCTCTATGGCCCAAAGAACTGCAAAACCTTTCGTACAGAGATATATATATGCGGTAATACCGTAGTGAACAGTTACCAACGTGTGAATAGGAGAATTTATGTGACAGATGTAGAGGTTAATATCAGTTTGTCATCAAATCAAACCGTTAAGTTAAAAATAGTATACAATCTTACGTCTGTTTACCTCCTCTTGCCATGATGTAGAACTGCACCAGTTAACAGCGCATATAGAGAAAATAACGCACCGCCAGATAGGGAAGACAACTCTGAACGTCTTACAAGGTATCAAGGTACGAGGCCATCAAGCCATCTTAGTGAAGAGGAAAGGTTCGCAACAGGAGTAAAACTCACCTTTGCGAAAACCGTGAATATTTCCGCGATTCCACCATTGGAAATCCAGATCTTACTTCCGTTGAGTATGTAGTGCTTACCGTCGGGAGACAACTCCGCCTTCGTCCTGATAGACTAAATAAACCAGAGAGTTATACAGAAACAAATCAAGACAATTAGAGTTATACAGAGAGTATTCCAGGCAGTATTCCAGGTGGTATTCTAGGTAGTATTCTAGATAAATTCTAAATAAATCAAGACATACAGAGTTGTATACTGTAAACCCAAATATTTTAGCGACCTCACAATAATAGCTATAAAAGCGTATAGAACAAAAATGCTACACCTTGAAGGAAATTGCTCAAGTTCTAGGTGTTATTATTAAAAATAGTGCTGATTTGAGCAAGACGCTATAATATATTGCTCGCTAAAATATTTGGGTTTACAGTAGAGAGTTTTCCAGACAGTATTCCAGGCAAAGATTACTGAAGCCTGATTTCCATATAGCATCCATCATACTGTGAAACAGAATTTTTAAGCGTGTACATGGACAATATTAGCAATTTAGCATGTAGTAAAATATTTGCAATCATGGTTCAGCCTTTGCTTCATATCATCGCTTCAAAAATAAAAGTGCTTGGCATCATCTGCGAATGTGCGACCAACAGCACAATCAGAAAAATTCTCAATTTGATTTCAGTTGATTGCTGATTGGCTGATGGTTTCAGCGTACCACGATCTTCGAGATCCAATACAGTCCCATTTTTACAATGAATCTTACAATATGCTACGACGTGGGGTTACGTCGTTGCGATCCTGTCACCTTGCGATGACCTCCCAATGACCTCGCGATGACCTCCCAATGACCTCGCGATGGCTATGAAACTGTATAGAAGCCGGACTTATGACGAGGGGAGGTGATTCTTACATTAGCGTCAGATCCACTGGCCGGCTCCGTCAGCGTGTAGGCGGCGAACCACTCGCCAGCCGCAAGCTTGGGCAGGTACTTAGCCTTCTGCTGCTCGTTGCCGTACAGTAGGATGCCCTTGAATCCGATGGACTGATGGGCTCCCAAGGCGATACCAACACCTAGGGGGAGAGAGAATGATGCACGTCACAAACGGAAAACGGCATCCCTGATGATAGGGTGATAGGATGATAGTGTGACAGGATTATATAATGACAGGATGATAGTATGACAGGATTATATAATGACAGGATGATAGTGTGACAGGATGATAGTGTGACAGTGTGACATTTCAGAGGTATGATCTTTGCAGTAGGAATTAACCATACTAGAGGCATTGACCAAACAGCCCTATGAAAGCATTACTGTAGATATTAAAACTTTAGCTCCCCCACAATAATAGCTATAATAGCGATTGGAAGAAACCGCTATCAAAGTTGAATGCTATAACTTAGATAACTCTTTATGTTACATGCAAGCTTGAGAGAAATCTGCCAAGCATTCTAGGTGCTCTTATTCAAAATACTGTTGATTTGAGCAAAGAAAAGCGGTATAATATTCTGCTCTCTAAACTACTGTAGACTGGAGTTATTTTGCGATGGAAAAATTTTTGCGAAAATTCATCACAACTATAATCGCTATACAACCGTTGAACATTTTTGCGATTGTATTTTCTTCGTTTTTCAGCATTTGCATATATTTGCAAACAAATTCCATCACAAATAAATTCCGTCACAAATAGATTCCAGTCTACAATATCTATGTTTACAGTATTATACACCCCATGATGAACAAGTCAGCTGACCATTTCAAGGTCACGGTCAAGGTCAAAACATTTCAAAGTTAGCAATAGTGATGGTTCGATACACCGTACTACTGAATATAAGAAATCTGGAATATTTTTCCGTTTGCCTTACACTGGAAAGTGAGAACAAAGCTTATAGGCTGGTTATGCAGCTTGTTACCCATGATCATTTAGCTGCTGTGTAAACTCAGCAGCAGATCAAAGGAAATGGTAAGATATTACAGTAACACTTGGAATCAAACCAGCACATGTGAAGACAACTCCAAGCATGATATGTAGCAGTATTAGTGGAGACGGAGAGTCTTCTTACCAAGGTCGTAGCTGCCGACAATCTCTACAAGACGAGCGTACTGCGTGTTACTGAGTCCGATACCGCCGTAGTCCACAGGCACCTGCAGGCCGAACGCCCCCAACTCTTTCAGCCCCTCCAGAGTATGGTCCTCAATCTTTTCTAGGCTGTCGTTCTTAGCCGGGTCGTTAACCTCCTAAGTAGCGGATTCAAGTGATCAATGACACCTTATCAACGCTACAGCTGAGCGATTAGCCTGTATGGTCTCACTACTTACTTGGAAGAACTTGCTGACAGGGTCGACCAATGCTTCCAAAGTCTCTCTTCTGTCAGGATCTAGGACTATGATAAATTGGGCGGCATCAGCGTCATGAACAAGACACTATGCTAGAGGAGGAGTATGCAAACGAACACTTACCGTCGGTGGCTGGATATGGGAACACCTGGCTGGTGGCAGCTTTGCCTTGGAACATGTTCATGCAGAACGACTGCAAAGTAGAGAATCAGCTCTGTGAGCAGGTATAGACTAAGACCCGTGGATGAGGAGTCTCCCATACTTCCCACACTTCCAGTAATTTTGCTGTCAGAATTTGGGACTAAATCGTAATCATTGGTTTCCTAAAGTCCTCTGGTGGCTTATTGGTTATATCTTGCTGTGTTGAGCTCAGCAAGGAGTAGGGGCTCTGACCTATGGCCTCTGACCTATGGCCTCTGACCTATGGCTTCTCAAAGTGCAGAAAAACTGAATTTCTAGTTTTCTTGTCTTTCAAGCTGTCATCTATGCTATGACCTACAATTCTCTCCTGTTTCTCATCACTTTCCTGACTACACATGCAACACAAAAACAGGGGGGCAAAGGTATCCGAGACATCCTTAGTTCGAGTTCATTGTCCAAAACACATAAGTCAGCTGGTCGGTGATTCATTCATTGGAACTGATATCACTCGAGCATTGCAAAATCGTCAGCTGAGTCGATCTTGCTCTCACTCACCTCACTGGTCGCCGAGGCATAACTTCTTCTTTGAGTTACTGCCAGAGATGTGACCCTGAAATTCAATTACAAATACTATAACATATATTACCAGCAAGCCAAGTTGAACATCACATCACGTAAAGAAAAATATCAGCAACTATCGGTAGAGAACCGTCCTTCCTAATTAGGGCAGGTACGAGAGTGTACAACCACAAGATGAAGAACAATTAGTACAGTGTGTATAGTATAAACAAAGCCAGTGAACATAAAGGCAGAATTATCAATCGGAGAGGCTAGTACTTTCACAAGAAAAAACTAGAGCGCTACCTCTGAGGGAGACTGCATCCAGACTGGAGATAAACACACTGTTGGCGTTGGACGGCTAGTCTTACTAAACGAGCCATGCTGGTGAACGTTTTAGTGTTCAATTACAGTTTGCCCAAAACGACTTTAGTTAGATCTGGGAGAGAGGCAGGGAGGATAGAATGGACAGCACGTAGGAAGAGCAAGCCGCCACGATATGTAACGCCAGTTGAAAAGTGAGGCATCAATCTACCGTAGTCGCTAAAACAAGTAAAGGGCAAAGTCCAGGTACGCAATATCCGACTTATGCAATTGATAGACCAAATTAAAATGTGTAATAAATCGTATTATTTATTCAATAAACGACAGACTGAAAGAACGTTTGCAAAGACTATTTTCGCGAGCAAGAAACCTACTCTCCGCAGGAGAAGACAATCACACACACATACCTTATCGACAGCAACCGGTGCTTTGCTTTTATTTACACATAGCATAGCATAGTAGTGTGTACATAGTGCACTTGAGGCAGTGTCGGAAATTCAGCCAGGTAGCTGAGGCATTCTCCTCAAAGATTAGATTTTATCCCTTATCTATCTATCAAGGTTTGAAGCTATTTTCAATAATTCTTGCTTAGAATATGAACTAGTATCTAGATCTTGAACGTTAGTCTTCAAGGTTATTAGGGCTCATTAGAGTGTATCCAAACCAAAAGTTGTTGTTGCCAACTACATTTCATTAGTTGAATGGTTTAAACTACCGCAGGGCGTTGATCATACGCAGTTTGAAATGATTCAACACTGGGAACAAAGGAATACTTTTCCTTCATGTAGTTAATTTTCATAAGCACTCATAACTATCTCACTAAATAGTTCTCCTCACTTTGGTGGTGGTTGGTGCTATGGAGAATCAAGCGACATGCATGTAGTTCTTCTTGTATTGGTTTAGCACCATTGATGAATTGATGATAACTATCTAGCTTTAGCTCCCTCCCTCCCTCTCCATATCTCTATATAAATCTGTATATCATAGCCGATCTCGCACATCTTCTCTCACCAGTAGAACAAATGACATACAGATCATGAGAGAGCAAGTACAACAAGACAAACAATGACGGCCAGTACATTGCGCTATGTCTTATGTCACAATTCCTGACGCAACGGAACACCATAACGTTCGAATATCAGCCATGGACGATGTTGGTTATTTACTAGCGGCCCTGTCCATTCTCATAATTTTCACAGCGCATGAGTACCACAGCCTGGTCAACTACCTATACAGCGCCCTCTGTCTTCTATTTTTGGTTAAGACTTGCTGCCTTGAAACAGCCAGGAGCCTGCTGAAGAAGGTCCCAGTAAGTTATTCGTTCTATTCATTCTTAGTCATCGTCTCCATGAGAGGCAAGTCTTTTCACTTGGTTTTTCCTAACAGGAAGGGGCAAAGCTTGCGTACCACTTTACAGACACTTATCTCAAAGATTGGCTGTATGCACTGTGGAACCTGATGGAGGAGGTCTTTGAATCAGCTGCAGCACTATTGGAAGTAAGTACCAATGGAAGTAAGTACTATTGGAAGTAAGTGTTATTGGAAGTAAGTACAAATGAGTCAGCTGACGTCATTGGGATAGACTAAGTTGGCTAAACCACATCTGGGAAAGGTAGATAAACCTATTGGTGAAGTATAGTAAGCACGGCGAATTCGAGTTTCTTCAGATTAGTTACATTTGCAGTGCTGATGGTTAGTAAATGACAGGGGTCTAGTACTAATCAATCTATCATCTACTAGCATCCATGTAAAGTACAGTTTGAGAATATGACGCACATGGAGAAAGGGGTAGAGGAGGGAAGATGGGAAATATAGAGGGGTACGGGGACATGAGAGGGTAAGGGAGGTTGATAGAGGGGG
>ERZ1740065.1249-NODE-1249-length-15024-cov-12.700514_pt1 | contig 15024 bp, 24 predicted proteins | sample MGYA00581738_ERZ1740065 | MGnify/ENA primary metagenome ERZ1740065 (study PRJEB43018, sample SAMN04849749) | marine metagenome | isolation source: floating plastic debris | place: Pacific Ocean | collected 2008-09-01 | study: EMG produced TPA metagenomics...
CTCTGCGGCAGGTGGTTGGAAGGTGTTGATGGGAGACCTGGAATCTCTGCGGCAGGTGGTTGGAAGGTGTTGATGGGAGACCTGGAATCTCTGCGGCAGCACTAAGCATTGTTTCTGACAAGGGTCACATATTCTCTGACATGTGCCTCATGATCGACGCAATACATATCAGGAAAAATATCTCCATAGATCAGACAACTGACGAGTTGTTTGGTTTCATCGACCTGGGAGATGGCCAGCAGGGTGTCGAGACAGAGGCGACGGAAGTCTAGTCTTCATGATCACCAGCCTCAAGCTTCATGGTTGGTTACCTGTGGGTTATTACTTGACCAACGGACTCTCTGGTGAATCTATGGCCGACTTGGTCAGAACCACCATCCAGATTCTCTACCCCAGAGATTGTCGTGTGCATGTGCTAACCGTGGATGGCGCAGCCTGCAACGTAAGCATGGCGAAATGCTTGGGCTGCTCATTGAACACTACAAACATCAATCCTCTCTTCACTCTCCCCGGTATTGACCATGATGTCTACATATACTTTTACCCATACCACATGATCAAGTTGATCCGAAAAAAAAACTTGGAGAAGTGTGGAGAATGGCAGACATCCCATGGAGCAGCCAAGTGGGATCATATAAAGCTGGTGCACAGTACCGACTCCATGTAATCAATACTCGTCAACTAAACAACCATCTCACTAGCTTTTCTGGCCAGTGAGGATTTTCAACAGTTCATGAGTTTCGTACAATAGTTGAAATAAAATTTTTAACACATCGAATATATAAAGACTATTGCCGTATGTAACACAGAATTAACGTGTAAAAACTTTAGTCAGACAAAAATGATTAATAATTGTGATCCAATCTGTAATTGGTCTCTCTATCTGCTCAGTGTTAGCAATCTAAGTGTTGTACAACTTGGAAAAAATGGCAAATCATCAATAAAAATTATAACAACGACAATCAAAAGATTAACACAACAAAAAGCTAATAACTGTGTAGAGGAAGCGTGACTAATCGAAGCAGCAGTTCATCAGCAAGAACAGCTCTTCATCTGTCACTGCGTGTTCACACCAGAGAATAGGGAGAATTCTCTGATTCAAACACCACGCCAGAGACCCGGGGCGCCTTGGGTCTCTGGCCACGCTGTTCTTTTTCTTACCGTACCGTACTTGACCTTGACGTAGATGGTTGATTGAAACCAGATTATCAGGAAATTCAAGGCATATCGCTAAAAATAATTTTGCAGAACCAAATCAATTGCGCTCCGAACGCCGATGAGATTTTATATATCACTGCCACTCTATCTAGCATGAGCGAATAGTGTTGCGTCTCTAGCTCTATGCCGTGTAGAGCTGAGAGGCGCCGTACCAATTCACCTGGGAGATTCTACATTATTGAGTAAAATAACAGAACCAGATGTAACATGAATTAGTTAAAATTTAGTGTAGGTTTAGTGTGTTATAGGTGTAGTATGGTACATATGGTATCATAAATGTCTAGTATGGTATAAGCGTATGCTAGTATAGGTGCCATGTAGTGTAGTATAGTGTAGTATAGAGTAACATATGTGTAGTCTAGTGTGGTACTATAGTGCAGCTCTAGTATGTATGTGGTATAGGTGTGCGTAGTTTAGGTGTGGTATGTATGTAGTATAGGTGTGCGTAGTTTAGGTGTGGTATGTATGTAGTATAGGTGTGCGTAGTGTAGGTGTGGTATGTATGTAGTATAGGTGTGCGTAGTGTAGCGTACAGTGTTCCATAGCGTATGAGTACTACCAGAATATCAGTAGTGGACGGATGGATATGCATATTTATATTTTATGATGATTTCAGTCATAGAGAACTCGCTGACCTGATATAGGATCCTTTCCATCTGATGACCATTGTATATAGACTATCAGTAGTTATATCGCATACCATGAGTGGGTATATTACCTAGGAGTGGGTATATCACTCCATGGTGCCTGTGAAGCTTGGAGTAGATGAGCAGCACGTAGTTCAGTGGAGAAGTGGATATACCCACTCTGGATCAGCCGGTCTCGTATCTCTACTAAACCTGAGTAATAGGCTTACAATGGTGACAGGTACAAGCTGGCATAGTACCTGGTACCTAGTACCGAGTCATGCTGTACTCTCTCATGGGCATCATATCGGTGGAGGGGACAGCAGAGCCACATGGATATTAGCAATCGGTTGTCGCAGTGTGCCGATTTATTATGATGCAGTGGGTGGGAGGCTATGATTTCACTGAGAACTTAGTCGTCTCATATTGAGATATCCAGTGATTTGTAGCATCCATTGACTGGAGTTTGTTTGTGTTGATACCCTGAGAGGCGCTGGAGTAGGTGATTTAGATCGGAAAGGCGGTCTCAATGCTGACAAACATGATATCATATGGCCTGACGTAGTAGCATTATTAGTAAGATATGAAGTAATAGACTACGATATCTCCCATCTCCCCACTCCCCCGCGCTGCAGTGTAAACGACTGAGATTATTGGTATGTGGAGGTGACTCGCTGTTTGTCTAGTGACAGATAAGATGGTGCAGTAGTCTCGGCTCATTGGTCACTGATTGCCAAACTGAGTTTGTTTAGGAGTCACGACTCAAGGAGGCCTAGCAGAGCTGATCAACAGGAAGGAACTACCTAATTGTGTGGCTATAGCAATGGCAACTGCAATGGCAATGGCAACTGCAATGGTAATGAAGACTGCAGTGGCAATGGCAATGGTAACTGCAATGGCAATGGTAACTGCAATGGCAATGAGTAGACAAAGGCAATGGCGGTGGTGATAGAACTGAGTAGGCAATGGCAATAGCAATGGCAGTTGTGATAGAAATGGCAGTTGCAATGCCAATGCCGCTGACAGCAGCAATAGTAGTTGTAATGTCACTGACAGCACTATCTCTGTTCAATGTCAATCACTGTCCAATCAGTCAACTTCCACCATCTGTTTCCATCAATCGTGTAACTGTGACTCTACAAGGAAATACAGCAACAGCTGTCTGACTAGCTCCCCTGTACCCCTTCACATTCTGTGTGACATCACAACCTCTAAAGAATAGCTCCTCAAAACTCTGTGCTTGGGGTGCAGGACATGGATACTGCCAGAGCTTGTGGACAATCCACAAGCTCTGATATTGTGACATATCCACAACATTGGTGGTGAGACATATTTATGCATATAGTTCAATTTGAATCATTGATGCGAACGTATGCATGTTTGTGTGAGTCAGACGAAGATATGTATGCGCAAACAATTGACCAATCGCATTCTCCTCGGCTCAATATAATACGCTATCAATAGTGCGGTTGCTATGGTTACGAGCATGTAGTCACGTCAGAGGCTCAGTTATCCCCTCCGTGTAAACTAACTCCTCCATTGTAGAGTGTGAGAGCATAGCTTTATAAAATCTGTGTTCACTACATGCCAGATCATTGCACATCTGTCACAGTGTGCACACGGCCCGATCGCCGGCTGACCACTCTCCTAGTGCTGACTAGCATTGGTATTTACAGTTTCCTTGTGTAGTATTTCTGATCGACAGTACAGCGTGCTGATTGGCTCTTAGTTTGACAGTTGAGAGTGGTTAATATATTAAATCCGCTCCTTTATTTAGCTCTCCCTTTTGGAACCAGGAAAACTTTACCTCGCTCGTGAGGAATTGACAGACGTAACTGAGAGACTGCCGGGCCATTCTGTCACTGACAGGCAGTGCAGCATGTCTCAAAAATCTGAGAGAGGACCTGCTCCTCTTCCACGCAACTCTGGAGGCACTGAGAACAACTCATCAGAAGATGACCAGCCGTGAGTACCACCACAAACTGCAGCTGCAACTGTTGACTTGCTTACTTACTTGTGCTGATTACCAATTTTTAAAGGGAAGAACCTACAACACCATTGATTGAGCAGAAACCCCCGCCTCGCGCAAACAAGATGGGGAAACACGCTAGCTTTGACTCAGACGTGCCTGAGAAGTCAGGAAGACCAGAGAGACCAGCCAAGTTTGGTAAGCGTATTTACCTATAGGCCGTGTCTGGGCGCCCTAGATTTCCATGCGTGCAGTTTGTTACCGGATTACGTGGTGAGGCAATAGCCCCAGCCATCCGATATTATGCGCTGAGCGATGAAACATGGAGTTTGTGATTAACAGCCTGCGTAGCGGGAGGAGTTCTGGTCCAGTGAGTTTAATAAGCACTGCTGGTAAGGAGTGGTGTACACTCATCATTCCGCTACAAGCAGCGTTCTACTGGGCTGGCACTGCTAGTTTGTTGCTTCCATCTCTACAACCAGCCTTACCAGCTTGCATCTGGGCTATGAATATCACAATCACCATCTCCATGCAGTGTGTGTCATAGCATCAGCAGCTGCTGGTCAGACCAGAACTGTGGCAGTTAAGCTCCTCAATGAATAAACATGATGTCTATAGTGAGGCAGCTGCGGTACATTAAGGGACAGCAAACATCTAATCTGAGGCATTCGGGGCATCTGAGGCATGAGCAGCATCCCGTCTCTGCACACTCTCAGTTATGGACTCGAAGAAACAGATGACTGATACATCCACTCCAACTCGCGCTTGCACGAGGGCTGCTGCTCACAGTGTCAGGTTTCGAGAGGTTGACAACAAATCGACCTGCAATGAGCAGACAGAGAAAGGTGGGATGGATTCTGACCACGATCGATCGAGAATCGGACAGAAAAGGGAGTGCAGACGTGTAAAGACCAATCGTCGGCCGACTCCTTATGAAGAGAAAGACATGCTTGTTTGGCCGTCTGGCGAGAGCCTGAAATCAGCGAATGGCGTGACAGCGAAGCAGGAAGCGTCTAACCGTCGACGACAGAGCCTTCGTCCGTTGTATCAAAGGCAACTCGGCAAAACCGGCGACCAGGACTGATGAGTCTGCTCAGCGTCTCTGACTGATGACTGATTGTAACAGATATTTACATGTATTAGTATTGTATTAGGCATTGTATTGGTATTGGAGTAGTATTGTAGTAGTATTGGAAGCGTCATTGTAATATACCATTGATAGTTGCTCTGAGCAACCCTGCTATTGCCTGAAATACATCATCCAGCTGCATAAACCCATCAGACTGGCTCTTTGGTTTTCAGCTGAGTCAGGCTGCAGCTTCATATTGAGAAAGGAAGGTGAGAAATTGATATCATGGATGGTAGCTGCTCGCTGTTTACTTGTTGGTTTTTTTTCCAGCCTGTAAATACATGGCCAGTCATTGTTACAGGTTTCGATCTGCCTGTGCGACCAGCCCGCGGTCTGCCCGGCCTGATGCAACGTCTATCGATGAAACACATGACCTCGATTAAACGCCGTCCGGATCTCGCGTCTCTCCTACCTGACGAAGACGAAGAAGAGGAGATCGGTGTGTGAGTGTCCATTAAACTGTTTGAAATCAGATCGATGCGCTGCTGTCATATTAATTCTATCACTGTCTCTCATCGTGCATTGTATGCCTGTTTGGGGTGCTGGGCAGATATGTGTGTATGGCATGCTCCATTGACTCCGATACTAGCAGGGTTGTGCCTCACATACCCATTACTGTCTAGGTCGATGCTGTGTTACCAAACTTCCTGTGATTATGACGCATTATGAGCGTGTCGTGATGTTTTCAGTGAAGGCGAGATGTGGGACCAGTTTGAGTCGATCCCAGACGACGAAGGAGACGAACGCACTGGCGAGATTTTCTTTGAGATCATGACCAAAGTGCTCAAGATTTTTATGTATTTCATCTTCTTCTGCATCATCTTGGGTGGTCTCGTCTTGTGCAAAGCCTCTATTCTCATCATCTGCCATCAGTACAGCCGGGCCATTACCGTAAGCGACAACCTAATCGCCCCCTCCCCATTACTACTGTAGCTGACCCAGCTATCAATACATGATTGTAGGAAGTGGCAGACCCTGCGCAGTCTGATGTCATCATGTCTCGCTGGCTGTACTACGCACTGATCGCTGCCTCCATTCCCTACGTCATCACGTTCCTCCAGACGGGCCTCAAAATCACGTTTGGTTCTCACAAACGACCGTCCGTTTGGACTCTGCTATGGGTACGTGGATACAGGAATTATGGTACTACAATTTAGAATGAAATCACTAAGCCGTGACGACATCTAATAATACACACATGTGGAGCAATGACCTAAATTCCTATGTGGCGTGTGCATATTTCATTCCTTTGGTCCACATCGTATCTGGCTGTCGTGAGAAGCGAGAACATAGATAAGATTCGTATTTCCTGCTGTCTGTGAATGCCTGTAAGCAGACAAGCGTTATAGCAGGAGTTACAACTCATATTCCTCTCATACTACTGCGAGTGGGTGATGTTAACAATGTCTGTCGACTGCAGGCCATACTCATGGAGTCCATTCATACCTTCGGCCTCTGCCTGATGATAGTGAAAGTCTTGCCTGAGCTGGATATCATCAGGTGCCTGCTCATCATGTGTGGGGTGGGGCTGGTACCATCCCTCCTCAACCTTTTCCTTGGACTGCGACCTAAAAACAATACGGGAAAGAAAGTGGGCTTCTTCATCCTTGACCTCTTGGCCGTGATATGTCAATTGTCGGTTCTCATAGTCGTACTGTTTCTGGATTTCGACGCTTCACAAGGTAAAATATCCATCGCTGTTGCATTAGTAGTAAAGGCTGTCAGATTTAACTCCAAATCTGCACTCATTGGCTCAGGATCTCTGGCATTCAGCTTTGAGGCTGGCAGGTGGGAGACGGCTGTCGCTGTCGTCTGTATCGGGTTTTCCTGGCGAGAGAATTTCTACAATGACGACTTGTCTTGCTGCTCAACGACGCTGAGCGCTACAAAACTCAAGGCTCACCTATATTCGGCACAGGCCAAACTCTACTTCATCATCAGCATCGTCAAAGTAATCCTCGATGGCAATAAAGTCTGCCTGTCCGAAATATGACGTATTATTCCATCGACTTGATTGATTGTAGTGTGGCCTGCTGTTTGGACTGGCGTTTGCGCTGCAGCCAAGACTTCTCCCAATCGAGCAAGCCTTCACCATCTTCCAGACGTTTTCTCTCAGCGGCAAGGCGGACAGCGACACGGCCAGCAGCGTGCAGACGTTTGGCAACTCTGTGAGTATCGTGCCTCCATATATGAATACGACTCGGCGGTTGCTGTGTACTGATAGCAGACTGCGTCTCCTGTAGTCGAGTTCGTGTGAGTCGCTGAGTGCGGACACCGGTATGACTGTGACAGACGAGATACCACTGATTCTACTCATCATCATCCCTCTCGTTGTCTTCTACATCAGCATCCAGTCAGCGCAACTCAAAATGCAGGAGGTAAGTCCGCTGCCTCCGTCTCTATCATGGATAACGGTTAGCGTGGTCTCTCTACCAACTCCTGCTGCTCTGGTAGGGGACGTTTGCCCTCGCCACCACGCTGGCCACCCCAGTCTGCATCGCCGTGGCCGTGGCCCTGGAGAAATACCCGGACGGTGTGGAGTACACTTGTATATTCAAAGCGGCTGGATTCGACACACTGTCGCAGCCTCAGTTCATTCTGCACTTGGTGGTCGGTGTGGCTGCCTGGTGGGCCAGCCAAATGTGGCTCTGCAGACATATATGGGTGCCTAAGAACTACAGGCTAGAGAGAGTCCAGAGGTGGGTTGAGTTGCAACAGTAAACTATGTCTGTTTTATTGTATTTCTGTACAGATCGATAACTGACTCCATGCTTGCAGGCTGTTCGTACAGCCGATGTACGACAGTGTGCTGCTAGAGCAGTCACTCATCTACAACAGACGTAAGGACGAGTTCAGCCTACGCGATCGTGTAGCACTTGTGGAGGAGGAAGAGGAACGCAACATCCTGCCAGATGAAGGTATAATTAAAACCATATGCTCGCTATTTTTCTCCCACCCATACCTTCCTCTCCCTCCCTGTTCCCTGTAGTTTTCTTTCCTTCTCTGTCTCTCTCTTCCTCTCCCCATCTCCACCTCTCCACCTCCTTCTCCTCTCACTCTCCCTCATCACTCTCCCTTATTCTCCCTCACTCCTCTTCACCTCTTTTCCTTCTCTGTCTCTCCCTCTGTCTCCACCTCTCCCCTCAACCTCCATCTCCTTCTCTCTCCTTTTCTCTCTGACCCCTCGCTATCACCTTCTAATTCCTAGAGATTTTATCATTTTGACTTGTGCTCATGGAAGAGCTCTGCAATGTTTCCAGTTCTCAAGGACAGCACAACTCCTCTGGTATACATCTGCGCCACCATGTGGCACGAGAACCTAAACGAGATGTTGCAGATGCTCAAGTCCATATTCAGGTGAGCTTTTGGTTACTTGCAGTTGCTCTGTTCTATAAAAGTCTTGCATGCTCTGTTACAAAGACCCAATAAGAAATTAGGTCACATGTAGCGCATCCATTATGACCGTTTCTCTCTGCAGGTTAGATGAGGATCAGGCGGCGCGGCGTCACGTGGGTGAGCTGTTGGAGGCAACTAGAGGCACTAAGATACAGGACCCTGATTACTACGAGTTTGAGGCCCACATCATGTTTGATGATGCGTTTACTTTCAATGATGATAATGACGTGACGATCAACCAGTTTGTGATACAACTGGTGGAGACCATCAACAAGTCAGTATTTGTAGATGTAGCAGTCTCTGACCCAATCTAAGCCTGTTTCCTTAATATAACAGCCTTCTAATGATGTCTGCAGCTCTGCTAGCTCGATATATAACCGAACGGTAGAGCTGGATGCTCCAGTCAAGATCCCGACTCCGTACGGAGGCCGTCTAGAGTGGACCATGCCTGGTGATAATAAGATCATTGCTCACCTTAAGGACAAGAACAAGATCCGTCACAGGAAGAGATGGTCTCAGGTGTGTCACTCTGACATCTGATTTAGGCATGAAATCGGCTGAGTGTGCGACGTCTTCTGAGTGTGTGACGTCAGCTGAGTGTGTGACGTCTTCTGCGAATGTAGTAGCTCCTTATGTGGTGGATAGTTAAGAGAGGTCATCCGGTTATTGCAGATCATGTACATGTATTACCTGCTCGGGTATAAGCTTGTGGGCAAACAGGATTTCTTCGGAACGATGTCATCAAAGGACGGCACCAATGGAGACACCAAAGCTAGTGGTAGGCGCTCACTCTTTCTCTCTCTCTCTCTCTCTCTCTCTCTCTCCTTCTCTATTCCTGAAGTACGCAATGCCATAGCTCTTTCCATTACTTCACTGACCTAATCTTACTTTCAGGTCTGAAGAAGTACGTGAGGTCTGAGCACTTTGCCAAAGCCAAGGTGTTCGATGAACTGCCTGAGAAGACAATTTTGAAAGCGGAGAACACATTCTGCATGGCTCTCGATGGTGATGTAGATTTCAAACCAAATGCTGTCCAGTTGCTTATCGACCGGCTGCGCAGGAACAAGAAAGTGGGCGTTGTCTGTGGCCGTATTCATCCAATTGGATCAGGTAGGGGAGATAGCTACAATATCTAGCTTGTCCTGTATTGACATGTCACCTTCACACCTGCCATCGGTGTATTGCAGGTCCGATGGTTTGGTATCAGAAGTTTGAATACGCCATCTCCCATTGGCTGCAGAAGGCAGCCGAACATGTACTCGGCTGTGTGCTCTGCGCCCCTGGAGCCTTCTCTCTGTTCAGAGGCTCCGCCCTCATGGACGACAATGTGATGAACACGTACTCTAAACTGGTCTGTTTTATCTCGTTCCTCTCCTTACCTCCCGTCGCCACACGATTTAACGTCCATATCTATCTCTCCAGGCGACGGAAGCTAAGCACTTTGTGCAATATGATCAGGGAGAGGATCGCTGGCTCTGTACCCTTCTCTTACAGCAAGTAGGTCAAGGTCATCTCGTCTGCAGCTGTATTTCAATATCATGTTCAGCTCTCAAACACAGTGTCTGCCTCTAGGGTTACCGTGTCGAGTACGTTGCTGCCGCCGATGCGCTGACTTACGCTCCAGAGAACTTCCACGAGTTCTTCAACCAGCGTCGTCGCTGGGGCCCCTCCACCATGGCAAACATCCTTGACCTTCTCTTCTCATGGAAGAGGACTGTGCGTGTCAATGACAACATCTCCTGGCTGTACATGCTCTACCAAGCACTGATCTTTGTCTCCTCTATTCTCGGCCCAGCTACCATCGTCCTCATGTTGGTCGGTGCCTTCGGAAACGTAAGTCCTCTCCCTCAAGGCACTTTACTATAGATGTCATGAAGATTGCAGTGTTGTTAATGCCTTTAATGACTTGTTACACAGGTGTTTGGCATGACCGTCGCCTGGTCTTACATTCTGGGCCTCGGGCCGCCTTTTGTCTACCTGATCCTCTGCTTCATTCTGAAAGCGGACACACAGGTGTACGTAGCGTACATCGCCACTGCGTTCTACGCCATTCTGATGGTGGCTGTGTTGATAGGCACCATTGTCGAGATAGCCAGCGATGGCATCTTTGGCCCATCTGGAATATTCTTTGTCTGTATGTACACTTCATTCTGTGACACGTACACACCATGTGTCACATGCCATCCAATGACAGCTGCCTGGTTCGTTTGCAGTGGTCGCAGGAATCATGATTATCGCTGGCATACTCCACCCTCAGGAGATCACGGACCTCATCTCTGGTCTCCTCTACTTCATCACTATCCCCAGTGGCTACCTCCTCCTCACCATCTACATGCTCACCAATATGCACAATGTTTCATGGGGTGGGTGTGCACACTAATATATTAATACTACGGCGCATTCATAATCAGACAGCGCAACTCAACCCGAATCGATCTCCATGTTTTACAGGCACACGTGAGGTAGCCAAACCCAAACCGAAGAACCCTGAGGGTCAGGACCCACTGCTGGCGCAGCTGAAACCCAAGCAGAATGAGAGTTTCGTACACAGCCTCATTGACAGGCAGCTGGAGGAGGACTCAATCTGTGGCAAAATCGGAAAGTTCTTCCGACAGGTGAGTCTAGAATTGATACGCGGTGCCTCCCTCCCCAATGCAGTAGCTGCAGTTACCACTGATGCTGTACATCTGATTTAGTGCTGTGGCAGACAGCAGGATAGTGCCATCTATGACATGGTGAAGAACATATCTGATAAGCTGGAGGAGATGGAGAGAGTGGCTGCCGCAGATGTCTATGACAATATCTATGGTGGAGGGTCAGTAGCGCAGACACCGAGTGGCGTTCCTCGCAGGACGGCGTCTACTCGCTCTGACAGGATATACAGCAGCGTGTCCGCCAGGTACCCGTATGACTGGAGACCATTACTGCTTATCATATAGCCTCAGGCTCTAATGAATAATGTGATACACACTCAGGATTCCGTCGTCTATGGAGGAACTGCCTGAGGATGATGAGGCTATAGACCAGTACTACCAGATGGTGCATCGCGATGAACTCATCAACCCGTTCTGGATCGAGGAGAGCTGCCTCAGAGCTTCTGAGGTAAGTGTCACTCGCCGTCAGTACCACCGTTGTCAGCATCTCGCACTCATACTCAACCTTGACCTCTCCAGGTTCAACTTCTGGATCAGCATGAGATCACTTTCTGGAAGAAATTCATCAAGAAGTACCTGGCGCCTTTGGACAAAGATGAAGAGAAAGAGAAGAAGATCGCGGAGGAGCTGAAGGTAAAGTGAAACAACCAGAAGAAATAAAGAGAAAGCTCGCTATCTTTTACTAGTCTCTATTGAAAGTTATGATGCTTTCTAGTCAATGAGGAACAATGTGTGTCTGGCATATTTCATGCTGAACGCGTTGTGGATTGCCATCATCTTCATGATCCAACTGAGAAAGGATCAGCTGACAGTACTCTTCCTCAAGTATGACGTTCAGGGCAAGAGTATCACCATAGAGCCACTCGGTAATATAGAGACACGCCCCCTTCAGATCTGTGCTGGCACTTGACTCGCCATTGACAATCTGTCTGTCTGTCTGCCTAGGTCTGATCTTCCTGTCCATATTTGGAGTGACGTTGATTCTGCAGTTTATTGGAATGCTGTGGCACCGATGGGGCACACTGAGGCACATCATGGCCACTACTGTCATAGACTTCATTCCCGGTCAGTCAGCCGCCTCCTGGTAATTACAATGGCGGTTTGTGTAGGAAATGATGTAGCAACCATAATGTATTTACAGGCATCAACAAGTTGAGAATAACGCAGAAGGAGAATACAGACATGTTTTACCAAGCCAGGAAGACGGCAAAGGAGATAGCTAGGCTCGAGCCAGAGGTGATCCCTGATGAGGAGGCTCCGGTGAGCCCTGGTCTAGATGGCGCTGGTAGTGAGATCGGCGGCCCAATCAGACGCAGGACAACTGCCCGCATCTCCATACGAGACAGATTCAAGAAGAACCTGGCTAAAGTAATAACCGAGGCCAACCAGTCGGGAGAGCAGCCTGGCAGCGTGGAGCAGCACGATGAGCAGACTGGTGACAATCCCCCTCCGCTACCACGAAGAGCCAAGTTCTCCAAGATCAACAGGTAACTGATTACGTTTTGACCTTGAGGTCATATGACGAGTTCATGTGCAGCTATATGTGACATATAACAGCCCGTCACATATTTGTGATGATAACCTTCTACTCACCAGGAGGATTAAGAAACGCAAAAAGAGGTAAAAACAGTGGCTTACAGCATGATCCCCTCTTAGCCTGTACTGGCATGAAACCGGTCATAGACACTTGTACTGTCATACCCTATGCCTTGTCTAGTTTAGTAGTCATTGTTGTCTATGTAGACAGCACATGCTGATGTCATGGCTGTCTCTCTACACCACAGCTGGGTGAAGTGTGTGCTGCACATGACATTGATCTCTCCATCCGTTGTTACAGAGCGCACACAGTAAGGAATGTCCGAAGACTTCAAAGCATCAAAAGAGCTCAGAGAGACGGTAACATAGAGACTAGCGGAGTTTGACGTCCCTCTGACAGGCGACTGATTTTCATAGTTAGGAATTTTAGGCCTGAAGATTTTATTAGCTGACGCAATAGCTGACATACTAACATTATATCACAACTTATCATATCGTTTTAACGTTTGCCTTATTTTTATATCTTAGCCAAAAAATAAAAACACAATCAGAGTAGAAAATTACAGGCGATATAAATGATGCTCCAACCATCGTGTTGGAAATTCCGACAGTAATAACACTTTCTGTTGTAGTAACAGAGCTCATAGAATGACTAATAAACCAACGTGACGACATTGGTGAGACAATTTGTCTACAGAAAATCATAGAGAGACAGTATCATGCAGATCTCCTCATCAGCGTGATAGATAACAGAGAGCCAGTGAAGCCTGGTTTCCGCGTGTTCCTGTGATATCTACTTGTTGACTCTACACTGAGTCGCAGGGGAACCTGCAGAGTACCTGAGCTGACTCACTCCATAGGGACTTCCATATCTAGTAAGATGAACGATAGGCAAGGCGCTATAGCAATCACTGACACTGCTTTATCATAAGAAGAACCATTTGAGAGTACAATGATTACAATAATGACAAGCAGACGGCACAAAACATGACTTGAAAAAAGGGAGAAGTTGGTATAATAATTAAACTGCAACGGAGACGTCATGAATGAACATAATCAGTAGCAATCATAATGGTACTAGTCGATGACTGTCTCTCACTAGAGCTGACACACTGGTTAGCACAGGCTGGATGATGTCAGTGTGGGCAAGGATGGTTCAAAGGTCAACTTTGGGAATGTAACCAGCTACAACAAAATAACATCAGAGATCATTCACAATGAGATGTGGCAATATGCCCATTTAGTAGCAACACGGCTGAATCGAGTCAAGGACTCCCAGTGCAGTCGGCTGCCTGGGCCAATGATAATTTATATAACGCAAGGGCGAAGTCAAATGCCCTGAACCTAGTGTTCTATTCATTGCCCAGTGACAAAACAGAGTTCATTGGAAAGCTTATCATTTGTGGCATCCTGTGATGTGTTTCTCAAGATGGAAACTCATCACATAGGCCTCTACGTGAAGGGAAATGCAGTGACCTTGTCATCAGCTTTAGCAGCAGTATGGGGCCCACAGTGATCAACCAAACTTGTTGTTTGTGACTGATACACATGTATGAGAGGTTACCGATGACCTACAATCCTGTTATCATGAGAAAAGGCTATCAGATAGGGATGAGGTACCGGTGTGTCACAACCAGTCAGTATTTCAGGTCATCGGCTACAAAAAGTCGCAGAAAACTGGACACACTGACGTTATTCTATCATTTTATATCATGTTGCATCCTATGCTATGTTGTGTGGATGAACACTATGACGCAGAGATCGCATGTTTGGAACCGATTTCTGATGCCTACATTCTGTCATACATGATAAGTCTCCCATATTTACCGGGAGCCTCTCCTATTTTCGCAGTCCGAATTTTGAACTGAAATTGCTAGTATTGGTCTCCTAATGTTTTCCTGTGGCTTATTGGTTAGATCTTGCTGAGCTGAGCTCAAATATGGCGGATCTTAGCTGTAGGGGGTAGAGGGGTTCTGAGCTACAGCTTCTCAAAGTTCACAAAAGTTCAGAAAAAACTGAATCTCCAGTATTTCTAAAACTTGTCATGTATGCATTCTATGCCTTACTCTTGGGCTAGAGAATCCTTTGAATGCAATGAGTCTCACATCATGAGAAAGCCCACGCTCTGGTGTAAAAGCTGTAGAAATTTCAAGTGTCAGTTTGTAACAGGAGAGTCGGAACCATGGGTTCTGTGACAGCATGTTTCAGCTTATCCCTCTATATGTTTGAATGGAATTCCACGGCACTTAGACATTTTTGGTAAGTGGGAGGTCTCGACTAGCTTCAAACCACAGAAGAGCATGTTGCATGGGGCTAGATAGGAACTGCCACATCTTGATGCCGATGATCTCTAATAACATTAACTGTACAGGAGATACACCACACTGCCCTCTACGGTAACTGATAGGAGATACACCACACTGCCCTCTACGGTAACTGATAGGAGATACACCACACTGCCCTCTACGGTAACTGATAGGAGATACACCACACTGC
>ERZ1740065.1250-NODE-1250-length-15016-cov-11.555912_pt1 | contig 15016 bp, 11 predicted proteins | sample MGYA00581738_ERZ1740065 | MGnify/ENA primary metagenome ERZ1740065 (study PRJEB43018, sample SAMN04849749) | marine metagenome | isolation source: floating plastic debris | place: Pacific Ocean | collected 2008-09-01 | study: EMG produced TPA metagenomics...
ATACCGGTGTCAGTCAGATACCGGTGTCAGTCAGATACCGGTGTCAGTCAGATACTAGTGTCAGGTGTATGTCAGCTATAAAATATTTGTACAGTTTCTGAATTTCTGTCCACTGCAAAACCGGATTTGATGACGACAGAAATGTTAGGATTTCTGTCAAAATCATCAAGAAAATGGAATGATAGCAATCTAATGATAGCGATCTGATGATAGAAGTCCGATAAATGAGAAGACAACTTCTATATAAGTTATAATACGTGTAATTTCTATAGCGAATTATAGCGATAGCGATAAGTGTTTGTCGCTATTTTTGCAGTTTTTAGACCGTTGTTATCAAATTACACCTCCTACAGCAATATTCTTTCTTTCATCTCAATTATACAGTAACACTATATAACTATTCTTAAATCACCTGTCGCACAAGAGAACCTGTTTCTTGAGTCCTATCACAGCTAATGCATAATACTGTGTGTTTCATCCAACACTGCTCAATGAATCACAGAGTCAGAGCGAATGACTGATACCGAGTTTAGACGACTATGCAAAGACTCCATCTGAAGTTTGAGAACTAACACAGTCATGAACTGATCTATTTTCAATTTCGACGATTGATCTACTCCTTGGATAGGTTGCAGTCTCAGGCTATGAAAGCCAAGAGGGCGGTTACCTGGTTTTTGAGCAACAAGGATTTCAAATTTGGCATTGTGTGATTGGCTCAAGTGAAGAGTGGCTGTCAGGTTGCCAGAGGTTGTGAGCAGCGAGTCCGTCTGGCCGGTCATATTGCCGCAGTATCTAAAACGAATGTCACCCATTGGCAAAATAACTGATATCAAACTTCTTGGACCTAATATCCTTTCCTTGTTTTAAAATTCAATCAAAAAAGTTATCAAATCGCATATGGTCAACTCCATTTGTACCTTACCCATACAACAGGTAACTTCCACCTCCACCCATCACCCAGTCAACTCCGTCCATCACCCAGTCAACTCCGCCCATCACCCAGTCAACTCCGCCCATCATCCAGCCAACTTGTGAGTTCATAAATATTGAATTTTCCTCTAGATTCTGTACATCACACGATTCTGTGGCCGGCGATTTCATTGGGCTGTAATGAGCAATTGCAGTTTCCTACCTATCATGTTAGGATAAAGCCGTGTTTACACATCTTTGGATTTCTAAAGCCGAATACGGACCCAGCATTTTGCAAACGATTTCGCAATACGTAAACAACTCCCGCCTACGATTATTTTACCGCAGGCGAAATCAATGCAACCGGCGTGCACAGTTGATTGCGAATTCGGACCCTGCGCTAATTGCTGATTCGTCCATTCTTTGCAGCTTTGCCTACTAGTAAATGTATACGCAGCTGTGTAAACGATCTATCGCCAGCAGAATACCATAAGCAAAATAGCAGCGTTTGTCGGTGCTACGAAATGCAGAGGCGTGTAAATGCGGCTTAAGGGTAAGGATAGATAGAAACTAAAACCTGTATTAAAATCAAGAACTCACTTATTCTGACCAATCATCAGGAAGTTCTCCTCACAGTCAAGTGCCTCGAATAGAAGAAACTTCACTTCTATCATTCTTTGACTTTTGAAGTTTACTGGAAGCTGAAACAATGGCATAGACATCGATATCATATGTCAGGTTGGCTCAATACTTATAGCCGGCACAGAGGTTAATGAGCTCACACTGCAGAGGGTATTGTTCCCGCGATAGCCAGGTCTATGAATCAGCTTCAAGGGTCCATCCAACGATCCAGTCAAATTCGAACAGATCTCTACGTCTGAAATATCAAAATTGCTCATTAAAATGCTGTTTCTAGCATTGTCTCCTTTGTATATAGTTCAAAGCCATGTGTCAGTTGACTCAAGGATTCAATTATTTACCTTCTTTTGCTGTTAGCAGCATCTTAAATTGTACAGATTCGTATCGATGTTTGAAACAATATAGTTTCAGATGGCCTGAGTCGTTGCCAACAGCAGACGTCTCATCTCCAGAATGGACTGCATCACCACACAACCTGAGAAAGAACAGACGTAGGCTGTACTCATTGTATTTATGAAAAGGTTTCACTTACAACATACTGGCTTCTAGGAGTTTTAGCTGCTCAAAACTGGTGCTGCTTGTCTCTTTGAACTGCTTTATTGATAGCGACTACCGTTAAAACTACAATAAAGTATGTAAAAAAATATTAACACCAGGGGGCACCATTAATGCAGTTAACTTAGGCGGCGAGCTGTGTAAAATAAAATATTTAGCTTATGGCCTTTCTTCACAGAAGCTAGTAATTTAAATGATTGAATTGTATACTGAATGTGTCTCTGTATGTCTCTGTATATCTCTGTATATCTCTGTATATATCTGTATGTCTGTACTGGATGAAAGCTGGCTCAGAAGTGCCAGATTGATGACATGGATTGGAAGGAGAGAGTAAACAATGATCGATAAAATGAAGGCTGCCGGTGCCATGTCGTAATAGGAAAGGGATGTGGCACAAGTGATATCATCAGTAGGGAGGCAAAGGCACGCCGTAGCTACGTCTACGTCAGATTACTCATGTAACGTATATCAAATCGTCCGATGTTTAGCTACTCAGCAAACATTGGTTGATTTTTCTACCACTAGATTTTCATCTTTATAGAGCATGTAAATAGCTGAAATGTCACAGAAATATGCAAAAAATATTACTTGTGAAACGAATGAAAATATTAAGTAGTGGCAGTTTATTTTAGTTTACTTATGATGTGCCGTATGAGCAAACGTGAAAGAAGCTCTTCTCACATAGATTTTCGCCAGAGGTTACGTCGATTTGTGATCACGTGATCAAATTTGCATTCACATACGGCTTTCCCGTAGCTTGCTAAACCTCCCTAGTATCTTACATACAGCATTTACAATAATTATAATGAGTTGCTTAGCAACGCTATCAAAAAAGCTCGCTACAGCTATTCCATTATTCGGAGTTATCCTCTCATCGCGCTTCTCATCTGATTCCGCTGTTACTATCTTTGGGCTTCATTTATAATTTTCCTGTGGCATTGCAGATAACCATAGCAATTTTTTACAAGCACTGACGAATACTGTTTTTATCACAGGCCGGTCAACCTCCCTGACATGAAATACTGAATATTCAATTTTCAAGAACTTTAAGAAGCAATAGTTTAATGTACCCACTTTCTACAGATAAGATTCTGCTACATATGAGCTCAGCTCTGCAATACAATATCAGAGACCATCGATGACTTCATCAATGATCTCTAACAATGTCTAACTAATAGGCTACAGGAGAATACCAGGTAACCAGGTAACCAGGTAACCAGGTAACCAATAATAACAATTCAAGGGAGGATTCAGGTTAAGTGTCAGTCAAAACATTCTCCCTCAACTATTTTTGTCAGCTAATCGTAAATAGGTAGAAACTACACTGCACTCATCACACAGCCACACAAGCCTCAGTCGGCATCACTAAACAATCATCATACAGTCAACAGACAGTTATATTTAGTCAACAGATGCAAGTTGCCCTTTGGACAGCTACTAGTTGATGACTTCAGCGTCAGTCAAAATAATTCCTGGATCCGCCCCTGACTGGATCCGCCCGTGTACATGCACGCCTGTGCCTCAAATACTCAGGCATGTGGACATATTCCTGGATCCGCCCCTGGGGCCAATTAGATTTCTAAATCAACAGCTAAGGTATACAGATATATGGATAGTTGACAGGTCTGCATGTAAGTCAATGCAGCTGTTCTAATTGAATGGTTCGCATTGAAGCATTGAATGACTAAGTATAGGCTAGAGGAATAGCCTTAGTGCAGGGGCTAGAGACATAGCCTTAGTGCAGAGGACAAGAGGCTTAATTGTTTCTTACCTTTTCGATCCAACTTCCAGATACGAGCGCTGGCAAGAAGATGAGGAATAGAAGTAGAAGAACTTGATTGAGACGAGAGTGTCTCCAGTTGGGATGAGCATCTAAAGACAGTGGATACACATGACAAGTTGTCTGGATAAGGAACTTGGGAAACTTTGGTCATATGAACGCTGCATCCAAGAGATTCCAGCATATTTTTATTTTTATGTCCGCACGCATAGCAGATTGTGATGTCTGCATTTTGTCCGCAATTGGTCCAGACTTGTCTGTTTTTTTTCCACCATTTTAGCCACAGACAAAATGCTGACAGAACATGCAGACATAAAAACAAACAGTGCCAAGTGTCCAGTTTTTCAATCAACTATTCTCATTGACAGACAACAATTTTGAAAATATGAGAATAAGAACCGATGAGAAATTTGATTAGATTACTTCCAATGCTCTCAAGGTAAAACCTCTACCAATAAGAGAGAAATGTTAAAGTCACTTTCAATATTGACTAAATCTCCAATATCAGAAGGTCAGGAGGTCAAGAGGTCAGGAGGTCAGAAGGTCAGGTTAGCTATAATATCTGGTGGCAAAAACTTTGCAAAAGACAGGAAATACAAAGGAAAAGCAAGTCTGATGTACTTAGAAAAGAAAAGAAAACCATCTTTTGGAGTAAAACTGAAATTTTTTTAGAGTTTTTGTAGAGATTTTTCTTCGATGCTTATATAAAATAGTTCCAGCATTGCTAACTTCACACTTTTAGGTGTATGTCTACGCTTGTTTACTTTATGAGGCACCCAATTTATGATATTAAGTCGTTCAATTACTTTCTGTGTGCATCACAGGCCCACAGAAACTGATGATTTGATTAGGTTAGCAGTTATGCACTACATTAGAAGTCATAGAGTGAGTCTAGAGTCATAGAGTGAGTCTAGAGTCATAGAGTGAGCTTCTAGAGTCATCGAGTGAGTCTAGAGTCATCGAGTGAGTCTAGAGTCATAGAGTGAGTCTAGAGTCATAGAGTGAGCTTCTAGCCTCCATGTGGCATCTGTAATTTGCATTTTGTAATTTTAATCTAGATTTTTTTTCCATCTGGGGTTGGCAACACTGAATACTGCTAAACAATGAATGAAGAGTGTTTGAATTTGACGCTAACACTTACGCTGTGAGTACGAGGTGTGTCATACGGAGATGTCATGGACCAGATCTCCACTGGTAGGTCAGCCCGACTATACCTGTAGAAGTCTATGGCTACAAACATATCAGATCATACTAGAGTGAGTTTAGTGAGCATCATAACAGTTACTAGGGTAACGAAAACAGCAACAAACAACTTTGAAGTACTTGTTGTGCTCAGCCAACTTGACAGTCTTCCCCTGACTATCTCTGCTACACAGTGGTTTGTTATAAATATACTCCTAAGCTGCCCTCCGCTGACTTTTATAGGATGTAACTGAGAAATGTCGGTTTAATCTGATACCTATCATTACAGATACATATGTTCACAGTATCATCACTGCTTGCTACCTCCATAAACCTACATTAACAGGACCTACTTCTCTTGTATGTCAACTCGATATCAAATCCCGGTCCAGAACCCACACCGCCTGTCACGAAAGCCATCGTAAGGTTTCCTGCATCAACAGTCAGATCCACGGAGTCATTTCGACTGCCACAGTACCTGGTAAAAGTCAAGGCCATTAGTTACCTAATACCTGGTCAAGGTCAAGGTCATTAGCTCTTTATCTCTTACCCATTTTTCATGTCAGGACATTATAACTCAGTCAAGGCAAAACATTTTGACAAATAGAAACTGAGTGAAAATAACTATATGGACACAGGTGACCACTGACCACAGGCCTCAACCACCACCACTCTTACCTAAAAACTCATTATAACACAACACAGCTCACTCTAGCTAACTAATGCCTAAAAGGATTAGTATCTCCCCTAAACTGATGTCTTTCGGCACATATCAGATGATCAGTTTCCATGTCTATACAGCGGTGCTATTGTACAAAGCGACGGTGTCTGATAAAGTCTGCCCTAACTTTGGTACTGTCTCAACAACACCACAACTTGACTCACAGATCTATGACTTACTGACTTCCAAAGGCAGCTAGTTGATCACTATAGGTCATCAAATTGCTGTCTACGACCATCACAGGCCCGCAGAAACTCACTACCGTATTCTACCAATTAAACACCCAGGCGCTCATTATTGTGCTTGCTGAAATGTCGAGGAGCCGAAAGCCCAAATCTGATTTGAGCCCCTCTTGGCTTTTATTTCTTGTTCATCTTTATGAACACACAAGTTTATAATTATTGCTTGTGCTCGTTTGATTCCTTCACTTATACAAAGCCATCTTGAGGCAGTAAATGCCTCTCTGGGATGTAGTAAAGTGAGGTCGTCGAATCAATAAAACTCACTACTATTAGTACAAACACACAGAACACAGAGGGGGGACTATGGTGCCAGAGGTTACAAAAATAGATAATAATGGAGGCGCTCATTCCACTTACCTCTGAGAGCCGATGAGGAGATAGTCTGTCTCACACTCTCCACTGCCGTTGAGTTTGAATGAATGAAACTTGACTGTGATGATCCTGCCGTTCACCGGAATTGTCACCTAAGATGTCGATTGAGCTTTTATTTCTTTGCACTATATAAAATCTATACTTCAACAGATGCATATCACATGGTCGCATACCCTAGGGCCTAGATAATGACATTCTGATTGGAGTTGTCTTCTCTGTTCACAGACTTACTCTTTTGTAAAAGCAGTTCAATTAAATTTATTGGTTGACATGTGAGTTCCAAGCATTAAAGTTTGACTAGAAAACTTGGGGAATCAGTTGATATCTGACGTGTTGGAGTTTGTCGTTGGTGATCGTCACTACTCAAATTCATCATAACTGAAATCACTAAAAAGAAACTGAGGCCAGGAAGTTTGCCAATTTATTATGAGTAGAATTTCCGCTAATATCGCTAATATCGTTAATAGCTGTAGATTAGAGACTCATATTGGCAGTCTTACCATAATTGTAATCTAGTGCTGTATTTCTTCAAAATAATTAATGTCGATTAATCTTCCTATCATTTTTTAATCTTGAATTAATCTTATTTTAAACTTGCCGCCAAAAACTAGTTCCTGGGCTGTAGAATTCACAACAGTATCATTGCTACAGGCTGCAGCAGCTGACGTTGACATCATTGTAACATCTTTGGTGGGTCTTTAGTGGTATTCAACTGCACTGATGTTGAGTTTGCTTAGATAAATATGCCATCATACTTGTTCACAGATCTTTGTAGCGTATTACTCTTAGTTTTTCAGGAAAAGTTTACCATCAAACCAGCCGCCCGATTAATCTTGTGGCATGAAATTAATCTTCTGAGAGATTAATCTTAGTTAATCTTAGAATAACTCGATTAAAATGCAGCATTGCTGTAATCTAAATCAAAGTAGTATGATATCTTCATTTTCTGGGACATGATTGGACGAAATGAGCAGTTCAATTTTCACCACGTGAATCCTGTCAGTTGTATTGGTGAACAGTTAACTATTACATTATGAACGCCATTAAGTTACTTGCAGGCCAATGTGAGGTAGATTTAACCCTTAATTAGTTACTGAAACCAACAGTTAATGACGATTCGAGATTGGTAGCACAATCTATGATAGACAAGCTACTGGTAAACAGCTCATGATAAACATAACTATGTTATACCCTATAGGGTATATATTTCTGTTCATCTTGAGTTGAGGTTCAGTACATTTATATATCAGAGTGATTGAATTGATTGGTAGTCTGTAAAGATTAATCACTCACAGTGCAGCTGACATTGTTGGGATAATCCAATCCATCATTGAACCCCGGACTGCGGAGCCTCTTTGGCAGACTGATCGTCTCATTTATCTCACAGAAGTTCTCATCTACTGATAAATGGAAATGAAATATAAAGCATGGAGAGATGAGGCTAGCTGACTTACATAAAGCCTCATGTGAAATACAGATAAACTTATATTATAGATAGTGTGATAATAACAGGATAAAGCTTAGAAAAACACTAATACCATCAATATTCCAATACCAATACCGCCCTTCAATGTTCCAATACCGATACTGCCAATACTGCCCTTCAATATTTCAATGCCAATACCCCTTTTCAATATTCTACTACCTCCTGTACATTTGCATTCTTGTTCATTACTTTCAAAAACTTTTTCCTTAGGAAAATGCTCCCTCCCGAGTCCCTTTGTATCAGTGCAGGATAGGCACAGTCTGAAATCAAGACAGACGTATCCCCTTGTCTGCAGTTATCAACACAAATTCGAATTTGGAGCAAAATAATCTTCTCAATCACAGCTCCAGGTTTAAGTTAGAAATCACATGCTACAAAGGCATGAGCAAGTGAACAGATTTAACCTGAACTAACGTAAACTGAAGTAAACTAGCCTTACCAGACTAACCTGGTTTAGAGGCGATCAGTAGAGTAAATCCTTGTCGGCTATGCGACGAGAAATGGGAGGTGTATCTGTTGTACGAGCGAAAACTCAACTCTGTTTGCCACTGAGATTTGAACTCCACCATCTCACCTGTCATGCTGCCACAATAACTGTAGAAGAGAACGACTTAGTGGTATAAAAATACGTACGTACTACAGGTATAGCCATCAGGAAAATCTCATCTAACGCCAATTGAAGACTCGTATTCTGTTTTGGTAGTTGTCTATTTCCCTGCACTAAAATTGCTCAAAATAAAAATTTTTGAAGAAGTCTTGAGAATTCTTGAAGAACTCTTAAGAAGTCTTGAAGTTCTTCAAGAATTCTTCAGAAATTTGTGAAGAATTCTTTAAGAACTTTCAGGGTAGGGAAATAGACAATTACCCCCTTTTTATTTGTTCAAAATTAAGCAACCAAACATCTGAAGGTATGAGGGCTAGTGTCCCTACTACTCGTCCTGGTAGAACAAGAAACACAAATAGAAGGGAATTAATAACAGATGGAATAACACGAGTTGCTTTGCAGTCTTACTTTGGCGGACAATAAAGTTATACAATTCAGATATAAATATCCACAGACCTGTGACCGTTAACGTGTAGGTAGTCGTAACGGCATCTTGAACTCTCGCGCATATCGAAGTCTATGAACTTTATCTGGGTATCTCTGCCAAGGGTTTGCACAGACATCTAATAAAGACGGCATTAGAGACGTGAGTAACAGTAACAGAAACAGTACCATATCTACTTCCTTTCATTTAGTACCTCACTAATGTTGTTAGTTCACCAACAACAATCGTATGATACTTCGTATATATCATAATCCATATAGAACTAATATTTCATACGCTTGCTGACGTTCATGCCACTGATAAACAATACATCCTTGAAATCTAGCGAATCCACCCCATTGGTATCATTGGATGTTGTTCGTTCATTCAATTTTGGTTATTTATTTAGGCTGACTGAAACGTGACTCATTATTAGTAACGGCCATCTTGTTCATAACTCTCATGTAGTCTCAACAACACGAGATTGAATTAATAAAATAACATAAACCATTGGGTATTCAATCTCAGTCAGAGTTTTTGATTCGCTGGCTGTGAAATGGATCAATCATAGCAATTCGTCTGATGTTCCACAATGGGAGCGCTGAACAGAGCAATGGATGACGTTGTTTGGGTATCTGGGATATCCCCTGTGCTGTCTGCTATCTATAAACTCGTGAATACAACTACCAAACTGCTCGTTGACACCAGCGATATTTCCATTTACATATCATAGCAATACTTGTGTAATTATTATTTTTATCTTCGGATTATCACTGCTGCTGATTAGATCCAAACGCTATAACTTTTTCTGCTAAAATACTTGCATGTACAGTATTGTATTTCATCAATCTCACATATGATCACTCTTCTAATCCGCTCAATTAATTAGCATAAACCATGTAAGAATTACAATAAACAGTACTAAATGCTATTTATTCTTCTGAAAAATAATGCTAGTTTTCTCTCACTCTGATTTCCTCACACGATAATTCATTTTGGCAGCAATGCTATGCAGTGTGGGAACGTTGAAATGGGCACGTTGGGAATGCCATTAAACCAATCTGTGAATATTTCAGAAACGGCGCCGTAAGTGAGGGGCGGGTATACACGGTACGAGTATGAACTTTAGCAGTACAATGATACTCACAGAGCAGGAGCGATCGTATGGATACATACGACCAGGTCCGTAGTTCGGACTGCTGACCAGTCGTGGAAGTGTGACAGATCCACCGCTACAGATATCCCTCACTACAAACAGAGGCAAACAGCTGTGTCTGGCCGACCAATCTAACATTGAGCATTGGCATTCTGAGATCACGCCGAGTACGGACACTGCCGTGGGCTTAACACAGGTCCGGTGCTGTCAGTCTGGATAGTATTGACATAGTATAATTGATCTAGTATAAGCGTAGTATAGGTACGGTGTTACTACCTGATCCATACTGTACAGAGATTGAGAATCCCTCGAATTCAGCCATAGAATCTATGTTCAGTACCAATTCTCCGACTCCTAATTCAATGGCTGCTACTTCCCCCGTTTGATCTCCACAGTACCTTAATGAGGGGATTAAGAGTACAGACGACCCTGTGACCAATCACACTGCTTACCCCCACCGAGGTTACCTGTTAGGACCGGCTCTCAGGTAGTTTCGTGCACAGCCTCCTTCGCTATACAGCTTAAATGATTGAAACTTCAACTCCACTACTTGTTCTACTGAGCTGGGTGGGAGCTTCACCTGAAACAAGTACAGATTTTGGCCTAGGTAAACAGCGGGTCAGGATGCAATGGGTAGGGGTGTCACATTTTCAGTTTGGTAGTTAAATATATTATACAATTCAACATAATATTATGACAAACCGGAAATCGAACTGAAGCTAGATATCCCAGTCTGTTACCACCATCGTGAAGAGATAAAAAAGTTTACTAGGGTGAAATCACCAGTGATCTCCATGTATACTCACCTGTTTGTTGTTGTAGATTTTGAATATTTTGGTAAAATCGACCTCAGCCAAGTAATTTTGAAGAAATCAAGCAAAGAAAGTTTATAATCTGTGACGTCAGAGTGTCACTATAGCCCCTATGACAATGGCTTATATATAAGAGGCTTGGTCCAAATAACATGATTAGTACAAATACTGCTAATTTGAGGAAAACGCTATTGTTTGACAATGCTATAATATCTGTGTCTACAGCGTCTGATATGCCTGCTCATACGGTACAAAGCTGGCATGTTTACAAGTGAGAAGACAACTCCCCGTCTCTGTTACACTGCTAATCGGTCATTTTTATTGCTGATACTCACGCGGCATGTTCTGTCACTCGACGGCGAGCTGTTACCATCAAATCTCGAACTGACCAGGTTTACTGGCAGCTGATCGATTTTCTCTGTCTCACAGATGTCCACGTCTATGTAGATACATGACCATATGTACACATTCCATAGGTCGACCTTGACAATGCTCAGAATGCAGCGGGATTCTTACCTTCTCCATCCGTGATTTGGATAAGAAAGCCCCGTTTAGTATCACCGTAGCCCGATTTGAATGTCAGTGTCACATAGCCTGAACTATCACCAGCTGCATAGAACACCTTACCAGTCTTCTTACCGCAGTACCTGATGGAGAGTTTAGCCAGATTAGGGGCGGGTTGTAGGGATTCAGCATAGAAGACATGCAGTGCTGACATCACTCCATATAAGGATTGGTATCAATCCACAATTTTAGTGAAAAGCCTAAATGTTGTGAAACGGACTCTCTATCATACCCACAAAAATCCCAGGGATCTCAAATACTCGGATTTAATCCTTACTGTTCGGATTTTCAGCTTGTGTAAGGATGGATGGAAGGATGGAAGGATGGACTTCATGGAGCATAAAGATTCTCTTTGACTCACTCAGATTTTTGCCTTTCAGTTCCGATTTAGGATATTATCACTCGCCTCCCTTAGTAAAATTATATCATAAGTAAGCAATGTGTCTCCAACTGTCAGCCTAATGAACTATGAACCAGCTTTTGAGGCTGTAAATGTGAAAAATGTGGTAATGATATGATACAATATATAATATGGCAATTCTGAGGTATTTATGACGCTATAATACTGCCCAATATCAAAAAATGTTCTTGATGAGCTCCTGAAACCTGCTGTAAGGATTTTTCCTGGATCCAGGTTGAGATCCCTGAAATCCACATAAATTTTTATAAACCGACACCAATCAATGTGTATTTCTACATCTTTTTTACATTAAGTTATGATACCATGGCTATGTTAACTGGATGAGCGACCTTTCAGAATTGATCAGTAGGTAGTGTGATGAGCAGTCTCCTGGTAGGATGTCGAACACGATGAAGCTCACCTTCATCACCCGCCTGTTCGTGTAAATCCTCAACTGAAATAGGGAGGTACACATGTACCACAGATGTTCTGGAAGGTCCAATGATAGGCAGTATTCAGAACGGGAGAGTAAAACCAGCGGTAACTGAGACTCTTTATCAGAATACAAATCAGGCGGGTAGGACTTTTAGAGTGTAATGCAGAGGTGAGAAGAACTATGGCAGGGATAGAGAGAATCAGGCAGGTAATAAAGATAGAGATGGGATTTTGAGGAACAATGAGGACGATGAAGTGAGGATAATGAAGCAACAGGAAACAGGCAACTGGATGGTAACGGATGTAAAGGAAATTCAAACTGGTAGTGGGACACGGGAGAGAATAAATAGCAGGACAAAGAGGGAGAACGAGGAAGGGGAGAGGAGAAGAGGACATCATGTAAGAGTAACTTACAGAACAGTGACGACGAGTGGGATAAACGATGCTGCTGTGAAATGATGGACTGATGACATCGATGGGTGTAGAGGTCGCTCCATTTCCACATATGTCCCTGGCTGCAGACGAGTCGATACAAGACACATGTCATTTCCAATATCACAGAAAGTGATAAGATATTACAGAAGCCAGCCACTAGGAGTCAGATATGACATATTATACGATCCAATCCTTAAATTCCCTACAGGATTTCATTGCAGCGTTTCAGCCATGACACTCTGTTACTGATCTACCCAAGTGTGCAATATCCTGGCCAGATTATGTCATTGCTATTTCAACTCATGTAGTCCGTATACAAAGTTGAGACATCATTTGGAAGTCAGAGTCTAAAGATGTTGTCATTAGCTTTGCATACCAACTATGTGACCTGAAATAACAACGACATACATGTATACCTGGGCGGGTTATTGTACACTGTGGTACATTGCTGATTGAATGCTATGGCTGCAGCACCGCACAACATCCTGGTACAAGTTTGAGTTTGAAGATGATCACATACACTATATTTGATTTGAAGTAGCTGGTTGCTGTTATCTCTTGTCACTTTCATTGTATGAATGGTATGTGAGAGCTGAAATTGCGGGTGTCTATGTCAATGTCTGTGTCAATGTCTGTGTCGATGTCTATGTCGATATCTGTGTCAATGGATCAGTGGTTAAGCTGAGAATTCGATAGTTGTTTTCTCAATTTTAGAAATACTTTGAACTGTTATATCATTCTATCCGTTTTATCAAATTATGGCAGCTGTTCCACCATTATTTAGTTTTACTGTCTGCATGTATACAACCAAAAACAAAGAAACAAAATCTTCTATAATTTTGCTATAGGGAAAATCATTTCCGGTAAACTATGATTGACTGGCTTTCTCAAACACACCATCATCGATACATTTCTGTGACTCTGATGGGGGGGGGAGGGGAGGTGTTTATTACGGAACGGCCCCTGAGAGACAGATTTATGAAAATGGAGGACAAGTACTATAATTATAAACTAAGATAATAGAATTAAACAAAGGAATGCAGAGAGAGGCTCAAATCAGCTTTGGCTTCCTCTAATGGCGTTTCTCAGTAAGAAAAGTCAATAGACACCTTGGGCGTCAAATGGGTCAAACGCAATCCAGTCAGGTGACCAACCTGAGAAGGTAAAAAAGTCTGTAACATACCCCAATGGTTAGCATGAGCAATATTTTTGACATGGTTAACTTGCTGCTGTTTCTTAACATTGTTTCTGTCAGTCAAATTACAGGTAAGTGGTGACAAGTCAGTAACGGCATTTTCTGACTAATTCTTTACTACGAAACCCATGACAAAACCGCTATGTATAGCAATGAAAAGGCTGCATAGAGCTTATTACTAAATGAACCAGCCACTAGTCTTCATAGTAATAGAGGGCTGCTAATCAGAACATTGTTATCTCTAACCTGAATCTTGCATTCAACCATACTAACGATAACTTCGTATTGGCTTTCTGCATTTTCGTGCCATAGTGTTCTTGAAATTGATTCCATACTAGTAGTACGGGGTCATACTCTGCATAAATGGCTTTCTATCTATGTGAATATCGCATGAAATGAAAGAAAGCTAGAAAACAAAAATCTAACTGCGGAATATTTTTAGAGATGATCTGCAGAAAAGTTGTGGAAAATCACAAGACTATTGAAAAAGTCGTTTTTCGTGACTAGAGTCGAATAATTGGTCAGCCTGAATACAGTTTTCTGGTCATCCTCAGTAGTTCAATATTTTCATATGTTGAGAAGACAAATCCAAAAATCGATAAATACATCCATCCTTACTACCTACCTAGCTTGTAAGAAATGAGAATCGAAAACGTGCCGCCGCCTCCAGAGTCGGCGGACATGAGGGTAAAAGTCAGACTCTCCCCTCCGACGATGTCTACAGAGCTGCCCGTTCTGTTACCGCAATACCTGCAGGCAGAGAATACGGTAGAATCACAAGTTGCTGAAAACCTTTGCATCTGTCTAAACTCTGTATTTTCAGTCATTCTTGGTTAAAAAGTAGAAATTGCTAATATTATTCGCTCTATGCAATACTTCAGAGAAACACATAAACATATTTCTACAAAAATCTTTGTAAGAGATACGTTTTATAGTGTCTTAATGCTTCTAAATGTGTGAAAGAGATTAGTATTTCGTTTTTTTGTGGTCAACTGAGCTGAGAATTTGATAGGAAGAGTATCTGCGCTACGGACTGACGCCGGCAGCTATGGACTGACGCCGGCAGCTATGGACTGACGCCGGCAGCTATGGACTGACGCCGGCA
>ERZ1740065.1251-NODE-1251-length-15014-cov-4.555385_pt1 | contig 15014 bp, 11 predicted proteins | sample MGYA00581738_ERZ1740065 | MGnify/ENA primary metagenome ERZ1740065 (study PRJEB43018, sample SAMN04849749) | marine metagenome | isolation source: floating plastic debris | place: Pacific Ocean | collected 2008-09-01 | study: EMG produced TPA metagenomics...
GGTGAGGGTCTTGGGGGCGGTGTATCAACTGTCGTTCGGTTTGGAGCGGGCGGGGGCGATCGCCAAAACCTTTGGAGAATTAATGGTGAAGCAAGGGCTAGTGGAGTTGTCTAGCCAGGCGATCGCCGGAGCCTTAAAAACCAATGCCATGACCTACTTGGCGGGCGGGGCAATTCAGGGCATTAGCGCGGCGTACTTGACTCGGGTGGCGGGGCTGGCGCTGGTGGAGATTTTTGAGGATCATTCGGCCTCCCTGGCGATCGCGGAAGATGAACCTTGGTTGTCGCCGGAGCGAGTTGGGGCGGCGCTCCAACAAACCTTTGCCAAGGTGCGAGACGGACTAGGCTGGCGGGACTTTCTCAACCAGGCAGCCCAACGGCTGAGCTTAAGCGCTACAGTTTAGCCATTGGTCATAATATTCGGAAATAATACATCCGGAAATAATAAAATCTGGGAATAATAAGCTCGGAAAATATTCCGTAAATATACGGATAAGATTAGGGAAAAGCCGAGAGATATTGAGGCTGAGGGTGCCCGAAGAAACGTAGGGGGGAAGTATGGAGAAATTGACCACATCAGCAACAAACCAAGATTTTCAGCGGCAACACTCCCACTTATCTCGGGACTTTTTAGACCAGCGGCGGGCTCAGCGGCGATCGCTGCGATCGCAAGAACGGCGGCAAATGGCGATCGCTGCGATGGGCACGGTGGCGGTGGGGTTATTTGGCACCGCATGGTTTGGCTTTGGACGGGCGATCGCCAATGCCCAAGGCTTCAGCGAAACGGATATTAGCCAGTATGCGGAGTCGGTGTTAGCCGTAGAAGCCCTGCGACAAACGGCCTACTCTCAAACCCAAGACCTGCTGGGAGGCGGAGCGGTACCGGTAGTAATTTGCTCCGAGGAAGACACAGTCAAAACCCTATCGCCGGAAGTGCGGCAGGTGGCAGTCACCTTTTGCAACGAAGCCAAATCCCTGATTGAAAGAACCGGACTAGGGGTGGAGCAATTTAACCGCATGATAGAAATTCAGCTTATCGACCCGAACCTAAGCCAACGGGTCCAAGAGGAACTCGTACGTCTACAGGCCCCCCAGTAAAAGAAATCAAAAAACAAAAATCCCCCTTAATAAGGGGGATTAGGGGGATCTTCAGAGATTGCGGTAGTAACTTGCGACTTTTGAAAAAAGCCTACCGGGGTTAGATCCCCCTTAGTCTCCCTTTTTTAAAGGGGGAGACCGGATTTTTGAATGGGCTCAATTGCTTAGCAAAAATATAGGCATTGGTTCGGTGTGTTGAGCACGCCCCTACATTTTTGCTCTGTATATTTTTCCCTTGAAATGCCTATTCTGCGGAGGCAGCGGGGGTGACGAAGGGTGCGTCCACGGGAAGGGAGCCACACTCTTCAATTTTGACCTCATCCTTGGGACGATCCTGCATTCCAGTGGGATTTCCTTCGATGGTGCGCACCACATCCATACCCTCCAGAATCTTGCCAAACACCACGTGACGCCCATCTAGCCAGGGGGTTTGTACGGTGGTGATAAAAAACTGAGAGCCGTTGGTGTTAGGACCAGCATTGGCCATGGATAGCCAGCCTGCACCGTAGTGTTGCAGCGTAAAGTTTTCGTCCTTAAACTTATCGCCATAGATGGACTTACCGCCGGTGCCGTTGAAGTTGGTAAAATCGCCACCCTGGCACATAAAGTCCTTAATCACCCGGTGGAAAATGCTGCCTTTATAACCAAATCCCTTTTCGCCGGTACACAGGGCTTCGAAGTTATCGACGGTCTTGGGAACGGTGTCACCAAAGAGCCCAATCACAATGCGTCCGGCGGCTTTACCGCCAATGGTCATATCAAAATAGACTTTCTTGGTGACCGTCGTTAGCTGTTCTGACATAAACCTTTTTATGTTTTGTTAATTTTCTCTAGCTTACTGCCATTCGCTGGAGATGCTGGCAATATTACTGACCAGCATCAAAAAATAGATGTCAGCAACAGTGACAGAGTAAACACAAGGAAGCGCACTTCGCCAAGGAAAAAGTGCGCCTGTGGATAAACCGTGCATGTTATGGAAATTAGGAGTGATGTGAGCGGCGATAGTTTGAATTTGGTGATTAGGGGGCGATCGCCTCACCCTCCATCACCGCCCCAGAAACGGTGCTTAAAATACACAAATTTAATTCCCCAATTGACTGGGCAGCATCAGCCAATCAAAAATCTGCTCATGTAAAAAACCCACCAAAAAATAGGGTGAAAATTTCAGTAAGAAAAATTGCTCTAGGTCCAAAATATTAATCAGCAACTTTTTTTTGACAATTGAAACCACACAAACGAGCGCATAGGAACGCACCAACGGATCGGCGCTGGTGGCCCAGGTGAACGCATCAATTTTGTCCAAAGGGCTGAAATAAATGCCGGCGGCGATCAAGAGAATAATCAGTATCTGCTGCACCATTTGCAGTGGCGGAACGGGTAAACGCCAGGACAGTCCGGTGGCAGCCTTGCGGCGCTCGGGGCGCTCTCCCACCAGGCAGGCCCAGGTTGCCGGACCAAAAATTCCGTCGGGCTGAAGACGTTGCGATCGCTGAAAATTTTTCGCAGATTTCTCTGTTTGAGGACCAAACAGTCCGTCAGCGGCAACGTGCATCCCCAGCACCTCTCGATTTAGGAGCCGCTGTAGATTTTTCACATCCTCTGAGTAATCGTCCCGCCGCAGCGTGGGATACAACAGGGCAGCCCAGGTATACGCCCCAACTCGACCATCCTCACATAAGTCATTTTTTCGCTGTATATCTTTCACGGCGGCCTCCGTTGCCTCATCAAAATTGCCCGTTACTTCAAGGGGCCATCCTTTTTCAATCAGGTGCTCCTGAAGCTCCTCAATATCGGCACGGATGGAATCTGGTGAAATTCCTCGACAAAGATTATTGCGAAACCGCTGACCGTAATAGTCTTCAAAGCCATAGGGGTTGTGCTTCGTTTGCTTTCTCCTCCCCAGACGGGGCAATAAATTGAAGGGGTTCATCGCTACTCTCCTAAAAAATGCTGATAGCAGCCTGCGTTAAAGGCTCAATACTCTCCTGACACCAAAAGCTATTTCAGTTGGAACTGGGCGGGGCAACGTGACTAGAAATCACAGCGATCGCAAATCAACAACACGACCAACCATCGAATGATTGACAACTCCAGTTCTTGTTTCTAATTGTAAACTCAATTGACTAAAAATATACATAAAATCCACATGGATTAAGTCGTTTACCCATGTTTTTTGTGCAAAATCACTGGTTCTTTCCGTCTTATCTGCCGGAAGTGGAGCGATCGCGATGGCGATTCTTCACAGACAAAAACCGGCTTTACCCAGGGGGCATTAGGGTCAGGCACAATAAAAAAGCCTGACTAAGGTTGTATTGCCGTTGCGATTTTTATTGCCGTTGCGATCGCCCGGTCTAAACCCCATCCCCTGCGCCTTTGCCCATGTTTGTCACGTTCTTTTTGCGCCGTCCGGTCTTCGCCTCGGTGTGTTCCCTGATTATCGTGCTGGTGGGGGTGGTGAGCTTTGGAGCGCTGCCGGTGCAGGAGTTTCCGCAAATCGATCCGCCGGTGATCACCATTAGCACCACCTACCTGGGAGCCAGTCCGGAGACGGTGGAAACGGAAGTAACAGAAATTTTGGAGCGGGAAATTAACGGGGCGGAGGGGATTGATACGCTAACCTCCAGCAGTTCCCAGTCCCAATCCCAGATTCGGGCGCGGTTTCTGGTGGGGCAGGATATTAATGTGGCAGCCCAGGACGTGCGCGATCGCGTGGCGCGGGCGGTGCGATTTTTGCCGGAAGAGGCGGAGCCTCCCATTGTGCGGCGGGAGTCGGGGGATGCGTCGCCCATTGTGTGGATTGCCCTGTCGGGGGGCGGGCAGCTCAGCAGTTTGGAGGTGAACGACTACGCCGAGCAAAACATTATTGACACCATGGAGTCCCTGTCCGGTGTGAGTCGGGTGTTTATTGGCGGGCAGCGGCGCTATGCCATGCGTTTGTGGGTGGATCCGCCGAAGCTGGTGGCGCGGAATTTGACGGTGGCGGATATTGAGGAGGCTTTGCGGGAGCAAAATATTGAGCTGCCTAGCGGGCGATTGGAGGGGAATGTTACCGAATACAGCGTGCGGGTGCAGGGGCGGTTGCGATCGCCGGAAGGTTTCGAAAATTTGGTGTTGGCGTCCCGTCCCGATGGCACCACGGTAAAATTCCGCGATGTGGGGCGGGTGGAGCTGGGGGCGGAAAATGAGCGCACCTTTGCCCGTTCCAATGGGGATGAGGCGATCGCCCTGGGCATTGTGAAACTGGCCACGGCAAATACCCTGGAGGTGGCGAACGAGGCCCTAGGGGAAATCGACCGGCTGTCGGATCAGTTTCCTGAGGGGATGAGCTATCGGGTGGCGTTTGACCGGGCGGAGTTTGTGGCCCGGGCGATTCAGGAGGTGTGGTGGGCGTTGGCGATCGCCATTGTGCTCACGATTATTTCTATTTTTGTATTCCTCCACGACTGGCGAGCCACCCTAATTCCGGCGGTAACCATTCCCGTGTCCCTGATTGGCTCCCTGGGGGTGATTGCTGCCCTGGGCTATTCCATCAATACATTGACCCTGTTTGCCCTCACGTTGGCGACGGGACTGGTGGTGGATGACACCATCGTGGTGTTAGAAAATGTGATCCGCTATTTGCAAGGGGCAGACGAGAGCGCTGACTTGAACGGGGCTCTAAATGGGGATCTGGATGGGGATCCACACATTAACGGTCACGGGGTGGGAAAATCCCCTTTTGCAGCGACGGCGATCGCCACAAAAGAGGTATTTTTCGCCGTTATTGCCACCACGGTGGTGCTAGTGGCGGTGTTTGTGCCGGTAATTTTTTCCGGGGGCGAAACGGGGCGGCTATTTTCGGAATTTTCCGCCACCTTAGCCGGAGCGGTGGTGGTGTCCACCTTTGTGGCGTTAACCCTAGCGCCGCCCCTGTGCGCCCGTTTACTGCGTCCCCAGGGGGAGCCAAAGGGGATTTTTGCGGGCTTTGACCGGGGGCTCACCTGGACTCGGAATGGCTACGGCAGCATTTTAAAGTTCATGGTGCGATCCCCCGCCTTGGTAATCGTGATTTTTCTGGTGAGCACCGTGGGCGGCTGGTGGTGCTTTAATCAACTGCCTCGGGAGCTGATTCCCCAGGAGGATCGAGGCGTCGTGCTGACTTTTATTAACAGCCCCGACGGAGCCAGCTTGCCCTACACGGACCGGGTAACCCAGCAGGTGGAGGGGATTTTCCAGGACACCAGCGCCGTGGAGGGGTATTTCACCATTGGTGCGTTTACTGGCGGTGGCGGGGTGGGGCAAACCAATCGGGCGATCGCCTTCGCGAAGCTGAATCCCTGGGAAGAGCGGTCCGCCGAAGAAAACCAATCAGCGGTGATTGGCGGTTTATTCGGGGACTTTTCCCAAATTCCCGAGGCGCGAATTTTTCCCATTTCCCCCAGCGGTCTTCCGGGAGCAGGATTTGCGTCCCCCCTCCAGTTGGTGATTCAGGGCAATGATCTGGAGGGCATTGCTGCCGAAACGGGCAGGCTAGCCGCCCAAGCTCGCGAGATGCCCCAACTGCGCAATGTGGACGTGGATCTGAGCTTTACCCAGCCGGAAGTGTCCGTGCGTATCAATCGCGATAAGGCGGCGGCGCTGGGGGTGGAGGTGCGTGATATTGCCCGTACCTTGCAAACATTGCTGGGGGGGGGCGAGACGTGACCAGCTTTAACCGGGGCAATCGCCGTTATGAAGTCATTGTGCAGGCGGAGTCGGCATTTCGTGCGGATCCCGGGGCGATCGCGAACCTGTATATCGAAACCGATCCAGACGATGGAGCCGCCGCCGCCGTACCGCTGGCAGCCCTGGTAGATATTGAAACGGTCACCACCCCGCCAACCATTACCCATTTCAACCGTCGCCGCACCGCCACCCTATCGGCCAGCCCTGCCCCCGGCACCAGCCTCGGCGAAGCCCTGGACGCGATTCAAACCCTGGCCGCCGAGACCTTGCCCGAGGGATTTCGCACCGACGTGTCCGGCGAATCGCGCACCCTACTCCAGTCTGGACAAACGGTGTTGTTTATTTTTGGGCTATCCATGGCGTTCGTCTTTTTGGTGCTCGCCGCCCAGTTTGAAAGCTACCTCGACCCGCTCATTATTATGTTGGCGGTGCCGTTGGCATTGCTCGGCGCTTTTGGGGCATTGTTAATTTTCGGACAAACCCTCAACGCCTATAGCCAGGTGGGGTTAGTGGTGCTGATTGCGTTGGCGACTAAAAATTCGATTTTAATTGTGGAATTTGCCAACCAGCTTCGCGCTGGTGGCATGCCCTTGATCAAAGCGGCTGTGGAAGCGGGTCGCATTCGATTTCGCCCGATTTTAATGACCGCCTTTTCCACCCTGTTTGGCATTTTGCCGTTGGTGCTGTCCACTGGACCCGGTGCTGCCAGCCGTACGGCCCTGGGGGTGGCCGTATTGGGGGGCATGGCCTTATCCACAGTGCTGAGCTTGGGGGTGGTGCCGGTGTTTTACATTTTGTTTAACCGTCGGCGATCGCCCCGTAATATTCCAGCCACCCCATCCTCCTCTTCCCCCCAGGGAATCACCCGATCAGCATCCAATCACTAACAGTCAGCACTGTCAGACACCTTTCAGATTGGTCGGATGATAACGGGGATTGGTGCGACCTGATGTACCATATCCCTGTTTGCGTATTGGCTGGATAGACCTTAAAACGGAGACGCTTGCTTAGTGGCTTGCCATTCAAGTTTGTCCCTTGGTCCAGTGTCGGTGTTTTAATTCGTCCCATCTCGGTGTACTCCGATGAACATGTTGCGTCAGTTTTGGTTTTCCCCTGCTTTGGTTGTACTGTCGGCGATCGCCGCAGTAGACCTACCTGCTCAGGCGCAGCTTACTGAAGAAGCCGTTGCTGAGGACACCGTTGCGGCGGACGATCCTCCCCTGAACAGTCCAGCGTCTGCGGCCCCTGTCCCCGTCGCGAACTTAAGCGCTGCTGCGATCGCCAACCCGGCCGCCGCTAGCGTTTATGCGGTTAGGACCCTTAAAACTGAAACTGCCAATCAGAACGATGAAGCGAGGGTGGGCGAAGCGGCGAATCCCCCCATTGAAAGTGCTAACGCGCCAGCAACGGAAACCCATTCAGAGGCAAACACTTCCGGTGCCAGGTCAGGGGCAAACATGAGGAATCGAAATGTAGCTGATGCTGAGTCCGGTGAGGCGCTCGCCCCAAACCAGCCCTCCTTACTCGCCAGCAGAGGCCCCTTCACCCCCCATCACAATGTAGGCACAACCCTGCTGCAAGTGGCGGACCAGTGGCAAGCCCAGGCAGACCCCGAAGCCACCCCAGACAGTGGGACACCGGACGGTGACGCTCCTCCCACAGAAGAGACTGCCCCCGCAGCTCCAGCCAGTCCCGAGCCTCGCATCAACACCAGCACCGAAACCCAGGTTCTCGTGGCAGAAGTCGCCGTCACCGGCGTGGGAGCAGAGCTTCAGCGCAACGTTTACGACGCAATCCGCACCCGTCCCGGCGAAAACACCAGCCGCAGTTTGCTGCGGGCAGACGTTAACCGCATTTTTGCTACCGGTCTATTCGCCGACGTGAACGTGCGACCGGAAGACACCCCCCTCGGCGTACGAGTCACCTTTGAAGTGGTGGCTAATCCGGAATTACGGGCAGTGGAAGTGAGCGGCGCGGAGGTGATTCCCCAAGAGGAAGTGGATCAAATCTTTAGCTCCCTGTACGGTCGCACGCTGAATTTAAACGAGTTACAGTCTGGCATTGAAGATTTAAACCAGTGGTACCAGAACCAGGGTTTTGTGCTGGCCCAGGTGGTGGGAGCGCCGCAAATTAGCGCTAATGGCACCGTGCGGTTGGAGGTAACCGAGGGAGAAATTGAAGATATTGAGCTGGTGTTTCTCGATGAGGAGGGGGAAACCACGGACGAGGACGGGAACCCGGTGGAAGGGCGCACGCGCGATTTTATTGTGTTTCGCGAAATGCAGCTGAAGCCTGGGTCTACTTTTAATCGAAACATTGTGCAGCAGGATCTCCAGCGGATTTTCGGGCTGGGGATGTTAGATGATGTGCAGGTGAAGCTGAATCCTGGCGACGATCCACGAAAGGTGGACGTGTTGATTAATTTGCAGGAGAAAAATACGGCGGTGATCGGGGCAGAGGCTGGCTTTAGCTCCTCTAGCGGAATATTTGGTGCGGTGAGCTTCCAGGAGCAAATCCTAGGGGGGAATAACCAGCGATTGGGGGCTGAGGTGCAGCTTTCGAACCGGGGCTTTGGCTTCGATTTGTCCTTTACGGACCCTTGGATTGCGGGCGACCCTAAACGTACGTCCTACACGGTGAATCTCTTTAAGCGTCGGACCATTTCGCTGATTTTTGACGGCGGCGATCGCGAGGTGGAGCTAGACAATGGCGATCGCCCCCGCATCGACCGACTGGGAGGTCGCGTCGTCTTTTCCCGCCCCTTAGCCAATAACTGGCGTGGCTCAGCGGGAATTGAATTTCAGCATATTGAAATTGTGGACCGGGATGGTGATGTGAATGCCGAAGACGAGCTGGGTAACGACCTTAGCTTTAGCGGCGACGGGATTGACGATTTGCTCACCCTGGAGCTGAATTTATCCCAGGATTTACGCAACGACCCCATTGCCCCAACGAGTGGTTCATCCCTGCGTTTTGGCGTAGACCAGTCCATTCCTATCGGTCGCGGAAGTATCTTCTTTAACCGCCTGCGAGGGAGCTACAGTCGCTACTTCCCGGTCAATTGGACCAACTTTACGGAGGGGGCCGAAACCCTAGCGTTTAACATTCAAGGGGGGCTCGTGCTAGGGGATCTACCGCCTTATGAAGCCTTTGCGATCGGTGGAACCAACTCGGTGCGAGGCTACGGTGAAGGGGAAGTGGGCAGCGGTCGCTACTATGTGCAAGGCACCGCTGAATATCGGTTCCCAGTGATTACCATCAACGAAAGTATTCCCATCGGCGGCGTACTGTTGGTGGATATTGGCAGCGACCTAGGATCCGCAAGCCTGGTTCCAGGGGATCCGGCTGGGGCAAGACGGAAACCCGGCACCGGCATTGGCGTTGGCATTGGCGTTCGAGCACGGACACCCTTTGGTCCGATCCGTTTGGACTACGGCTTTAACGACGAAGGGGACACCCGCCTACACTTTGGCATCGGCGAGCGCTTCTAAAAAAGCGGCTCACGCGGACGATCCAGTAGGAACGCTCCCACACAAAAAGCTAGCAAGCCTTACGTAGAGTGCGTGATAACGCACCGCATTTTGCCAACGCACCGATTAAGCTCTAAACACTATAGAAATCTGATCCATGATCTTGGTGCGTGAGCACGTAGCCTAGGCGGCTACCATTACGCAGTTGTCGTGCCCCCCACGGGAAGGAACTTTAGAACCAACCCCTCCTAGCAACTATCAACCGCTCATTTCCTGAACTGATATGCACAGTGCCGCGGACCATGTTGACCTCTTCCGCTAAATCTATTGCTCAGCCGGTGGTTTGCACTGGCGTTGGTTTGCACTCGGGGACGGCGGTGCAGGTGACCTTGGTGCCAGAAACGGACCTTGGGCGAGGGCGTTATTTTGTGCGGACGGATTTACCGGATCCGGCGATTATTCCAGCACAAGTTTCCCAGGTAGGCGAGACTGTTTTATCGACGGAGCTTGTGGCGGCGGCGGGCACTGAACGGGGAACAGTGCGGACAGTGGAGCACTTGTTGGCAGCCCTGGTAAGCCATGGGGTGAAGGCGGTGCGGATTGAAGTGGATGGGCCGGAGTTGCCCCTGCTAGATGGATCCGCAGAGGGGTGGTGTGGGGCGATCGCCACCGCTGGACTCATCTCCTTAAGCCCACAACCAGTGGAAACCAGCCCCCCCCACATAAGCGAGCCCCAGTGGATTTATGACGGCGACGTTGCAGCCTTGCCCTCTCCCACCTTGCGATTTAGCTACGGCATTGAATTTCAAGAGGCTCCCATCGGCAAACAGTGGCACAGTTGGACACCGGTGGAGTTTGGAGCGAACGGCGATGATTTTTTACACGCCATTGGCAAAGCTCGCACCTTTGGGCTAGCGCGACAAATTGAACAGCTCCGACAGGCGGGGTTAATTCGAGGGGGAACGTTGGATAACGCCTTGGTCTGTGATGAAGAACGATGGCTAAATCCGCCCCTGCGGTTTGAAAATGAACCGGTGCGTCATAAAATCTTAGACTTAGTTGGGGACTTGAGTTTAATTGGCACGATTCCCCAGGCTCACTATGTGGCATTTAAAGCCAGTCATCGCCTTCACGTGGCGCTGGCAAAGGCGATCGCCACTCCTCTTTAACGTCAGCCCAAGGTCTGGCATCAGTTACTTTCATTAACCTTATGCCGTACGGGTTAAAGCCCATACTTTATTTTGGGATGAACGCGGTGTCAGCGTAAGGCTTTGGAGTTTAATTACGATGCACCCTGAAAGCTTCCCTTGATAAAGGCTTCGGTAAATTTTTCCCACTAAGTTCGTTATTAAGTTACCTGCGGACTTTATCCTTACCGGCAAACCTTTGCGTCAAGCATTGTCAGAAACGGTTTATTGAGCGCCACAATTGAACGCCATAACGCCGTTATCTAGTTTTCGTTAACGTCATCCGAGTTCGCTAAGCTATGTCCACTCTGTCCGCCACCTCCACTTTGTTCGACACCGCCCCTGACACCACTCAAGCGTCTCCTGATTCTGCGACAGAGCCCACAGCCGGCCAGTCCACCAGCACTCCCAGTCACGCTGAGGTTCCACCGGAGGAGGAAGCGGCGATCGCCAGCGCGCCCCCATCACAGGACAAGCCCAAGATCACCCTCGATATTGAAGAAATTCACCAGCTTCTGCCCCACCGCTACCCCTTCGCCCTGGTGGATCCCATTATCGAGTACGTGCCTGGGGAAAAGGCTGTGGGCATCAAAAACGTCACCTTTAACGAACCCCATTTTCAAGGGCACTTTCCCGATCGCCCGTTGATGCCGGGGGTGCTGATTGTGGAAGCCATGGCCCAGGTGGGCGGCATTGTGATGACCCAAATGCAGGAAGAGGGGGACGATCGCCTGTTTGTATTTGGCGGCATTGATAAGGTGCGCTTCCGTCGCCCCGTAGTGCCGGGGGACCAGCTGGTGATGACGGTGGAGCTGTTGTGGGTGAAGCGCAAGCGCATTGGCAAGATGCTGGGAACGGCAACGGTGGACGGAAAGCGAGTATGCCAAGGTGAGTTGATGTTTTCACTGGTAGACTAGGGCGCGTTATCAACTACTTTCAGAGGCTTAGTGCGATAGGGGATACCGTGCCTTTTTCGAACACAAACTAAGGGGCTGTAACCTTAACGGCGCAAGACTTTGGAATTTAACGATGACAATCCCTAAATCCCATACCCCTTGTCGATTCCTGTCCCACTGTCCTAGCCCATGCAAGCATTGATTCACCCGACGGCGGTTATCCACCCGGATGCCCGTCTCCATGCTTCGGTTCGTGTTGCCCCCTACGCGATCATTGGCGAGCATGTGGAAATTGGTGCAGACACAGTGATCGGGGCTCACGTCGTCATTGACGGGCGGACGATTATTGGCGATCGCAATCAAATTTTTCCCGGTGCGGTCATTGGCGCAGAGCCCCAGGACCTGAAGTATGACGGCTCCCTGAGTTTGGTGCACATTGGCAATGACAATAGTATTCGCGAATATGTAACGATCAACCGAGCCACCCGGGAAGGGGAGGCGACGGCGGTGGGCGATGGTAACCTACTGATGGCCTATGTGCACGTGGCCCACAACTGCATCGTGGAAGATAAGGTAATTGTGGCCAATAGCGTGGCCCTGGCGGGGCATGTGCACATTGAATCGCGGGCTACCATTGGCGGAGATTTGGGGATTCATCAGTTTGTGCGCATTGGTCGGTTGGCGATGGTGGGGGGCATGAGTCGCATTGATCGAGATGTGCCGCCGTTTATGTTGGTGGAAGGGAATCCGGCGCGGGTGCGCACGTTAAATCGGGTGGGCTTGCGTCGGGCTGGCTTGGAGGAGTTGGGAGAGGGGCAGGTGGTGAAGCATCTAAAGCAGTCGCTGCGGTTATTTTTCCGGTCCGGGATGGCAGCGGACGATGCGATCGCCCAAATCCAAACCCTCCCCCCCAGTGAACCGCTGGACCATTTGGTCAACTTTTTGCAGCGCTCCCTATCGGGTCGCCGCGGGTTAACGCCGGGCACCCCAGGTAAAGCCTCCAAAAAACAGGCTGCCAATTCAGCCAGTGCAATACGGTCGGAAAATGCCACGGTGATTGATACCCCCGTTACAAGCACGCCCCACAGTACTCTGCCATCGGAACTGCAGCCTTTAAATTCATCTAAAAACCCCTCTAATTCCAGTGCGATCGCCCCACCGACATCCAATGTGCCCACGCCCAATGTTTAGGAGGCGCATGGATATAGTGAAGGGGAGCAAAGGATGAAGCGGGTTTTTATTAGCACCGGGGAAGTGTCAGGAGATTTGCAGACGTCGCTGCTGGTGCGGGGGTTATACCAGCAGGCGACGGCTCGGGGCATCGAGCTGGAGGTGGCAGCGCTGGGGGGTCCACGAATGGAGTTGGCAGGGGCAAAAATCCTGGCGGATACGACCCCTATTGGCTCCATCGGTTTATTTGAGGCGTTGCCCTATGTTTTGCCCACCTTGAGGGTCCAGCGGCAGGCAAAGGCATTTTTAAAGGCTAATCCACCGGATCTAGTGGTGCTGGTGGATTATTTAGAGCCGAATCTGAACTTGGGGGCTTTTGTGCGTAAACGATTTCCCCAGGTGCCGATTTGGTATTACATTGCGCCTCAGGAGTGGGTGTGGTCCGTTGGCGATCGCAGCACTAATCGTCTAGCGGGCTTGGTGGATTGCATCCTGTCCATTTTCCCGGAGGAGGCTCGCTACTATCACGACAAGGGAGCCACGGTGAAATGGGTGGGGCATCCGCTGCTAGACCATCTGGCCCACGCTCCAAAGCGGGACGAAGCCCGGCAAAGGCTGGGGATTGGAAACGATGAAACGGCGATCGCCCTAATTCCCGCTTCCCGTCAGCAGGAAATCAAGTATTTAATGCCCAGCATCTTCGGGGCAGCAAAGGCTTTGCAACAGCGCCTGACCCAACAGAATAAGCCCGTCAAGTTTCTGATTCCCCTATCCCTGGAGTCCTATCGCGAGGCGATCGCCCAGGGCGTGTGTGAGTTTGGTTTACAGGCGACGATTGTGGGGCGCGAGGAAATGAAGGCACTGGGGTTGCCTCCTGAAGATTTGGGCAATCAACCGTCGATCGCCTGTTTAGCGGGGGCAGATTTGGCGATCGCCAAGTCGGGGACGGTGAATTTGGAGGCGGCGTTATTGGATGTGCCCCAGGCGGTGATTTATCGGGTCAGTCCGTTTACGGCTTGGGTTGCTCGCAATATTCTCAAGTTTTCAATTCCGTTTATGTCCATTGTGAATTTGGTGAAAATGCAACGGATGGTGCCGGAGTTTATGCAGGAGGAGGGCACTCCCGAGGCGATCGCCCAGGAAGCGTGGGAGTTATTGCAACCCCAACGGCGGGAGGAAATTTTGCAAAATTATGTCGCCGTACGTCGGGCGTTGGGGGATGGGGGAGCCTGCAAACGGGCTGCCGACGCAATTTTGGATGCGCTGTAAGCATCGTAAATAGTGGAGTTCTGGTAGGGCGATCGCTCATCCTAATCCAATTGACGCCCGGTTAATTCCACAAAAATATCTTCCAAATTTGACGGGCGCACCATTAATCCCGTGCGGTCCGGCTGATTTTCCAGGTAATCATTGGCTTCCACCATCGTCGGGAAAAATTTGTAATCCCAGCGATCGCCCACCTGTTTCATCACCAACCCTTCCCCGTGCTTTTTCTTAAACTCCGGCAGCGTCCCCAGCTCAATCAACTCGCCAGCGTCCATAATTCCCACGCGATCGCATAAATACTCCACCTCATCCATGTAGTGGGTGGTCAGCAACATGGTCATACCCTTGCGGTTTAAATCGCGAATAATCTCCCACAGTCGCCGCCGAGTCTGCGGGTCCAACCCCACCGTGGGCTCATCCAAAAACAACACCTCAGGCTCGTGCAACAACGCCCGGGCAATTTGCAACCGCCGTTTCATCCCCCCCGACAGCTCCTTCACCACGCTGTCTCGCCGCTCCGTCAACTCCACATAGGCCAAACATTCCTTAATCCGCTCTTGGCGCTTTGGATTGGGAATATGGTGGAGCCGCCCGTGGTATTCCATATTTTCCCAAACGGTCAAATCCTGCTCCACGCTCACCTGCTGGAGCACCACCCCAATCCGCTGGCGTACCTGGGTACTTTGGCGTACTACGTCATGCCCTTGAACAGAGAGCAACCCATCGCTCGGTCGCGTCAACGAGGTGATCATCCGTTTCGTTGTGGACTTGCCCGCCCCATTGGGTCCCAACAACCCAAACATTTCTCCCGACTGGATTTCAAACGACAGCCCTTTTACCACGGGCACATCGCCATATACCTTGCGAACATTCTCTAGTGTGACAGCAGCGCCCATAATCTTGACTAGTCCTCAGCGTTTTTCCGGCGGCAATGCCCACAGGTTTTACCTGCTTAAAATTGTTTCACATTGCGAAATATGAAGCAACGGTTGAACATTACAGCAAAAGTTCAGAAGTCTAAAGTGAATAGACCCCCTCATATATCGAAACTCTCAGTACAAGGACAAAAAATCAGATACGAAAGCTGTAATCCTTACAGGGCAGTAATTTCAGCCTGTTTACCGCCCTAACGAAATTGAAATCGCCTTAGCTCTTAACTGGCAAGGCGTTTAGCCTCTGCTTCAAAACTTTTATCCCTGTACTGAGATCGAAACTATATGAGAG
>ERZ1740065.1252-NODE-1252-length-15012-cov-3.719730_pt1 | contig 15012 bp, 13 predicted proteins | sample MGYA00581738_ERZ1740065 | MGnify/ENA primary metagenome ERZ1740065 (study PRJEB43018, sample SAMN04849749) | marine metagenome | isolation source: floating plastic debris | place: Pacific Ocean | collected 2008-09-01 | study: EMG produced TPA metagenomics...
ACATCTACCTTTCACACAATTATCACAAGTATTACAATCTGTATCAAAAACACAATAGTGAGCGTGAACACAAATACCACCTCTTCTTACAAAACCTGGACAACACCCACAACTACCATCAAAACAACATTCATTTTGTCCCGTACAATCCGCATTATTTAAACATTCTTGACAATCTCCTGTTAATGGGTTACAATTACCATTAGCGCAATCTTTATCTACACATTGACCACCTTGACACACTTCACACAAATCACAGTCATCATCGCTTTGACATTCGTTACAACGCTCACCATCCCAAACACTACCGACAGGGCAGCCACATTCGCAACCAAAACAAACTTGATTTGATGGACAATTGCCATCATTCTCACATTTACAACATTGATTGTTTACGCAAATTTCCCCATCTACACATATGTCCTCACAAACACCGTTTATACAACTCTGACAATCTTTACATTGACCTACATCATCACAAAGACATTTTTCAATGATCTCGGCGGGACAATGATCACACTCCTCACACTTAATTAAAAAAGTGAAACAAGGAACATCACCTTGATCCACTGTTTTAATTTTATAAATTCCATTTTTTTCACAAGAAATAACTGCACCATCAAGCCCTTGTAACTTGATAATTGGATTTTTACAACGTTTTCCACCTTGGGTAACTTCCCCAAGTCTTACTTCATACGTTCTTATATTTCTTGCCATTTTTCTTTTATATTTTCTAAAGTGCTTTGTGAGAAAAATAAATCTTGTATATTATATTTATTCCCACTTTCACTTATTACATCAACATTTTGTAAACATAATAAATTATTGTTAACTTTTAAATCTAAAGAACACTCTTGCTCATATACTTTAAAAATTAAGTCAGGAGTTAATCCACAGTCAATTAACTTTTTGTATATTTTATAGTCTAAATTACAGTTAAATTCTTTTTTTAACAAATTAAATGCTAATCCACAAGTTTTTTCATCTATAACTAAACTTAAATTAGATTCACAATAATCTAATTTTTTCGCGGCGAAATTTAATTTATATTTATTTTCCCCGACGCCACAAATTTCTTTTCTTGCTATATTAAAACCTAAATCACAAGCTTGTTTAAAAACATTTAATTGTACAAGTAATTCAGGACATATTTTTTTACTAATTATGTCAAATGCTATGTTGCATTTTTGTTCAATTGTTTTTAATTCTATTTTTAAATTATCACAAAATGCAACTGCATATTTTTCCCATTTTTGATATGGGATACATCTTGGATTATCTACAACATCACTTATTTGTATTTGTAAATCTTCATTTGGAATTAAATATTGATTGTACTTATTACAATTTGGGCAAAGTTTTGTAATTTTTTCTTTTAACTTTTGTAAATTTATTGGGCTTAAAAACGGCTTACCTCCGAATGAAAATATATCTATTTCTTTTTTAAGAATAGATAAATGCCCATCTAATTTTTCCAAATTTTTTTCTACTTCACGACCGCACGTAAAACCATAGCAAAGCTTCTCTACTTGTTTTTTACTTAACTCTGATATACATTCTTTTAATTGATATATCAATGAATCATAATCGACAGAATAACAAATTTTTTGATCGTCACTTAAAATAGGGACGTAGCAAATTCCATCAAACTTATTTATTCGTTCCACCACTCTATGATTATTTTCCAAATCTGTTGCCAAATAATTAAATCGTCCTCTACTTCGTTATCAACTTCTTCTTCGCAATAATCTAATGCTTTAGTTTTTTGGATATTATTTAAAATTAAATTTCTTGGTAATTCACCAAATCCTAAAGTAAAATCAATACCTCCTTGTAAATGACAATAACTCATAATCGTACCTTTTATCGGAATAGCGGGACGATTACAATTCCCCTCTACTTTATAACATCCATCAATTGCGCCTCCTGGCCAATCGCAACTATGTGTATGCGGGCTACCTAAATTATGTCCCAACTCATGAGCCATAACTGATGTAAACCAGTTATATACAGGAAATACAGAAGCAACACTTGCTATATTACAATAAGAAGTTTGGTAATAATCACTTCCATTGAGTGAATTTAACCATGCGAGTCCACCGAAACGATTGGTGCTACCATCAATTAACATTGCAAAATCACCATTAAACCCATTTTTCATAGCGGCTGAAAAATCAAATAATGATTGGTCGCTGCTTTGATCAGAATATGGATCAGGTACATCCCAAACCTTTATCTCTGATAACTCTAAATTAATACCCTCTTGCTCGTATAAACTTTTAAGCTGATTAAAAGCAAATTCATATCTTTCAATAGCCTCTTGTATATTTCCTCCAGATCTTCTGTAAAAACTATAATCTAATTCTACATATAATTTAACTACTTTACATAGATTAGAGAATAATAAAACTTCATCATATTTTATAGGCTCTACTAAGTACTGTTGAGAATTACATTTAAAACTATCTAATTTTTCTTTTTCTAACACAAAAACACCATTATCTTCTTTTATAGAAGAATCTTTTGCGGCGAAAATAATAGTTTGACCAAATTGTAAAGATTTATTATTCCTTGATTTATAATTAAATGGAGAAATATAATTTACTACAGAATCTTTTGAATTTTTAACAATGAAGTTATTTCTATTTTGTAAATAAATAGTATCTATTTCATTATTAAGTATCGAAACTGTAAAAACATCATCCAATATTAAACCATCATCTATAGAATCATTAATTTCCAAATAATTTACATCATCAAAAACACTTACTTTATCAGAGACCTTAAATAAAGAAATTTGTGCATTCATTTTAAATGCACAAATTAATAATATGAATATATATAAATATCTCATTAAAAAGTTGTAAACTTAATTATTTGAAATATAGCATAATCACTAGTTGAATCTCGCTCAATTCTAAAGCCCTCAAAATTACCATCTGATTCAGGTAAAATAATTTTAGTATAAGCAAAAACCCGTCCGTTACAATTGGTGTAAAATTCTGTTGAATCTACACTTTGGAAAACTGCAAAAAGACCAGAATTTAAAATAGCGTCTGTAAAATCTTCTGCAAAATATCCTAAAGGTGGATTAGCTTGATTTAAAGGTATTGAAGTGGGAGTTACAACTCCGTCAATAGTTACTTGCGTAATTCTCCCATCTGGCGTTTGTTCACCAACAAAACTTTCTCCACCTATATCATTACAAACAGAGGTTGAGGGGGGCTCATTATACCAACCCGTACTGGTTTCAATAAATGTACCATTTTGTTCACCCGTCGGCTCACTCATCAAAGACAACTGAATTACCCCGGCATTATTTGACAAAATATTTGCAGATAAATTATGATTATCAAAAACAAACACATTAATCCTATCTATCATAGTGGAATTATCAGGATTGCTACTTTCTATAGAGTAGTTAGAATTTGGATTTGCTGCACAATTACCGCCAACAAACGCATATAAATTTACTTGAACGGCGTCTGCTCCTAAAAATGCACTTCCTGCATTATCATAGTCTGTTTCAGCAAACGTCATTTTATTAAATGTTGCTGATCTAGTAGCAATTGACCCCGATGTTATATTTCTTAGAATTGAACCATTAGTATTAATTTGTTGAGGTAAGTTACTATATGTACTAGTAATTGACAAAGGATCTCCTAAAACACCACTTATTGTTTCCCACAAAGTAGAGTTACCCCCGCCATCAACAACCTCTACATCAACTCTAAAACACTCTCCATCAGCTACATCTACACCATCGGCTTGAAAACTAAATGTCAAAGCTGTCTCATTAGTATCTACTGAAACCGGAGTCGATTCGACTTGTGCGGTTAACACAACAGGATCACCACTCACCGTTGCTGTATTTTGCGGGTACTCCACACCGTCCACAATACATACAATTTCGTAGTCAAATGACCAAGCTAATGAGAGATCAGTTGGAGTTACAGAATAATCACCAAAAGTTGTAAAACTATCAACAGTTACATTTACTTCACTACCTGAAACCAGTCTAAACTCTGTAGCGACCAACGGTTCATCAGGCGACGAACAAAATACATCGTTACTAGTTACTTGTCCAGATGTTGCAGCTTGTGGATCATCTACCGCTTGTCCAAAAGGAGCAACACTACTACTAGATGTAGAACTACTTGTAGAAGAGCTGCTTGATGCAGATGTACTACTACTCGTAGACATGCTGCTACTTGTCGAAGAGGAACTAGAATTACTCGAAGATGTACTTGATGAAATACTACTAGACGTAGTGGTAGGTATACCATCTGCTGAAACGGTAGCTGTATCTAAAATTGTAGATGTTCCATTAACAACACTTACTATATTATAATCAAAGCTCCAAGGTTGTGTTGAGTCTGTTGGTGTAAATGTATATGTACCGTCCGTATTAAGTACTACAGACCCATTTACCATACTACCCATTACGGGTTCAATTGTATATGGAATTGGTGGCAATATATCATTTGTAATTACTGTTCCAGTTAAGGGGGCATTCACATCATCTACCGCCTCTGCTGTAACGGGTTGTCCTAAACCACTTACCGTTGCTGTATTTTGCGGGTACTCCACACCATCAATGACACAAATTATTTCATATTGAAAAGACCAATCCGAATATATGTCTGTTTGTGTAAATTCGTATTGTCCCGTATTAACAGCAAATGAATTTACTGCACCATTTACTTCACTACCAGAAATTAATCTAAATACGGTAGTTCCACTAGTACAAACGGTATCGTTTAATGATACATTGCCCGTTAGTTGAGCATCCATTACATCTACAGCATTAGCTGTTGGTAATGAGCCACTAACAGTTGCCGTATCAAAAACATATTCTATACCGTTTTGGACGCAAATTAATTCATATTCAAATTGCCAATCAACTACGCCATCAGATACAACAACATTAAAATCACCACTTTCAGATAGTGTTACGCTATCTAAACCAATTTCTGAACCACTTATTACTCTAACTAAAGTAGTTCCATCTGTACAAATACTATCATTTAATAATACATTTCCAGATAGGCTTTGATTAATATCATCATCAGCTCTAACTAGGAAGTTACATTTTTTCAGCGCACAGCAACTAAGTCCATTTATATTGTAACATAAAGAATTTTCGCCGCAAGCTGAACAAGTAAGTACTTTGAAAGTAATTGTAAAAGGCACTTGACAATCATCCACGACCCTAAAATAAAAAAGGCTTCCACCTAAATTTTGTTCGGGATAAAAACGATCAATTATCCATTTTTTAGAAGAATCATTATATGATCCACCATTTAGACTAGATCTAACAAACTCTAAACCATTAGAATATTCTACATCTATAACTACATTTTCTACAATATCTGTAGAATTATTTTGTAATTCTTCTATATAGATTTCAAATTCTTCACCTCTACAAATTAAAGGTTTATTTATTTGCTTAATATTTGACATTTATTTATTTTTATCCAATTGTAATTGAATTTTTACATTCAGATTCTTGGGATGTATGGTCTAATTTTAAAATACTTACATTATCGGTTGTATCCTCGTTAATACAAGAAGATTTAACAACTACTCTAATATAATCTTGATCTTGGGCAATAAATTCTTCTAAATTTGAAACAATAAAACTAAAATTTGGAGAATAGCATGTATTTGCTTCTATGTCTCCAATATGCCAAATATTTTGAGAAGAAGAATAATATCCTTTTGGAACAATTATTTGTGTAGAATTTTCAGACTCTTTTGGGCCAAAAATTTCTATTCCACTCGGTAATTCAAAAATTAATCTAGCATTTCTACAAATTGCTGTTCCTGAATTACAAACATTTGTAACCCAATCAAATAATTGACTAGTATTTGTTATCTGTCTAGTTTCCATTTACTATTAAATTTCCTTGGGTTTGTAATGAATTTAATCCTAATCGAACATCCGAATCTATACATTCTCCAGTACATGGATCACAAACTTCGCAATCGTTACAGTTTGGACAAATACATAAATCTTTTATTTGTATATAAACATTTGTGTATGTTGTATATTGTCCACAGCAAATTTCAAGTGTTATACAGCCAAATTTATTTACAGTTTCTGATCCCGCCGTCCTAAATGATAACTCACTCCCATTAATTTCGGCGGAAACAAAATTATTATCATAATTTAAAACAGAAAATTTTACGTCTTCTACAGAACACGCACATAAATTATTTACAAACCTATCTGATAATAAATCAAATTGCCCCAAAACACCGCAAGGCGCAGGAGCTAACTCATCATTTTTATCAATAATTATTTCACAATATTTTAAACAATCGCCGCAATTGCTTTTTGGTGGACAAGGGATTGTGTGATCAAGACATCCGCCACAACAAGGATTATTATATTTTGATTTTTCTATTGACATGGACTACAATCACATTTTAAATTATTCAACTTTTTTTCAGCAATTTCAAATTGTGAATTTGCCGACTCTATACTTCCAAATTCAACAAGACATTTAGCTTGTTCCAAATGTCGTTCAACTTCTTTTATTTTTTCAAATAAACCCTTGTCATCTCCATATTGAATTTTAGCATTTCGTAAACAACATTCTAATTTATTTGAAATTAAAACATTTTTAGTATACTGATTACCGCAAGAGTTGCAAGAAAAACAATATATCCCATCAACAACACAGCCTAACTGCTCTTTACCAAATCTATTTAATTCATTTGTTTTTACCTCAAATGTTTTAAATTTTTTTTCGCAAGGAACTAAAATATCGAGCAGATATGTTTCAGGAATTGTATAATTACCTTCAATCATCCAATCAGAAAAATCACGATACAAAAATGAATTTGTATCAAAGTAATTAATTGAAAAATTGTATCTTCCTCGAATGCAACTGCAATTCACTATATATTTTTTATCGTATTAATTTGATCTTCAATGTTTTCTTTAGTATTTACAACTACAACACCGTCAATTATTGCAACTGCCCAACCGTCTTCTCGACTACCTGTGGAAGAATTCCAATTCGGAAGTGTCAAATAGCCGAAGCACTCACATTCGATCCCACAACCCGAACAATCTGCCTCAATGGCTAAAGCCTTTTGTAAAGATTCAATACCCTGCTCCTTGTTTTTTCTCTTGTTAAACCAAGAAAAAACTCCAGACTTAATACGAACTCTACCCTTATCTCGTTTTGCTTTAAACATTAATTTTATTTTTAATTATGGTGTAACAGGAGCTTCTTCAACAGGAGTTTCTTCAACAGGAGTTTCTTCAACAGGAGTTTCTTCAACAGGAGTTTCTTCGGCGTCACATACAAAACTACTTGAACATTCTACACTGTCAATTGAAGTACATCGAGGTGCATATTCAGCAAGAGCGGTTAAAAATTCTTCTACACTAGCTTTTGTCACATCATCAGTATGTGGAACATTAATTACTCCATAGTGCTTTTGTTCGGTTCTAGTATGAGCCACTGTCTCACTATCATCTGTAAAAATTAAACGATAAACGCAATAATCCGTATCACAACGTGCTGTGATAGCACCATTTACTCTCGAATTTGGATGTGGAAGCTGTAACCAACCTGTATTATATGTAGAAAGATCATAATTTCTACCTCTACCACCCACTTCTTGTTTGTACTCTTCCCATTGAATATGAGAACCGAAATTAGTAGGTGCTCTCATAGTCTGTACCTTTTCTACATGAAAAGTACCTCTTTGAAAACCAAGTACAGGAAGAACATCTAATTTAGTGACATACTGATTTAGTGGCTTTTCAATATAACAACCACAATCAGCGGACAATGGTTTTGCAATTACACGAATACCACACGTAAATAATTTTTCTCTTGGTTCTGTCTCACAATCTTCACAATATGGGTCAATTTGTACCGTACCACTTACTTCAAACGGATTGTATTCTTGTGTTGGTGTAAGTCCTGTTAATTCAAATGTTGTATCACAAGTGTTTACGTGAATTTGCAAAGGACAACAATCACTAATTCCCCCGCCGGTCAAATAAGCACTGCCCCCATGACGATTCCCGCCATCACAAAATGCCTGATTTAATTGATCTACTAAATCTTGAAGTCCGCCTCTTACCACCATAGGGTCGGGAGAATCAGGAACTCCAACAAACTCAACAGTTTCGCCAAATACAGTAGCACCACTAATTGCAGGAAAATGTGTACAATTTTCACATTCTGATTCAGCATCAGGAGTTAGACAATAAATTAAACTTCGCTCATGAAACTTGGTCGCGTAGAACGGACGCTCAACATTGTTTCCTTGTTTGAAATCAGGATAACCGTCTAGGGAAACTTCATTGTTCAGATGATCTACTAATTTACAAACACTTTCTTGACAATCGGGTTCTTCTGGACAATCCTCACAAGGCGTGTAACAATTAACAACAGTTGTTGCAACATAAGGATCATATGCTCGATTAAATGTTGGGTTAAACGACCTCGATAAATTATTATCAACTCTTACTTCAACCGAATATGCCTCATCACATTCTACACAATCAAAATAAAAGTCTACTACTTCTGGATTTCCGCAATGTGGACTACTTCACTCGATTCCAAAAATATTACACGCATAGTAGGAATCAGGACCAATTTCTCTAACTGTATCAACTACACCATCGCCATCTTCATCAAAACCCACACCAATATGAAGTTTGCTCACATCAACATCTGCTAAATTACTAGCATCCACCGTAATCCAATTACCCCCGTCTAAAACATAAGCAACTAATTGTTGTGCATTAGGGGTGTAAGCCATTCGTTTACCCGCTTTAACTTTAAGTGGCTGTCCTGCCTCAACAAATGGCAAATTACCCTCTGTGGTAATATGTTATGTTCTTATTCTTCTATTTGCTGCCATGAGCTATCTTTCGTTTTATTTATTTTTTTAATCTATCTTTTACTAAAATATAATTTAATTCTTTTTGGAAATCATTTATATTTCCTTTTGATTTTTGGATAAGCAATGTAGCTATATCCGTTATGCAATTTGCCGAAAATCTATCTCCTTCAAAATCAATATCTTTTCGTATTGTTTTTTCACAATAATCATAGTAAAATCCATCACCGCAATCATTTAAAGAGGGCGCATGTAATACGTTTGGTTTTCTGTAGTAATCCATACAAAACTTCTTCACCCCCATTTGCCCTTGATGATAAATATAAAATCCATCTGATCCCTCATCACCATTAATTTGTTCAAAGGCAAAATTAGCTTTTCTATAAGGATTACTTATTGTTTCATTAATATCATCCGATTGATTGACCCTAACGGGAATTTTTTTTTCATAATTCGGACAACATTTTTCATTTGTTACTACAAAACTTTCGTTGAGTTTTCTATAGTAATTTTCAGGATAATTAACTACACAACAGTTTTTATCTACATCGTTACAATTAGCTTCATATTTTTTTTCTTCCCAATGTCTTAGTTCGTTTCTAACTGTTGAATCCGTTTCTGCTAAATCAACCCTATTTTCAAACCAAATTTCTTGCGCCTCATTTATAGCGGCAATTATATCAACTAAATTTGAATTATTGCTATACCCACTAATTAAACTATCAAGCTTTCTACGTACATCATACACTAATTTTTTAGTCGATACGGGCATTTACACTAATCCTTTTGCTTGTAATTGTTCTACCAATTCAATATAATCGTCTTGATGATCGTCATCTAAAAAATATTCTACTAGAGAATAATCATTTATAACAGTTATATTTAATTGCCTTTTTGCGCCAAAATTCTTTCTCGTTTTGCTAAGAATATTTTTTGACGAATATTCAACTCTTCAGTATCCATTTTTGCAAGCTCAATAAACCTTTCTTGAAAAGTTTTATTTTTAAACCTAGAAGCCTTTTCAACAGCCTTCGCCGCTTTTTGCCCAACTAGTAAATACAAAGCATTTAAATCTGTTGTTTTTCTAGAATAACCAGGAAGCTTCATAATTTCGGCAATTGCTCTTAATTTTTGCTCATTATTTTTCATGTTAGCCAAAAGAGAAATTGCTTCTACCTCTAAATCAAAATTATCAACTTTTTTCTTTTTAGTTACCCTATTACTTATTAATTCGTAATTTGCATTAGCAAGTGCATATTTAGAAACAGGTTTATTAGATGTATTATCACTAACCTTACTATTTCCTTTTATGCAATAATACATAAAAACATCATATGGGTTATCAGGATTTAGATTTTTTCTATCTGCCTCCACATAATAACCTGACATAAAGCGATCTTGACCAAAAATAGGACTTCTTGGATTAATTCTTTCATCTTCCAACGTAACTGACTTTAAATCAATTAATTGTCCCGCTTTTGAGTGCCATTTCGGATATAATAAACCTTTTAATTTACTTACTGTCTCTACAAAATCCTGCGGCGTGCCGCCCCAAAGCCAAAATCCCGTCTTTCGATCTTTCATCGGAACAACACCTTGTTTTGCTTTTGGAAACATTTTTTGTTGGCTTTCCCCAACATACGTTCCTGTAGCTTCGGGCCTCCCTAAATCACTTTCTTCAATCTCATATTCAGAAGCCTTTAAAAGTTGTTCTCTACCGTTAGTTCCTTTGGAAACAACAATTGAACTAAGACCCCTTTTCTTACGTATCTGCGTAATTTCTTTCATTTAGTATATTATATTATGGCTTAATTATTACTTACGCTTTAGTATTATTTATACGTTAGTATTATCTATATGTTAAATTAGGTACAAACTTAATCATACACATAACATCTTCGATAATTACGCCCCAAGTTTCTTTCATAATATGTTTATAGCTATCACCCAAAGTAACATCACCGGGTGATTTATAAACAGGATTATTTTCACCTACCCATCCGTACGGAGACCAAAGTCCTGAAATAAGCATATTATAGGCATTATCCTTTCGCTCAACCATTCTCATATTGGCACTATCACCAAACCCAATATCGAAAGCATAAAACTCATAAGATGAAATTGGATAAAAAGTTCCAGGCATTGTTGCACCATTGACTACAGTGTTATCAAGAATTGGCCAATGTACAACCGTAATACTTCCAAATGTATCTAAAACATATTTTGTAAACTGTGGTCTACGATAAGCAAATCCTTTTCTATTTTCGCGTTGGTCAAATGGCGTAGTTTCATTTAAAACAAAATCGTAATGGTAAACTGCCGCAGTTTCTCCAAATTTTTGGTTCACCCATTCAGAAAACAACTCTAGTCCTGCCTCTCCTGTATACAAAACAACATCACGACGACCAGTAGATACTCTATCAAACCATAAAGAACGCATTTGGTGTTCAATAAAATCTATACCTTGAATATCCACATCGTAAGGAATTACGTTGCCCTCTTCCATGAATTCAAATACACCGGGACCAGTTACAATGGGTTTACCAGAAGTAAGGTCAGTAATGCCCCCCTCGGATTTTGTACCGTATAAAGTCCAATACTGTTTTTCCATCTTAATTTGCTGCATTGCACGAGCTTGCAAAAAAGATGTAATACCTGACTTACCTTGAGGTGCACCTGTTCTATTACCTGTAGGATTTCCTTGACCATCTACAAAAAGAGGTCTACCTTGTTCATCCAGATCACACCGCAATACTTCTAAACTACCCCATTTACGATCAGCCTCTCCCTCAACACTATACTCCCAAGACATAGTTGTAAGCGGAATTTGAAACTCTAAATAAGAATATCCTGTACCAAATTGAATACTACCTCTACTTCCAATACCACTTGAAGAAGAAAGTGAACCAATTTTGATCCAATATTCACCAGGGGTTAAAAGTTCAGCGTCAATAAAGGCGGTTTCGTCCTCATCAACTAAAAGTCCCTCATATTCATATCCACCATCAACTAAAGAAGCAAGTTCTGATGTAATAACAACTTGACATCGCTTATTAAGAATTGGCGCAAGTACATCATGTCGCTGATACCAGTCAACATCCAAAAGTAATTTAATTGGTGTACCACCTTGTCCAGGATATTCGGACTCATTGGTATTACCAAATACCATTGCTCGACGCTCCGCAGGGTCTCCGTACAACTTATAACGAACATGATCCCATTCAACTTCAATTGGTCTATCTCGCTCCAACATCTCCAAAAATGGAGTCATGTCTTGATCACGAGATAATGATGTATTCGCCTTTGCCATTACATAACCTCTTCCTGCACGATCTAAGTCAGTATATGTTCGTACATTTTGAGATGTTCCATAAATTAAATTATCTAGTGTTGTATGGGTTGACCATTGTCTATCTTTACCGTATTCTTCACGACGAAATAAAAACTGTGAAGGGTAACTACTTAACCTAATTCCAGACCCTGCTGTTGCACCTTGTGGCATATTTTAATTATTTTTCGTTTTGTTGTTTTTTTATTTTATTCCCAACTCCCATATGTGGAGGTAGTTAAACTATTTTTACTTAATTTTTTTTGTGTATTTTTCTTTTTAGTTGACTTTTTACTTACTTTTTTACCATTCAATTTACTAAGAATTTTATCATGCGCCTCATTTTCAATTTCTTCTTTTATGTTTTGTATGTCCTTTCTATCATATACCGTTTTAAGATAAGCTAGTAATTTAACTTCAGGACTTTGTAAATCCATTAAAAATTTACTTACTTTTGTAATAGGGATTTTATTTCCTTTACCATCTTCGTAAATTTCTGTTTTATCGTATAAATCAGATTTTAAAGATTTAACTTCTGCTGGCAAAAGTTTGTGTCCTAATATTTCACCATTTGATAAAACTCCCTTTACTACTTGTTCTTGACGCTTTCTTATTTCCTCATTTATCCTGTCTCTCTCTTGTATTTTTTGTTGAGCTTCTGTTTGTTTGGTTTTGTATAGAGAAGAAAAGTATTGTTTAGCCTCTTTAAAATCCTCCTCTATATTTTCTTCCTCCTCTGTAATTCTAAGTAATGTTTTTATTCTTTTTTTAGGAGTATTTTGCGCCAAAAACATTTTCTCAATTACTGCAAGTTTTTCTTCATCTGAAATATCATCGCCGCTATTCGCCAATTTTTCAAATTGCGCCATTGGTGATAAATCCTCCATTGTCATACCACTGGCAAGTGCCTCGGCGTACAAAAGCGTATTTGAATTATATTTTTGCTGCAATTCAGCAATCACTTGCTGTTTTGTCTGTGTAGCAACCTCCTCATATATAACTTCTTCTAAATTATTTTTATACGCCTCGTATATTTCAGTATGAGTAGTATCTTCAGTAATTTCAAAATCTTCAGGAAGCTCCCCATTTTCTTTTAACGCTTCTGCATAAATATTATATACATTTGTATCATCGTCTTCTTCATCACCGCCATCTTCAACATCTTTCTCCTCCTCCTGCCGATCATCTTCTATATCATCGGCTTGATCATCATCAAGATTTTCTTCACTCTCCTCTTCTAATTCTTCTTGATCTACTAAATCTAATTCCGCTGAATCATCAACATCTGTGATTGTTGGGACAGGATCTTCAAAAATAATATTTCCACTTAAATCTTCCCATCCACCAGTTTTCTTGTTTGACATTTAACTTAAATTTATTTACAAATATATAAAAAATATATTAAATAGATATTATGAGGTCTTGCTCATTGAGAAAGCTATATTTTTTTCTCCTTTATATCCAATTCTCTTTCTTTTAATTCTTTATTTTGTGCCATTTCAATCATTTTCACTCTCAACTTAGCCGCTTCTCTTTCATTCGCATCATTAATTCTATTTTGATCAATATCATGCTGACGTGAGAATTGATCTTTATTCTCAATGGTTCGCTGTAATGAATACTCTTGTTTCATTTTTTCAATAGCATATTCATTTTCAAATTTACCTTGTTCTTTTTGCTGTTCTAACTGACTTTCCAATTGCATATTCTCCAAAGCCTGTTGCCTTTGAATTTGTGCGCGTTGTTCTGCCATTTTTTCTTCTTGGCGAAATAAATTTACAATATCTGATTTTGTTTCCGCTAAAAGTAAGTTCATAATTCCAAGTGGAGACATTGAATTTTGAACAAAAGATAATAAATTACTTCTTAATTGTTCTATTTTTTTCCTATCCTCACTCGTTACTTTAAACTCTATTAATAATTGCGAATACCAAAACTTATCTGATATGGAAAAATCAGCAAGAGCAAGGTCATCAAATATTTGAGACAGCAATTCTTCTGAATTCCTATATAAATACTTCGATTTGTTCATAAACATGTTCAAAGCATCTTGCATTATATTATCGTGTGTACTAAAATAATCTTCGGTTTGATTATAAGAGGCATGTTGTTGCGTATTAATGTTCTCCGTAGTTGTATACTGACCAATTGCACCTAGTCTTGCTCCATTAAAATACATAGACTCAAACAAATTCACCTTGTAAAAATCTAGTAACTGAATTTTGGCAGCAATTCCACTAACCTGACTTAATTGCATTGATTTTAAAAACTGCGGATCAATATTACTATACCCCCTTTTATTCGGATTAATTAAAAGGGTTTTTGTGTTTTTCATAGTTGTTAACCAATCTTGCCAAGATATATTATCGGGCTTCCAATTTAACATCATTACAAAAACATTCCCTACATCTGTAGCTAAATCTTGCTCAATTTGCGCCATTGTTGTATCAAATTTAGCTTGCCAATTTTTGCCAAGATCAGTCTGTGCTACAATTTTGGCATTGTTCATGTTCGTATTATACTCCCTACCGACATAAGGTAAATGAGTAATAAATGGATTTTGTAAATCTACATATTGATTAGGAATTGGTCTTATTTTTATATCAATACTATCTGTCCCAAAACCAAGTCTTGAAGCTTCCCATATTTGATCCACCCATATTTTATGAAGCTCTATATCCTCATTTCTTCTTTCATAATGCTCATCTAAATAAAATATTTTCGGAACACCGTTTATTAATCTTTTAACTCTATATAGACACCGCTTATCACGCCACGCATATCTAGCCTCCCTAACCCCATAAAAAGAA
>ERZ1740065.1254-NODE-1254-length-15010-cov-4.001939_pt1 | contig 15010 bp, 18 predicted proteins | sample MGYA00581738_ERZ1740065 | MGnify/ENA primary metagenome ERZ1740065 (study PRJEB43018, sample SAMN04849749) | marine metagenome | isolation source: floating plastic debris | place: Pacific Ocean | collected 2008-09-01 | study: EMG produced TPA metagenomics...
ACAAAGGATTCAAGCCTAAAGGAAAAGGGAACAAAACCTTGAAGATGATAGCCCTAGGACTTAGCCTCTTGCTCCTAATAAGTGTATTGCTTGGTTACGCAAGAATGGGCCTTTTGGGGCTATTCATTGTTTGGGGTCTAGTTGGATATAGCTCTTACAGAAGATAGGATTAAACAATTTGGACCTAGTGCTAGCGCGAGTCAAAAGGAAAACCCAGCATGGAAGAAACCATATCCAGCCCATGAATGCCGCGGACTGGAACTTTTTTGCTTCCAAATTGCACAAGCAAACCTTAAAGAAAAACACACCACTCATCAAAGTGGGTGAAATTGAAAACCATCTGTCTTTTATTTCCGAAGGGATAGTCCGCTATCATATTCCCCAAGAAGAAAGTGACTTGACATTTGGGTTTTTGTTTGAAAACCAATTCGTTACCGCCTATGATTCCTTTATCACTCAAACGCCTTCGCCCTATCAAATTGAAACGCTGACGAACACCACCTTGTGGCGCATAGCATACAAAGACCTTCAAGAAGTCTACCACCATACCGAAAGCGGAAATGTCATTGGGCGACGAATGGCCGAAAACATGTTTTTGATAAAGTCAAAACGAGAAATCGCCCTACTAAGCAAAACAGCAGAAGAACGCTATTTGGACCTATTTTCGGAACGCCCCAAACTATTGAAAGAGATTCCGCTCAAATACATTGCCTCCTACATTGGAGTTACCCCACAAGCGTTGAGTCGAATACGCAAGCGAATTACTTAACCTGGGTTCATTGTCTGGCCTTTAGGCATTTACCAATTTTGTGACTGAATCAAAAGAAGACAGCATGAAACCTCTTATAGTACTTTTAGCCAGCTTTGTGATTGCCATTTTTGCGGTAAAATGGGTCACCAAACAATATGATTTTGCCTTATCGGCCCGAATTGCCATGGCGATGATGCTCTGCTTTACGGCAATTGGGCATTTTGCCTTTACCAAAGGCATGTCGATGATGTTGCCGCAATTTGTTCCTTTCAAGACTAGCCTTGTTTATCTCACTGGGATTTTCGAAATCCTGTTGGCCGTTGGGTTGCTCATCCCAAAACTACAAGTGCTCAGCGGATGGGCGTTGATTCTCTTTCTCGTATTGATGCTTCCTGCGAATATTTATGCTGCCTTTCACCAAGTAAACTACCAAAAAGGAACCTTTGATGGCCACGGACTTTCCTATTTATGGTTCAGGATTCCCTTGCAGCTATTGTTTATCGTTTGGACGTATGTGAGTGCTATTCGGTTTTGAGTTGGGTTACGCCACCGTCCCCTGACAACTACTTCCGGCGCCAGCCGTACACCCGTAACAGTGTTGCGAAATCACAATGTTGCGGTCATTGAGCACATCTTCATTGTAGTCCTTAATGTGTTTTACCTTGCTGGCCACCTTTAACTCCAACATCTGGTTAAAGTCACAATCGTAGAGCCAGCCATCCCAACTAACGGAGATAGTGTTGGTACACATCACATTGGCCACTGCCGATGGGTTGTACGCCTCCACCAAGGCGTACATATAGTCTTCATAGTTTTCGGATGCGACCAAATAATCCAAAAATCGGGATATGGGCAAGTTGGTTATGGCAAACAAATTATGGAACTGAATACCAAAATCTTCATCCAAGGCTTTTTTAAAGTCACGCTCCATGGCGGCTTGGTCTCCTGGTAAAAATGCTCCGGAAGGGTTGTACACCAAATCCAACCGTAAATCGCTACCGGGCATGCCGTAGCCCACGGCGTTCAATTCTTGTAAAGCCTTGATGGATTTATCAAAAACCCCATCCCCGCGTTGCTTGTCGGTTTTACCCCGAGTATAATGCGGCATAGAAGACACCACATGCACATTGTGCTTTTTAAAGAATTGCGGTAAGTCATAATATTTCTTGTTCGCGCGAATGATGGTCAGGTTAGACCGCACAATAAAATCTTGGATACCTGCTTTAGCAGCTTCTTCCACAAACCATCGAAAGTTAGGATTCATTTCGGGAGCACCTCCGGTAAGGTCCAAGGTATGGGCGCCGGTATTTCGAATCACTTCTAGGCAGAGCTCCATAGTTTCACGGGTCATGATTTCCTTTCGGTCTGGTCCGGCATCCACATGGCAGTGCTCGCAAACTTGGTTGCACATATACCCCACGTTGATTTGAAGGATTTCCAACTTCTTTGGGCGCAATGGGAAATGCCCAATCTCAGCAATTTTATCTTTAAAGTAGGGCAGTTCGCCATCCGCAAAAATGCCCCCGTTCAAAATATCCATTTGCTTGTTGATAGAGGCGAGTTCACCATCACGCGCTTTCAGAGACTTTTTCGCCGCCTTTTTGATTTGGGGTAATATGCTTTCTTCCATTTTAAGTTTGATTTTGAGGTGAAGTAATTGGCCCTTTTGCCCTTTACCCTTTAACCTTTTTACATGGATAACTTGTTATACTTGTTCATCATCTGCACACCGTGAACCAAGGTTGCGCCACTTTCAATAGCGGCACCCGCATGCACGGCTTCCATCATTTCTTCTTTGGTAATGCCGCGTTGCAAACCATCTTTGGTGTATGCATCAATGCAATACGGACACTTGACCACATGGGCTACTGCTAGGGCAATCAAAGACTTCTCTCTAGCACTTAGTGCACCTTCTTCGAAAACCTTACCGTAATACTCAAAAAATTTGTTGCCGATGTCTTCGCTCCATTCGGTGATTTTACCAAATTTTCGAAGGTCTGCTGGGTCATAATATGAATTGGCCATAAAAGGATATGATTAAAGTTAGGGCGTGGCTACGCCAATAAAATGAAATTGAAAAAGCTAGGGTAATCTAAGAAAAGGGCGAGCCTTTATTAAACTGAAAAGAAGGAACCAATTGGGCACGCAGTTCAGGTTCGAATGAAACCATTGAATGTGTTGAACCAACCAACTGGGTCAAAAGGGTGATGAGGTATTGCTTCAAGGTCTTTATGAAACCCACCAAATGCTTGGCATCTTCAAGCGTATCCAAATCAAAATAGGTTTCTAAACGAAAAACCGTACCGAATGGTTTAAAATAAGAAATTAACGCAGTAAATAGCTGTGCTTTTTGCCAAGGCAGGCTCTCAAAATCCCGTTTGGAAAATTGGCTTTTTTGCATCCCTATGAGGTAGGTGCCGCCATCGTAGGTGGGCCCAACTACCATTTGCTGGGTTTCTAGCTTTTGTTTTGCTTGTTTGAGCAGCTTTACCGAAATGTGGGGACAGTCGTTACCAATGGAAATCACCCCATCATAGCCTTTTGCGAAGAGAACTTCAAAAGCATTCGCCAAACGTTCGCCAAAGCTTGCCCCTTTTTGTTCGAACTCACTAAAGTGAAAATAGGGAATGCCTGAATTTTCAATAACCTTTTGCGTCTGCTGGGTAAGGGATTCGAACAGCTGTACATTCCCGATGCCTATCGCGCGCCAATCGCTTTCCGCCGAATGGGCAAAAAAGAGCAGGGCTATTTTGTTATGTGGATGTGATGACGTCACTAAATTGCTTGAAACAGATATCAAGGTATTAAATAATCCGTAGGAAAAAAGCTTTTGACCTTACAGGAAGACCGGAAAATCAGAAATTTTAACAAATAGACGCAGGGGTCGGTCAGAATTGAGGAGATTCCGAAGAGTGCTCGTTTAAGTGTGATTTTTGATGTCAAAAGTGGAATTTTTGGGCAAAGCCCCATCCGTACAAACCCAAGAGTCGGTAATATTTCCCTAAAATTTGAAGCAAATCTGGCAGGGGGAGTCGCTATGGAATTACTTTTGTGGTGGTTTACTGACCTAATTAGACAAAAGCATGCAAGAAAATTCAGTAGGACTGGTATTATCCGGAGGTGGTATTCGAGGTATGGCGCATATTGGTCTGATTCAAGCCATGCAAGAACACGATATTGAAGCCGATGTTGTTTCCGGAACGAGTATCGGGGCTTTGGTAGGAGCGCTCTACGCCAACGGAAATTCAGTGAAGGAAATGTTGGCCTTTTTTCAAGAAACGCCTTTGTTCAAATACAACTTCTTCGCTATTAACAAACCTGGTTTTATTGATACCGAAAGGTATTATTCTGTATTTAAAAAACACTTCCCCAATGATGCGTTCGAGGTTTTGAATAAAAAACTTTACGTGGTCGCTACAGATTTGCTCAAAGGTGAAGAACGGGTCTTTCATGAAGGCGATTTGATAAAACCTCTTTTGGCTTCAGCGGCCCTTACCCCGGTTTTTAGTCCTGTGGATATTGACGGCACTTTGTTCGCAGACGGTGGGGTAATGAATAATTTTCCAAAGGAGTATGTGTACGAAAGCGGAAGAATTATCATAGGAAGCAAAGTTTCCATCGCCTTAATTGAACCTGCTGAATTGGAAAAAATCGGAGTGTTAGACAAAAAGGGCATTGAAACCGCCTATCGCATTGGGTATGAGCATGGCTCTCGGGCGCTCGAAAAATTGCTTACTGAAAAAAAGCTTTCCACGGAATAACAAAGGGCAATACCAAACACCAAATCAAGAAGAAAAAAGCCATCCCTTCTGGATATGGCTTTTTCTCCAAGATGCAAGGCAAGATTACGAAGAGCAACCAACTGCCCTTGTAAATCAGTTGAAAAAACAAGACCAAGGCCATCTTTCTAGGATAAAAAAGACCCAATGCCGACAGCACAAAAATGCCACCCCAAAGTGCTCCCACCAATCGAATCACTTCGGAATATGCAACGGTATTGCTGAATACTGAACTTACAGCCGTCCTGGGGAAAAACAGACTGGTAATGCTAATCCAACCAGCGACGATAATGTTTGCGAGGTATACTAGTTTTAAAGCAATCATTTTTCGGCTATGCTTTTGATGTTTTCCATGACCTCTGGAAGCAAAGCCCGAAACTTTGGCCCAAATTGTTTTGCGAAAAGACCCGCCGTGATTCCTTTAAACCAGACTTCATGAGTAAAAATTGTAGTGTCGTCTTCAACGGTTAAATAACGCCTAACATACAAAGCACCTAGAGGCAAATTGGTTTTGAAGGTATAGGATTGCCCCTCGGTATACGCGACTACTTTGAATTTTGACTTTCGGTTTTCAAGCGAAATAATGTGACCTTTTGCTTTTGGCTCAAAAGCACCTTCTATTTCGGCATCTTTTAGTCCTGTATCCCAGCTTTTCCAGTTGGCGACATCAATCCAAATGCTCCAGATTTGCTCTGGAGAAGCTGTTGTTTTAACCGTGTTCCAAAAATGTTTGTTGGAGGGTTCGTCGTTTTGCCCTTTACCCGCGCTGGGCAGCATAAACAACGCAAGACAGATAACAGTATTTCTCATCTTTTTTAGGGCAAACCTAGTCAGCTAAAAACAAGAAATACTTACCCTATGGTAACTTATGGTTGTTTTTGGATTTTGGTTCGAATCCGGCTCAGCGACTGCGGCGTGACCCCTAAATAAGAAGCCAAGTGTTTCAAGGGGACTCGTTGTACCAATTCAGGTCTATACTCCAGCAATTTTAGGTATCGCTTTTCGGCCGTTTCGTTTTGGGCTTCTTCCAAGATGAGCTCGGTAAAGAATTGCACTTCTTGAATCAACTTTCGCACAAAAGTGCTCCATGATTCCAATTTGAAAAGTGCCTCACTTTGTTCGTATGAAATCTTCCAGAGAATGGAAGGTTCCAGTGCTTCTATGGATTCCCTCGAAGGAAGTCGATTCGCAAAACTATACTGTGAGGTAAAGGCATAGGGTGCGACCGTAAAAAACTTAGTGGCGTACTCTCCGTGTTTCAATATGGCAAACCGTAGCAAACCTTCTTCCAAAAAATAAACATGGTTGCAGATTTGGCCTTCCTTTAATATAAAGTCCCCTTTTTTGATTTGTTGGGCATCAAGGTGGCTTGCAATTTCAGTCCAATCCTGTTCAGGAAGAAAAACATAGTTTTCTATGAACTTTCTGAACGAACCGGCCTTCATCTGCGGGGCTTAAACATCATCAAAATCGATGACCAATTTGTCCGTAAGGGCGTGGGCTTGGCAGGTCAATATGAATCCTTCTTCAATTTCGCCATCGGTTAGAATTTGGTTTTTGACCATTTCGGCCTTTCCTTCCTTAACGCGCGCAATACAACTGCTACAAACGCCCCCTTGGCAAGAGTACGGTGCATCAATATCATTTTTAAGCAAGGCATCCAGCACAATTTCCTTTTTCGCTATCTCTACAACGTAATTTTCATCATCAAGCAGAATTTCAATACGTGTTGCCCCTTCGGTTTTTTGGGCATCCAAAGGTTTCGCTTCGGAAGAGGTAAACAATTCAAAATGAATATGGTCTTTTGAAATGCCAGCATTCGTTAGACTTTCGGTTACCAAATTGATCATGCCTTCAGGGCCGCAGAGGTAAAAGGCCTCAAATGAAGTACCCTTAAACTTGTTCTTCACCATCAAGTTAACCGTGGAAGACTCAATTCTACCAAACAAGGCACCCTCTTCATTCGCACGACTGCACATATATTGCATGGCCAAACGGTCGCCGTACTCCCCTTGCAATGCCTCCAAGCTTTCTAAATACATGGTTTCGGCCTTAGTTTGGTTGCCATACACCAATACAAACGTATTTTCTGGGTGGCTTTCCAAAACGGTTTTAGCAATGGCCATAATTGGAGTGATTCCGCTTCCGGCTGCAAAAGCCATAATATTTTGAGCGGAACCGTTTGATTCGTATATGAAGCGTCCTTCCGGAGGCATCACCTCAATCGTATCATTGGGGTTCAAAACGTCATTGGCGTAAACGGAAAAGGTACCGTTAACCACTTTTTTCACCCCAATAGTCATTTCACCAGAAGAAGGAGCCGAAGACAGGGAATAGGCACGACGTACTTCTTCGCCATTGATGTCCTGTTTTAAGGTAATGTACTGTCCCGCGGTATACGAAAAAGTATCCTTTAGGGCACTGGGAACATCAAAAGTTAGGGCTACGGAACTAGGAGTGAGTTGTTTTTTTGAGGTAATGGTTAGCGGATGGAAATCGCTCATGAATTCAATTTTTTTACAAAATTAAGGCTTTCGACTCGATAGAACGGCACCCTTTTTTTGACTGTCCTGTAACAAAACCTTAAAGAGATACACTAACTTGGGGAAAATTGTTAAGTATGCTGGGTCATTTCATTACCCTACAGCGAAAAGCGTTCTTTAGATCTTCTTCCTTTGGCAAAAGCCTCGCCCTAAAACTCCTGATGGGGTTCTTCGCAGTCTACATGTTGGTAGCATTGCTCTTTTTTGGCGGCGCCTTGTACTTCATTTTACGAAAACTACTGCCTGATGAAAACCCGATGTGGGTAGTAAGTCAATATATGGTGTATTGGGTACTGGCGGAACTGATTTTACGCTACTTCATACAAAAGTTGCCCGTGATGGACATCAAACCCTTTTTGGTGCTACCCATCAGCAAGCAAAAAATCTCACATTATATTTTGGGCCGTTCCGGCTTTTCGGTCTACAATTTACTGGCCTTCTTCTTTGCATTGCCATTTGTTGTGGTTTTGATTATGAACGGGTACCCTGCCTTGAACGTTTTGCGTTGGTTTGTTGGTGTGGTGGCCATAGCGCTCAGCATTAATTATATCAACTTTATCATCAACAAAAGCAACGTAGCATTGATTACTATCGTAGGCTTGTTGTTCGTGTTTTTTGTGCTGGATTATTTTGCCATTCTTCCGGTAACGACCTTTTTCGGGCCTATTTTCCATGGGTTGTATGCCTATCCCTGGACGGTTTTGGTTCCAATAGCATTGGTGGTTTTGGCGTATTTCATAAACTTCAAATACCTGGTCAAACGCATTTATTTGGATGCTTCTTTAAAAGCTAAAACAGAAACGGCAAAGACCTCAGATTTAACTTGGACGCGACGGTTTGGGGATATTGCACCTTTTCTGCAATTGGACCTCAAACTCATTTGGCGAAATAAACGAACCAAAGCCCAAGTATTCATTTCATTGTTATTTGTCCTCTACGGTCTCTTTTTCTACACCCAAGACATGTACGTGAAAATGATGCCTATGCTGTGCTTCTTGGGCGTTTTTATGACGGGTATTTTCTTGACAAATTTTGGGCAATTCATTCCCGCTTGGGATAGCGCTTATTATAGTATGCTGATGTCACAAAACATTCCTTTGCGCAAGTATTTGGATTCCAAGGCAGGTCTAATCACCTTCAGTGTGGCGGTCATGTTTTTCTTGACCATGCCTTACGTCTATTTTGGGTGGGAAGCGTTGGCCATAAATTTTGGGAGTGCCATATATAATTTAGGAGTTAACATTCCTGTGATTTTGTTTTTCGGCTCCTTCAATAAAAAACGCATTGAACTGGATAAAAGCCCATTCGGCAATATGCAAGGAACAAGCGGCACCCAGTTTTTGATTATCCTACCCGTTTTGGGGGCGCCTATCATTTTGTTTTCCATTTTCTACTTTTTCTTTTCCATTGAAATAGGTGTTTTGGTATTGTGCCTGTTTGGCATTGTAGGCTTGTTGTTTCGCAAAACTTTGCTCGACAAGATTACCGAACAATATCGTAGTAGAAAGTACAATATGATTGCGGGCTTTAAAGAAAAGGACAGCTAATCTCATTTTATAAGAAAAGAACCATGATAAAGGCAACGAATCTCTCAAAACAATATGGCGGACAGCAGGTTTTGGATATTGAAACCCTCGAAATTCCTAAAGGACAAAGTTTCGGATTGGTAGGCAATAACGGCGCTGGGAAAACCACTTTTTTCAGTCTGTTGTTGGATTTAATACCACCTTCATCCGGCGAAATCGAAAACCAAGGGGTCAAGGTCAACAAAAGCGAGGACTGGATACCGTTTACCTCCTCCTTTATCGATGAATCCTTTTTGATAGGGTATCTCACGCCCGAAGAGTACTTTTATTTTGTGGGAGATTTGCGTGGCGTGAATAAAGCGGATATAGACGCCCTGCTCGCACAGTTTTCTGATTTTTTTCATGGTGAAATTCTCGGACAGAAAAAGTATTTGAGAGACCTTTCCAAAGGAAACCAAAAAAAGGCGGGTATTGTGGCTTCATTTATTGGCAACCCCGCAGTAGTGATTCTGGATGAGCCCTTCGCCAATTTAGACCCTACCACCCAAATTCGGTTAAAGGGTATCATTAAAGAGTTGGCGGAAAGGGAAGATGTCACCGTTTTGGTCTCTAGCCACGACCTAATTCATGTAACAGAGGTGTGCGAACGCATTGTGGTATAGAACAAAGGAGAAATCGTGAAAGATATCACCACCTCACCCGAAACCCTTAAGGAATTGGAAAGCTTTTTTGGGGCATAGTGCCTTTAGGAGAATCCATCCCGTTTTGACCTTCTTATGGGCAGTTTTTCTTTAGAAAAGATGGAATTCACAGCTGTATTGCATTTTATCGATGATACCTATAATAATTCAGGCAAATATGAGTTTTGTTTAGGTAACAGCAGTGATGGTTTTGAACACTTTTTGCAAAACACTTAGTCTTTCCGTTCTGATTTTGGTTTTGATAAGTGCTTGTTCCGTGAAAAAGGACAAGTTTATCAACCGGAATTGGCATGCCTTGAATACCAAGTACAACACTTTGTATAATGGTAATCTTGCCTTTGAGGAAGGCCGCGAAGAGCTTCGAACAAGTTACCGGGATGACTATTGGGAAATTCTTCCCGTGGAACGCCTTCAGGTTTCGGACAAGATCAAACTGGATTCAGAGGACAACAACCCCAACTTTATTATTGCTGAAGAAAAGGCCACAAAGGCCATCCAGAAACACAGCATGGATATCAAAGATGAGGAACGAAACCCTCAAATTGATGAAGCCTTTTTGCTGTTGGGGAAAGCGCGCTATTTTGATGAGCGCTATATCCCTGCCCTTGAATCCTTCAATTACATCCTAAAGAAATACACGGAAAGCAACAAGCTGAACGAAGCGACCATTTGGCGAGAGAAAACCAATATGCGTTTGGACAATCCGGAATTGGCTATCAAAAACTTCAAACGGATGTTTCGCTATGAAACCCTCAATGACCAAGAAGTGGCTGATGCAAATGCCGTATTGGCGCAGTGCTATATCAATTTAAAAGCGCCTGATACAGCCATTCAAAAACTGAAAATTGCGCAAGGCTATACCAAGAAAAACGAGGAGCGTGGACGCTACTTGTTCATCATTGGCCAACTCTACAACCAATTGGAATTTAAGGATAGCGCGAATTACGCCTTCGATAAAATCATTGCATTGAATCGTAGAACGCCTCGGGTATACATGATCAATGCACACTTGAAGAAAATTGGCAATATCGATATCACCGATTCGAATCAAGAAGACTTGCTAGAATACTTGACGGATTTGGAAGAGAATCGAGAAAACCTTCCTTTTTTGGATAAGATATTACGGTCAAAAGAAAACTTTCATTTGTACACGTCATCGGATAGTCTGGCCATTGTATACTACAACAAATCGTTACGCGCGAATCGTGGGGATAGAAAGTTAAGCTCTTTGAACTACCAAAGCTTAGCCGACTATTATTTTGACCAAGATGCGTATAAGACTTCTGGGGCGTATTACGACAGCACCTTGACCAATTTGGAACAGAACACGCGAAAGTACCGTCGCATCAAAAAGAAATTGGATAACCTGGAAGATGTCATCAAATACGAAGACATTGCTCAATATGCCGATAGTGTGATTACCGTTTATCGTATGCCCGAGGAAGAACGCAAAGCCTATTTTGAGGATTATATTGCCGAGCTAAAACGAAAAGAAGAAGCTGAAGCTGCCAAAGAATTGGAACGAACCACCGCTGGTTTCGCACAGTTTGCGCAAAGCAAGGGTGGAAAAGAAAACAAAGGAAAATTCTATTTCTACAACATCACCAGTTTAGGATACGGTAAAAATGATTTCAAAACTCGCTGGGGCGAAAGAGTCTTGGAAGATGACTGGCGTTGGAGCAACAAAAGCCGAACCTTGCCTTCTGAAGCGACCGGTGAACAAGTTACTGCAGATGGTCAACCTGCTGAGGTGCCTGAAGATCAAAAGTTTGATGTTGAGTTCTATTTAGCACAAGTGCCCACGGACGAAGCGGTAATTGACAGCTTGCGAAACGAGAAGAACTTTGCGAACTATCAGCTTGGGCTTATCTATAAAGAGAAATTCAAGGAAAATTTACTTGCTGCTGGCAAACTTGAAAGCGTTCTGGCTTCAAGGCCTGAAGAGCGACTGGTTCTTCCTTCCAAATACAACTTATACAAGATTTATGAGGAAACCGGGAGCCCTTTGGTAGAGGTAATGAAACAAGACATTATCCAAAACCATGCTGATTCTCGCTATGCAGAGATTCTTTTGAATCCCCAGGCCATTATCGAAGGTAGTACGGATAGCCCTGACGCGAGATATGCCGCACTTTACAAAACCTATAAAAATCAAGAGTTCTTGCGGGTAATCACCCGAAGCCAAGAATACATTGACCGGTATACTGGAGATCCTATCGTGCCTAAATTTGAAATGTTGAAAGCTAATGCTATTGGTCGTTTACAAGGATTTGAACCTTTTAAGGAAGCTTTGAACTTTGTGGCGTTGACTTATCCCAACAATCCCGAAGGGAAAAAGGCCGAGATGATGGTACAAGAGCAACTCCCCAAATTGGAACCCAAGGACTTTTCTCCTGAACAAGGTTCTACTGGTGCGGAAAACTGGAAAGTCGTGTTCACCTTCAGTAGAGATCAAGATGAACCGGCCCTTGCCCTCAAACAACGCTTGCAAGAGGTCGTTGACGACCTTCGCTATAAGAATCTGGTTTCGCGTGACATCTATAATTTGGAAACCCAATTTATCGTAGTGCATGGCTTTAAAACCAAGGAGTTTGCCCTCGGTTTTACCGAACTCATAAAAAAGAATAGGGACTACCGTATCAACGATGAGAATTTTGTAGTTTTATCGAAGAACTACAAGATTATTCAAGTCCATAAAAATTTAGAATCATACAAAGAACAACTTTAAACCCCAAAACCGTAGAACACAATGTTTTCTGACAACAAAAAACCCCGACCTATGACAGAATTTGGTGGACAACCCAACAGAATTGAGAAGAATACGAAAATCAAAGGTGATATTACCTCTGAAGCCGATTTTCGTATTGATGGCAAGCTAGAAGGTAATGTAAAGACTTCTGGAAAAGTAGTAATTGGCAAAGACGGCTACATCAATGGCAAAGTAGAATGCGTCAATGCAGACATCGAAGGCAAATTCAATGGCGAGCTTTTGGTGAGTGATTTATTGTCGTTAAAAGCGAATGCAGTTATCGAAGGAACGGTAAGCGTAGCGAAACTCGCTGTAGAACCTGGAGCCACGTTCAACGCTTCCTGTACTATGGGCAAAGATGCTATGGCGACCCGTAGACTTCAGGCAACGAAAACGAATGAGCCTGCAAAAGTCTCCTAAGGATAAAGAGAACAACTATCTGAAAAAAGGGGCCAAACTCTCCGGGATGGCTCTTCAAATGGGACTTACGATTTATTTGGGCAATGCCTTGGGCAAGTGGCTTGACAAAACCTATGATTTGGGTTTTGCGGAGACTGCACTTACCCTTTTGTCTATTGCGGCATCTATGTACTTAATGATTCGCCAAGTGACCCATATCAACAAATAATGGGAACACTTAAGTCACTAGTTCCTTTGGGATTTTTCCCAGTAGTTTTTGCTTTGGTCTGGTTTCTTGTAACCGGCGTTGGCGACTTTTCCCAAAAGGAAGAAGCATCGCATCTCACTCATTATCTATTCAACAGCTTTTTTTCTATTGGGATTGGAGTACTGTTTTTCCTATTGAGCAAGCATCCTAAATGGAAATTTCAATTGGGATTTTTGTATTTGGCCACGGTTTTCGTAAAGTTGGCGTTGTTCGCGTTTTATTTTAAGGATAGCATGATATCACCCGAAAACCTGTCAAGTAGTAATGTTTTTATGATTTTGATTCCATTGTTTACAGGTCTATCCTTGGAGGTTTTCTTCATTTCCAGATTGCTTAAAAAAGTGTCTTCGAAATAATTGAAAAATAAGGTGTGAAATCTTTGTTTAATAATTACCTTTGCGCAGATTTTTAAGGAGGGGTAATTCTGAAAAAAAGCTAATGAAGTTTTCGCATAGATCGCACCTTGTTTTTACAACGTTTTTTGCAGTTTTGTTTTCGGCCACACTTTGGGCCAGTGATGAGGAAAAGCATGAAGGTGCTGTAAATAAGCCTGAGCATGTTGCTGCCTACATTCAGCATCACATTAAAGACGCGCACGATTTTCATTTGTATTCCTACACCGACACCCACGGTGAGCGCAAGCACGTTGGCTTTCCACTGCCGGTTATTGTTTGGTCTAGTAAGGGATTGGCAACCTTTATGTCTTCCAAATTTCACCACGATGATGACGGTAAAGTCATTGTTGAAGCTGGCGGAACTCGCTTTGTAAAATTGCATAGCAAGATTTATGAGTTGGAAGCAGGAGCAGACACAGTGGCGTTCGATGAAACCCACCATGCTACCAACGCACACAAAGTTTTGGATTTCTCCATTACCAAAAGTGTTTTTGGAATTTTGCTGGTTGGTTTGTTGATGTTCTTTTGGTTTTCTCGCTTGGCGAGACAATACAAGTCAAGAAAAGTTCCAAAAGGTTTCGGTCGTGTACTAGAACCACTAGTATTATATGTCCGTGATGAAATTGCAAAACCCAATATTGGAGAAAAGCGTTACCGCGAGTTCACAGGGTATTTATTGACGGTTTTCTTTTTCATCTGGATTTTGAACCTATTGGGATTGACCCCACTTGGTTTTAATGTTACTGGTCAATTGGCTGTAACGGCGGCTTTAGCCATTTTCACATTGATTATTTACACCTTTAAAGGAAATAAGGGCTATTGGGGACATATGCTGTGGATGCCAGGAGTTCCTGTTTTGATTCGTCCGGTTTTGGCGATCATCGAAGTAGCAGGTGCTTTCCTTATCAAACCTTTTTCATTACTAGTTCGATTGTTTGCAAACATTTCTGCAGGGCACATCGTGGTAATGAGTTTGATAGCGATTATGGTCACCATGAAAGCTGAGATAGGAGCGGTAGGTGCAACGGCATTATCGTTTATCCTTTCATTTTTTATAACGTTGATTGAAGTTTTGGTCGCTTTTCTACAAGCGTACATTTTCACAATGCTTTCCGCCTTATTTATCGGAATGGCAGTAGAAGAACACGACCATCATTAGAGTGTATATTTTGTTTAACTAGATATAATTATTATGACAGTTCCAAATTTAGTAGGTGCAGGTTTAATCGTGATCGGTGCTGGTATTGGATTAGGTAAAATTGGTGGAAGCGCAATGGAAGGTATTGCTCGTCAACCCGAAGCTACCGGTAAAATTCAAACAGCGATGATTATCATTGCCGCACTATTGGAAGGTTTGGCTTTCGGTGCACTTTTCTTAGGAAAGTAATCCATTCACAAATCACAAGATACTATCCCGTAACGATTGGTTGCGGGATGGTATTACAAAACAAAACACACTATGGAACAACTATTAAACGATTTTTCTCCCGGTCTATTTGTAATGCAGACCGTTTTGTTGCTAGGGTTGATTTTTCTTTTAGTAAAATTCGCCTGGAAGCCCATATTAAACTCTTTAGAGGATAGAGAAAAAGGAATCCAAGATGCCTTGGACGCCGCGGAATCTGCCAAAAAAGAGATGCAAAACATCACAGCCGATAGCGAAAATCTTTTAAAAGAAGCGCGTGCCGAAAGAGAGACCATGTTGAAAGAGGCAAGAGAGCTAAAGGAACAAATGTTGGCTGATGCTCGCGAGGAAGCACAAAAGGAAGGGGATAAAATCATCGAAAAAGCAAAAGCCACTATCGATAGCGAAAAGAAAGCAGCTGTAGCCGATATCAAATCACAAGTAGCCAATCTTTCTTTGGAAATCGCCGAAAAAGTATTGAAAGAAGAGTTGTC
>ERZ1740065.1255-NODE-1255-length-14998-cov-5.098775_pt1 | contig 14998 bp, 14 predicted proteins | sample MGYA00581738_ERZ1740065 | MGnify/ENA primary metagenome ERZ1740065 (study PRJEB43018, sample SAMN04849749) | marine metagenome | isolation source: floating plastic debris | place: Pacific Ocean | collected 2008-09-01 | study: EMG produced TPA metagenomics...
CGGCGGCTGGCGGCGTGTCGCAGTCGCGGTATTCCGGTCTTGTTGATGGGGGTCAGCTTTGCCCTGCTCGATTTGGCGGAGCGATTTGCGTTGGACCTGGAGGGGGTACGGGTGGTGGAAACGGGGGGAATGAAGGGGCGACGCCGGGAGTTGACCCGGGCGGAATTGCACGCGACCTTGCGCCGGGGCTTGGGCATACCTGAGGTGCATTCGGAGTACGGGATGACGGAATTGTTGTCGCAGGCTTGGTCGCGGGGGAAGGGGATTTTTGAGGCGGCGCCTACGATGCGGGTGAGCCTGCGGGAGGTGACCGATCCCTTTGCCCAGCCGGGCTGGGGGCGCGTCGGGGCGATCAACATCTGCGATCTGGGCAATCTGGACAGCATTAGTTTTATCGCTACGGATGATTTGGGGCGTCAGTGGGAAGACGGACGTTTTGAGGTGCTGGGGCGTCTGGACGGGAGTGACGTGAGGGGGTGTAATTTGCTGCTGGGGGAGGAATAAAAAAAGCCAAGGTAAAGACCTTGGCTTGGGGAATTAAAATTTGCCGCCGTCGAGCCCTTTTTGGTAGGCTTTTAGTTCATCGAACTTGCCGTCGGCGGCTAGTAGTGCCTGTTGTGGCCAAGAGCTGGGGTCGTGCACCTTGTAGCGCTCCCCACCCTCGGTCAGTAGAATTTCGCGAATCTCCTCGGCGGTCATCTGGGATAAGATGCGCCAAGTGCGGAGCCCCGCTTTTTTAAGAATGCTTTCGATCTTAGGACCAATGCCTTCGATAAGTCGGAGGTGGTCCTCCTTGGTCTCTCCGATCAGGTTGGTTAAGACACCACTATCCGTTGGCTTCCGGGAGTCGACCCTGGGGTCATCATCGGCCGGAACACTATCTTCTTCGGAAGACGTAAGGGGCCGGGGCCCCACCGCTTTTTCCCGAATGACTTCTACTTGTTTGATCACCTCGACCTCCCGAATGATTTCTACGGGCACCTCCTTGATGATCTCCACGATTTTGGGCACCTCCACTTCTTTGACCACCTCTACCGGCACTTCCCGAATGACCTCGACCTCCTTAATGATCTGCACCTCCTTCACCACTTCCACCTCCCGGATCACCTCCACTTCTTTGACCACCTCTATCGGTACCTCTTTGATCACTTCAATCTCCTTGATGACCTCCACCGTTTCGACCACCGGCACTTCCCTGACGATCTCCACCTCCTTGATCACTTCCTTGACCTGGACCACGGGCACTTCTTTGGTGACCTCAACCGTTCGAATTACTTCCGTTTCCCGGACCGGTTCCGCGGGAATACCGCCGTCTGGGGAGGGGCCCTGCTGGAGCTGCGCTTTTAGTTGCTTGTGGTTGGAAAGCAATTGCGTGAAATTGGCCTGTGTGGCCCGATAGGTGTTGGTGGTTTTTTCGAGCTGATCCTGTAGCGCGTTGATTTTTCTCCGTTGGTCCTCCACTTGAGCCCCATACCGGGACTGACTGACAAAGTACCAGAGCAGCAAACCCAGTAAGAAGGCACCCAACATCCACAGGAAGGCGGGCAAGCCACATTCCAATAAGGAAAACGCTAAAATGACCGCTAGCATGATCAAATTTAAATCTTTTTCACAAAACGTAGGCATCTTGGGCCACTCTTTTCCCCGTCTTGACGCTGCGCCCCCCTTCGTTTGAGGAAAGATCCCACGATTGGGGCTGGGGTAAAACGACCGCCCCCAGTAGGAGGATTCTGATTCGCCCGCACCCCAGCTCCAAAACTTTTGGGGGGGAACTAGGGCCAAGATGGGGGAATTTGTATTTTTACTACCATGAAATGGACGATTCCTTTACTCTCCGTTGTCTCCTTGTGTTGGATCCTTGGTGGGTCCTATTACCTGGCCCAAAACAACTGTGGCGCCACTCCCGAAATACCGCTGCCCCCCCTGAGCATCATCGATGGGGAACGCAGTTTCGAGACGCGTACCAACCAGCATTTTAGCTTTTCCCCCTCCAGTAGCCAACTGCGTATCGAAGACCAAGCCGGCCGGGCCCTCGGCGACGTTGCCCGTCACCTGATCCGCCATCCCGACCGGGCCCTCACCCTCAGCGGAGCCTACCTGGCCAAGGAAGACAATCCCACCGATCACCACAACCTCGGCCTGGCCCGCGCCGAATCCATCAAGTCCTTTCTCGTCGCCATCGACGCCGAGCTCGACCCGCGCATCCAAACCAAGGGCCTGCTCAAAACGGCCGTGTACAGCTACCAAGGGCAGCAGGTGGACGGGGTCAGCTTTGACTTTGCGCATTACCAGGCTCCCGTCGAGGAGGAAATCTCGGCGGCCATCAGCGAGGAGCCCGCCCCGCCCCGCCAGCCGGTCATCAACACGCCGCGCTACGTCGTGTACGGTGAGCAAGACATCCTCAGCCTCGAAATGGACATCACCCTCCAACAACAAATCGACAACATGCGCTCCGCCCTCGACCTCAATCCCGGCGCCGAGATCATCGTGACGGGCCATTGCCAGTTGAACGAGGATGCGCGCAGCAATAAAAAACGCGCCCTCCGCTGGGCCGATAAGGTGCGGCGGTTCTTTCGCAACAACGGTATTCGGAGCAAGGAGATTACGGCTTACAGTCGGGGGGATACCGAATTGCTGGTTCCCCGGAGTGCCGCCGATGCCATCGACCGCAACAACCGCGTGGTCGTGGAAGTACGCCTGGCGGACTAGGGGTGTCTTACAACTATTTTTGCTCGCAGCTTCAGCAGATTTTGGTTCTGCTCGACGCTCCTTTTTTCTGGCGTAGCCGTAGCTACGGCTGGAAAAAGAGCGATGAACGAGCGCTCCCTTCGGGGCGGGCACTGCCCGCAGCGAGTGAACCGTTTGGCGGACGGGTGGCCAAGTTCTAAAGATGCCAAAGATGCCAAAGATGCGCCGAAGGATAATTTTCAGATACACCCTAGCTAGAGGCGAGAAGTTAGGTGGCTAGAGATCGGACCGCCGCATTCGCCAGTAGATGAGGGCCCAAAATAAGAAGAGGTAAGCCAGCGCAATGACCACGGCTTCGTTGGTGCTGAGGTAGAGCGAGAAATCGTTTTCGCGCATAAACTCCTTGGCGATTTGTGGAATTGGGGGCTGGGCCAGGTCCTCAAAAGCATTGAGGGGATAATAGTGCATGCTGGGATGGGGAAAATACTGAAAGTGCAAGGCCCACCGAATCAGCAGTTCCACAAAAAAGGCGTATATCAAATAGCTAAAAAGCGCTAGACCCGTCCGTCGCAGTAGCGTTCCCACCAGCCATCCAAAGCTGGCGTAAGCCAGTGTCATCAGCCCGTAGCGTCCGATATTGGATAGGCCTTCTGCTACCTTGGACAAATAAATCGTTTCGGTAAAAAGGAGTCCCGTCACTCCCGCGACCAGCACGTAATACAACGTCGCCAGAGCGCTCAGGGTGAACAGCCAAATCCACTTAGCCCCAAAAAACTGGGGACGACTCAGTCCAGTGATGATGTTTTGGCGGAGGGTACGGTGCTCAAACTCCAGGGTAATACTCAGCACACCTACGATTCCGAGAAAGAAAAAGCTCAGCCAGTTGCCCAAATAAGCCAGGAGGCTCCAGATGGTGGGAAAGATAAAAAATTGCTCGATCGAGCCCAATTCCTCTGGGATGCCTTTGATGTTGAAGCCCACCACCAAAAGACCGGGGAGCAACAATAAGTAGAGTAAGGCCATGATGCGAAACACGCGGTTGCGTCGAAATTTGAGGTATTCGAGTCGGAGGAGTTTGATCATGATGCCGCGTTGTTGGCCTTGGTGAGGGCTAAGAATTCGCTTTCCAGGCTATTATTGCGCGCCCGGAGGTGGTGTAGGACCAAGCCCGCCGCGAAGGCCCGCCGGTTGATTTCAGCGACGTTTTCGAGGCGTGCCGTTTGGCAGAGCAAGTATTCCTCCTCCGCTTTCACTTGGGAAACAAAGTCCAAGTCCCGCAGGAGCGCCATCAGGCCGGCCCGATTGGTGCAAGCCAGCTCTACCGTCAGCTCCTGGTGGATGATGGCGCCCACTGGCCCCTGGGCCAGCAAGCGACCATTTTGTAAAATGGCGACGTGGCTACAGGTTTTCTCCACTTCATCGAGCATGTGACTAGCCAGTAGGATGGTTTTGCCGGAGCGGGCGATATCGAGGATAGTTTGTCGAACTTCGACGATGCCCTGGGGATCCAGTCCATTGGTGGGTTCGTCGAGGACCAGCACATCGGGATTGCCGACCAGGGCCGCGGCGATGGCCAGGCGCTGTTTCATCCCCAGCGAGTAGGTCCGAAAGAGGGATTGGCGTCGGTCTTCCAGATTGACGATGCGGAGCAGTTCGCCAAAGTCGGTCTGACTGTGGTCTTTGATGTGGGCGATGATGGCCAGGTTGTCATCCGCATTGAGGTAGGGATAAAAATTGGGCGTCTCCAAGAGGGCGCCGATGCGTCGTCGGGCCCGGTGGGGAGGGAGGCCACCAAACCATTCGTAGTGTCCCCCATCGCTACGCAGGACGTCGAGAATGATGCCCATGGTGGTGGTCTTGCCACTGCCGTTGGGGCCGAGGAGACCAAAAACCTGTCCGGCTTCGACCTGGAGATCGAGCCGGTCGAGGGCCTTGATGGGGCCGTATCGTTTTTGAAGTTGTTGGATTTTCAGAATGGTCATAACCGCCGAGTTGGCTGCTAAGATAGCGGAAGCTGTTCGGTGGACCAAGGCTTTTCCGATGAAGGGGGGGAAATTTGGGACTGGAACAAAAAAACGAGGCAAAACTGGGGGGTTTTGCCTCGTAGGGGTAGGAGAGGGTTAATGGATCGGGAGGGGTTTATTGAGCGGGGTTGATTTCGCTTTCCCGACCACTGTTGTTGTTGGCGACCTTGACCTCACTTGCTCCCCGGTGTGCCGTCGGAGTCTTCATTGGAATCTTCAGGTTTTCAATCGCCTTCTCACCGGACAGGGCCTCAGCATCGACCACTTCGTTGTCGAGTGCTTCGATGGGGCTGCTGGCGAGTGGAGAGAGGTCGCCGTTGTTTTCTAAGTATCTTTGTTGGTTTTCTCTTAGCTGTTGGAGTTGGGGATCTTCCGTAAAGACCGAGCGCGAGTTTTCGTGCCGATCGTAGTCGTCCTGAGCTTGATCCACGTCGTAGACGTAGTCGGTATCAGCCGGGGTCGTTTCGATGACTTCTGTCGGAGCTACGGCCGGGGTCGTTTCTTGGCTCACCAAGTCGTAGAAGGGGGAGGAACCTTGCGTAAGCAGTACGCTACCGAGGGTGGCAAAAAGCAGTACGGCGGCCGCTTGGCTCAGGCGGAGCAGTCGTCTTCTCCAGATCAGGTGCAGGGGTAAGCGTTCCTGGATACTGTCCCAGACGTGGTCCTGGGGAGCAGATTCAAAATCATTGAACTGCTGGCGGAACAATTGATCTACTTCCTCCTCTTCGTGGTCCGCCCGGTGGGAGACGCGCAGGGGCGGCACCTTGAAATCACCGAGTTGGTCTTTAAAGAGATCATCAAATTCGTGCTGTTCGTTTTTATCCGTCATTTTATTCTTCTTCAGATTTAATCATTTTTTTAAGGGTCTCCCGGGCGCGAGCCAGTTGAGACTTCGAGGTTCCCTCGGAAATCCCCAACATCTCGCCGATTTCGCGATGGGCGAAGCCTTCGATGGCGTAGAGGTTGAATACCGTCCGGTATCCGGGGGGCAGTTTTTGGACCAGTTTGAGCAAATCGGCCGTTGCAAGTCGGCCGATGGCGGTACTGGCGTAGGTGGGTTCGGGGGCTTTGTCGAGCTCGACGTTCTTTTTGAGGTTGAGCGATTTGCGGTAGTATTCGATCGCCGTATTGATAAAGATTCGCTTGAGCCAACCTTCAAATGATCCCTCTCCGCGAAAGCGGTAGAGGTTATTGAATACTTTGATGAAGCCTTCCTGGAGGATGTCCTCCGCGCTGTGGTAATCGCTTGCGTAGCGCAAACAAATCCCAAACATTTTGGGTGCGAAGTAATTGTAGAGCAGGGCCTGGGACTGCCTTTTACCGGCCAGACAGCCTTCGAATACGCTTTGATCAATTACCCCTTGAAGCTGGATGTCACTTACCATAATCAGTTATATGTTCGATTAAAATAGGGTCGTGGTATTTTCAAATATTCTCTCGTTTTTTTAACGGCCGCTCCACAGATTTATTGGTCGGGGGCCAAAAGTGTTTTGTGATTCGTTTGTCCAGGTTTATGATCGTTTTGCAAATAGTGTACGAGTAGTTTGACGGCTTGGCCGCGGTGACCGATGTCGTGTTTGACGCTGGGTGGCAACTCGGCAAAGGTCTCGGCGTGGCCTTGGGGTTGGAAAATGGGATCGTAGCCAAAGCCTCCCGTCCCCCGTGGGACCCGCGTGATCTCCCCCTCTATGGCGGTGCTGAAGGTCTTTTCCTGTCCGTCGAGCAGCAGGGCAAAAGCCGTGCGGAACCGTGCCCCGCGATCGGGGCGTTCCCCCAGCTTTTGCAGGACCAGCCCCATGTTGGCCTGGGCGTTGCGCGCGGGGCCGGCGTAGCGAGCGGTGTATACTCCCGGCTCGCCGCCGAGTGCATCTACCTCCAAGCCGGTATCCTCCCCAAAACAGTCCAGCCCGTAGTGCTGCTTGACGTAGCGGACCTTGAGCCAGGCATTGCCTTCGAAGGTGTCGCTCGTTTCGGGAATGTCTTCTTCACAACCAATGTCTTTCAAACCGACGATTTCGTATTGCTGATCCAAAATGGCGCGCACCTCGGCGAGCTTGTGGGGGTTACTGGTGGCAAATACCAATTTTTTGAGGGCCATATCTTGCACTGCTTTTTTCAAAGGTAGCCAATTTAGACCGGAAATAATTGCTTCAATTGTTGCCACAAAGCCTTTTTCAGCTCCTGCTGCTGGGCAATCTGATCCAGGGAATCGGCCCAGAGTAAGTGCGTACCGAGTAGTTGAATACTGTGGTAACGCTCCACCTTGGCGTGAATGCCCCACTGACTGGGGTGGCTCCCAAAGCCCAGCAGATAATCTACGGGGCATTGTTGCTTGAGGGCCGCTAAACTAAAGCCCTTTTCCGGCGTTACATTGAAGAGGAGCACATCCTTAGTCATTTCAACTCTAATTGCCGCCAATATTTTGGATAGAAACGCGAGATTCTCTTTTGAATCCGTACTTGCCTCTAAGACGATAGCGATCTTCTTTTGGTTGCTTCCCCGGGCCGCTTGGAGCACATTTTCCACCTCCCGAATGGGAAATATGCTAAAGTTGAATACCCTTGGGTTCAAAATATCATTTTCTTTTTCCATGCTAATTCAAAATAAAAGCTAATTTATGGCTGGAATTTAAAACGAAATTAGAATAAAAGCTTAATTTTTACTAAATTTGTCAAAAACCAAGACCACTCATGAAGTACAATATAAAAGTAACAAAAAGTAAGGAATCCGGACTCAGCAGCGTAGATTTTGACAACATTCCCTTCGGTCGGGTTTTTTCCGATCACATGTTTACCGCCGATTATATTGACGGAGAGTGGACCAATTTTGAGATCGTACCGTTTGGCCCTTTTTCCATTCATCCGGCCTGTTTGGCCCTCCACTATGGCCAAGCCGTCTTCGAAGGTATGAAGGCTTCCAAAACCGCCGATGGGCAAGCCCTTTTGATGCGCCCCGAGATGCACGCCCGCCGGATCAACAACTCGGCTTCGCGTCTTTGCATGCCCGATTTTCCCGAGGACCTCTTCGTCGAAGCCCTTCACCAACTGATCGGTCTGGACGAAGCTTGGATTCCCCCCCAGACGGGAAGCGCCCTCTACATCCGCCCCTTTATGTTCGCCAATGGCGAATTCATCGGCGTCGCTCCCTCGGACACCTACAAGATGATGATCTTTACCGGCCCCGTTGGTCCCTACTACCCCAAGCCCGTTCGTCTCATCGCCGAAGAAGAGTACGTTCGTGCCGTAAAAGGCGGTGTGGGAGAAGCCAAAGCCGCCGGTAACTACGGTGCCTCGCTGCTTCCCGCCAAAAAGGCTCGGGAAGCGGGCTATGACCAAATCCTGTGGTTGGATGGCAACGAGTTTAAATATATCCAGGAAGTCGGTACGATGAACATCTTCTTCGTCATCGACGATACCGTAGTGACCCCGGCTACCGATGGCGCCATCCTCAAGGGCATCACCCGGGATTCCTTTTTCCACATCCTGCGTGATAAGGGCTACCGCTTGGAAGAGCGCCCCATCACGATCGACGAAGTCGTGCAGGCCCACAACGCGGGCAAACTGACCGAAGTATTTGGAGCCGGCACCGCCGCCGTAGTGGCCAAAGTGTCCGACCTGACTTACCGCGATCAGGAGATGGTATTGCCTCCCCTCGACGAAAACAGCGTCGGTACGATACTCAAACGCGAAATTGATGGCCTGCGCGCCGGAACGATCGTCGATACGCGCAATTGGATGGTCCCCGTCAGTAAGATGGTAACGGCCTGATTGCGCTCCAGTAGCACTTACGCCACCGTAAACAAAAGCGGAGGTCCGATCATCGGGCCTCCGCTTTTTGTTGCTTGCTACGTGGGTGCTAAAACATGGGCGGCACGGGTTTGTTGTCCAAAATACTTTCAATTTTTTCTTCTACTTCACTGGTAATGAGTGGAATAAGTTCCGTAGACGTAAGTGTTTCTGCAAGGTGCTCTTCCTTGGAAGCGCCCAGGATAACCGTGCTTACGTTGGGATTTTTGGCGCACCAGGCGATCGCCAGTTTGGCCAGGCTGGTTCCCATATCGGCGGCCAATTTGTTGAGCTGGCGGACTTTTTCCAGGCGTTCTGGCGTTAGCGAACGCTCCTTGAGCCATTCCAAGCCCTTCATCCCCAGTCGGGTGCCTTCGGGAAAGGCATTGATGTACTTGTCCGTAATCACCCCGGAGGCCAGTGGCGACCAGATGGTGGTGCCCAAACCGACCGTTTTGTAGATCTGACCGTATTCGACTTCGACCTTATGGCGGTGGAACATATTGTACTGCGGCTGCTCCATGGTGGGACCGATCAGGTGGAGCCGCTGGGCTACCATGTGGGCTTCCATGATTTCCTGGGCCGACCATTCGGAGGTACCCCAGTAGAGGATTTTTCCCCGTTGGAGGAGGTGATTCATGGCCCAGACGGTCTCCTCGATGGGGGTGTTTTTATCGGGGCGGTGGCAGAAAAAAAGGTCGAGGTAGTCGACGCCCAGGCGGCGGAGGGCAGCATCGCAGGCCTCAAAGAGGTGCTTGCGGCTGAGCCCGGTTTGGTTGGGCTTCTTCCCGCCTTCCCCAAAGAAAGCCTTGCTGGAGACTAGAAAAGAACTGCGTTCCCACCGGGTCTTTTTAAAGATCTTGCCCATGACGATTTCTGCTTCTCCCTGCGCGTATATTTCTGCATTATCGAAAAAATTGACCCCTTGATCGTAGGCCATAATCATGAGCTTCTCAGCGGTATCGTTGGAAATTTGCTTGCCAAAGGTGAGCCAGGAGCCAAACGAAAGGACGCTGACCTGGAGGCCGGAGTTGCCTAATCTTTTGTACTGCATGTGTAAATTGGTTTTTAGAAGTGTGGCGTTTATCAATGGTCAACAGTCTGATTGTCAATTTGTTGTGGGTATTCGCTCCGCCGCTGGTCGCTGGTTTTTACCCCCTCCGCTAATCCCCTGATAGCCAAGATGATGGGTGCTTTCTCTCCACCGGACCTTCGGCACTGTATTTGATTAACAAATTAAGAATACCTGTAATCAAACAAATCTCATCTTCATGAAAAAATTGCTACTCGCCCTGTGGATGTTCGCCTGCCTGGGCAACGTCTGGGCGAAAGAAGAAAAATCGGTGGAGGAATGGAAAGCGGAGTTGACCCAGCTGACGGGCCAGGCCAAGCTCACTGCCCTACAGCAAGTTTGTACCCAACTCATTGCCGCCGACCAACTCAATGAGGCCAATGTCTTTGCTCAACAGGCCATGGAGGTGGCCATCCAGCTTGGGGACCAAAAGGCAATGGCCGTCAATCACGACAACCTGGGTTACATCTTCGAGGGCAAGTACGACTATACCAATGCCATGAAGAGTTTCGTAGCGGGACTCAAAATTCGCAATGACCTCGGCGACCAGGTGGGTATCGCTACCTCCAAAAACAACATTGGAAAAATCTTCTACCTCCAGGAGGACATCACCAGCGCCGTCGAAAACCTGAGCACCGCTCTGGAAATCCGGATGCGGGAGAAAGACCTGGCCGGAGCGGCGGAGACCCACAAGAACCTGGCCGACGTCTACCTGCTCAAAAAGCTATACGGCAAATCCAAAGAGCACTACCGCAATGCCATGGATATGCTCATCCAGTTGGACGATCTCGAAGGGGCCGCCCACATCGCCAGCTTCCTGGGGCAAATCTCCAGTGACCTGGGCGATTACGAGGGGGCTTTGGCTTATTACCACATGTCCCTGGATTTGGATAATTCGACCCAAAACCTGCCCCGCATTGCTTCCGATTACAACAACATCGCCATGGCGCATATGGCCCAGGGCTCGCTGGAAGAAGCCCTCGATGCCAATGATATGGCCTACAAAATTCGGCGCCAGGTGGAGGACAAGCTAGGACTGGCCGAGACCAATAAGAACTTTGGGATCATCCTGGCCAAGATGGAACAGCTGGACAATGCCAACACCTATTTGGAGGCGAGTATCAAACTACTCCTCGAAATCGGCGTAGAGCCGGGTACGCCCTTTATCTACCAAGCCATCTCGGAAACCTACCGCGACATGGGCAATTTCTCCAAGGCCTACGAAACCCACGTCGCCTACGCCACCAGCCGCGACGAGTTGTACAACAAGGAAAAATCCACCGCACTGCTCGAATTGACCACCAAGTACGAATCCGAATTTGCCGCCGAACAACAGGAGCAAATAATCGCCTCCCTCGAAAAGGAGCAGGCCTTTAGCCAGAAAATACGCTACTTCCTGCTCGCCATGGTGGGCGTGGGGTTGTTACTGATCGTGGTACTTTACACCAGCTACAAGAGTAAGCAGCGGGACAATGAACTGCTCACCGACAAGAACGAAGAGATCAATCGCCAAAAAGCCGAGATCGATCAACAAAACGAAGCCCTCGAAAAGACCAACGCCAGCTTGGACGAACTGAATCAAAAGTTGGTTACCGAAATGGCCGAACGCGAAAGTATCGAGCAATCCTCTTTCGCTCGCGATCGTTTCCTCGCCACCATGAGCCACGAAATGCGGACGCCGATGAACATCATCATCGGGCTGACCCACCTGCTGCTGGAGGAAAATCCCCGTCCCGATCAAGTTGAACACCTGCGGACCCTCCAATTTTCGGCCAATAACCTCATCGTATTTATCAACGATGTCCTCGACTTCTCCAAGATCGAGGCGGGCAAGATCAATTTGGAAAGCCGCGTCTTCGATCCGGTACGGACCTTTGAAGAAACCCGCGAGCGCTTCCAACTTCCCGCCCGCGATAAAAAGCTGACGCTCAACTACCGCTACGATAAAAAGCTACCGACCCGCCTCATGGGAGATCCCACCCGTCTCAATCAAATCCTGACCAACCTGGTGTCCAACTCGATCAAATACACCGACTCGGGCACCGTCGACGTAGAGGTACGCCTGCACGAACTGAGTGCCAAGGAGGCCACCATTTTGATGACGGTTACCGATACGGGGCAGGGAATCGCAAAGGAAAAGTTGGAGGAAATGATCCGCAAATTAACCAAGCCCTCGGAAGCCATCTTCGAAGGCTACGCTTCTACCGGCCTCGGACTGGCCATTACAAAGCGGCTGGTCGACCTGCAAAACGGTAAGATTGAAGTGGAAAGCGAAGCGGGCCGAGGAACGACCTTCACCGTATTCCTGCCCTACAAGATCGCCACGGACGAGCAAGTCGAAATGGCCAACATCCAGCAGCAAAAGGAGCCCAATTTTGAAGACCTCAGTGGCCACAAGATTTTAGTGGTAGAAGACAACCGCATCAACCAGTTGGTAGTCGCGAAGATGTTGCGCAAAATCGGGATGGAAGTCGTCACCGCCGACAACGGTGCGGAAGCCCTAGAAGCCTTCAACAACAGCTACTTCGACCTGGTGCTGATGGACATCCAAATGCCGGTGATGGATGGCTACCGCGCCACCGCCGAAATCCGCAAGTCCACCGATCCGCGCAAACGCGACGTACCCATCATCGCCCTGACGGCTTCGGCCTTTTTGACGGAAAAAGAAAAGGCCAAACTCTTCGGAATGAACGACCACGTCGGTAAGCCCTTTGGCCCCGACGACCTGCTCGATAAGATCAACAGTTGCCTGGAGATGTATAAGAAAGTCTAGGCACCAGCCGATACTGCAAAACTACGTTCAAATGGCTGAATCTCCCCCGCGGAGGTTCAGCCATTTTCTATTGATGCTCAGCAATCCCTAGCGCAAACGCACCTGCATCCGCACGGCTTGGTGATCGGAATCGGCAAATTGCTCGTCGATGCACTGCACCTCCAGCACGGCCACGTTGGGTGAAACGAGGAAGTAGTCGATCAGGGTGGTAAAGGTTTCGCCCGGGCGGTAGACCGTGCGATTGCTCCGGTTGGTGGGGACCTTGGGGTCGTAAACCCACTGCCAGTCGGCGGGCATAAAATCGGCCGCGATGTTGGGGGCGTAGCTTTGGAAGGAGCCCTCGGGGTGAAACGTATCGAAGGCAAAACCGGGCGGGCATTGGTTCCAATCTCCCCCGACGACGAGGTAGTGGCCGGCGTTGTACTCCGCCAACAGCAGATTCTTGAGGTATTCCATTTGAACCGCCTTGATGGAGCCGTCGCGGTCGAAGGCGGAATTGTGCAGATTGACGACGACCAGCTCCTTGCCCCAAGCCGTGGGGTAGCGGTGGACGGCCAAACAGCGGTCGAGTAGAAAAAGGCGGTTGGGCCACTGGGCCACTCCGGGCAGTTGGAGGCGCTGGGCCGACTGGGGGGCGTAGCGCGAGAAGGTACCCAGCCCGCCGTAGGTACGGCCGTAGCTGTTCCAGGGTTCGAGGAGTGGGGTAGGGACCCGTTGTACCTGATAATTGACGGCAAAGGTCGCCGCGTACTGGGGGCGTATTTGCGCCACTGTCGCCTGTTGGTCGATGTAGTAGCTGCGTTTGGACGCCACGTCGACTTCTTGTAACAGGTAAAAATCGCCCGGGTTCTCACGAATGGTTTGGGGCATGCCCGCTACGTACTGTTCGACCAGGGGGCGAGGGCTGCGGACCATCTTTCCGTGGGAGCGGAGAAAACCTCCTCCCCCGTAGAAGAAATTGGATTGGGCGCCCAGCCCACCGTAGCCGAGGTTCCAGCTTAGGAAACTGAGCAGGCTATCGTTGACAATCGTGGGAGCCGAATTGGCCCGAATGTCCAGCGTGATTTTTTCTTCGGGTTGGTAATCCGTTAGGGTGCCGTACACCAGATTGGCGGTGACGTAGGCAAAAAACAGGAGTACGAAGAGGCCCAACCAGCGCAGCAGGCGGAGTAAGAAGGAGAAAATGGATGTGGCGGCCATGTGATCAAAGGTTTTGAAGGAGGTCGTTCATGCCAAAATTGCCCCGTTTTCCCGGTAGCCATTCCGCGGCCAGGAGGGCACCCCGGGCGAAGCCTTCGCGGGAATGAGCGACGTGTTCGATGGTGATTTGGTCGATGGGGGAACCGTATTGCACGCGGTGGGTTCCTGGTACCCGGTCGATGCGTTTGGAATGGATGGCCAGGGTTTCCGGCCGCGCGCTAGCGTGGCTGACCCAGTCCGCTTTGCGGTCCAGCCGCTCGATGATGCCCTGGGCCAGGGTGATGGCCGTCCCCGAGGGCGCATCGAGTTTTTCGGTGTGGTGGATTTCTTCCATTTCGACGGCGTACTGGGGAAAAGCGTTCATCAGCTGGGCCAATTTTTGGTTGAGGGCAAAAAATAGATTGACCCCAATGCTAAAATTAGACGCGTAAAAAAAGGCCCCCGATTGGGCGTCGCAGAGGGCTTGGATGTCGGCCATGCGGTCGAGCCAGCCCGTCGTTCCACTCACCACCGGTGTTCCCGCTAGCAGGGCGGTACGGATGTTGTCGTAAGCAGCCTCGGGACGGCTGAATTCAATGGCAACGTCGATGTCCCGCAGCTCGGCGTGGCCCCACTGTCCCGCTTCCTGCTGGTCGATCCGCAGCCCAATCTCGTGGCCTTTGTCCCGGGCCATCTGCTCAATGGTCTTGCCCATTTTTCCGTAGCCCAATAGTGCAATTTTCATAAAAATAGTTGACGGGTGTGACTCCCACCGCTCCTTGGCGTCCTAAGGACGAATAGCGTGAAGGGTCTCACCCTGATTAACAAGTAAACAGCGATTAAGATAGCAAAACCTTCTGCATCGGTAAAGATACAGAAGGTTTCTATTTTGTAATTCCCCGCGTAGGGGCTTCCCATTGGTAGCGGTCAGTTCAGACACCGCCTAGCTCACCAATTGTTTGGTCGTCACTACGGTCTTCAATTTGGCGATCACCTGATCAATTTCTTCCACGGTATTGTGGTGGGAAAAGGAAAAGCGAATCGTCTTGCGCTCGGGATTCGCTCCGATGGCGGCCAGCACGTGCGATCCCGTTTCGGCTCCCGAGGAGCAGGCACTACCCCCCGAGGCGCTGATGCCCATGATGTCGAGGTTTAGCAACAACAGAACCGATTTGGGGGATTGTGGAAAAGATACGCTGAGTACGGTGTAGAGCGAGTCGCCGTCGTAGTCGCCGTTGAACTGAATGTCTTCCAACTGCTCCCGTAGCTGTTCGATAAAGTATTGACGGAGGGCGCTGATGTGTTGACGCCTTTGTTCCATTCGCTCGTTGGCCAGTTCGAAGGCCTTGGCCAGGCCCACGATACCGGAAATATTTTCCGTTCCACCCCGCATATTTCGCTCCTGCGAGCCAGATCGGAAGAGCGACGAGTTAGGAAAAACAGTAGAAATCAGTGGAAGCCGTAACATATCATAAAA
>ERZ1740065.1256-NODE-1256-length-14994-cov-11.817190_pt1 | contig 14994 bp, 12 predicted proteins | sample MGYA00581738_ERZ1740065 | MGnify/ENA primary metagenome ERZ1740065 (study PRJEB43018, sample SAMN04849749) | marine metagenome | isolation source: floating plastic debris | place: Pacific Ocean | collected 2008-09-01 | study: EMG produced TPA metagenomics...
ATTGTTTTCATTTTTCTCCCTTCTTCTCCCTCTTTTTCTTTCCTAAAATCTCTACACTTCCTTCTGGGTGGGGCTGTCTGGCGCGTAGGAGTACTGATCTATGACTTCTCAAAATGCTGAAGAATGTAGTCTCTACTATTTTCAGGTTGACGGCTATGCTTGTAAGTGGGACCAGCCAGCCCGTTGAATGCAAATATGCGCTGTGCTAATACTCGGAGATTCTCTGTGTATTAGCATTGCCTGTTTCTCTATTTGCTTTCAGTGTTGGTGTAGCCATGGTCTCAGTATTTAACCCCTTCAACATATACCAGGCCATCGTTACACGTAGTCAGTATTTCAGTACGCCTGCCCTCCAACTCTTGGTGGCAATATGTGGGTTTCTTTTGTCTATCTATATCAAAGACTATACATGTATAAGATAGCAAGGCGCAGTAAATTAGTAGTAAATGGTTGGAGTTGTCTCCTTCCCTGTTTTAAATGTCTAAGACTTGATATTAGCAAAATTGTCAAGCTTTGATCCCAGGATTTCTAGTATCAAGTACAAATAATACAAATGAAGTTTCTAGCCCAAGTTGCTGCTTTGCGTAGGTACCGCTGGCCATCTAATATCACAGTATTATATTGGCTGCTTTACACCTGCGAGCTTCAAACCTGGGGCTATGTCCATCTCACACTTCATCAAGAGGATATCCAAGGAAGCGACATCTCCAGAGAAATGCATCCGCTATTGCTCTATACTATCAGCCATGTATGCCGTGCTAACGGTGAGTACCCCCTCCTCAATGCCACAATCGAATATATAGAAACCAGGCTATTGTATAATGTTTGCTTTCATGACATGTTTTAATCAATATAGAGCTGATCAGTTGGTTACGGGCGTGAGTAGTCGGAGATTTCCAGTTTCACTGGTACGCTGCGTTTATCTACAGTTAAATCGATTTACCAGTCAGTAAATAGACTGCAGTTCGCCAATACAGCTGCTAGCAAGGGCCTAGCATACACCCTGCAGCTCCCAGACAGTTTAGACTGTATCTCCTCTTACAGTAATTACCCATTGTTTTCCTCTACTACATTGTCATTGTGAGCCAAGACTAAACATACCATCTAAATCTACACTGAGCCGTAATCCTGTAATCTCTGGATTTTACTGATTTTACCATGAGGTCCAATTAGTGAGTGCGTTTCCATGCCATGAACAGTCACAATACAAGGACAGTGTCTCTTACTTATGAAACTATCTCAGAGTTGTCTTCTCTTGTTAGTCTAGTGATATTCTCTCTGTTTCATCTCTTCCTGTGATGTTTCTTTACCAGCTTTTTCTACCAAACTACGGTAAGATACTGTCACGCTTATCTCGCTGCTTGTCTGTTGCTTGGCTAGGTTTGATCTTGCTGTCCGCACGTTAGTCCCGACGTCAAGGCCAATAGTTACCATGTCTAACGCATGTTAACCAGTATCTCTCTGACTGATATAGCAAGCTCTGCTGGTGTGCTATCAGTTACCGCTGACATGGTGTGCGCCGTGTGTGGATGCATCACTAACGTCCGACCGGGCGTTGTGCAAACATCCACACCCCTAATTAATTTTATTATATTATTATTATTATATTAATTGATTTAATTAATATAATAATAATAATTAATATCACTACTTCTGTAGAATTGAAAACTTAGTAATTTTTTATTTACCATATTTATATATTATTATATCTATTATCAGTTTCCCGATTCCTTGGTCCGTTGAGAATTTGCATGAAATAATTGAAAGGAAACAAAAGAAAAACCTGTACTAATGTGTCTCCTCCAGTAATTCTAGTATTCCAAAAATTTCCGCCAGGCGTTTTTCTATCTGCTGTTGCTTCACAGTCAGAAAAACAGCGACGCAATTTTATAGTCTATTATTTCCGCTCTGCTTTTTGGTTTCACCATTTTGAATAATAGTAATAATAATAATAATAATGATGAGAATATAGCTCCATAATTGCAATGATTAGAGGCTCCACTAGCTGGACACTAACATGTGGAGATTACAGCTGTGTCGTCCGAATTTTGTTGCTGCATGCAGTTCAGTTTTTCATCACTCAACATCAAAATCTATTTCATTTAGAACAAGTTGGACAGTGTAGCAGGGTCTGCCTGTCGGATGTTGAGCATTGTCAGAACACATTTTTTTCCATTACAGCTCTATGCATACACTATCAGTAACTGTTTCCTGAGCTTGTAAGCGAGTGGTGGGTTTTTTCAGTGAGACATGGGCTCGTCAGTGAGGTGTGGGCTTGCCAGTAAGGAGTGGACTTGTCAGTGAGGCGTGGGAGTGTGGGCTTGTTAGTGAGGAATGGGCTTGTAAGTGAGGCTTAGACTTGTCAGTTAGGTATCGGCTTATCAGTGAGGTGTGGGCTTATCAGTGAAGATTTATCTCACATTCACTTGCTGATCACTCACTGCTCACTCAAATGCTCTGTTGCTTAGTTGACACTCGCTAGTGCTGCTCATCAATGTAGCCTGAGACCATGTGATCGATGTAGTCAGCACATTGGGTGGTGTCAACGGATATTTAATGGAACTCAGCTAACCCTGTTTGTTATTTTGCAGCCGTGGAAGACATGCCTCTGTACCAGTGCACTGGGCTGGAGTCAACCTTGTAACCTTTGTAATCATGGCGTCGGCGTAGTCGTATTCTCTGCTTCAAAAATCAAGGACAATCGTGTAACACTCAAGGTTAGTAGTCCTCGAACTTCTTTATCTCCTCCTCTTCCTCCCCTCCTACTCCTCTCCGCTCCTCCTCTTCATCCTAATCCCCTCCCTCTTCCTCCTACCCTCCCTCCTCCCCTCTACCTAGTCACCTCTCTCTCCCTCCTCATCCTTCTCCTCCCCCTCCTCCTCTTCCTCCTCTTCCTCCCCCTCCTTCTCCCCTCCCTCCTCTCCCTCCCCCTCCTCTTCCTCCTCCTCCCCCTCTATCTCTCCGTCCGTCCCCCTCTGTCTCTCTTCCCTCCTCCTCTCTCCATCTACTTCCCTTTTTACAACTCTCTACCTCATTGCCCTCCTTTTCTTCCCATCTCCCTCAATTCTGACTCTGTATCTTCTTCCCTTTTATTGCTTCTCCACTATTGCCTTATATGGTATCATTGGCCGTTACAGTTCCTCAGACGTCAAACCCATAAGAAGCTTGCGGTTGTCAGTCACTACCGAGGTGGCAGTACCATCACTGCTGCCCTCTTCAACCTACTACCAGGTCAGCTTATAGTAATCCTTGCTGTCACTAATACTGTCTTTCTTCCCCTACATGATAATGGCATCTCATTAATACAGGCAGCCTCTCTGTGTACGAGCCGGGGTCTCTCCTCGGTACGGTCTGGCCGGATGTGAGCAGCTTTGGAAAGGAGAAAGAGAGAAACACTGAATTCCTACAAAAGGTATCAGTGGCTAGACCCTAGGCTTGCCTTTGAGCAGTTTAATGGTGCTTCTACAATCTGGCATAGACAAAAATTATCTTGCATTTCTGGAGCCCCTCCCCTAAGCTATTTGATGCATGTCCTGGTGGTGTAAGCATCAATAACATGTATGTACTACAAGTACCTGGCGTACCTGACGTAGCCAAAGTGCTTTATGTGTACATCACACCCGACAGATTATTTCTCATGTACAAAGTGTAGTATCGTAGCATCATAGTATCATAGCAACACTCAGCAGCAACCGTGGACGTAAAAATGTAAAACAAATATTTACTGAGGACTGCGTACATGGGAAGGTAACTATAACCCCACTCCTTCAATAGAGACCCGCTTTCAGCTAGATCACTAGTATGAGCTTTGTGAGAAATCTATACTGCCGTGTCAGCCCATTGCGCTTTGTTTGTTTACCAAGTGGAGTAAGTGGAGAAGGCACTCCTGAGGGCAGTGATACGATTCACATGAGATTCACAGTTAGGCACTCTGGAGCAGTACTCTGTCTCAGTAGACTCAGCTGGCTGCTTTCCATCCGCAAGGAAAGCCCCATACATGACAAGTCTCCCGTATTTACTGGGAGCCTCCCGTATTTTTGCAGTCAGATTTTGGAGCTGAAATTGTTATTATTGGTTTCCTATTGTTTAGCTGTGGCTTCTGTGTTGGAACTTGCCGAGCTGAGCTCTAATATGGCCAGATCTTAGCTGTAGAGGGAGGGGTTCTGAGTTAGGGCTTCTCAAAGTTTAGAAAAACTGAATCTCCTGTATTTCTGGTCCTACAACTTGTCATGTATGGAAAGTCCTGCTATCTCGTGGTTCTAAAGGCCCGGCCACACACTGGTCATGTGAAGTCAGATATATAGGTCATGATTTAGTACGAATTCAGATGTGAAAACATAATAGATGGACAAAAGTTGTAAATCTACAGCCATGCTCCATTATAGTCTATATGAATTTTGGCCTTGTACGAGAGGATAACTCCCAATCTCAAACTGTTTTTCTTTTGCATCAGCATGTTTCAGCAAAGTGATATTTCCTTTTGTTTCCCACTTGTTTTACAGAAGATTTTCCTAATTATCCACAGCACAGAAATCGAAGACTATTGTTGATTGGCTCTCTAGATTTGTTCCCTCGATTTGTTGTGTTTATTGTGGACAGCGCTGTTGCTTATCAGAAACTTTCTTCTGTGACTGTCTAGTGTGTCTTTCTTGTCTAATGAGGTCATATCTCTTATTTGCAAGGCCGGAAATAGGCTCAGCCGTCCTTAGTCTCCCTCTCTCCCTCACTCTCTCCCTCCCTCTCACCCTCTCTCCCTCCCTCACTCCCTCCCTCACTCTCTCCATCCCCTCTCCCCTCCCTTCCTACATCTCCTCCCTCCAGTCCCTCCATCTCTCCCTCCCCTCCCTCCCTATCTTCCCCTCTCTCACATTCCAGCTAATTATATGTTCAGATATGATTGGATGATCTCATACCATCTGACAGATATATCCCTACTGGTTCGACTGCTTGTCGGAGAACATACCCGCTGTTTTCTACTTCACATACCCGTCATGGGGTGAGAAGTTTAATATCGGCCTTGATGGACTGGCAGACTGCCGCCGAGCCACTGGTACCTACAATGGTTAGTCTGACACTCATAGACATCTGAAACACACACCCATAAGCCAATTGTATTACTGGACAGTGCTATGTCGCGTCTCTGGGTTTATCATGATTCTGTTTTAGCCGCCCTGTATTGTCCTCCAGTGTTAAAAGAGCTGTGTCTCATGTCCTCTATGGTCATTGCCAAGACGACAAGGATACTACACGCTGGTTCTGTCAAGAATTTCATGTCAAGCCGACCCGATATAACAGTGCTGCATGCGGTAAGCATTGTGTATTGGGCTGCCAGTTCCAATTGCCCAAAATACTAGACCGTGTTTTTTGGATACGCAGATTAGAGACCCTCGAGCTATGCTGGCATCCCGATCCAAGCTCAACAGTTGGTTCAGGCAAGATCAGCAGTCCAAGCTTGCGGACACCTGCTGGGAGTTGTCAGAACTATGGAATGTATTTGAGGGCCATGATCATCCGTCTAACGCAGTGGTTATCCATTACGAGGAAATTGCAACCGACATCATTCTCTCGGCCACTAAACTATACGAGTGAGGACAACTCCCATAATCAGTGGGACTCTTTGCTACACGCAATTATAACTTTTTTTTTATTGGTTACAGTAAGATGAACATCACCTTACCATCCTCACTCAAACAGCAACTGCTCAATCTCACTGCTCGAGAGGGTACGAGAGGAAACAGGTTTGACATAATACAGAACAACCCAAAGTCTCGTATCAACCACTGGATCAAGGATTTATCTAGAGACGTGGTGAAACAAGCGGATGGAACTAAAGAGTGCACCAATTTCTTCAATTTATATGGTCAATATTACCATCCTGTAGACGAGTTAGATAGCCCAGGATCCTAGTCTCAGATAGCAAGGGATCCTAGTCTCAGGTAGCGCAGGATCCTAGTCTCAGGTAGCGCAGGATCCTAGTCTCAGATAGCAATGGATCTTAGTCACTGATAGCGCGGGATCCTAGTCTATGATAGCGCGGGATCCTAGTCTCTGATAGCACAGGATCCTAGTCTTGACTTCCTTCGATAACATTTTATTGAAATTGTTAGGAAAAATACAAGTTGCTCTCAATAGTCAGGCGTTACAGAACTGTGTTGTCATGCTGTAACAGTTCTGTGGAGTAAACCTCCATGGATAAAGTTAGAAATAAGCCAAATATATTTTTATAAGCATATGGAGATGAATTACGTGTCATCCTTTTCAGCTATCTCAACCTTCTTTGCAATGTTTGCTAGAAACGGCATTTTAAAAGTCTCAGGGAAATCAATTTCCCAACCATAGCGCTCGCGGTTTTCCTGTTTCCTACACATGAGGTCATTAGTTGTCGGCTGCTTTACCCAGGCCTTTATCGGTACGTAGGTGATGTCCTCCTTCTCCTCGATTCCACCTGCGAGAGCGCTAGCCGCCCGGAGGATGGATCCCTTTCTCACTCTCGCCGCTTGTTCCTCTGCCCCGGGGCTGCCCAGTGCGTCGAGTCCCAGTGCAGGCTGCGATAACACAGGAGAGAATTATATTTAAAGCTTTGATGTCTCCACCATGTTGCTGCATAAGTCTTCTACTGATGAAAATAAGTGGAGAGATCATGTGACTATGTCTTTATGACCCCATGACCTCATGAGCTCACGACCTTATGACCCCAATGAAAGTCTAAACCATGACAGAGGCAGTGAGTTTCAAAAACCCAAGGGATCACACACGCGTGTAGAATCATAAGAATAGAAACACAAATCTAGAAATCTGTGAAGCTTGAGTTGATAAAGAAGTAGCAGTTGGTCAGGAGGAATATGTTACCAGTGGTGTGGGAGGCGTCAGCCTCCTGAAACCGAGAGATGCTGGCGTTTCAGGAGGCATTTCCGCCAGCGTCTCTAATTCCTGATGTGTACAAACAGTGTTGGGTGATTATGGATTACGGACCGATCAGAGAACTCGGAGTAGTTATCAAACCAATCAGAGAACAAGGAACCACAGAACACACGGTAACCATGTATTAACGGTGCCATTTAAGGAAAGGCATAGCCTGAGAGTCTGAGGCGTTAGTGATAAATATAGGGTGTCTACTGAGAGTGCTGCCAACTTTAGAAATGACACACGTACTGCCTGTTACCTGCGTGTTGTAATACTGCTATGGTTTTTAGAGTGCGGGTTTTCTTGTCACTGTAAAATACAGAGACAGCACGTGAGTGATCATTGGCAGCGCTCTCAACAGTTGACCTTGAACTTTAATTCTACTTTTCTTTGAACAGGTAACTCGAACCTAGCCTCAGTTCTTACCTGGCCTCCCGACCCACTCGTGGTGGGTCGTTTGCCTTTTGGAGAACTTTTTCCTCCTTTGCCACCCTTCTTGTCTTTAGGCGCAGGAAGGGAGTCCCACTTAGCTTTAACTGCCAAGTACACACGAGGGTCGGCGTATGCGCTAGCGACATCTAGTGGTGATTGGCCTGCGAACCAAAGACATCAATCAGCCATTGATATCAGTATACCTGACCCCGGGGCCTCCAACTTCTTGCTATCTCACCTTTCTTGTTCTCTATCTGGAGTTTTGCACCCCTTTCGATCATGAAGGTCACTATGTCAAGACTGGATGACTCTATAGCTCTCATGAGAGGCGTGCCTCCATTCAAGGCGACTGAGTCAAGCTCCGCCCCATTTGCCAGTAAATACTGGACTATATCGAGCTGACCTCCATGACACGCATGGTGCATGGCAGTCCATTTGAAGTTGTCCCTCGCGTTGATATCAGCACTACAAACGCCAACAATATGGTCATGGCCAGCAGTGATTGGCTACTGACAGCGACATAATCAGTCACTGCGAGCAGTGATTGGCTGATGACAACAACACCATCAGCCACGGCAAGCAGTGATTGGCCAATGCTGCTAGTGTTGCAGCAGCTGTACTATGATATTTTGATAGAAATAGAGAGGTTTATGCTGCTCAGTACTTTGGTTGGGTGTCTCACTAAATCATCATTTTTTGGTTATGCCCAACAGGTTCCGTATAAGTGGAGGAGGGGAGGCAGGGTCATTATACCTCATTGGCAAATTTAACTCTACATTGTATTATGCTGGTTTAGCATATAGGTGTAGTCGGGCGACACAAGTCCATGGTGTTGTGTGCGATAGTTCTACATATAATAGATAGATAGCAGCATGGCACATCGGCCTATGGCTAGCAAAGAGTCTCCTCCACAGTCAGAAAAGGGGGCAAAACTCCCCACAATCTTATTCATGAAGATATCGTGCCGACTGGGCTTACCCGTTCTCTAGGAGATAGGAAGCCATTTTGAAGTTGCCTTGTGAACAGGCGGTCATGAGCGGGGTCTTGTAGTATTTGTCTCGCACGTCGACGGGTGCGCCATTCTCTAGCGACGCTTTCAGTGTGTCAAAGTCACCAAACTTGGCCGCCTCATTCATGTTGACAAACGTCTTCTCTGGGTGTTTGAGGTACCTGTTGGAGAGCAGAAGAGCTAGTTATGATAGATAGTGAGTCATTTACCAATTGAGCAGATTTATGTATGTTATACATTCTAGGGAGCTAGTTTATGATACACGATGCGGGGGTTCCACTGTTCAAAGGATTGGAGACATACCAGGCAGAGTCGTCTTGCAGTGGATGGACTGGTGGTCTGTCTCTGTCGAATCTGGTGTGATCAGTGAAGTGGATGTGTCTCGGTACGAACTCTTCAGGTGGATTGCCTCCGTCTGTCCTTGGTCCCTCCTCCTTTGTTGCTATGGGCATCACGATCTTTGTCTTACCTTTCTTCTTGCCTATATTAAACATCAGTTGTAGTAAACATATTTTTAACGCATTCTCACTAGGCAGGCATATGAAAGCAAATATCTTTTGTGCATCTGAAAAAATTAAACGAATTTATATGTGAAAGTAAACATGGTGACTTTGATTATGAGGTGACAATAATTTATAGCCTTAGTGCTGCGAGAAATCCGTGATATAGAAACAGTCGACAGTTCACTTACGCAATGCATCAGGAATATCTCCTGGTATAAAAGCATTCTCGATATTCAATGAAGTCTTCGATAACCCCAAGACAGCATAGCCTATCTTTACATCCAGCGTTTAAAATTCATTGTGACACTCACCTCCCTTTCCGCCCTTCTTTTTTTTCTTCTTGCCCTCAAATGATGACATGAGGTACAGCTTGTTGATGTATTTCTTCCCAGAGAGAAATTCGCTGTAATCAATTTCTCCCTCTTTGCTCTTCTCGTGAGCCTGCAGGAGCTTCTTGGTGTCGTCTTCTGGCAATGGTGCTGACATCGTTTGAAGAACATCCAAGAAATCGTCTGTCGAGTACAGAGAACATCTTATACTCATGATCAAACACACCCACCTCCCTGATATCGGTTTTCTGGATCTCACCTTTGCTGACAACACCCGAGAGGTCAGGGTCAAACTTTCGGAACTGTTCAATCAGAGCCTCAGACCGAGCGAATGACCAGTCGTACAGTCTGATAGCCCATGGCTCGTTGTTCTTTCCCGTTTTTCCGAATGTCTTCTCACCTTTCTTGCACTCTTTCAGTGCTTCTTTGAAGCCGCCATCTTTTGCTATTTGCTTAGCAACAAGCCCATCATTGTTTTTGGGTTTGGGATTACATCCTGGAATAGTAATTGTATTGCTATTTATTGTATTGTAATATGATTGTAGTGTAGTGCATTGTAATAGTCATGTAATAATAATAATAATAATAATTTACTGTGATTTATAATGTTTTAATGCCTTGTATTGTACATGTATAGCATTGCAATGCATCATATTGCATCACACTGTATGACATTGTAACATTAATGTAACAGTAATGTAATAGTAATGTAATAGTAATGTAATAGTTATGTAATATTGATGTAATATTGATGTAGTAGTAGTGAATTGGAATTGTGTTTCTATTGTAATCAATAGTAATATGTTTAGAACTCTGAACTGCTGGACTATTTCCACAAGTTGGCAACACCCACCTCTCTGTGCAAGAAATCGGCAGCACATTCCATGCCCCTGCGCTGCGAAATGTAGAGGCGTATTTCCGCCGTTGCTATTTTCCAGTTTGTTCTTCAGATCGCACTGATCAAAGTCAGCTCCATAAGCAGCCAATGCTGCCAAACAGTTCAATGAACCGACTGAAACGGAAAGCAAATAGTATAATCAATGTTTGGTCAATAACTATTGATCTTGTTCACAATTGAACACTAAAAAAGTCTGTCCCTTTGTGATACAGTGGTGCAATGAAGAGCTCAGATAGTGATTATGTTTTCCTACCTCTCGCAGCAAAGTGAGCAGCGTGGCTGTTCCATTTGTCAAGAGAGTCTGGGTCGCCGCCTGCTGCTAGTATGGCCGTCACAACTTTGGCATTGCCAGCTCTACAGGCAGCCATCAGTGCAGTGAAGCCTTTGATCTCTAGCGTGCTGTTAGCCTCGGCTCCTTCTTTGAGTAGTGTCAAGCAGAATTCTTCGTTTTCATTGGCTTTTTCACAGGCCTCAATGAATACGGGTTTCCCATCTTTTGCCTTGTTGTTCACATCAGCACCGAATTTGAGAGCCAGTTTTAGGATGCGCGAGTGTCTCTGTGTGTTGGACATGCAGTACCAGAGTATCCCTGAGTAACAGAAGATACAACACCGTAGATTAACTCACCCACTTCCACTCTGCTGTGGCTCCTAGCCATCTAGTACTGTTATCAATATGGCTACTCTAACTTAGTTGCAGCCACATGTCTTTTTCTGTGCTTTTAAAGGTTAAAATTGCAAATTTGTCTCATGAGCTTGCGCAATGAGGTTGCCGTATGTGGCGCCAGGTTGCTCTTAGTTTCTAGACAGGTTGGGGCACACCTTTGACATGAGGGCCCAGCAGGAGGGCTGAAGTGAGATCTGAACCCACAAAATCTCAACACTTTCGTGCCTTGAGGTGCGGGCTCTGCCACTGAGCCATCTCCCACTCCAATTTGCAGTACAAGTAGACCTACCTTTCCCTTCTACATCCCTTAGCTTCATGTTTGCCTTGGCATGTGCTAACTTTTCAAAGCACTCAACGTTCCCGAGCTCAGCAGCCCTCATGATTGCTGCCCTGCCCTTGAAGTCCACCACATCCGGGTGAGCTCCGAGAGAGAGTATGTGGTCCAACAGATCTTCATTGTTCTTTGCAGCTGGGAAGAGGGAATACGAAACGTAATGTAATATAATGATATCGTTAAAACATTACATATAACTACTAGACGATTTCTTACCAGCGATGCTCAAAGCGGTTTCCCCTTTCTCGGGTTCATTGTAATTGATAAGTAGGGGAATTCCATTCTCACAGAGTTTAGTAATCTGTTCAGTATCCTCCTCACGACAACACTGGAGTAGCTTACAGACCTGACCAATGAGATAGCAGTATTCTGATTTTAAGTGATATCGGGATAACTTTCATGACTAATATTGCTGAATATGAATAGCTCTAACTACCTGCAAGATTTCCAGCCTATCTTTAGCGATTGGCATGTTGATCGCTATGTATATGAAGAAGCGCTGTGTGTCTTGATCTGGTTTGGGCAAAACTAAAATAAAGAATTAATCACGTGGCATACTTTCGAAAATGTGAGTTTAAGTAGTATGTGTAATAAATCAAGGCCGACAGCCGACAGTTAGCAGGATGTCTTCAGAAATGTTATAACCATTATTTTGAACAATAGACTTACAACACGTTAGTTTCTCCTCAGCTTGCTACTCATATCTACAACGGCTGCCAGAATAGTATCCTTGCTTTATCAGTGTTACAGCTGTCAACCAGCTTCACAATATATGTTTAACGCAAGGAAATTAACTCTTATAAACCACCAAGTACGGTCACTCACTAGTAATCAACTCTTCTCTTTACACGTTGCTATGTTGAGCATAGCTACGGTGGCGAATCAAATAACCGGATACGAGGATGGAATTGCTATAGTTGTCTACTCTTGTTTATTAGTCGTCGGTAGGAAACGACGATGGCCGCATCGTATTCGTTTCGGTGTTCGTCAACACCTTCAGAAGGTGAAGGTCTTTGCTATTCTCCTATCTTTTACGTGCTTGACATTGATTGGTTTGAATCAAGAACCTCTTCTCTAGTCATCGCTGTTGTACTTGAGCTACTAGCATCTCTTTACAATAAGAAAGTAAGTATGACACACTACTAACTGTATGTTTCTGTGGGTCTTTCCTTGTAAAATCCATCTGCACATACTGTTTAGCTCCATGTGCTTTTCTTGTCCCACTAACGCCAGCGCAATACATCTTCAGCTCATTCATTCATTGTTGAGATCAAATTTCGGTTTTTTTCAGACAGCTTCAACATGCAGTTCTCCCCGCTTGCTACTTTGATGTTGCTAAGTGTAATCACCTTGACAATTGGTGAGAAAAAGCTCCAAATAGGAGTCAAGAAACGTGTCCAAGACTGCACTGTGAAATCGCGCAACGGAGACAAGCTTCACATGCACTACACAGTGAGTTTCTCATTGTATCCTGTAAATATGTTAACACTAGTCTGTGGTATTGTATAATCCGCAACAATACTTCCTTTCGACTAGCTCAACACCACTGTCTGTGTTGCGGTTGATGTGTTATAGTGTGTTTATGACTGCAGGGAACTCTGGAGGATGGAGAACAGTTTGATAGCAGTGTGGGCCGTGAGCCTTTTGTCTTCACTCTCGGGAAAGGAATGGTTATCCAAGGTTGGGAACAAGGACTGAAGGGGTGAGCCATAACAAAGATCTTTGTGAAGATAGTGGGAGGGGGGGGGATGTTGTAGGAAGATTAGGGTTGTCTTCCCTTGTTCTTGGTATAGGGAACAGTTATACCTACACACATACTTTTCAAATTGTCTGATGAAACATACTGAATACTCAATTGTTCTGAACTTTGAAAAGGCATAGCATAGACAACCCGCCCTATAGCTGACATTGTGCCGTATTTACATGCGTGCACATCTGCTATATAGCGCCCATGGAAGGCTGTATCCCCTCTGCAGGATATAACTAACACAAGAACACTAGAATATTTTGCATTCATAGCAATTTTAACCTTAAATTTCAGCAGCTAAAAGCCTGGTTTCCATATAGCCACCGGCGGAGTGCAACTGCACGAATCACCTGCGGCAGCACCGGCACCGCAGAGTAGACATGAAGTCTACTTGTCACAAGCCACGGCGGCAAGCTTGTGTTACTTGCAGTTTCCATATCACAGCGGCTTTATCGGTGGCGGTATCTGCGGAGCTATATGAAAACCAGGCTTAAAATACTGAATAGTCCTGGATAGATGATTGACAAGCCTGCCCATGTATTTCAAAGGAAGCTGTAGATATCACTGTAGATAAATGGAGCCGTATTATGTTCACTAACTCTCACATAGTAGGAAATATGTTATTTGTAGATTTGTTATTCGGCCTCGCGGCTATCAGAAAAAAATTGAAGAGACATCACTCATTTATTTTTACAAAGTTAACTTTTCTTAGCACATGAGAGGATTAGTTGTGATAGGGAAATGAGCTAGTGACTCATTGCAATGACTCACCTATTGATTGCTATGTCTATTGTAATATGAAGGATGTGTGAAGGAGAAAAAAGGAAGCTAGTGATACCTCCAGAGCTAGGATATGGAGATCGAGGTGCTGGTGGAAAGATCCCTGGAGGAGCTACGCTAATATTCGAGGTTGAACTTCTCAAGATAGAGCGAGCACCCAAGTCAGAACTGTAGAGAAAGACCCTGCATCATACGTACAATCTACTCTGCAATAATTGATTGTAGCTGGTTATCATTCATCTTCAGATTGCAATAAAACTTTCTCCCTCCAGATTTGTGTGCTTGAGAATGAGAACAGTGCTTTTGAGGTCACTGGAATAGGGATGGTGAACTGGGATGGCGAACAGCTGTAAAAATGTGATGGAGTTGTGCTATCCTTGTGAAATATTCGTCGGTAGATCATGTGACTTGTCACATGTTAATACGTAGCCTTTGTTTTTAAGTGTGAGCTAATAGCGGACTTCCCTCATATTTCCAGGGAGTTACTTTTGTACGCTGGTAGATTGTGGTCTGCCATTAAGCACGCTCGCCTCGTAAATTTGCTGCAACGTTGGTTGCAGATAAGTTCGTGGATGAAGTTGTTGGCAAGCAGATTTATTCTTACAGCTGTATCGTTTAGACGTTTCTGTACAACTCCACCAACAGCGATGAAAGTTGTCGGCTTAGTCAGGTAGCTTTTCGTAGAATTGATAAATCTATAACGCGTTGTCAAACCGTCCTTCTCGGCCTATCTCATCTACTTTGCTAAATTATTCAGATCGTTTACCAGACCTAATAACTGCATTATCATCAAACTTGTCTTCCTATGAGAATATTCCTGCGTAAAGATTCAAGCTTCTTTACATGTTATAGCGGTGGAAAGGATAGCTGCTTCAATTTGTTGAAATGCGTTGCTGAGAATCATGAAATTGTTGCACTCGCACATCTCTCCCCTCCATCAAAAGGTTTGTACAAATGATCCACGGCGCTTTGTCCATCATAATACGGAGCTAGCAATGGTTTCACCCGTTGCTTGCAGGAGAAATAGACAGTTTTATGTACCAGTCTGTTGGAAGTGAGATGATAGATGCTGTAGCCCAAGCATTGGAGCTGCCTCTGCACAAACGTGTTATAGAAGGCAAGTCTGTCAGCACCGGAAAGTACTATGTCCCTCAAGCTGGAGATGAAGTTGAAGATCTGTTTGAGCTCATCAAAGATGTGAAGGTATGAATGAATAGATGGTGAGAGGGGAGAAGGAAAGAAAAGCAGGGCCAAAGAAATACTGGTAGAGGGGCGTGATACTGAGAGAGAGAGAGAGAGAGGGGAGGGGGGGGGGGGAAGGAGGAGGAAAGAAAAAAAAAAAGAAAAAAAGAGCAAAAAAAAAAAAAGGAAGAAGGAGTAGGAAAAAAAAAAA
>ERZ1740065.1257-NODE-1257-length-14992-cov-4.882306_pt1 | contig 14992 bp, 15 predicted proteins | sample MGYA00581738_ERZ1740065 | MGnify/ENA primary metagenome ERZ1740065 (study PRJEB43018, sample SAMN04849749) | marine metagenome | isolation source: floating plastic debris | place: Pacific Ocean | collected 2008-09-01 | study: EMG produced TPA metagenomics...
GATGGCCAGCCGCAGGGGGGAGTGGATCAGCGGATTCAAGTCTTTAAACATTTCGGGATACTTATCTTTTTTGAAGCTGTAATACCAGCCCCGGCCCGAAGATAAAGAGTAAAGAAGAGATTCCCAGCAAGAGGGGCTGATTCGTCCAATCTAGTTGGAAACCCACAAAGCCCGTAATGTTGATCAAAATTCCCGCCAGCAGAAACACTCGGCTTTTACTCACCTGCCCAACGGTAGCCACTCCAATGCCCAGGAGGATCAAACTAATGGGCAGTAAGCTACTCTTGAGTAGGGGCCAGCCAAAAAAACCCAACAGCATCAAATTAAACCCGATGATGGCCCAAATCACACTGATGGTCCCCATAATTTGGTTGGACTGACGCCGCTGCTTGCGGGCGTAGTACAGCTGGGAAGCGATGGCCCCCAGGGGGATCAAGAAATAGGGATAGTAGTTGATCTCCCACTGTTCCATTCGAAACAACAGGTACTGCCCCGTACTGGCCACAAAAAGTAAGATACCCCACATCATGTAAATCAGCCCATCCTCTTCCAGCCGCACTTTGGCCTCCTGAATGACCTCGGTAATCAGGGCTAAACTTTCCTCGGGCGTAAATTCTTCGTGACTCATTGGCTTGATTTTCATCGAATATAAAGTAGTTTACGTTATAAACCAAATTTAATTCGATGAATCTACCCCACTCCGGGACCGGGTCATACATTTAATCGGTCGAGCTATCCTTTTCGGGTCCCGAAGCTTGCTTTTCCTGAGGGAAGGCAGTATCTTTCATTTTATTTAGAATTAGTCTAATTACAGGTAAGTCAACCTATGAATTTACATCCCGGCCTCCCCCAATCCTTTGAAGTACTCTTTCAACGCTATGGCCAAAAGGTAGTCTACTGCTACGAATGCCAGGTGTACCACATTCACTACGGCACCGTGTCGCTCGATTTGACGGAAGCGGCCATCGCCAACCTGATCCAAACCTTTCAGTCCTACTATAAGTTTTACCGGGGCAACGTCAGCCCCGAACACCGCTGTATCGAGGTCGACACTCCCATCCACGGCTTTCGCCTCCTCCTCTCCCCCACTGACCTACGGGAATTCGGGACCATGTTGGAAAGCGCCGTGGCCCGTTACCAGGAACGCGAGCGCCAGCGACGGCTCAACTAAAAGCTTATCCACGCTGGATTTTGGTGGTACAGAACTGACGGAGGTTTACTTCACTTCCGGGCTGATGATGATGTAGTCGCCCCGGTCGGTGTACTGGGACCAGTTGGGCTGGGCGTAGTCGGAAGCGGGAAAACAACTGATGTTTTGGATGGCTAGTTTGGAACGCAGGCGCCGGAGTTGGGTAATGGTGCCCTGCTGGTAATCGGTGTGAAAGCTACCGTTGAGGTGGAAGATGAGTGCTCCCTTGTTTTTGCGCCAGAAGCGGTAAATGCGGTAGGCCATGGAGGCATCCCAAGTACACTGGGCCTCAAAGATTTTATCGCCCAGGCCGCCGTGTCCCCCAAATCCCCCCATCAAGTCCTGAAAACGTTGGCGGTAAGCCTCATCACCGGTATAAATGGGCAGGGGAGAAAGGTGACGGCGCGAGGCTTTGGGCAGCGCTTGGAGGGCCGACTGGCCCCGGCGACTGACCAGATTGACGTAGCGGCGGGGTGCATTGGCCGCAATGACGGCTTGACCCCGTTCCTTGGCCGTCTCTACCAGGGGATGGTAGGCCTCCCGGTAGTTGTTCCAGGCCCGCCCCTCGGCAATGAGCTTATCGAGCGTAATGAAATCCGCCAAATATTCATCCACCACCTGCTGACAGTCGGTTTCGAACATTTCCAAGCTGAGGTGAGCCGCACCGTAGCGATCCAACAACAGGGTATACAGGGTGTCCTGCAACCAATGGCCGACCGCATCGTCGTGCATTTCCCCAAAAAACAATACGTCCGTATCGGCTACCGACGCAACGAGTTCGTCGAGGCTGATGATTTTCTGCTGGGCGGTAGCGTAGATTTGGTACGAGCGTTCGGCGGCGGACTGCCCCCAAGCGGTAAGCGTCAGCAGACCCAACAATAAGCTCAGGGCATGGCGCAGTGGTCTCATAAGCTATTCCGCAGCGGCCTTTTCTCGGTTTTTACGGGCCTGGATAAAGCTCCGTACGAAATAGACCAGGGCCACGATCGTACTGATCACCATCAGTCCTACCCGCAGGATCGCCATGGTGTCGCCCCGACCAATCGCACCCTGGAGGGGCTTGAACAGGCCGAATAGAATCAGCAAGGTCAGCAGAACGGCTACGTGGGCGACGACTTTGTTCTCGCTTTTGACTCCGGGAGAACACAGCAGGAGGATGATGCCAAATATGACGGGAATGAGCGCCGTCATCGACGGAGTATCCGAGGAAAGATAGCCCCAACTGCCCATGCTAACCAGAAGGATGGCGTTGATGAGGCTTGCGGTATGAGCATTCATGACTAAATCAGTTTTGATGTAAATAATACGGAAGCGCAAGATACACCTCCGCAAGGGAGAACAAGAAAAAACAAGGGAGGTTTAGCCAATCTTTTTTACCACCGCTTTCTTTGCCTCCTTCACCGTTCCGTCAAAGCCTTTTACCCCACCCACGGTGGTGTATTTGAGGTTAAAACGGCGACCGGGATGCAGGATGGTATAGGCAAATTGACACATCACGGCAGCCTCGTGGAAGCCCGAGAGGATCAGCTTGAGCTTTCCGGGATAGGCATTGACGTCCCCAATGGCGAATACCCCGGGAATGTTGGTCTGGTAATCGAGCGCATTGTTGACCTTGATAGCATTGTTCTCGATCTCCAAGCCCCAATTGCCCAGCGGCCCCAATTTGGGCGCCAAACCAAACAGAGGTACAAAGTGGTCGGCCTCGATGTGGCTGTTTTCCCGATCCGCCGCCTTGTGCTTGACCACGACCCCCTGCAGCTGCGTCTTCCCGTGTAGCTCGACGACCTGGGCGTCCGTGATCAGCTTGACCCGGCCCCGTTCGGCAAGCTCGGCTACCTTCTCGACGGAGTCCAGGGCTCCCCGGAATGCTCGCCGCCGGTGGACCAGGTACAAGTCACTGGCCAAATCCGCCAGGTAGATGGTCCAGTCCAACGCCGAATCACCGCCCCCCGCAATCACGACCTTCTTGTCGCGGTACAGCTCCGGCTCCTTAATCATGTATTCTACCCCACGGCCTTCAAAATCGGCGATGTTGCTGATGGGAGGCTTGCGAGGCTCAAAAGAACCCAATCCGCCCGCAATGACGACGACCTTAGCGTGATGCTTAGTCCCCTCGTTGGTGGTGACGATAAAACTGCCGTCCTCCTGCTTTTCCAGGGTCTCGGCCCGTTCCCCCAGGGTAAATCCGGGGGTAAACGGCTTAATTTGTTCCATCAGCTTATCCACCAGGTCTCCCGCTAGAATTTCGGGATAGGCGGGAATATCGTAAATCGGCTTTTTGGGGTAAATCTCGGAGCACTGCCCGCCCGGGATGGGCAAGGCATCAATCAAATGGCACTTCATCTGTAAAAGCCCCGCCTCGAATACCGTAAACAAACCCGTGGGGCCCGCACCGATGATGAGCATATCCGTTTGTATCATATTAAAATCGCGTTTTATGTTCAAAATAGTAGCCGCTGCTACGCATGGGCCTTATTTAGACCAAATAAAAACAAAGTTAGTTATTTCCCAACACACCTGAAAAATCGGGTGGTCAATTTTAGGTCATCATCAGACCCGCCAGCAGAAATGCCCGGCTGAAAAATTGCGTACATCAGGGCAAGTAGAGCCGAAGAAGCAGCAGATTGTACTCATCGTGAAAATCGTGATCCAGAATTTCCGACATCCGCTTCGGTATTTAAAAATTGACGAAGGTAACCACATTGATTTGATCCCTTCCGCCCTCGCTGAAAAACTGATTCATGTAACCCAATTCAAAGCGCAGGGCCGAGTTGATGCGATAACCCAAGGCTCCGTACAGCCGGTTGCGATCAAAGATGCTGCCTTCGGTCTGGAGAAAAATCTCATCGTAGCTCGACAAGTACAGGGTACCATCTTCCATTTGGGTCTTATTCAGGGCCACCGTAATGGCGAGGAAATAGCGAATGCGCAGGCGAAATTCTTCGGCTACCAAACGCTGCTCAAAACGGTAGCGGTGCTGAACCCCCACCCGTCCAAAACGCTGGCGACTGATAAATTGCTGGTAGATGCGGTGCTCGTTGATGCTCACCTTGCTGTCGGATCCCGAGACGTAATTTTCACTCAGGATATAGGCATAACCCAGCAGGAGGTTGTTGTTGTTCTCCGAGAGGTTGTAACCGATGCCCGTCCGCAGGAGCAACTGTTCCAAATCGCCGATGGCGTCGTAGTTTCGATACTGCACCTCGTGGTGCCAATTCCATTGGGAGTTGAAGGGCTTGTTGCCAAAGTAAAGGATCCAATTCCCCAAATCACTGTCCTGGGCACCTGCCCAAAATGGCCCCAAAGAGAGGACCAAGCATAGTAGCTGTTTCATCATGTCTTACGAGTGTGTCGATGTTTCTGGTATTGCAACAAGCCCAAGTTAGACAATGTTTTTCAATCCTTCCCCACCAGGCTCTGCGCCCAGGCCCGCAGCGAAGCCCAGCGCTCGTCCGCCTCCCCCTCCCGCAAGGCCGCCACCTCCTCCGGATTGCTTTCGATCAGTACCGTACGCATGCCCAACCCCCGGCCAAACTGCAGGTCCGTCCGCGAATCTCCAACCATCACACTCCGGGCAAAATCGATGGCCGGAAAGTCGCGCTGCGCCCACTGCGCCAGCGCGGGATGGGGCTTGCGACAGTGGTGGGCCACCGTCGCCAGGTCGGGACAGTGGTAAACACCGTCGATCCGCGCCCCCGCCGCCGCTACCCGAGCCAACATCCTCTGGTGCAGCACCGTCAAATCCGCCTCGCTCATCAATCCTTTGCCAATACCTTGCTGGTTGGTCACCACCACCGTACGGCCAAAGCGAGCCGTCAGGGCCGGCAAAACGTCGAGGACCCCAGCCTCCCACTGCCACTCGCCCCAGTGCCGAACGTAGGCCCCGGGCAGACGGTGATTGAGCACGCCGTCGCGGTCGAGAAAGAGGGTCCAATGCTGGTCGTAGGGAATCATGCGGAGCGGGTAGTACCGGGGCGAAAGATCGCCGCCTCGACCAATTCGCAGAGCAGGTGGCCAATCATGATGTGGCTTTCCTGACAGCGCATGGTATCCTGGGTGGGGACCTTGATGAGGTAATCGCAATGCGGAGCCATCTTGCCTCCCGTGGCGGCGGTCATCCCGATCACGACGAGGAAGCGTTTTTTGGCCTCCTGAATGGCGCGGAGAATATTGGGGGAATTGCCCGAGGTGGAGAGGGCCACCAGTACGTCCCCTTCCTGGCCCTTGGCGCCAATCATGCGCGCGAAGACCTCCTCGTAACCGTAATCGTTGGCGATGGCGGTGAGGGCGGAGGAATTGACGTGGAGCGCTTCGGCGTAGAGGGGTTCGCGATCGAAGTAAAAACGCCCGGACAGTTCGGCCGCCAGGTGCTGGGCATCGGAGGCGCTGCCCCCATTGCCACAGAAAAGGATTTTCTTTCCTCCCTTGAGGGCAATCGTCATGGTCTGGGCGACCTGGTCGATGGTACGGAGCAGGGCTTCGTCCCGCAACAATTGTTGCTTGACCAAAATGCTTTCGGAGATCAGGGTTTTGATACGTGGATTCATGTAGTATTCGGCTAGTCGTTAGTCGACGGGGCGTTCGGCGGGGATCTCCCCACCGACTTCCGCTTCAATCAGGTAGGCGTTGCGCCCCGAGGCCGTCCGGCTGATGAGCTCTCCCAGGAAACCTCCCATAAAGAGCAGTGTCCCGAGGATCATACAGGTCAGGGCCAGGTAAAAATAGGGATTATCGGTGACCAGGATGGTGGGCAGGTCCTGCCGGAGGCGGTACAATTTGTTGACTCCGATGTAAGAGCTGGACAGGAAGCCAATGAAAAAGAGGAAAAAGCCCAGGGTCCCGAAAAAGTGCATGGGGCGCTGGCCAAAGCGACCGACAAAGGTAATGGACAGCAGATCGAGGGGGCCGTTGATAAAGCGCGCCAGGCCGCCAAATTTGGTCACGCCGTATTTGCGGGCCTGGTGCTGGACTACCTTTTCCCCAATTTTGTTAAAGCCCGCCCACTTGGCGATCACGGGGATGTAGCGGTGCATCTCGCCGTAGACCTCGATGCTCTTGACCACTTCGTTGCGGTAGGCTTTGAGGCCGCAATTGAAATCGTGTAGTTGGATACCGCTGACGTAGCGGGTCACGGCGTTGTAGAACTTGGTGGGGATGGTTTTGGTAAGGGGGTCGTAGCGTTTTTTCTTCCAACCCGATACCAGGTCGTAGCCCTCCTCGGTAATCATCCGGTGGAGCTCGGGCACCTCTTCGGGGCTGTCCTGTAGGTCGGCATCCATGGTGATGACTACCCGCCCCCGGGCGGCCCCGAAGCCGGTGTGGAGGGCAGCGGATTTGCCGTAGTTGCGTCGAAACTTGATGCCGCGAACGTTGGGATTTTGCCGCAGCAGGTCTTGGATGATCGACCAGGAGCGGTCTTTGCTACCGTCATCGACAAAAATGATCTCGTAGGAAAACTGGTGTTCCACCATCACGCGCCGAATCCAGGCTTCCAAGTCGGTAAGCGATTCTTCCTCATTAAACAGCGGCACAACGATAGAGAGGTCCATAAGTGATTTTCGATTCTGATGTGTTTGGTTTAACGCAGGCCCCAGCCCAAGGTTACGCCCTCAGGCATCCTGCTTGACCGCCAGCGCCAGGACTCCCGCGAGCACAAAACCTCCAATGGCGCCCCGGGCGTAGCCAAAAAACAGATCGCCCCAACGGAGGACGAAATCTTGGTTTTCCAGGTGATCCAATTGCGCGCGCAATTCCTGCCCCATCAGTTGCTGTTCGGCGTACTCGCGCATCATGGCCACCTGAACCTGCGGCAGCTCGGGGTCGATCCAGTTGAACATGAGGTACTGAAAACCCCAAAATAAACAGTTGGCGATCAGGAAAGTTACGAAGCCCGTTCGCAAGCCTTCGCGAATCCCCAGGAGCCCTTCGTTTTCCCGTTTGACCAACAAACAGGCGCCCAACATCGCCGCTAGGTAAAAGAGGGTCGAGCCCCAGTACACCAAAGGATGCAACATCCAACGGGGCTCCATGGCGTAGCTGATTCCGAACAGCAGCACGGTCAGCAGACCACCAATCAATCCCGCGCCAATATCATAACGCTTCATTTGCAGCATTTTTACCTCCGGTGACACCTTTTTTTACAAGGCGTTTTCCGGTGGTGATTTCTTTAGAATAGCTCCGAAGAGGAGGGAAAAGAAGACGCCAATTCCCACTGCACTCGTCAAGTCAGACGTCAACTGGGCCCCTGGCTCCATCCGAGCCTCAAGGTCCGCCATTTGCTCGTCGATGACCGAGTCCTCCAAGCCCAATTCCTCAAACATGACCTGCATCTCGTCGACCATCTGGACCGCCAGATCCGGTTCGATGTAGGCGGCGTAAACGTAACCGTACCCCGCGTAGAAGATCGCCGCGATCAGGGCCGCCCCCGTACCCACCAATACCGCTCGGCCAAAGGTGATGTAACCTCCCAACTCGTCATCGCGGTGCTTGCGGATGACGGCAAAAATAAGAAATCCAAAGATCACCATGAAGAACAATCCAAAAATCGCCAGCGATACGAAGCCGGCACATGGCCGGCCAAAGCCGACCGTATTGCCCAGAAAGCTGAAAATGATGAAAATGAGCCCTCCCAACAAGCCGTAGTATTGGATCGTACTCCACGGCGAGACGTCGCTGGCCTGGGGATGGTCACTAAAGTGATCTAAACTGTCCATAAGGTGGTAATTTGAGGTATGGATAAATAGGATACCCAATCATCAATCGACGGGCAGCGCCGCTAGTCTCCCCGAGCTAAGGGGGGAGATTTTGACACAAAGACCCCAACCAGCATAGCCAATAGAGCCGATACTACCGCACTCAATTGAAAGGGGAAAAGCACCTCCTTAATTTTTTCCCAGAGGCCCTTTGGTGCTTCTTCCTCCGCGGGCTGGGCCTGCAATTCTTCCAAGTGCTCCCAGACTTGCTCCCAATAGGTTCCCCGCTCCACCAAGAGCTGTTCCAGTTCGACCAGGTATTGATCTTCCAAGTCGCCACCGGCCAGGTTCCAGTAGAGGTCGGTTCCAAAGTGTACAATCACCGAGGACAAAAACAAGACCCCAGTTCCCACCAGCACCGCTCGCCCAAAGCTCATGTAGCCCCCCAACTCGCGGTTGCGATGGTGACGGGTGGCCAAAATACCGAGGATAAAGTCGAAGAATAGTGGAAGAATAAAAGAAGCTAGGAACAGCTCCAGGCCGGCCGAGGGCATGCCAAAACCAAGGGTGAAGGAGGCGATGTTGTAGCCGATCAGGAACAGCCCCCCGAAAAAGCCATAACGCAAAATGGTGGGCCAGGGCGAAGCGGTAGGGGAATGAGTAGGAGATGCTGAACGTTGGGAGTGATCCATTGGGAGTTTGTTTTAGTTAGCATTTTTTGCCTTGCTGAAATTGAGAAAAAATCGCAAGAATACAAAGGAAATCCGACCAAGCCACCACAAAATACCATCAGGACGTCCGCTCATCAGAACAAGACCGACTGCCCCTTGTTGACCACCCCCAGCACCTTCCCCCGGAACGACTGGCCCAGGAAGGGCGTATTGGGGGACTTGGAGCGAATGGCTTGAGCCTCAAAGGTCCACTCCGCTTCGGTACTAAAAATGGTCAGGTTAGCCATTTCCTTTTCGCGAATCTCCGGCACCGCCAGCCCGAAGACCTCCCGCGGTCGGAAAGCGAGCAAACGCACCCAGTCTTCGGCCTTAAAACGGTCGCCCAGATGGGTATTGACCAGCGGGAACAGCGTCTGCAAGCCCAGGGCCCCAAAGTCGGCATAGGGAAACTCTAATTTCTTGGCTTCGCCCTCCAGGGGCGTATGGTTAGAGCTGACAAAATCGAGGGTGCCGTCCTGGATGCCACGTCGGAGGGCGAGCAGGTCGCTTTTCTCCCGCAGCGGTGGCAGCACCTTATAGTTGGTGTCAAAACCCTCCAGGACCTCCTCGGTCAGGGCCAGGTTCATGGCGGGTACCGAAGCCGTCACCCGCAAGCCCTTGCGCTTGGCCTCCCGGATCAAAGCCACCGCTCCCGCCGTCGATACGTTGGCCACGTGGAGCCGCGAGTCGGTGTAAGCCAAGAGGTACAAATCGCGTTGGAGCATCAGCTCCTCCGCCAAGGCCGGAAGGCCTTTCATACCCAGGGCCGTACTCATTTGCCCTTCGTGAATCTGGCCCCGCCCCGCAATGCTCTCGTCGTGGGGCGCATTGATCACGATGCCGTCGATGGCCTTGACGTACTGTAGGGCCCGCATCATCAAGCCCCCATCCTGAATGGATTGCTGACCGTCGGTAAAGGCAATGGCGCCGGCGCGGTGCATGTCGTAGATTTCGGTGATGTCTCCCCCCTCACAAGACTGCGAGACCGCCCCGAGTGGGTACAGGTCGATCAGGCTGTCGCGGAGGCCATCGCGCAGGTAACGCACCTCCGATTTGGAGTGGATCGGCGGGGGGGTATTGGGCTGGGGAGCCAGGGCGGTAAAGCCACCCGCCGCCGCCGCCGCCGCTACCGACTGCAAATCCTCGCGATGCTCAAAACCGGGATCTCCCACTTGTACCCCCACATCCATCCAACCCGGTGATACGTAAGCCCCTCGAACATCGAGCACCTTGCTCCGCTTCTCGTCCAACTTGGCCCGAATACTCTGAATCCGACCTTTTCGGTCGATCGACAAGTCCCTTTTCTTGCCGTGGTGCGGCGTCCCGGGGGAGAGAATCTTGGCATTTTTGATCAATAGCATGGTTCGTGTTTTTCTTTATCGTGAAGAATTCCGGGGAATCCAACGGTTGTTGACCACCACTTCTTCCGCCGTCCGACGGTACAGACGCGCCGTGGAAGGACGCAGTTGAAATTCATCCAAATAAAATTCCTGCCCGTAGAGCAGGTCCTCATTGTAGACCTCCAGCCGTAGGGCCGATTGCTCCCCCCGCATGTTGATCCCGATGTCGATCAGCATCCAGCCGGCATCCACGGAGCGGATGTATTCGTAAAAGGGCACCACAAAGGTTTGCAGCGGTGTCTCCTCCCCCGGATGGTATTCGGTGACCCGCAGTCGGGTTCGCCCCGCCAGGTCGTAATCCACCTTGGTCCACACCGACATCACGTAGCGCTCCACCCCGGCCCGAGCGGGCGGCAGGCCATCGTAAAGCAGGTGAGCCTCCCGACTGGCCAAAGCTTTGGCCCCGCCCCGATAATGGTGCGCCGCCCCCCCCGCGTCGTAGCTGTCGTAGAAGAAGTTGAGCAGGCTATCCTTACTCAAAAGCTCGCCCTGAGGGAAAGCGGAAGTGGTATCCACCTCGTTGCGGAAGGATTGCTGTTGGCGTTCTACGCGTTCGGTAAAGCTGGGCAGGGGCAGCTCCAAGAGGCGAATTCTTTCGTCTTCGTAAAGCTGCTTGGCCCCGCGCAACAGGTGGGCGTAGCGGTAGCCCTTGTGTTCGTAGGCGGCTTTGGTGAGGTAGAGCAAAAGCGGTTTGTCGTTGGGCAGATCGTCCAGCAGTAGGGGGCGCCGGTAGGGTGCGACCACCAGCTCGATCAGCTTGATGGCCTGGCCCAGGGAGGTACGGCCCATGTAGGAGCCCATATTGGGGAGGCCCGATTCGGCACTAGCCCAGGCGCTGCGGTGGAGGTGCAAGCCCAGGGGATTGATCCAGAAATTTTCGGACCCGATGTGGTAGTAGGGTAAGGGCAAAATGGCCTGGTAGCGATCCAGATCGATGGTGTACAACCAGGGATTGTCGGCCCTACTGAAGCCGTCGCGCCGCTCGGGTCGCTCGATCAGTTCGTATTTTTCGTAAAAAAGATAACCCACCCCTTCGATCAGGAGTACCGTCAGTACCAGGCCGTAGCAAAAATTGCGCAGTCCGGGACGGGACAGGTTTTGGATAACTTGGTACAATCCGCAGAGCACCGCCACGGTAGCTACGTAGAAAAAGACCCAGGCAAAACGCCCCAGGGCGCGAAACTGTCGGAGCAGGCCCAGGTAGTCGGTCATCCACTCCCAGCCGAAGAGGACGAAGGGCAAACAGGCCGCGTAGCAGAGGATCACCAGGGCGGCCCAGAGTAGGTAGCGGAGCGAAGCCGGCAGGAGGGTACCGCGTTCCTTTTTCCACCACCGCCGGTAAGCCGATCGCAGGAGTAAGAACAGCCCCCCCAGAATGGTCACCGCACCGAGGTAGGCGCGCGTCTCGGTCAGTACGTAGTCGAGATCGGTATAGTGCTTATCGATGTACTCCCCCAGCGGCAGGTCGATGGGTAGGAGGATACTCTGCAATCGGGTTTTGTAAAAGGTAAAGCCCCAGGGCCAGGCGGGGCGGTCGGCGATGGGATCGTTGAGGACGGTTTGGTAGAGCAAAAAGCCCAGTGGCAGCAGCACCTGGAGCAGCCCGTGACTACTCAGCCAGGCCAGGTTTTTCCAGCTTGGCTGGTGCAAAAAGCGGAACCCCAAGTAGCCCACAATCAAAAACACGGACATCGCCATGAGGTAGGGATGGATCTGATTGGCCAGCAGGGGGACCAGCCCGATGAGGAGGCTGTAGTGCAATCGGGGGCGGCGACCAAAACGCAGCAGTAGCCACGTAGTCAGGGGAACCACAAACCCGTAGGACAGGGCGTAGTGCGCCGCAAAGCGATCGTGCTGGGGGGTGAGGCCACTCACCCCCAGGGCCGCCAGGAGGCTAAACCAAACCGGCAGTTGCAATTCGCGGAAGACGAGGTAGAGAAATAGGCCGCACAGCCATTGGGAAAATACGAGGGACAGGTTCCAGGCCGCCAGGAGGTACTGATCGCTGCCGTTGGAAAAATAACGGACGAGTTTGCTGAGTAGGGGAATGGTATCGGCGTAGCCCGGCGCATCGCCGTAGGGATAGTGCATGCCACTAAAGTGGCTGGGGTCGGCATCGTGACGCAGGTGGAAGAAATTGGCGCACATGGTGCGAAAGCCATCGAGGGAGTCCCCGATAAAGTAGGAGTTGGGGGCCAGCAAGAGCTCGTGGTGACGAGCCCCCAGCAGGGCCATCAGCGCTATGGCCATCAAAAAAAATCCTCGTCCGGCATTGGACTGCTCCATCCTGCACAAAAAAATTTTGGGCGAAGATAGGAAAAGCTACTCAGACCCGCCAAAAACGCAGCAGGAGAGTTTCGAGGGCCAGGAAAATGAGGGCCAAAATCAGACACCAACGCCACAAAACGATGCCCTGGCTGCGCTCACCCACCACTTCGGTCAGGTTGGCCCGGGCCGTATTGCCGATCAGGTGCATGTTCTCGCTCAACTGCTGCCCCAGGTCCGTCTCGTTGTAGTAAGCCAGGGCCGACTCCTTGCGGTCGTAGTTGAAAGCAAAACGCGATAGGGTACTGTCCGCCCGCAGGTAGAGGTCGTAAAAGCCAGATTCCCGGACTTGATTATTGATGCCCAACAGCACTTTGGGTCCCGTGAGCGTTTGCTCGGGAATAAATTCTTCGGCCCGGCCCTTGAGTTTGTAGACGATCTCTCCCCCATCGGTACGGTTATCGGCTTCGATCAATTCATCCTGCCCGATGGTGTAGGCGATCCGTTGGTCTTTGGCCGTCGAGATGGCCATTTTATAGAGCATGGGGATAAAAATCTCCCCGGAGCGGGCCAGGTTGTTGTAGCTCTCTTCCAGAGGCGCGGCGCAGAGGTAGAGGTGCCCCCGTTCGAGGCGATACTTGCCCAGGTAGCTGTTGCCATCGCGGTAGATGAGTAAGCGCTCTTCTCCCCGGCTGCCGTAGTTACTGAGCTTGAAATTGGCCTGCGTGACGGGCAGTTTGAGGTTGGCCCGCTGATTTTCAAAGACGTCGTTGAAGATAAATTCTTCGGTATTGATGTCGGCGACGCTGCGCTCGGTGACTTCGAAACGCTCCAGTTCGTTGGCCTTCATTTCGGTGAGGAAGCCATTGTAGGAAGCCAGATTGGCGCTGGCGCCGGGAAAGACGAGCACGTTCCCGCCGTTGCTGACGTACTGCTGTAGCTCGGAGCCCAATCCGGTACTGACTTGCCGGAGGCCGTTGAGGATGATGAGTTGGTAATTGGGCAGGGTCGCGTAGCTGATGTTCCGGGCGGATTGGTTGGTGACCTGGAAGTAGGATACTCCGGCGAAGGCGGCGTCGAGGTATTTGTTGGGCTCGGCTTCATTGATGACCAACACTTGGATTTGGCGGGCGACGTTGAAGGTAAAGTAGTACGTATCGTCAAATTGGACGGGAAAATCGGTGATTTTGAGCTCGGCGTCCTGCCAGCCGGCCTGGAGGATGGTCATATTGACGGTATCGGTGATCGAGGCGCGGGGAGGGATGCGGAGCGTCCCGACGGGTTTGACCTGCCCGTCGTACTGCAAGCTGAGTCGGATGTTGTCTTCTTCCTGGTCGCTGTGGTTTTGAATACGGACCACCAGCGTGTTGGTCTGATTGATCATCTGTACCGGGGCGTCGAACCAGCAGGAGTCGATGCTGATGTTTTTTTCCTGGACCGATTGGAGGGGGATCAGGTTGATCTCGAAGGTGGTGTCGCGATAGCGATTCAAATCGCTGATGTTGCGCTGGAAATCCGAAATCAGGTAAGCGATCTTATTGTCGTTGCTGCCCAGATCAAGGGCTTGTTTTTGCCGTTGCAGGACCTTGGACAATTCCCGGACCGCGGGCGAGGTTTGCACCTCCTCGATTAGCCCCAGGGCATCCTCCTTACTCACCAGCCGTTGGTGCCGACCTTCAAAGTCGTTGGTCAGAATTTGGAAGCGATCCTCCACGCCGTAGGCCTCGATGACCTGCCGCGCCCGCTGTCGCGCCTTTTCCAAAAGGGGGACATCCTCACTCAGGGAATTCATACTGAAGGAATTGTCGATAAAGATGCTGACGTTTTTTTCGCCTTTTTTTACCTCAGTATCCTGAGGAATAAAGGGCTGAGCAAAGGCCAACACCAAGAAAGCGAGGGCCAGTAGCCGCATCAAGAGGACCAGTAGGTTGCGCAATTTACGGCGGGCACTCGTTTCCTCCTTGACCTCCTTGAGAAAGCGAACGTTGGTGAAGTAAACCTTCTTAAACCGTCGGAAGTAGAACAGGTGAATGATAATCGGGATGGCCAAAGCGGCGAGTGCGTACAGAAAAGTCGGGTGTAAAAATTGCATAGGTTCGCAAAAATAAGCCAATTGGCAACAATGTAAAAATATTAGTACGCAACTGCCCCGCTTTTGTTGTTGACCGAGGGTTTTCTTTGCCCGCTTTTAGAGCAAGGCTGCTTTCCGGTCGCCCAAAAGTAGCATTCGACAATTACTCGGCACAAATTAGGGGGGCTACCCGTATTTTGGTGTCTTGTAGATACGTATCTTATCTGGGATATATTTTGCCATATGAAACTACTACACCTCCTGGGGATTGGCTTGCTGCTCAGCGTGACCCCACTCTCTAGCCAGGACCTGCGATCGGCCAATCTGCGCGTCGAACAGTTGAGCCACAAAACGGTCCGACTGAGCATCGACGTCTACGCCCGCTTACACGCCAATACGCCCGTGCTGCGCATTTGTTGGGGCGATGGCAATTGTGAGGAATGGATCAGCACCCCCGATGAAATCTGGCCCACCATCGACCTGCGTCGCTACCGCTGGGATGGGTTTCACGGCTACGGCTTCGAAGGCGAAGTCGACATCACCGTCGAGACCTGTTGCTACACCCAGGATATACTCTTCCTGCCCCTGGACGAACCCCAGCCCCTGCAAATCCAAACCTCATTCCAGGGCGTCGCCGATGCCGACGAAGCCCTCAACACCACCCC
>ERZ1740065.1258-NODE-1258-length-14992-cov-4.227556_pt1 | contig 14992 bp, 10 predicted proteins | sample MGYA00581738_ERZ1740065 | MGnify/ENA primary metagenome ERZ1740065 (study PRJEB43018, sample SAMN04849749) | marine metagenome | isolation source: floating plastic debris | place: Pacific Ocean | collected 2008-09-01 | study: EMG produced TPA metagenomics...
CAACAATTCCGTCGTATCCGAATCCCCCCGCGACTTGTCCTCCAACTGCTACTCCAACCTCGCGATCGCCCGCTCATGGAGGTGCCCATACTGCCGCCGCTCCAACTCTCGCCCCAATAAATACTCCCGCACAAAATTCGCCAGTTTTTCCGACAGCCGCACCCCATCGGACTCCAACACAAATGAATATCGCGATCGCAACGACTCTACCCGCCCCAGCAAATCGGACTCATCCAACATCGCCTCCAACACCCCCAACAGCTTCGTCCGCCGCACCATTGCCAGGGCATAAACCGCCTCCAAATCCTGTGGTTCGTTCCGACAATGAATCAAAAATCGCTGACTAATTTTTTTGATCAGCGCCTGTCGAGGATTTTTCCCCAACGTATCCTCCTCAACCGGCGCAAGGAGCTGCTCTAACGGCACCCCATCCCGCCATAAATTGGCGATCGCCTGCACCACAAACGGAATCCCCAAACTAAATTGTCCGATGTGTTTCGCCTGGTCTTCCGTCAGCGCCTGATCCGGCACCACCGCCTCAAAAAACTGCCGAATCTCATCCCCACTAAACTGCGCCAAGGACTTTGTGAACAACGTCTCATCCGAAAAATCCGCCCGATACCCCAAAAACGTGTCATCCCCACGCCAATCGTCATCCGCCAAATTCGCCCGCCCCGTCACCACCCACAACACCCGTGTCCCCGCCGCCCGCATCACCTCCCGCATTGCCCAATCACACTCCTGGCGATCGACAATCTCATAGGTATCCAAAAACACCACCACCGGGCACTTTTTTGCCACCACCGCCAACCCAGCCCCCAACGCCTGGGCTAACCGCTTGCGGGAATTTTCATAGAGCTCCACCTCCTTCGGCTCCAGCGATCGCTGCACAAACACCCGAGTTTGGTGCAACAGCTCAGCAGACAACTCCAACCCCACCGGCAACATCGACTCCACCGCCTTCGTCGCCACACCGGGCGCACTCACCTGCAAAATCAGCGAAATAACCTTAGCGCCCCCATCCAAAACCTTTTTACTCAACGCCGCATTCGCCGTCCCCTGCCCCTCCTGCCCTACTTTCCGCGCCGCCTCATCCACCTTTACATTGGCCTTTGCGATCGCCTCCCGCACCGTCAAAAACTCCTTGAACGTCCCTTGGGTCTCCCGCACCAAAACCCGATGCAACGCCTTCAAAACCGCCTGAGGCTCAATTCTGTCATGCCCAACGCTTAACTCTGAATCCCCCTGGCGCTCCCGCTCCCAATCCAACCGTACCGTCTGAAACTGATTGCGAAATCTCCGATCCCCCTCCAACTCGCCGCCCGCGATCGCTTCCAGTCGACGACTCAAGGTACTTTTCCCCATCCCCCCTTCGCCGTAGAACAGGCAGATGTAGGGATTCCGAGGTTTTGAGCGATCGCCCCGCACCTTCTCAGCTCCCTTCACCACCGTCGGAAAGCTCCGCGCTAACCAGGAGCCCACCAGCGATCGCAACATCTTGCGAAACTCTTTTTGTTCTACACCCCGCCCCAGAAAAAACTCAGTCATCGAGCATATCCTGCCAACTGTCCAGCTTTAAATCATAGTAACCAGCCTGAGCCTCAGGAAACTTACCCTGTTCAATCAGGCTTAACAGACGCGGCAAACTATCGATAAACTCAGGGCTATGGTTCGCTGGATGAATCGTCCAAGCATCCATCGAACTTAAATCCGCACGCACATATTTACTATTACGAAGACGCTCGCTAGTCATCGGCTCAAAGGAGGCGATCGCCCCTTTTACCGGTCCATTTTTACCCCGTATTTTATTCTCCACCCTTCGTCCCACTCGCTGCAAAAGCTTTGTTGGTAAATGGCGAGATGCCAGCGGCTGATGATGCCAACTTAAAGGAATCGGCGATAGTTCCGCAAACCGTTTCCGACTAACAAAATAAGCTCGCATACTAAAAAACTTATGCGCCCAAAACCCCCTAGGATCTATTACAAAAGGATTAGGCTGAAACGCCTGATTCTCAGGGTGAGGTGGGCCACAGCGGGGTCGCACCGTCACAATTTCAGGCACTGAACCTTGTAGTTTAATCGCTTCACTAATCCAGTCATGCCCAGGCTTTTGATATAGCATCATATCCGCATCAAAATGTAGATAATAATCACTCTTTGCCTGTTCAATGCAATACAACGAAGCGTAAACCGTTGACCCTTTCCAATTATGAGTATGGTCCAGCATTTGTGGAGCCTGATCGGGACCAAAGTATTTGGTATAAATCCTATTGATTAGGTCAGGATTGTAGTCAATTTGAACTACCCGATCTATCCATCCACCATCAATTAACTGTTGACAAGCCCGGTCTAATTCTTCTTGGGAACCAGTGTTATAGCGTGTCACTTTGTCACCCGTTAACGGAGCCGTATCCATCGCCAAAACCCGTTCTCCAAAGGGATAATTACAGGCTCGAATTTGGTGGGGAATGGTTTCGAGCATATATGGAACGTCGGTGCGGGCAACGAGGGTCCAAAGGGAAATGGGGGGCTTATTCACGGCGCGAAGGGGTCGATAACGACTAGGTTCAATTGGTTGGGATGGATCTAAATAGTGATTCGGAGACTCTTTGATGCCCGTATAAAAGGTTGCCTTTAAAAGATGCGCTTAAAGACTGGACTTCTGGCATAAACCTTCGCCCTCACTTTAAATCCCTCTCCCTAGGGAAGACTTCAGACAAGGGCCGCTTTTGAAAGCATTTATCCACTTCGCCTCCCTTCTACCCAGGGAGAAAGAGCTGGGGGATAAGGGCTTCCAGTGTTTTTTTATGCAAGAGGTCCACTGTGGTGAGAGCCCTTTTTTTTCAGCATGACTTGTCAGCACTACCCTAACAACACTGCTTTGTCGGGACAAATGGCTTAAATGGACTAGTCCAAAGGGGGGCGCAGCGGGGGAGTGGAGAAGGGGAGCAAAGCGGGGGATCGGGGAAGGGGCGATCGCAATACTTCAGACTTTTAGTGAATTGGTCAGGGCCTGTCATCAACTAAACTCTAGAAGCCTTGCCCAGTGGGGAGTACATGCCCTTTTTAAAAAAAATTAGGCGCTGAAACCCTTGCCGCTGTTCAGCTTGAGACTTAATTGATGATGGCCCCTCGTCTTGGCAGCCGCTGACGGGCATTGGGGGAGATCGGTCAATAATTCGGCAATAAATGGGGCGATCGCCTAATGGGATATGACATCTAAAGCAAAATATGGGCTACATTTCAGGCATATTTATAAGCACCGCCTTGAATGATGCCCGGCGCTACAGTCCAGCGCAATTCTCCGGCGCACTCTTTTAATGCTGATTTAAACACGCTATTACGTGCCCTCTTATGAGCCCGACCATTGCCCTCGACCAGATTGACCGCATTGTTAACAATCAGCACCACAATCCTTTCGAGGTTCTAGGTCCTCATTTGATTCAGCCCAATGGAGCCAGCGCCGACGGGCAAACCCAATGGGCCATTCGCGCCTATTTACCGAGCGCCCATGCCGTCTCGGTGGTTTTTCCCAGCGATCGCCAGGACTACCCCATGACCGCCGTCCACAACGACCACTTTTTCGAGTGCGTCGTAGAGCGCGACAACATTGAGAACTATCAGCTCAAACTCAAAGAAGGGGAACACGAGCGGGTTATCTACGACCCCTACGCCTTTAAATCCCCCCTAATCACCGACTTTGATGTGCACCTATTCGGCGAAGGCAACCACCATCGCATTTACGAAAAGCTAGGGGCTCACACCGCTGAAATTGACGGTGTTACGGGCGTTTACTTCGCCGTATGGGCTCCCAATGCCCGTAACGTATCCTTGCTGTGCGACTTTAACCACTGGGATGGGCGCAAGCACCAAATGCGAAAGATGGAAGGGGGCATTTGGGATATTTTTGTGCCCGAGGTGAACATTGGCGATCGCTACAAATTTGAAATCAAAAACTGGGAAGGACACATTTACGAAAAATCCGACCCCTACGGCTATCAACAGGAAGTACGCCCCAAAACCGCCTCCATCGTCACCAACCTAGACGCCTACCACTGGAACGACGCGGACTGGCTAGAAAATCGCCGCAACAGTGACACCCTACAGCACCCCATTTCCGTCTACGAAGTCCACCTAGGCTCTTGGCTGCACGCAAACTTTTCCCAGCCCGGCACCCCGCACGACGGGGGGCGCGGCCCCCCCGGGGGGGGGACGGGACGGCAGCCCGGGGGCCCGCTTCCTCACCTACCGCGAACTAGCCGAGCGCCTGATCCCCTACGTCAAAGAGCTGGGCTTTACCCATATCGAACTGCTCCCCGTCGCCGAACACCCCTTCGACGGCTCTTGGGGATATCAGGTTACCGGCTACTACGCCGCCACCTCCCGCTACGGCACCCCGGAAGACCTGATGTACTTTATTGATCGGTGCCACCAAGAAAATATCGGCGTTATCGTCGATTGGGTCCCTGGACACTTTCCTAAGGATGGTCACGGTCTGGCCGCCTTTGATGGCACCTGCCTCTACGAACACGAGGACCCTCGCAAGGGAGAACACAAAGAATGGGGCACCTTGGTGTTCAACTACGGCCGCAACGAAGTGCGTAATTTCCTCGTCTCCAATGCCCTCTTCTGGTTCGAGAAATACCATATCGACGGAATTCGGGTGGATGCGGTAGCCTCCATGCTCTACTTGGATTATTGCCGTGAGAATGGGGAGTGGGTGGCCAATGAATACGGCGGCCGAGAAAATATTGAAGCAGCCGACTTTCTGCGTCAGGTCAAACATCTGTTGTTTAGTTACTATCCTGGCGCCCTGTCGATCGCCGAAGAATCCACCTCCTGGCCCATGGTGTCTTGGCCCACCTACGTGGGCGGCTTAGGCTTCAACTTGAAATGGAATATGGGCTGGATGCACGACATGTTGGACTACTTCAGCATGGACGCCTGGTTCCGCCAGTTCCACCAAAACAATCTCACCTTCAGCATTATGTATGCTTTTAGTGAGAATTTCATGCTAGCCCTATCCCACGACGAAGTGGTCCACGGCAAGAGCAATATGTTGGGCAAGGTGCCCGGCGACGAGTGGCAGAAGTTTGCCAACTTGCGCTGTTTGTACGCCTATATGTTCACCCACCCGGGCAAGAAAACTCTATTTATGAGCATGGAGTTTGGGCAGTGGGACGAGTGGAATGTGTGGACTGATTTATCTTGGGATTTGCTTCAGTACGACAGCCATATCAACCTAAAAACCTTTATCACCGGGCTTAACGAGCTGTATCGCAGCGAACCTTGCTTATATCGTCAGGATTTTTCCCACGACGGCTTTGAATGGATTGATTGCAGCGATAGCCAGCATAGTGTGGTGTCCTTTATTCGGTGGGACGAAAACTATGAGGATTTTGTGGTTATCGTGTGTAACTTTACACCCCAGCCCCACGGGCATTACCGCGTCGGTGTTCCCCAGGCTGGCTTCTACGCCGAAACTTTCAACAGCGATTCCCAGAAGTATGGCGGCAGCAATATGGGCAATTTAGGGGGTAAATATTCCGATGAATGGTGGTTCCATAATCGTCCTTATTCCATCGATTTATGCCTGCCGCCCCTGGGCGTTTTGGTTCTAAAACTAGATAAGTCTAAGACTGAAAATTCGTCAAAGATTGGACGGGCAGCGATCGCCCCTACCCTTGGCAATGGCGAAGATTAACTCACAAAAGCTAACCCACAAAAACTAACCCACAAAAGCTAACCCACCAAAACTAATCGGTATGTAGGGTATTAAAAATATCGTTATTGCCATTTAGGTCTTGATCAATTGTCTTCAAAATGACCTTGAAATCTTCCTGAATGCAAAGGTAGTCTTGCAGGTTTAAAAAGTCGTCGTAGGTTAGGGCCGCGATCGCCTCCATGGAGTCAAAAATGGGTTTAACTGGTTCACGGCTTTTGAACCAGGTGATCGTTTGGCTGTGGCGCGGCATCGTGGCGAAACTGAGCTGGGGAAAAAAGTGGTAGAGAGCCAAAACCAGCTTGTAATTGTCCCCCATCCAAGCCCTACGCACATCCCCAATATTCTTACGAGCAGCCATATGGTCTTTGTAGTTAGAAATAGCTGATGCTCGGCTGATGGGAAAAGTATTATTCAAAATAAATAGGGTTCTTTTGTTGCTGTGATCAAGGCTTTGACGAAACGTACGTAAAATACAATCAAACTGATGAAATTCCCCCACTCCAATCAGATCAAAGGGAGAATCTAGGCTTGTGTGTTCTCGGAAAAAATCATCACTTACCATGGGAAAATAAAGCATCCTATTGCCTGGAGGCTGCCTAACTTTCTTTGACTTATAGTGAATTGAAACGCCGATTCTTTGATCAAATCCCTTCGCTTTCATACAGTTTTTTAGATCAAAATCACCCAGTTGTAGATATCTTTTTCCGGAATTTATTTTCCTTAAAAAATCAATTCTCCCCAGGGCACTCCTAGCAGCTACCCCAAAAGGGACGCTTACAATCTTTCCAGGCTTTCTATCACGTTCTTCTAAAGGTGCTGGAGTCCAATCAATAGAAAATGGTATTTCGAAGCGATCGCAAGGAATAAATTTATTTCGAAGATAGTTTCTTACATTACTCTCATGCACCACTTCAAGCCAAGCGGGACTGCCTTCTATTTCTCTATATCCAGGCTGCTTTCGAACTTGCGGATGACGTAATGAAAATACCGTTGTTTTTATAGCATTTTCCTGAAGTGTTTTGTTACTGGGCAGTGGACACACCATTGAACAAAAATGATTTGCCGTCACCGTTGTTTTATATAGATAGTCGCCAACGGTAAAATATCCCGAAATAAAGTCTAAAAGCAGGGGAGTTTCTGCCAGATTTAACTCTTTTTCCTGTGACAGATATTTCCTGGTTTGTTGCTGCACCTTGTCTATAAAATCTTGGCAAATTGAATCATCATTATCTAAACGAGTCGTGATGAAGTAATCTGCTGAGTCAAGTTTTGGAAGCTCCCATGCTAACGTGTCAGGAAAACTCTCTCCCAAAAATAGCTTAAGGTGAGGGTTTTGTTGCTGGAGTTCAGCGACTCGCCGCATAAAGATGTCTGGCGTTTGAGGATGAAATAGAATAATCCAGTAAAAGTCATTATTCGTTTGTCCAGCAACAGACGAAAAACAAAATTTTTCAAATAGCTTGAATCGATAACTAAGCCAATCGTGATCTAGAATCGGCGTACTTTCAGTGAAAGTCCTCATCACGTTAAATTGAGTCAACAGAAAGTGAGTGAAACGGTAGTCCATATTTTCACCGATCTCTATCAGAATTTTAGGAAACAATCAGAGATGTTTTTGGGGTCCGGAAATTGACGACTAGGGCGTGTCATCAATTAATATCCAGAAGCCTTATGCAGTGGGAAGTACGTGCTCTTTAAAAACAAGGCTAGGGGCTGAAACCCTCACGGCTCTTGACTTAGGGATTCAATTGATGGCAGCCCCTAGTTTGGTCCCAGAAACCGACCACTAGAAAAATATCTAATTCTTCATAGGAATGCTTCACAGGAAAATTTCTATTGTTTAACGATAGCTAAAAGCCACTCCTAACTTCGATATTTTCTGTGTAATTCTCCGTTGATCTATTCAGCTCATTTCTCAATTCAATCGCCAGTGGCTCAATCCGTATTTAAAGCATCAAAAATATCATAGTTGCCGTTGAGATCATAATCGATGATTTTCAGATTAGATTTGAAATCCTCTTCAATATTGAAGGGCTCTTGCATCGTTAGAAAGTCGTCATAGGTCAAAGCTGCGATCGCCTCCATTGATTCAAAAGTGGGCTTAACCGGCTCCCGGCTTTTGAACCAGGCGATCGTTTGGTTATATCTGGCCATAGTAGCGTAGCTCAACTGTGGAAAAAAATCGTGCAGCGCGAACACTAACTTGTAGTTATCACCCATCCATGCAATACGACAATCCTTTGTCTCTTGAAGTGCAGCTTTATGGCGTTCATAGTCAGATAAGGATGCAGCTTTGCTAACCGGAAAAGTGTTATCAAAAATAAAAATCGTTAGTGAGCAGCTTTTTTTTAGTGCTTCATTAAGCAACGATAGAGTGTCATCAAAACTCCGCGATTCCCCCAACCTAATCAAATCAAATAGGGGATAATTATCGGCATCTTTTCTAAAAAAATCGTGCCCTTTTATAGGGTAAAAATTCTTTTTGGAGGAGTTTTTATTAAGGTCTCTTGAAATGTGAATAGGGGAGACGAATGTTTTATTCGTAAATTCTTTTGCCCCAATACAATGCTTCCATCCGAATTCGCCAATTTCTAAATAATATTGAGCCGAATTGGTTTTCCTTAGATAATTAAGCCTGCCTAATGAATTTGATATTTCAACGGAGAACGGTAAATCCAAGACATTTCTTTCTTTTCTCTCACTATTCGAAACGGCAGTGGGTGACCAATTGATAGAAAAGGGTGATTCAAAGTCACTACAAGGTATGAATTTGCCACGTAGACAGTTTCGAGAATTGCTTTCGTGGATAACCTCAATCCAGGCTGGATATTCGTTAATTTCTTTGTACCCAGGTTGATCTTTAATCAGGGTGTGGTTCATCAAGAATACAGTTTGAATCTCTTGTGTATTCCACTTCTCCTTCTCTTGTAATGGGCAGGCCATTGAACAAAAATGATTGGACACACTGTCAATCTGATAAAGATATTTTCCAGCTGCATAATATCCTTTGGTAAAGTCTAAAAAAAGAGGGCGATCTTTTGATATTAGTTGCCCATATTCCAGTATTTCTTGTGTTGTTTGTTGTTGTATTTTCCCTATAAAATTTTGACAAATAGCATCGTCATTATCTAGACGAGTTGTTATCAATGTCCTTGACTTCTGGTTGATCTCAAGACTCTTAAGCTGATTGATTATTAATATTTTAAATGCTCCCCCCGTTAATATTTTTAGGTGGGGAGCACCCTGCCAGAGTCGATTCAGCCGCTGCATAAAAATATCTGGCGTTTGGGGGTGAAATAAGATGATCCAATAAAAGTTATTGTTGGTTTGTCCCGCAACTGAAGGGAAACAAAATCTTTCAAAGAGTTCAAATCTTCGGTTGAGCCAATCGTGATCCAAAATTGGCTTGTTGTCAGTGAAGGGTCTTACCACGTTGAATCGAGTCAGAAGAAAGTGTGCAACTGTATTGCTTTCGTTGGAATCACCATTCTCGCCGAGAGGGGCAGAAGTATTATTCATTAAGGTTTTGGTGAATAACAGTAAGTTTTGCTAGGGCTTTAAGGTTTTGGTGAATAACAGTAAGTTTTGCTAGGGCTTTTTTCGACTGTAAATAGGAAACCTGGTCGCGCTGGTGCAGTGCGAAACCCTTACTGTTGGCTTTGCTAAACCTTTTCGAACGACCATGCTCGACGCTCTTTGAAGTGCCTTTGTCTGGATCGAGAGACTGCACATTGAAAGGCGGCCCTAAGTTCTGCTGTTATTGAGCTGAAAAAGCGTTGGGTGTGGACAGGGACCTATGGGGGCAGTGTGCCTATTTTGAGAAGTGACGTATTTTGAAAGGCGAAGTGCCGGGTGGGCTAAACTTTAATGATGGCGTTTAAGGGCCTGCTTTGTGCCCAAGGTGTAATATTGGGCTCCTAGGGGGAGCCAGGTGAGGTAAGGCTCTAGCGATCGCAACACTGCCAGGGGCTTGGGGAAGAAAATTCGGTAGCGCAGTTGGGGGCGATTAAAGCCGGCGCGGCGGAAGCGATCGCGCAGTTTGGGACCGGTGATTAGCACCGCGTTTTCATCAAAAGGGCATGTGTTGACAGCCTGCACCGTCAGGGGATTCCAAGGGTTGTGCTCAAAGATAAATAAACAGCCACCCGGTTTTAGCACCCGCCACAGTTCCTTTAGCAGCAGATGGTGCAAGTCCCCTGGAATGTGGTGAAAGACGCAGGCGGCAAACGCAATATCAAGGCTTTGGTCGGGGAATGGGATAGTCTCGCCGTCGAAGTTGCGGTAGTTAGCCTGACTAGGGAAGCGCTCCTGGGCGATCGCCAAACTTTTGCGAGACACGTCTAGGCACGTTAAATCAGAGTGTGGAAAATACTGGCGGAAAAAGGGGACCGAGTTACCAGTGCCGCCGCCGAAATCAAGAATGGAGGGGGGTGAGTTGCCCTGGGGATTTAACTGGGTCCAAACTTTGGCCACGTCGGCAATTTTATAGGCAGCAAAATATTCTGGACCTTCTCCGGAGGCGCGGATATTTTGGGCGTGGGTTGCCCGATATTCGTCGGCAAATTGATCAAATTCTGCTTCGTACATTGCACTGGGGGTGGCCGGAGATTACGTTACAGACTACCTTGCCAAGGCAAAACTGACTTGCACAATCGTCCCTGCGCCGGGGTCGCTTTTGATGTGGAGCTGGGCGCCATACAGTGCCACGAGCTGCTGCACGAGACTCAGTCCTAACCCTGTGCCCTGCTGTTCGCGATCGCGCCGTTCAAACTGTTGATAAGCACCAACGCGGGCCACCTGATCCGCGCCCATGCCCTCTCCGTGGTCCGTCACCGTCAGGCAATAGCAACTCCCCTCCACCTGCCCCGAGACCAAAACGGCGCTACCGGGGGCGGAAAATTTAATCCCGTTATCAACCAGTTCTACTGCAATTTTTTGCAGTCCCGTCTCCGCAATTTTTACCGTTGCATCAGCCAGTTTAAAGTCCAAATCTTCCGCTCGCCCTTCCCAATTGTTTTGGCGCAGGTGGTCCTGAATCGCTTTGTGGATAACCTTCGCCGGTTGGTCTAAGGTGAGCGATCGCAACATCGCCAGCTTTTGCTCATCCTGGGCTAGGACCGTTAATTCGGTGCGCAGCAGAAAATTTTGCACGAGCCGATATAGCCGCCGCCCCGATGTGTTGATGTGCTGCATAAATTCCTGAAGCTCATCTTTTTCGATGTCATCCAGATCATCTAGTACGTACTGGGACGAGGCGATAATGCCATTTAGGGGAGTATGAAATTCGTGGGGCAGGGTCAAGGTCATTACCTGGCGCAGCTCCTCAAGCTGGGCGCGAGATTGTTCGGCAAAGGTGTCCCGCCGTTGGAGGCGAGTGGCGATCGCGGCTAGCAGTTCCTGGCGGGTAAAAGGCTTGGTGACATAATCATCCGCCCCCAAATTCATCCCCTCGCGCACGTTATCCTTGGTCGCCTTCGCCGTCAGAAAAATAAAGGGCGTGGTCGCCGTGGTCTCCTGTTGTCGCAGGGTTTCCAAAACTCCCAGCCCATCCACTTTGGGCATCATCACATCGCACAAAATCAAATCCGGGTGAATCTGCGCCGCCAGCTCAATACCCGCCGCCCCATTCTCTGCGCCTGCCACCTCAAACCCTTCCGCGTCGAGAATATCGATCAAAATCTCCCGGACGTCCGGCTCATCTTCAATGACCAAAATTGTTCGTGCAGCCATAGGTTTGGAGTATTGCGTTTAAGGGGTTGAAGGCGTTATTGGAAGGCGTTATTAAATTGGGTTTAACGGTAAATATTGGGTCGCGCCTAGGTTTCGTTATTGGTGAGTTTGCCGGTGCAGGTCCTAATTAGTCTCAGGATTAATCACAGGATTAATCACAGGTTGGAACCGACTCATCTTTCCCCAGCCCCAACCCCGTGGGCAACATTACCGTAAAGGTCGTTCCTTCTCCGACCGTGCTTTCCACATTAATGGTTCCCCGATGGAGGGTGACCGATCGCTGCACAATAGTTAGCCCCCGCCCCCTCCCCCGTAAGTTGCCCACATTGCTAGCGCGATGGAACGATTCAAACAGGCGATCGCAATCCTCCGGCGGAATCCCGATGCCAAAATCCTGCACCCGAAAAACGGCCTCGCGATCACCATAAACCACCTCAAATTTAACCGGCGTTCCCCCAGGCGAATATTTAATCGCGTTGGACAGCAAATTCACCAAAATATGGCGCAGTAGGGACCCATCCAAAGCCACACAGGAACTGGAATCAAACTCCTGCGGACGACAGTGCAGCTCGAGACTCTGCCCCGTCGGCACCGTCAGCTGTAACTCATCCACCAACTCCTGGCAAAAATGGGGTAAATGCACCGGCTTTAAGGTCGGTTCCAGGGGACCAGAGCTGTCTTTTTCTAGGGTTAACACCTCGTCCAATAGCCGTGTCATATGGCTAACGGCCGTTTGAATACGCCCCAAAGTGCGCTGGCGTTTTTCCAGAGTCCAGCGATCGCCATAGTGCTCCAGCGCTTCAGTGGACGCCAAAATCGGCGTCAGAGGCGTCCGAAACTCGTGGGACGCGGTGGATAAAAACTGCGATTTAAGATGATTCAGCTCTCGCTCCGTTTCCAGCGCCCGCAACGTTTCCGACTCCGCCTGTTTGCGCATGGAAGTATCCGTCATCGTGCCTTCAAAGGCAATAATTTCCCCCTGAGTATTGCGCACCGCCCGTGTGTTTTCTTCCACCCACGCCGTCGAGCCATCTGCCCGCCGCACCTGTGACTCAAACCCCACCACCTGATCCTGCTGGGTAATTAACGCTAAAAACCGCGATCGCTGATTCGGATCCGCATAAACCTGAGTGGCAATATCCTGCACCTTTTCCATCAACTCCTCTGGACTGCCATACCCCTGGATTCTAGCCATTGCCGGATTCGCGCTTAAATACTGCCCCGCTGGCGATGATCGAAAAATTCCATCTAACGCATTTTCTACCAGGCTGCGAGCGCGTGACTCCGCCTCACTCAGCTGACGATAGGTTTGGGTTAGTGCGGACTGGGTATTAAACTGCGTGCGCTGTAACCGTTCATAGAGAAAAACCGACAGATTACAAATGGCGCAAATCCAAAACACATCCAGCACAAAGCCGCTTCTGGATTGGGTCGGCGCAACCCGCAGGCTTTCGTCCAAAAACTCATGAATTCCCCAGTCGTGCAGGATCGTAATTGCCTGCACAAAGGCATGGCGCGGCCAACACACCGGAATCAACGTCGCCTGGAAAAAAAACGCAAACACCCAACCATACACATCAGTCAGCGTGCCCCACGTTCTGCCGCCTCCCAAACACACCATCACCGTTTGGGGAATCACCTGCAATGATAGACTCCATCCCACAAATCCCCAGGTGGGGTGGCGTCGCCCCAAGGGCGTTTTCAGCAACCAATACACGCCAATATTGGTCAGCACCATCGCCCCGTAACTCACCAGATTAGCGGTGGACAGGGGTTGTCCGTACACTAGGCTGCGCCCAATTTCCAACCAGGTAAAGCTAAAGGCGATAAAAACCGTCACGCAGGTCCCTAGCTTTAGGCGAGCTCCTGTAAACCGTCGTTGCCAGCGGGAGTAAGACTGATCCGCGGACGCAATCCAGCCTTGCCCCAGGTTGCCAAGCTCTGGGCGATCGCCTGGGGTGCTATCACGCTCACTGTCTAGTCCATTAAAAATACGCGCCCATTTTCTAACAACGGGGGTACGTTTAAACCGTCGATACAGAGGAGAGAGGATCGCCATGGGCTGCTGTTGTCCGAGGAATTAAGGGACGTGGAGAGAGGGTTAAAAGTCTGGCACCATACCAGGCGCTTAAAGGTTTACCTCGGAACTCTGTGATCTTTTCTCTGTGATCTTTGGGGTCCCAGAAGCCAATAGGTGCGCGTGGAGCCTTTTCCTTTTAGGTCAACCTCTCCTCTTAATTTTAAAAGGAAGCGATCGCTTAGTTTTTCGTACACCGCCTCAGACACTTGGATGGCATCGGGATGGCTGGACGTTTCCAACCGGCTCGCCAGATTTACCGTGTCCCCCCACAGGTCGTAGGCAAATTTTTTCACGCCGATAACGCCGGCTACCACATTTCCACAGTGGATGCCGATGCGAATTTGAAAGGCGCGACCGTCCGGGCGAGTGTGGTGGCGGATCACTTCCTGCATGGCTAAGGCTAGTTCAGCCACCGCTTGCACTTGGTGTGGGTTTGGGGTGGGCAAGCCGCCGACCACCATATATTCATCGCCAATGGTTTTGATTTTTTCGAGCCCGTAGGTTTCTGTGAGCCGGTCAAAGTCGGAAATAATTTGATTGAGCAGGGACACCAGTTGTTGGGGGGGGACGGCGGCGGCAAATTCGGTAAATTGCACAATATCGGCGAAGAGGACCGTCACCTGCTCGAAGGTTTCGGCGATGGTTTCGTTGGGATGTTGTTTGAGTTGTTGGGCGATCGCCTGGGGCAAAATATTGAGCAGTAAATACTCGCTTTGGCGCTGTTGTTCCTGAAGTTCCTGGGTGCGTTGGATAACCCGCTCTTCCAGATCTTCACTGAGAGATTTGTACCGCTGTTCGCTGCGCCGTAGGGAGTTCATCACCCGATCGCGCTCCGATACTGCTGCCGCCATCAACAGGGCCGTGATCACAATGACCCCAAGGAACGCCTGAAGCAACAGAATGGTTTGGGGTTTGTCGATGGCTTTGACGGCAAAAGGTCCCAATCCCTGGGCGGTCCCGGCGATCGCAATAATGGACACCAGCAGAGCGGACAGCACTGTTTCCTTGGGACCGAGCCGTAAAGAAGCCCATAAAATTTAGGGCAGCGGGATGTATTCCAAGGGGTAATAGGCGATCGCCGGAGAAGGACGGCTCACAAATACAAATAGGCTAGCCCCCACCAAACACCCTAGCCATAGACTTTGTATCCAGGCTTCCCGTGTCCACGCTCGGAGGTGACGGGAGCGGCGCTGGGAAATGGGGGTAGTGGCAAGACCAGCCCTTCGATCCACTAGGGCTTGGGTAAGAAGGGAGTGTCGTTGGGGAATAAATTGGAAAAGGGATTGCCAGGACAGTTTTCTTCCTACGGGCGATCGCCGCCAACGGGACCAGCGTCGCCAAATATTGCCCATGTCTCTCAAGAGCAACACCGTTGGCGCAAATACAATCTCCCCCCCCGTGGACACAAGCCGCCAGGGCCAGCGCACAGGCGGAAACAGCTCCCAAGGGAGTTTGCC
>ERZ1740065.1259-NODE-1259-length-14991-cov-4.272429_pt1 | contig 14991 bp, 12 predicted proteins | sample MGYA00581738_ERZ1740065 | MGnify/ENA primary metagenome ERZ1740065 (study PRJEB43018, sample SAMN04849749) | marine metagenome | isolation source: floating plastic debris | place: Pacific Ocean | collected 2008-09-01 | study: EMG produced TPA metagenomics...
ATTGAATCCCTAAGTCAAGATCCGTGAGGGTTTCAGCCCCTAGCCTTGTTTGTTTCTAAAGGGCGCGTACTCTCCACTGCATCAAGCTTCTGGAGATTAATTGATGACACGCCCTAGGATGATTATCCCAATTCCGATTTCTGATTTTGATTGTTACGGCTTTTCCTGGACCTGACCGGTGGGGTTAACCGATCATACTTTTCCACACCTGGGGACCCACAATGCCATCCACGGTCAGGCGGTTGGTGCTTTGGTAGCGACGTACGGCCGCTGCGCTTTGGGGACCCAAAATACCGTCAATATCCACCCGCACCCGATATTGCACATAGCGCACCGATGGCCCTGCCGCCTGGTTGGCTCGCAAAATGGGCTTGGCTAACACCTGTCGAATGGCTCGCCAGGTGCGATCGCCCGCAATGCCATCGGTCATCAATCCCAAAATTGCCTGGAGCCGCTGGGTGGCTAACCGTGTTGACGAGCCAAACGCACCATCCTCTTTCATCCGCCGCCCTTCACTGTTACCATCGGTCACCTTCAGGCGATTAATCACTTTTTGCAGCTGGCGTATTTCCTCCGAAACGCTAGACGGCGCCGGGGAAGGGGTCGGCGTTGGCGTCGGCGCTTGCCCCGTTAAGCCCTTAACGATCGCATTAGCCATCGGCTCCGCCAGGTACCGATCCATATCCACCCGCGCATCGCAAAAGCAGCACTCTACCAAAATGGCCGGCGCTGCCGTATGGCGCAGCACATACATATGGGCTCCGTTTTTAACACCGCGGTCAAAAAAGCCCAGCTTAACGATTTCTTCCTGCACCGGTCGGGCCAGCCGTCGCCCGGCGCTGCTGGTGGCAAACACTTCGGCACCGTTGGCGCTGCGGTTAAACGCATTAAAGTGGATGGACACAAAGGCGTCAACCCGGTTTACATTGGCGCGGTTGGTGCGCTGCCATAGGGAGTTGGTGACGCTCGACGCCCGCTGGGGAGTGCAATTGACCACCTGGTGTCCCAGCGCCCGTAGCTTGGACATCACCCGTAGCCCCACCTCCCGGGTTAGGTTATCTTCCTGGCGAATACCGCTAGCGCCGGTATCTGGGGGGGCATTGTGACCGATGTCAATTCCGTACTTCATAAGGTGGCGTGTCCTTTTTCGTCCTTGTTACTGCACCGTCGGCAATGGGGGCGTGTCATCAACTAAACTCCAAAAGCTTCACGCAGTGGGAAGTACACGCCCTTTGAAGTGAAAAATAGTAGGGGCTGAAACCCTTGCAGCTATTGAGTTTGATATTTAATTGATAACAGCCCCTAACAACTACCGGATTTCATTGCCCCCATTCAAGCCCATAGAAAGGGAGGGTGTCTAGGCGACGCTCCCCCTCGCAAAACTTGGCAACATCTGGTGTTAAGTCTTCTACCCGTGGTCTCGATCCCTAAAGATCGATCGCATAAACCCAATCCGAATACTTGGGCTCCCGGTCTTCCACGATCGCCGTCAGGGTTTCCCGTAGCTGGGCGGCAATGGGGCGATCGCTGGGTAAAGTGTAGTTCTCAATGCGATTAATGGGGGCAATTTTCGCCGCCGTCCCGCACAGGAACGCTTCGTCCGCAATATATTACTCGCTCTTGTCGATCGCCCGCTGCTCCACCGTAAGCCCCTTATTTTTGGCAATGGTAATCACACTGTCGCGGGTAATGCCTTCTAGCACGTCCTGCTCAACGCCGGGAGTAATCAGGGTGCCATTGCGCACGATAAAAATATTCATCCCCGTGGCCTCGCACACTTTCCCCTGGGCGTTCATCAAAATCGCCTCGTCAAAGCCCGCATCCACCGCCTCAGTTTTCGCCAGGGAGGAGGTGATATAAGCTCCGCCAATTTTTCCGCGCAACGGCAAGCTGCGATCTTCCTGGCGATACCAGGAGCTAATGCGGCAGTTCACCCCGTCACCGGACAGATAGTCCCCCATTTCCAAGCCGTAAATAAAAAAGTCTTTTTCCACGTTGTGCAGGCGTGGCGCAACCCCTAGGTCAGAGGTGTACACAAAGGGGCGAATGTAGAAGGAGGTTTTCGGTTTGTTTTGGCGTACAAAACCGGCGATCGCATCTTCAATGGTTTCGGCGGGCAGATCGTAATGCAAAAACCGAGCACTTTGGCTCAGGCGTTTAGCATGGCGATCTACCCGAAATAGCAAAATACGGTTAGGATTCGCCGGGTCGGGAATACCGCGCATGCCGCCAAATGCACTGGTGCCGTAGTGAAGGGCGTGGGTGGCGATCGATAGATTGGCATCCTTAAAGGGAATATATTCGCCGCGATAGTAGGCAATGGATAGGAAATTCTGGTTCATGGGGGTCCTCTCCTTCTCGAGTCAACTGAGTTTTAAAATAATGACCGGGATTGGCTAAATGTTCTGCTTTAACGTTCCCGCGCATCCTACGGAGACTTAAACGTTAAAGCGGAACAGCATTACATCGCCCTCTTTCACCGTGTAGGCTTTACCCTCACTGCGCAACAGCCCTTTTTCCTTCGCCGCCGTCATGGAACCGCTGGTCACCAAATCCTCATATCCCACCGTTTCCGCCCGAATAAATCCCCGCTCAAAGTCCGTGTGAATAGTCCCCGCCGCTTGGGGGGCCAACATCCCTTCCAAAATGGTCCAGGCACGGGTTTCCTGGGGACCGGATGTGAAAAAGGTGCGCAGTCCCAGCAAGGTGTAAGTGGCGTGAATCAAGGTTTTTAACCCGCCCTCTTCTACCCCCAAGGACTCGAGAAAATCTGTGCGTTCTTCCTCCGACAGCTCCACCAATTCTGCCTCCACCTGGGCTGAAATAATTGCCACCTGGTCACTTTCCGCCGCCGCCACTTCCCGCACCTGATTGACCCAATCGTTCCCTTCCGCCAGGTCGTCTTCAGACACGTTGGTGGCGTAAATAATGGGCTTTCGAGTCAACAATCCCAGGGGCTTAATCAGGGGCTCTTCCTCGTCCGGGTCTAACTCGACCGATCGCGCCCCTTTCCCCTCTTCCAAGGTCTTTTGCAGCTTTTCTAGAATTACCACTTCCGCCTGGGCTTCTTTGCTGGTGCGAGCCTGCTTCTTCGCCCGGTCCATGCGCCGTTCAATTTGGGCAATGTCCGCCAAAATTAATTCCAGGTTAATCACCTCAATATCCCGCACCGGGTCCACGGAGCCGTCCACGTGGATAATGTCGTCGCTGTCGAAACAGCGCACCACATGAACGATCGCATCCACCTCGCGAATATTGGCCAAAAACTGGTTGCCTAAGCCTTCACCCTTGCTGGCCCCCTTGACCAACCCGGCAATATCCACAAATTCAATGCGAGTCGGCACCACATTCGCCGACTCGGAAATGCCTGATAGCACCTCCAGGCGCGGATCTGGCACCGACACCACTCCCACGTTGGGCTCGATGGTGCAGAAAGGAAAATTTGCCGCCTCAGCCTTTGCATTGGCAACCAGGGCGTTAAACAGGGTGGATTTGCCCACGTTGGGCAGTCCGACAATTCCGGCTCGAAGCATTGCGGTGGGGGAAACAGGTTTGTAGCGGGCACGATCACAAAATTCAAGCTAAAGCGCCGTGTTAGCCCCAAGCTTATCAGAGAAGTTAAGGAGAAACTAAGCCAGAAATTGGGGCGAATTGGGCACCTGCTTTCCCCTTAACTGTCCCCTTGGGGCGCGCCGTTACTGGGCAAGATATAGGGAAGGACATCAAGAATGGTGCGGGCTCCTTTCATTCCCTGTAAGCCTTTGCTGGCAACGCGAACCACGGCAGGATTTGCATCGTTGAGGGCTTTTTCGAGCATTGGAATCGTGTCAGGAATTTGAGCGTCGGCGAGGGTTTCTAGGGCGGCAATACGTACCGTTGCTTGGCGATCGCCCGCCAATGTTTCCAACAGAGTCAAACTGTTTTCCGCCTCTGCCCCCATTAAGTGGTTCGCTAACTCCCTTGCCGCTTGGGCGCGAATCTCCCCATCGTCAGCGGCGCAAGCGCGCTTTAGCTGGGCGATCGCCGGTTTGGGCGCAGCGGGAGCGATCGGGGCGATCGGCTCAGGCGCTGGACTAGGTACGGCAGTTGGAGCAGCAGACTCAGGGGAGGGAGCGGGAGTGGCGGCATCGGGTGCGGGGGATTGAGGCCCATTGCGGCGATTATCCCAAGGATCGGCTAAGGGCGTCGGAGCGGGAGCCGTTGTTGCGGCGGGCGTTCCAGGCGTGGTGGTGGTGGATTGTGGCGCGGCACCTGTGATGGCCGCCCCGGACTGCATCATGGCGATGCGTTGCTCGTAGTCGTTCCTAACTTGTTGAATGGTGCGATCGCGATCCACCTGGGCACCTTTCACCGCCGTGTCCAGCCGTAATGTGAAATCCTGCTCCATGCCCTCTCGCATCCGTCGCACCTGGGCTTCGTGGGAGTCTTTAATTTGCTTAAGTTGGCTTTGGATAAACAAGTACATTAGCCCTGCGCCGACGGCCAGCCCTACTACAACAAACAAAATTTCCATAGTCGTCCCAAGTTAAAGTTGCTCTGCATGAAAAATCGCGGTAAAAATTCCTTTGAGTGGAGCTGCACGAATGGAGCTGCGCGAATGGAGCTGCACATGAATGGAGCTGCACAATTGCCACCAACTTCCCGGCAACTCTTCCTGCGAGAGTCCCCATAACATTGAATCAAAGCTTGGGATTCCCGAAAAGCTTAACCGTATTTTTATCGCCTGATTCGTTTCTCTTTCGGGCCGTTATTGCCAATTTCAGGGACCACTTGAGCGATCGCCCTCCATTTCCCCAGAGTCACCAAGAAGCTTGATATCCTAAGTCCGCAACGGTTTCTGTTTATTTATGCCCTCCTCAACCTCTCCGTTACGGTCCCTCCCCGAAGATATCCAAGGTTTAACCACCGCCGAAGCCCAACAGCTTCGAGACTCCGGCAAGGGCAACGATGTCAATTTAAAATCAAGCCGTTCCTATCTAGATATTTGCAAAGAAAATCTATTTACCTTTATCAATTTCGCCTTCCTTTTTATCGGTACGGTGCTGATTGCTTTAGGACGATTTGGCGATTCTGTGCTGCTAATTGCAGTTATTCTCGGTGGCGTTATCGTTAATGTTGTTCAAGAAATTGCTGCCAAGAAGAAACTGGATGAAATTGCTTTATTGTCTCGCCCTAAGGCAACAGCAATTCGAGATAATCAAGAAATAGAAATTGACCCGGCTAGTATTGTTCAGGGAGATATTTTATTAATTGAAGGGGGCGACCAAATCCTGGTAGATGGTCACATTGTGGGCGAGGGGATTGTAGACGTTGATGAGTCCCTATTAACGGGAGAATCTGACGCGATTTCCAAAGAAACTGGCGACGAAGTTTTTTCGGGAACCATTTGTATTAGCGGTCGAGCTTACTTCAAAGCAGAGAAGGTGGGGAGGGAAAGCTTGGCTTATCGTCTTACGGAAAGTGCTCGCGAATTTAAAAAGTTCTACACCCCTCTACAGCTAGAAATTAATATTGTTATTCGCATTTTTATGGGGATCGCCTGCTTCCTTTGGGTGCTGGTAGCGATCGCCTGGTTTTCTAATTTAATGTCCCTCAATGATTCGGTGCAGCGAGCAGCGGTCATCGCCGGACTAGTTCCTAGCGGATTGTATTTAACGATTACCCTTTCCTATGCTTTAGCAGCCGTAAGAATGGTAGGAAAACGGGTGTTGGTGCAGCAAGCTAATGCAGTTGAATCCCTCAGTAATGTGGACGTTTTATGTGTGGATAAAACCGGTACTTTGACCGCTAATCGCATCAACTTGCAAGAACTTATTCCCATTGGTGAAAATACCCAGAAACGCCGGGATGAACTGCAAAGTATTTTGGGATCCTATGCGGCAAGCGTGGCCAACGGTAATGCCACGAGCCAGGCGATCGCCAATGCCTATCCCAGCGCAACCCAAGCCCCCGCTTACGAAATTCCGTTTTCCTCCGCCCGAAAGTGGAGCGCCTTAGGGTTTGATTCAACGTTTTCTAGCTCTGATTTGACAGGCTTTTTTGTATTGGGAGCACCCTCGATGATTCGCCCTGGATTGGCAGCTGATCATCAGTTACTGCCAGAAACCTTAGAGCGAATGGAAACAGAGGCTCGCCATGGTTTTCGGGTTTTATTATTTGCCTACAGCCCCAACGTGGGTGAAGCCCCTGCCCAGCGCAATCAAGCGCAGTTACCGTCAGATTTAATGCCTTTGGCCGTGCTGGTGTTTAGCGATGAATTGCGAGCAAATGTGAGCGAAACCCTCCATGGTTTTGGACAGGCGGGAGTGACTGTAAAAGTGATTTCTGGGGATAATCCGGAGACGGTGCGGGCGATCGCGGCACGGGTTGGATTAGGAGAAGATATCCAAGCGATTTCCGGGGCAGAGCTGGATAAACTTTCCGAAAAAGATTTTATAGAAACGGTCCAAACCCATACAATTTTCGGTCGAATTACACCGGATCAAAAAGCTAATATTGTGCGATCGCTGCGAGAACAAGATAACTACGTGGCGATGATTGGCGACGGGGTAAATGATGTTTTATCCCTAAAGCAATCCAACCTGGGAATTGCCATGGAAAGCGGCAGCAAAGCCACACGGGGAGCCGCCGATATTGTATTGCTGGGGGATTCCTTTGAGACGTTGCCCTACACTTTTTTGGAAGGTCAGCGAATTCGTAATGCCATTCGAGATGTGCTCAAACTCTTTATGGTTCGCGTCTTTTGTGTCACCTTATTAATCTTTTCAACGGGGCAAGTTTTAGGCACATTTCCACTGATTAATAAACACAGTGCAGTGGTCACCTTATTGGCGGTAGGATTACCCACCTTTGGTTTTCCACTGTGGGCAAAACCGGGGCAAAGTCGCGAGAAAAGTGTGTTGCGATCGATGCTGCATTTCGTAGTGCCAGCCACCTTTACTTTGACCTTGGTAGGCTTAGGCGTTTACCTAAGTTATCTGGTGAAAAATATTTGGCAGGTGAGCCAGTCCACTTCTGAAATGGTGGTATTGGATTGGGATTTATTATCGGAGCCTCGCACTGCTTTAGTCACCATCTTGACCGTGTGTGGATTGATGATGGTGCCGTTTTTAAAACCTCCTTTAAAGTTGTGGACGGGAGGAGAAAAGCTATCAGGAGATTGGCGTTATACGGTGTTGGCGGGGGGATGTTTTATCCTGTTTTGCCTAGTATTATTTGTCCCTCCAGCTCGCGACTTTTTTGAGTTGGCGGTATTGTCCCCCAGTGATTTTTTATTATTGATTTTAATTTCCCTGGGCTGGTGTTACGTGGTGCGCTATCTGTGGCGATCACGACTTTTTGACCGTGCCCTCGGTTTCCAACTGAAAGTTTCGGACCATGATTAGGCGTTAAAGCGCTGGTAATGGGAAAGCATATTAGCTGGTGACTAGCATTCCCCTAGCTTGACAGGGAATACGCATGGTAAAAGCAGTTCCTGCTGGGCTGGACCTCATTTTGAGGCTACCGCCATGGGTTTCAACTACAACACTATGGCAAATTGCTAACCCCATCCCTGTTCCACTGCCCACAGGCTTCGTCGTGAAGAACGGATCGAAAATTCTCTCTTGTAGTTCTAGCGGAATACCACAGCCATTATCTGCGATTTCAATTTCGACGCCGCAATCACTACTATTCTCAAGGGTACAAGCCGACGCTGAGATCGTAATTTCTCGAGGCGATCGCCCGCCTTCCAAGGCATCGATCGCATTATCCAGTATGTTGAAGAACACCTGATTAAGCTGTCCGAAATAACACTCAACTGTAGGTAATACACCGTATTTGCGAACGACCTGAATCGCTGCGCTACCGTCAGCTCCACGGCTCGCTCCCAGACGATGCTCTAAAAGCTGCAAAGCATCTTCCAAGCCTTTCAAAAGACTAACGGTTTTTTGTCCACTTTCTCCCAGGCGCGAAAAGTTTTTCAACGAGTGAACAATATCTTTAATGCGGTTTGTCCCTTTACTCATTGACTGTAAAAGGGCAGGAAAGTCCGACCGAACGAAATCAATATCAAGTTCTTGTAACTCAGGGGTGTTGAGTACTTCTGGATTAACTTTGTGGTAGTACTGCAATGCGCTAAGAAGTGCCGTAAAATGCTCTTCCAAAAATGTCAGGTTTCCATAGATAAATCTGACGGGGTTATTGATTTCGTGGGCAACCCCCGCAACCAACCGTCCTAAGCTAGACATTTTTTCGCTATGGACAAGTTGCACCTGTGTCTTTTGTAATTCATTCTACGCTTTTTTTAACTCACCTGTACGCTCACTAACTCTCGCTTCCAAGTCTTCATTCGCGTGATGGATCTCCTGAAATTTCGCTTTCAATACCTGCGAGACTGCCTGAAAATTATGCGAAAGGTGTTCCACTTCATCCAAGGCGAACTGAGGCCAAACCAATTCGCGATCATCCGTAAGTTTTTGGGGAATATTGTTCGTGGCTTGCGCCAGTCGTTGCAATGGTCGGGCGAAGTAATAACGCCCTACGATATTAGCTAAGACCGCTACAACGAGGGTCACCACAAACAAAATTATGAGGTTTCGAATATAGAGTGCTTCAAGGTGTTCGATTTGTGATTTGGCAGGGGTCGAGATCTGGATCAAAAATGGAGATTCCAGCGTCGGCTCCTGTGTAATCGAATAATAGGAATTTCTCCACAACACTAGAGGTGGAGCATTATTTTTTGGCATGTAGTGGGTAACGTTTCCCACCCCCCCTTCTCCATAAATGTTATTGGGGTCTGAATGCTCGACGGAAGTGGTAGAAGGGGCAACTAAGTTATCAAAGCCGGGAAAGTTTGCACCCTGGTCGAACTCAATGCGATCCGCATCAGAATGAACGAGTATATGGACCGGGAGCGTCCATGGTTGAGATTCCAGGAACTGGCTATAAGCAATTTGCCACAGTTTCACTGTTTGAACCGTTTGATTGAGCAAAAGCTGTAGCGAGTTCTGCCACTCAATATCGAGATGGTGGCGAGCTAGTCGACTGTCAGCAACTGTCAAGCCCAGCATGGGAATGAAAACGATCAAGACCAAGAAGTTGAAGGCGACTTCTTGAATACTTCGTCTAATACGAGGTAATTCGAGTGTTTGGCTGAGCCATCTTTCCAAGGGGGTGTGCAACATAAGCAAACTAACAACTGCCACACAAAACAGGCCATTGATACTTTGCTTGAATGCAATTAGAACCGCCGTTTGCCAAGACAGCGCAAGATTGTAGTGGTAGAAGAGGAGAACGAGCGGGATTCCAATTGTGCACCAAAAGATCAAGTCACATGCTACTAATTTTTGGCGGCCGTTTCGCCAGAGAAGACTAAGCCAAATTGCCTCTAGGGTGAAAATAATTGCGGCATAAGGATGCCCCCAAAGCTGTATGGTTCGGATGCTGGCCAGCATTGTGATCGCGCCACCCCACCCCCATCCCAGAGTAATTGTCGCAATCGTTGTTGCAATACTACCGAATAAAAAATCCACCCCAAAGAATAGGGGGACAAGCGTCACATTGCCGAGATAGCCGCAGCCTGCTAGTAGAGCAGCTAAGACCAGTCGACGTAAGCGCGGGGAGGTCCAGAGAGCAAGAGCAGGAGACATAAAGACCTTAGGAACTTAGGAATAAGGAATAGGGGCGCTCCGAATTAGGCGCAAAGTTAAGTGGATGTTATCCTTCGAACATCTTACTCTTCGAACCCTTTTGCCATGGAAACGGAGTAATACACGATGATCGCGCGCCTTAATTCCTTTCCAGAGACGTTGGTCGAAACTTATAGTCTTTACTAGTGACAAAATCGGCGATCGCCCCTCTTCGATCACGCCCTCGGCTTTCAACTTAAAATCGACAATGATTAGAGTTGAACACGCTGCTTGAACAAAAAAGGGAGCACCCCCCAATCGCTGAGCTGGGTTCCTATTGGCGTAAGGAAGGTTCTCGTGAAAATTTCATTCGTGGTGAGGCGATAAAACTATCAGAGGGTGGCGTTGGCGACGATTCCGGAGATGGCGATCGCTCCCAACAAAGCCGCCCCTTACCGTCGCGATGATTTAGATGGGTATGGTTTCCAGGAGCAGCGATCGCCCTCCTAAATAGCCATCCTCATTGCACAGTGAATTGAAACGCTGCCAATTGTTCGCCTGCTCCTAACCATTGCCGGCGGGGCGTGCTCACCTCGGATTTTCTTGCCCTTATCCCTGGAAAACAGTCCATGGCGTAAATATTATTGACTGGTTGAGGGGGCTCTGAGGGGAAGAGATTTTAAACTACGCGGCCATGGAGCGCGATCGCCCGTCAATTACCGCCTGATAGTAACGCTGCAGTTGCCGGGTCGCCCCATTCCATCCCCATTGCTCCGCCTCAGTCCGGGCAGCCTTCCGTAATTTTTCTCGATTAATTTGATTCGCTAGCAACGCCTGAGTGGCCTTAATGGCACCATCGTCGTCCGTCGGGTCAAACATAAACCCATTTACACCGTCGAACACAATATCGGGAATGCCCCCCGCTCGTGCCGCCACCACGGGGCAGCCCGCCGCCATCGCTTCTAGCAGCACCAAACCCAGGGTTTCCGTGCGGGACGGAAAAACAAACGCATCGGCGGAGGCATAGGCGGTGGCCAGCTCCACTCCGCGCATATAGCCTGCGAAGTGGGTGGGCGTATCCTGGTAAATTTCCTCCAGCCCTTCCCGATAGGGACCGTCGCCGACCAAGGCTAGGCGAGCATTGGGAATGGCTTCTAGCACCGGACGAATGCGGTCAATTTCCTTTTCGGCGGATAGGCGACCCACGTATAGCAGCAGGGGAGAGTCCGGGTGCCCTTCGGTGAGGCGATCGCGCATCTCTCCACTGCCCAAATGGGGATGAAAGGTGTCCGTATCCACCCCGCGCTGCCACAGATCCGTACGCTCAATGCCGTGATCGCTTAGCTCCTTCACCATGGCCGTGGACGTACACAGATTAATATCCGCCTGATTGTGCCCTGCCTTCAGCATTTCCCACAGCACCCCCTCCAAAAATCCCAGCCCGTAGTGATGCAGGTACTGGGGCAGGTGGGTGTGGTAAGAGGCTACCAGGGGCAGGTGCCGCTGTTTGGCATAAAAAAGCCCGCCCAATCCGAGGATTGCCGGGTTTACGATATGCACCAAATCAGGGTTAAACCGATCCAAAGTTTCGCCGATAGATGGACGGGGAAAGGCCATTTTTAGCTCGGGATACATGGGCAAGGGCATTCCCGGCACCCCATACACTTGAAAGCCCTGATATTCTTTGAGCCCCGCTTCCGGCGTCACAATAATGATTTCGTCGCCCAGAATTTTGAGATTGTCGATGGTGTGGCGCAGGCGGGTGACGATGCCGTCAATCTTCGGCAAAAAGGTTTCGGTAAACAGGGCAATACGCATAGGGGATCTCAGTAACGGTGGTTAGAAATTTAGAGGATGTCATCGGGGAGAGCGGCTTCTGGGGGGGAAGTTTCTGGGGGGACGGTTTCTTGGAGGCGGGCGATCGCCAACCGACAAAATTTAGATTCCGTTTCAACCCCCATAAATTGCCGCCCTTGACTAACGGCCGCCACCCCGGTGGTACCGCTGCCCATAAACGGGTCCAGGACCAAGTCGCCGGGGTTCGTGCTGGCAGCGATCACGCGATTGAGCAAGGTCAAGGGTTTTTGGGTGGGATGTTTACCGTGGCGTTTTTCGGAAACGGGCGGCGTGGGAATCATCCAAACGCTGCGCATTTGCTTGGCGTCTTTTTTAAGAGCGTCCTTGGGAAACTGCCCGAATTTCATCGCTTCATAGTTAAACGTGTGCTTGCCCTTGTGACTTTTCCGCGCCCATAGCAGGGTTTCGTGGCTGGCGGTGAAAAATCGGCAGGATAAATTGGGGCTGGCGTTGGGCTTGTACCAGCAAATATCGTTGAGCCAGTGAAAGTCCAGCACCTGTAGGGCAAACCCACAGGCATAAATATTGTGATAGGTGCCCGACACCCAAAGACTGCCCCCCGGTTTGAGCACCCGTTTACAGGCTGCCATCCAGGTTTTGTGAAATTCAAAGTCCAGCTCAATGCCCTGGCTTTTATCCCAATCCCCTTTGTTTACGCTTACTGCCCGTCCCGACTGGCAGGTAAAGCCGTCGTTGGACAGGTTATAGGGGGGATCGGCAAACACCAGATCCACGCTGTCTGGCTCTAAACGCGACAAAACCTCCAGACAATCCCCTTGAAACACCTTGTAACGGTTGGTTTCTTGGGCGATCGCCGGAGGTTTTTCGCTCATAAGGATGCCAGTGGTCACAATAAATTCGGGAAGATTCGCATAAGGAACCTTAACGCCTCGCCACCCTAGCGCCGCCAGGACACCTTGGGCAAGATATCGTCCCTATTGACGCGACCCTGGTATTTCACCGCAAAATTCAGCAACGAATCCAACAGGGAGTCGGACAACAGGTGAGGCTCCAGCCCCAGGTCAATCAGCTTAGTATTCTTCGCATTGAAATAATGCTCCTCCGCCTCAACCCGTGGATTCTCCAGGTGATCAATCTCCACCTTCAGACCCAGAGTCTTGCCGGCCGTCTGCACCTGGTTCGCAATGTCCATAATGCTGAACTGTTCCGTGAACTGGTTAAACACGCGGAATTCACCCGCCTTCGCCGGCGTCTCGATCGCCAACTCCACACAGCGCACCGTATCGCGAATATCCAACATGGCACGGGATTGCTTACCGGATCCGTAAACGGTGAGAGGATGACCCACTGCCGCCTGAATACAGAAGCGATTCAACGCCGTCCCAAACACCCCGTCATAATCCAACCGATTTACCAGCATTTCGTCGCGCCCGGTTTGATCCGTCAGCACGCCGTACACAATGCCTTGGTTGAGATCCGTGGCGCGAAGCCCCCAAATTTTGCAGGCAAAGTGAATATTATGGGTGTCGTGTACCTTGGACAGGTGATAAAAGCTGCCAGGCTGTTTGGGGTAAGGCAGGATATCCTTGCGCCCGTTGTGCTCAATTTCGATATACCCCTCTTCAATATCAATGTTGGGGGTGCCGTATTCGCCCATGGTGCCTAGCTTCACCAGGTGGCAGTCGGGGAACTGGTGCTGCATGATGTACAGCAGGTTGAGGGTGCCCACCACATTATTGGTTTGGGTTAGCACCGCGTGTTCCCGGTCAATCATCGAAAATGGCGCAGACCGCTGTTCGCCAAAGTGAACGATCGCCTCAGGCTCAAAATCGTTCATTGCCTGCTGCAAGAACTCGTAATTGGTGATGTCGCCGATATAGAGGTCAATGTGCTGACCGGTCAGATCTTTCCAGCGCTGAATACGTTGCTTAATGGGTGCAATGGGGGTCAAAGTATCAACGCCTAACTGCCCATCCCAATGGCGGCGGACCAAACTGTCAAGAATGCCAACTTCGTGCCCGCGATCGGACAAGTAAAGCGCCGTTGCCCAACCACAGTAACCATCACCGCCAATAACGAGGACTTTCATGCTTAGATCGCGTTCTCAAAATACTCAGCTCAATCTACCAGGTTTTGTACCGGGTTTACGGGGGTGATCCCCCAGCCTCAAAGGTCTGTTGCAATTGTTTGGCGGGGGCGGCATAAACCGACCAATTCCATTAATTACGCCTTTACGTTTTTAATCTGACGTTAATGGAAGCAAAGGGCGGGAGGGAGTGATGTTTAACGTCAATGCCCACTTTTTTGGCTAATTGGAGTTCGCTAATTGGAGCTGATTGACTGGTGCCCGCTGACCTATGGCGACGTACTCTAAGTCGACGTACTCCAAGTCACTAACATGGGCTTATTCCAAGTTGTTTTCATGACTACTTGCGTTGGCTTTCAATCCAGGCGATCGCCCGCTTCCCCACTGATACCCCCTCCAACCGATCCACCTCGCGAATCCCCGTAGGACTGGTCACGTTAACTTCCGTTAAATAGCCGCCGATCACGTCAATGCCCACAAAGTAAAGCCCGTCTGCCCTGAGCTTGGGGGCTAATAGTTGAGCAATTTCGCGATCGCGCTCCGTCACCTACACCTTCGCCACCCGTCCCACCACGGCCATACTGCCGCCAAAAACACTGCCCGTGGGAATACGATTCACCGCCCCTACCGGCTCCCCATCCAACAAAATTACCCGCTTATCCCCCTGGGCCGCCTCCGGCAAAAACTGCTGCACCATCACCGGCAACGTCCCTTGATGGGTGCTAATTTCCACCATCGAATTAAAGTTAGAATCCCCATCTTTCAAAAATAAAATTCCCTCGCCCGCCTTACCCCCCAGGGGCTTCATCACCGCCTTACCGCGACGCTCCACAAAGTCCCGGATCACCGCCTTATCCTGACTCACAATAGTTTCGGGAATTACCGACCGAAAATTTAGGGCATACATCTTCTCGTTGGCAGATCGAATCCCCGCCATCGAATTCAGCACCAGCGTCTTCGCTGGATCCACATAGTCCAATAAGTAGGTGGCGTATAAATACGCCGTGGTCACCGGCGGGTCCGTTCGCAGCCACACCGCATCACACTCCTCCAGGGGCAAAAACGACGACTCCCCCAAGGTGAACCATGGGTCTACGGCTATCCAGCGATCGCCCGCCAAAGTTACCGGCTCCAAGTCCACCGGCGTCACCGTTGCCCATGCTTTGCCATCAATCACCGTCAGCCGCTCCGCCGAGGTGATCCCCACCTGATGCCCCATCAGCTGCGCCGCTTCCATTAAAGCCACACTGCTGTCGTGGGTGGGGTCCAAGCGATTAATGGGGTCAATGATAAAAACCAGTTTCATAGGGCTCTCCAGCAGCACGAAAGGGCAGTAGCGGTAAAGGATGCAGTAGAAAAAATAGCGGAAAACTGGAAAGCCAGAGGAAAAGGATTACTTTATTTTTGAATTTTATGACTAAAAAAACATCTTTAGCGATCACCCCCTTAAAAACAGTTTGAAAAATACGGTGGTGATGC
>ERZ1740065.1260-NODE-1260-length-14987-cov-12.674324_pt1 | contig 14987 bp, 10 predicted proteins | sample MGYA00581738_ERZ1740065 | MGnify/ENA primary metagenome ERZ1740065 (study PRJEB43018, sample SAMN04849749) | marine metagenome | isolation source: floating plastic debris | place: Pacific Ocean | collected 2008-09-01 | study: EMG produced TPA metagenomics...
TAGAATGATGATAGAATGATGATAGAATGATGATAGAATGATGATAGAATGATGAGGTCATAATTCTTCGCATGACATTTTCCAATCACATTTTCTAATATCATCGCAAATATTTTCCAGCACAAAAGATTATGCAATCCAGTACAGCCGATACAATAAAGTCAATACAATCCAGTACAGTATAGTATAGTGTGTATGAGTCATTCACAGCTTGTTTTGTGTTTTCTTTTCTAATTTTACATACTGTGTGCAGCCTTCCTCGCTCTGCAAAGTGTTACATTCCTCTTATAAAAAATAAAATAGACTAAACATAGACTAATATACCTATACTAGTATATCATAGCAGAAACCTTCATCCATACAGCCAATGGCAGTACCTCTGTCATGATAGTGCGCTCTGTCGTATCACAAGCAGGCTTCTTACTTGTGTATATAGAATTAGTATGTTGAGAAGGGATGGAAGACATATTTTTTGTTTTCGTGATCACATTCTATCAAAATGTGATTTTCTGCTGTAGGAGGGTAGTAGCACATTACATGACTATACATTTTTTTGGCTTACAATAATGGAGGACTAGAAAACACAATACTGGAACCAGTGAAATTTCTGCGATGTGCATTTTTTGCGAGCCAGCACAATCGCAACAACACTTTTGCAGTAATTTTCTATAAAAGTACATATTGCTCAAACCTAAGTAAAAATCGCAAACATTTTCAATTGTACAATACGTGTGATTCTAAAAACATAGATGCAATATCAGAGTTTATGGGGGTACATTCCCTGAGGCAGACTCCAGTTCCCCTGCCCCTCTATGGAAAATAATACTCCTCCAACACCCAGCCCTTGCTCCATACCATATGCTGCCCCATGAGAACAATTGTGCTGGATACAAAGAATCTCGAAATTTTCCCCACTGAGGATTGACAGCGCTGTATCGCCCATAAAGCTGTGTTCCAGGGGGAGATTATTCTGATGTAGCCTACTGAAAATCTTGCCAACGCTAACAATGGGCAGTAATAGAGCGGAGGCAGTCGTACTCACTTAACTACTTTCGCGTGGTCCAGTTCTTTGAGTAGAGATATTTCTCGAATAGCAGTGCTTGGAACGCCTTCCGACTCTCTAAGGGGAAAAATTGAATGAATGAAGGAGACAACTACTGAAGCTTATCGTTATCGTGTCTTTAGTTCATTCGTCGAGCTGTTGAACAGTAGAAGTGATATAGTGTCAAAGTGCAAGAAAACTGCGTATTTGAATATTTTAATGTGCAAAAGAGAAAACCACTTACGAATCAAGTCGAATTTTCTTCAAAGCGACGAGATCCCCAGTTATTACATCCTTCGCTTTGTATACAATACCGTACGTTCCTTCACCTATCTTCTCTATCTTCTGAAAGCTTTTATCAATCTCGTCCATGATGAAGAGATCTGATTTGGCACATGGAAGAGGAAATGCAATAATTTCCTTATTTAATCTAAATAGACATACTTCCTGCAGCTTCTTTGCTTTCAGTGAAATGAATGGAGCCACCAGATTGGTGGAGTCTTTTGGCTCCCAGTTTCGATTATATTAAACCGAATTGGCGCTAGTACTACACGAAGCGAGATTCTCGTTTGATCTATATGAGGTTGTAGAGATCGTACGTCTATGGTGGAGACCACCCAATACTTTCGTTAATACAATCGATAATAAATGGTGGAGATGGAGACTGTTCACTTTACATCCAAACGATGCAAATATGACTGTATCATGCAAGAAGATGAAAACATGCCAGTCCGAGTTATTTATTATATCCCAACAATTGCGCACACTAAACAATACTGATGTCAAGTAAAAATACGATCAATCCTCAAAAAATCAGAGCAGCCTGATTGGACGATCATACCCATGGAACTGATAAGAAAAAAGTTTCATCTATCAGATTACATCCTCGGGTTCTCTAAAGCCCGCCACTAGTCACGTGGTCTAAGTTTTCGCTGTATATAAGTTGTCGAGGTGATAACTCCTTATAAAACCCTGGGCTAGATCAAGAGAATGAGTCCTACTAGATTTCTGATATTGAGGCACATTTCACCTTTGTCGCCAACGTACGAATGAATAGAGTATTCCCCAAGGTGGTAAAAACAATTAAAATCTAATTAAAATATATGACAGCATGAATAATACCATGAACACATGTGTCTTTAAGAGGAACTGTGCTAAAGAAATTCAAACTGTTCACCATGCCCACCTTTCAAACTGTGTTTGCCATGCGTAGAGGATTGTGAGGTACGTAATACAAACACTATTACACCTGCTGCATCCTTGAACAAATTATCTGCCTGCTCTTCATTGAAGAACCGCTAGTATCAGAGGTTGATACCAAAAATTTCTGCGATCAATTCATCTGACGCAGCTTCGAAATACAAAATCATTATGAGACATTGATGACTATTCAATTTCAGGTGATGATGCCGAGCATGCGCCCTCATTTTAAACCGATTGACCTCTCGCTGTGAACCTGAAATCAGTGCACACGTCAATTCAAGGCAGCTCTGTATATGACTCGCTGCCCGAGATATCATTTGCCGCCGCATTGCTCATTACATATTACTTAGTACATAGATCCTGCGAGAGTACAGAGATATTTCCTCCACCTTCTCCATTCAATCATAAGAAATGCAGTGAATCAGGAGATGTGGAGGAGTGTAAGTGTGTAAGTGTGTAAGTGTGGAGGAGTGTAAGTGTGTAAGGGTGTAAGTGTGAGACGTGTAATAAGTTGAAATAAATAGTGAGATATCGATGAGACCCTCATGGCACCTTGGCATAACTCCTGCTATTGGTAGTCCATCTGCATGCTGTGGAGAGAGGGTAGTCTACTGCACCATGGTTCCTCGTGAGATAGCAGACGAACACACCCATACCTCATGAGATGATGATTTTACTGGATTGATTACCATCACACAATCTACTTATCTAGACGGATAAGTGCTGGAGTGAACCGACACCCTCCACTCTACAGCCAGCCACAGACGACACATACTTTATATAATCGGCGTCGAGACCTATCCGACTGGTCAGTCTGTGGTGGCGGCTTAACTTTCTAATCTTGATGTTGTTGTAACCAAAAGACTCTCGACATCACTTTCTCTCGGCTCTCACACAGGGACGCCTGCCATGCCTCTTCCCCTAGTATATTTACTTATGGCTGTAAGGCCCAGATTTGTTTATGGTGATATCCCTTGTCCCCACAAGCCCTCCAGTTGTCATTCCTGAAGGCTTAGTCACGCCAGTGGCTGTCGATTAACTGTAAACAAGTTGTAACATCGATGTCCATCCCTCTACATCACACTACATCACGCTACATCACTGTTCTTGCACTGGTGTTCCTCATCAGACTAGATCTGTAACTTTTTTGTCATTCTTTGTGGCACAATCAAACCACCTGCTAATGAGTTGTCACCTATCACTCTTGGTGGTAGTAGACATGTGGGTGACTGAATGTGGTTGGCACTTTCCAGGGGTTGTCTGCCTTGAGCACAAACTCGTCTGTTGTGATCAGTCTAGGTGAGCTTGGTTCAGAGACTGTATCAGAATCGGGTAGATCATTAGCTACCGGGTATCAGAGCTGATCGTAAAGACACTGCTGCCAAATGAGCGTACGGCAGCAGCCAACTTGTGTAACAGCGTTCGCCGTAAAATCAGACATGAATCGCCATAAAACTGGGTCAGCGTGCAGGAGAGCGTTGTTCGGCGAGATCATGAACAACAGAGGCAGCTAGCAGATGTAGCTGATCACGGCACAAGATGATGATGTCACCTGAGTGAAACCAATCATATTCTCATTTTATCTGCTTCAAAGCTGGAGCGAACAGCAGTTAATTCTTTATCAGCAGCTAAGAATGTAACAGTAGTATTTGGTTGCATTTCCATGGTGTGGCAACATACAGAGCACAATCATCAACACAGGGGTGGCTGTGCACTCATCCGCAGGCCCGGGACAAGATAACATCAATGACAACCGCTATACATCGCCCTCAGCTGCCTGTCAAGTGTCAACGCGAGAGCACCATGACCAACACTGACAGTCAGCTGGAACCCACACAACTAATTCACAAAGACTCAGCGTCTGCCACCTCTGTCATACATGAAAAAACATCCTGCTCCTCTCGCTCCTTTTATTCTTCTTTTCATCTGCTTCTGGCAAATAACATCGCCGTGATGGCCACATATTACTATAAATGAGGAAGGAGTATCACAAGATAAAAAGTGCCTGCCTGCATCTCGATGCGTCACATTTTTTGAGGATGACTGACTGTAATGAGATGTAGTTCCCGCCAAAGCTTCGGGCTCAAAGTTTTTTCTTCTTCTAAGTATAGAAGCACTCTAGTTGACCTGCGGACAGTTTTTGACTTTGTCCACCGTGTTTGTTACAACGCTGTTGCCAATGAGAGCAGGATGTGATTCCCTTACAGACTCTCCAGCCTATTTATATCCAGAGACAACTAACTCCAGCCCGTAGATATACGGCCTTACAAAGGCAGTGACAGAGGGAGCCGAGTGTAGAAATAATACCATTCTGGCAAAGGAGTAGGCCAGAAGACCACAGCGATCAGCTGACCAGGCAGTGATTGTGGTTCCATTCATATATGTCATTAAATCCTGCCATCCCATCCTGGCATCCTAGGGCAGGTAGGGAGCGACGGCAATAGAGATTGATGCAACCTGGAAAAAAAGATTGGCGACCAGAGCAGGGTGTCTCCAGCGTTGTGGTTTGCCTTCAGCAACAGCAACCTGTTAAACCTGTTAATGGTTATTTGCCGTATTAACTATTCTGTGGTCACATATTCATAAAAGTCTCATGGTTTAGTGCCCGCCTTGGAGAGCTTCCTGCGCTTGAACAGGTTATCATATTAGCATACGATGCTTGGAATAAAGCAGATCTGAGCACTGATAACGAGACGAAATCCAGAAGTGTGGCTACAGTCAATGTGGCTCGCAGCGGCTGCATCTAGTGCAGCTTATCTGGGCCCTGCTCTCCTGATCCCAGCCAACTTCAAAAGGCATGGTCACTGGCCCCAACAATAATGTAGACCACAACACCAATTACTAGTCTCTCTAGTCTTCATGGCTTCAAAAGGTGGGTTTTTTCTTAGGATTAATCTGGTATGGAGTCAAGAAGGCGAGAAGCAAGTATAGAAGCGGCTGCCAGTGGCTCTACAGATCTGTGAGCATCACATTGTCTAAGTTTCTGCAGACAGCTGCCTGCTTTCAGACTTCGTATGTAGGCAGGTTTAGGTCAGCACACCCTGGAAACCGGCAGCATGGTGGCTGCATGTTTTTATGTTCAGTACAACTCAGTCTAGGCAAACAAAACCGCCAACTCTGGCGCAGCTTCAGTCCTCCGTCTCATTCTGTACGAATGAATAACATTGCCTTGAAGTTGGAGGTTGGAAAACCGCAGGGCTCGGGCATGTGGATGATATCTCGGCTTATAGAGGGAAGGTAGAAGCTGTTGACACAGGATTTCACTGCTGAGATGTGTAGTAGTTGACGAAGAGACCTGGTCATATGGATGAAGAGCAGTGAGGACTATATCAACTTCCTCTATCTCCTGTGCTGGACAAAAGCATCCTCTCACAAGAGCTGTATGTGATAACACAACGTTATTAGTTTTGAGACACAAAAGGTTTATTTTCCTGACAGCGAGAGGCAGCGTACCTGTGAACAGCGAATTCCAATGTGTTGCTGAGACAGCGATTAAAATAATACGTCGGCCATCTGCATGAACGCGATAGCGCCGTCGATAAAAATGGCAAAGTGGTACGATATTAGCTTTCATTGCTGCTAATTACTAATCAGTAATATGACAGATAATAGCAACTCAGTATCGATGATTGTCAATTAGCGTATGAGCGTATGACTGGGGAGATTACCACACCATATACCTTAATAGCTGCGTCGTAAAACAGCACTTAATGCAGACGTAAAACAAGCGTTTTAGCCGCAAACGGCATTCAGAATCAGAGCTGGCATGCTCTCTTCCTCCATCTCAGACTGAGTCGCAGCACGCGAACGGCAGCCGAGACCATTAGAGCTACGAGGTATTGAGGTTGCAACAGTCAGTAGGTAATAAAGGCATGCAACTGGTCGTTTTTCTTTCCCAGCCAGGCTAGAGACGATCTCTTCATGTTAATCATATCAAAGGCGCAACGCAAGATTCAATTTTCGAATCAAAGGCTGCGTTGTCAGCGCAGGGGCGGCAGTGGAGTCAGAGGAGATCAGACATGAGGAGACAGAACATATGCTTAGCTTCTCATAACCCTAACACTATGACATGAAAGAGAAGAACGTATGAACAAATTAAATAAGCATGTGTCAACAAGCCTTGATGCTCAACCACTCCCCCCACACTGGTCGGGCCAGCAATTTGTTTGTTTTTCTACAGAGCTATCTGGTGGCAGTGATTATGTAATAATATTTATCAGGCTGCTCCGCGTAGCTCTTGCTGATCTTATGAGTCACAGCTAAAATATAACAGCTGTAATCGCTTCTGGGTTCGGCTTCGCATCGCAGAGCCAAAGGGTTATGATACAGAAACAAAGATAAAACGCTTATGATACTCATCATGGAATAATGCAGACAAATTACCGCTACAAAGGTTTTCATAATAATTATTCAGTTTTGACGGTATGGAGTTAGAGCCCATTCTCATACCAGCAATATGAAACTTTTTAATATGAAAAATAGAAGCAGGACTTATAGATATGGACCAAAGTCACCGTCTGAAACAGCAGAAGTAGCAGACCCAATGATGTACTCTTATGGGCGAGTCATAGTTTCAGCTCGTATAGAAGATATTTGATCATCAAGCTCTCTCTTTCGCTCTCATCAGCCTGCCCATGCTATCCAACGCAAAGCGTAACCAAAACCACATTTTGACCAAAACAGATCAACCTCAAGCTCGCCGTTACTAAGCAACCGGCTGAGGAGGCGTTTCATTGGCTAAGCCGCTCCAGAACTGAAGCACTAGATGATAGTTTCATTTTCGGATATTACAAAGCTAGCGTATGAGTTGTGACTTGTGGTGGGGCGAAGATCGAAGATAAATAGCCGGCTGAGCCGTGTGTATCCATATGATTCGTGGTCTTGTTCTGGTGAGGTGGAGTTGTTTACCTGTGGCCGACTGAGGTAACTATCTGGCAGCATCAAGCACCTGCAGCTCCGAAGAGGCCACCATCCCAACAGTGGAAAGACTACAGCAAAAGCCATTTCTATGAATTCGCGACAGCCGAGGTAAATGATATCCATTCTGCTGTTTGAAGAAGGAAGTAAACAGTGAGTAACTACCTCACGGCAAGGAACCTCTACCTCATCTGTGTGAGACAGACCGTTTGACTCCACACGCGTCTGTCAATACGCCAAAGTGGCTGCCCTACAGTATTTACCATCCATTGACATGATGCATTATCCGGCCATAGACCCTTCAGGGGTAGCCTACGGATCTCATTCACCCAATGTGACTGTCATGAACCGGGGCCCATCGGCGGCAGCGATGCAGGCGGCAGCCTGGTCCCAGAACCCGAGCTGCAGATACAATCCGTCTGCTGCGCCGACGGACTACATGTCAGGATCCACGGCGTTTGGCCATGACACAGTCGGAAACTTCTACTCGGACGGTTACCGACATTCACTAATATCCGCGAGCTCAGCCATGCCAGGGGTCTACTACCCGCCCCATCAGATGCTGATGAGCAGGAGTATGGCTTCGCCAGCAGAACTCAACATCAGTGAATCCCCTGTGGCAGCCAGCAGAGCACAGAGTACAGGGGAACTGGCCTCTCCAACTGATAGCCTTGGCTCAAAAGGTACCATAAACACAAATCTCTCTCCCACACCCACATCTATGGTCACAGTTTGCCAATAGCTCATCACGTTCCACCTAAATTTAGGCAACAGTTGAGTTGGGTGGCCAGTGATTACATAGTTTTCCCTGATCCCTTAATCTACTCAGAATCCCCTCAAATTTACGATTCCTTCCTTTCATCTACGCATGCGGAGAAGATAAACGTCAGGATCTTTGCTAATGCCGGCATCAGATCTTCATAAGATGATCTGCAGGCGCAGCGACAGGTGCGGCAGGCTGAAATTCCCAGTGATCATAAAACTGAAATCGGTTAGAAACACTTTGGTGACTTTTGAACAGCACCATGTCGGTAACACACGCCGCCTGACTAGCGTAGTTTTGGAGAGCCAGAGAGTAAATTACTATGTCATACTGTGGACAGGTGACTTCACAGATCAACAGAAGTAGAACAGACATGCGGTGCGTTTGCAATCTTGTGTTACATATGAATCGTGTGTGCGCATGACCCTGGGTGTAAGCCTGCTCAGCTATGTTACGGCTGCCCGCCTAGCTGACTCAACATTAATTTAGGATTTTCTCATATATTATTTTCCCAATTAGGAGTTAATGGGTGCATGCTGGAGACAGAGTTGTTGTTATGATGAACATATCAACTGATAAAATTTTGTTGAGTCGTAAATGAGTAGGCCCGAGCGCACATTTGCTTGGCGGAGCGTGTCAAATGAATCCCAAACACCATTTGGTCGAGGGATAGCATTGTTTTCCCAGGAAAACATCTGTCCAACTGTAAAGAAATGCTGCACCGCTCCTTTGCCTCAAAGAAATATTAATCGACTTCGTTGTTTGGGGTCGGAGCATCCAGGCTCTCCGTGAAGTCAGCAAGGCTGAATGTACGGCTATATTGACATTGATCGAATCTGCGACTCCTATCATAACAGGATGTAAATCATCATCGCCACCACCACCGCTCACCATGCTGCGTTCCATTCACTATTCTGTGCAGTCTCGCCTTGTTTGGTAGCAGTGAAACATTTCAAATCTCATGGTTTTCATCTTATGCAGTACCACGGAATGTTTCTGAGCAGAAGTACTCATCTTTGATCATGATTTATCAGCCGTCATGAATTGACTGTTCCTATCCGTTAATTGTTTTATTCTTCAGAAGCTGAGAACAGTTCTACAAGTACCAACGGCTCAGGATCTACGAGAAAGAAGAGGAAGCCATACACACGATACCAGACCATGGTGTTGGAGACAGAGTTCCTCAACAATTCTTACATTACCAGACAAAAGAGGTGGGAGATATCGTGCAGGCTTCGCCTCACTGAGCGCCAAGTCAAAGTCTGGTTCCAAAACAGAAGGATGAAGCGTAAAAAATTGAATGATCGCGCCAAAAATGCTCAGTTGACTGCACAGCAGACTCCAACCATGGCACACACACCTCTGTCATACCACCACAATAGTCAGGGCACGGTACAATGCCACACCAATGCTGACGCAAGTAGTTTAGGCCTGTGCTACGCCAAACCCAGCTGAAGGATACCTGCGGACTGGTGAATGCTTTATCTCTCCTAGCCAAAGCTGTTACGAGCCGAAGAGTCATAATTCACTGGGGCAATCAAAATCTTAACACTGTTATCTTTTTAATTTTTTCACACATGATACTCAAATATCGCACTGTCGTCTTGCGTACCGCGATGGATATTACTCCCTTTGTTTATTGTTGATATCGTGCCCAGCTGAGCCCCGGTGCGGGATTTTTTGTGACGCTGCCTCATGATGAGTCGATCTGCATATAAGTTATTTTGGTGCTGCCAGTGTTTTTTGTGAATGCGTTCATGTTTTCAAACTTTTATTCAAACCTTTTCTATGATTCACTTGGTCGTGTCTTAAGAAAAGATTGAGCTAAGGAATGCAGAAAAAAGACTAGATTGGCCTCTTACCTGCACCCCATCAATTGTCACACAGTCAGACTACTGTGCCAGTTGTTCAAATTTGATTAGATTCGTAGGAATGCTCAGTTCTTTTAGTGCTTGCAACACCCCTAGTGAAATGAATACGTCAACACGGAGGGCTGTTTTGTTTTCTCTCAGGACACTTGGCGTAGTCATAACAATTAGAAATGATGACTTCCGTGCCCTGTTATTTCTCTAGCTGAAAATTGAGTTGAAACAACGAAATGAAAATAGAGCTGCAGAAGAGCTCGGGCGCCGGCTCTGCCGATGCTGCACTGGGAGCCAATGGCACCTGCAAACACCTGTAGACACTTGTGACAAGCTGACCAGCAACACATCTCTGAAATGAGGCGGTTGTTGCCCAGAATCAATTAGCCCAAACAATGCCCTCTGCTGCTGCCGACAATTACAATTTTTCATTGATTTATTTCAAATCAATTCAGAAGAATGCAAAAGTGTTGGGGCAGCAACATGGTTTTCATATTTCAGCTGATTTCGGCTGTAATGGAATCATCGTTAGTGGGCGAGCGAGTTCACTAGCGCTCAGATCGCAGACTGGCTGGCTCCATCGTTTAGCCTCTGCTGTTCGCTGCACTCGCGCGGGTCAGCGTCTGGCTTCCAGCGTTTGGTAAACAAAGTCGACAGTATTGATTCTTACAGCTGAAGACTTACTACCGCTTCTAAAGTCTACAACTTCAGCGACATCAAACTGCAGGTAAAACTGCAGGTAAAACTGCAGGTAAAACATTACAAAAACTAAACTACCCACTTAACCGACTTACGGAAATTAAAATGAGTCTGAGGATCATTGATTTCTTCGTATATTCAGCGACAATGAGAAAATTGTGAACAAAGGCATGAGCAATTTAGGGAATTATTTCAAAATGAATTTGCTGGCTGACTAGATCAATCACTGGAAACGTAGTGCTAAAAATCCAAGTAAACAAGATTCTGCCTCAAGTCCGTAATTTTGATTTTAGGTTATGTCAGCTGTTTTTAGCCTTGCCAGTGCAGAACTGAACCTTGTCTCATAGCACTGCCAATACTTGTCTGGAACGGTGCCAGTTATTCCAAGCTAGTTTTCCCAGTGATATTCCAGCACTTTTCCAGCTCTGTGTGGACTTAGAGTCTAAAGAGTCAGTGTCTATAGACACCAGCACGCGTACTGTCCTAGTCGAGGCCAGCTGTTGCTATGTTACCATGACTACTGCTCCTACATGCCTCTGGCTAACAAACATTTGTCTTCTGTCAGCTATAGAGGATGAAAAACAAAGGCAAATATATTGCATTATTAACTGATCATGTAACGAAGCTAGATGTAGACGGCTATCTGTAACACAGTTCTCCTACTACTCAGAAATGTGGTGCGATGTCTCTGTTTATGCTTTATATTAAAACATCAACAAATTGATGGAAAGTGCTAGAATACCACTGGGAAAAATCGCTGAGAATAACTGGCACCGTTCCAGACAAGTATCGGCAGCGCTATGAGACAAGGTTCAGTTCTGACATAGCCTGCTGACATAGCCTGAAATCAGAAACACTCTCGAGTCATACCTTCCGCCAAAAATTTCTGACATTGATGGTAAACCTGTGATTGGTGAGGAAACGCATTTGAAAATATTTGTAGAGTAGAGTAAGACACAAGAGTAGAACAAGTAGTGATAGTAGAGGCTTTGTGTACAGGATAGTGTAGACAGGTGGACTTGGACAGGTGTCGTTTAGAGAGCACCGCCACCATTCAGAATATAAGCTCACATTAGGCACATGATAAAACACAGTCTCCGCATGGTAGAATTTATGGTACAACCCGTCGTACAGTGACAGTTTAGATCCATAAGCAACATGAGAGGACAACTCCTGATGCCTGTGTATAGTTACATCAGGTACCTTGCTGATGAGGATTCCGACGTAGACATCATCGACGAATAGGTAGGGGGTATCCAGGGCGATGGCAGGCAGCCGTAACGCCAGCTGGCCGCTGATCATGTAGGCCAAGCCTTGGAACCAGGCTGGGTACTCGTCGTCGGGCCATTGTTCTCGGCTGATGTACCACGGGTTAGAGGGGTCCCTGACTACAACCTCACTGCCCATTACTTCGTAACCTGTAACAGGAGGTGACCCAGCTATACAGCATATAGACCCATCTTACAGCACTGGCCTCTACTAGCCTGGCAACCCACCTGTGTATGCATATGGATTGGGGGAGTCCAGAGATAACTTCATCAGCCATTTTAGTTGAGGAACTCTGGCCAATGAAAGCAGGGCATCGTCGTCGACTTTCAAAATCAGCCGGATATCAGAGCATCTTTCTTTCACCCACCTAAACCAACGATCGGCCTTTAATCACGATTGTCTCCACAAACCACAATATATAGAGAGTAGTTAGACACACATCATACACAGATTGTCATACACGGATTGTCATACATGGATTGTCATACACGGATTGTCATACACGGATTGTCATACCACGGATTGTCATACACGGATTGTCATACAAATCGTCACAGATCATTAAAATGACAAGTTCGATGGTTAGTCGGGTTCCTGCACTGATCTAGAGTTGGCTATTGGTGATAAGCTGGTTGCTGTAAAACAGAATTTTGTTGGAAATTGAGAATTTTGCTATCGAGTCGTCAGTCAATAATTTGCAAATAATGTCTAATGACTCTGTTTTTTATTTTATCTGGCAGATTTTTTTCATTTATTAACAAATTCATTATTATTTTATTTATATGTTGCCGGATTACAAATATTTTCCACACAAAAAACTTCCGTTTTACAGCAAAAATATACAAACAAACCTGCTACAATAAGGGGGATAAATACCATTAGATAAGAGTGCTGAGCACTGTTCTGGATACCTGCTCCTTTCCTAGACAGTAAAAAATAACGCTTATGATCACCTCATACCCGCCGTTCTGACTGGTGTCAATGCTTAGCCAAGGATTTCGGCATGTGAGCATTGCTAGTTTGCTAGTTTGCTAGTTTGCTAGTTTGCTAGTTTGCTAGTTTCGTTGCAACAAGAAAGTTTTGCTAGGTTTGCTTTATTCATCTGCAGCATTTCTGCTCGCCCAGCGCCTAGCGCCACACTCATGTGATCTAAATTATACGTCGATATTAAATCTATGGATGTCATAATGCGGAGATAGAATCAGTCGTACTACAGATTTGCTACTTCATTAGGAGTAGTGATCGCACCGTAAACAAGATTTTCCAGTCATTCCAAAACATGAGAAACTATGAGTCAGAGGAACATCCTTCATCTGACTCGTTGGATAGAAGTATATCTGTAATCGGGGGGGATGAATCTGGCACTGGGAGTCGGCACCTGCATGTCCCAGGTAGTGAAACCGAATATTGGACATGTACAGGCAGCATAAAGGCAGCCCAGTGGGTAGCAGTATGTACTTACCTGAGGTAAGTGATAGCTTTGTAAGTGTTGTTACTGTAGCTGTCCACGAAGTCAGCCTGTAGGATATCGTGGTGAGACTGTGTCTCAGCAGTCAGTTGTCTCTTAAACTCGGTGCTATTTGTGCTGCCGAGTACAAACACTACTTTTGTCGACAGGCCGAGTTGCTCTTGCAGATAGTCTGCCTGGACCCATGATGATCTCTGGACACTGCGTCTCTCAAAGTTCTACAACCACATGTTCATAAACTGACACCCAGAAGAAAACTACAGCAACAGGCGTAAGGGAATCATGTTTATGTATCGATGAACATTAGTTCATGAATACGATCACAATGGTCGCTGTGATTTATTGGCATATTTCAATTTGTCAACGATGGTTGACAATGATTAGGTGTTGCTGACTATGACAGCCATCATAAGTCTCCTGGTTTACAGTGAGCTTGATTCATCAGTCATCTCAATTACTTGGGTTCCATAAAGTCTTTCGACAGAACTTCCTCATTGAGAAATGATTGCTACTGACTTACTCCGACAGCGCTATGAACAATGACAGCAACTTTCTCAGTGGTACAGGGCACAGGCTCCACCACAAAATGGTAGGGATACGGATTCACATGATCTTCAGACGATGATGCGTAGGCAACGACGGTACTGACGATGAGAATGAGGGATTCGTAAAAATTTAACATGGCTTGTTCCAGTCTCACTAAAAACAAGGCTGATATTAATTAAAATGTACACACCATGAATAAGATGATACTAGCAGCAGCACAATTTCAATTAAATTTATGTAGGGTAAGCGAAATCTGACGAAACTTCACACAAATAAAAAATCGAGATTCTATCAAATGAGATTAGCTACTAGTATTACTATCAAATCGTTATCATCTGTTCGCACACGTCTCATTACACACATGATAAGAACATCGAAAAGATGGACTTACTCGTAGCTAGCTATCTAATCCAACACAACGACTAACCTAAACTAAACCAAACCATCTAATTATCAAACTTCTCCATACGTGAATCGAAATAAGATACAAGATTATAGCTTACTTCAACTGTTCAGCCCTGAACAAACAATTCAGTCAAATCGAGACCACTTATTCTTCTTTTCTTGCTTATCTTCTAGACGCCACTTGTGAGGAAGGCAACCAACTACAGTATCTTGGAATTAGATAGCTATTGCTGTCAAACTGGAGGTGTGCTACCAAGGAACTTATACGCCAGTATATAAGTTCGTTGTGTACTACCTCTTGGCTCTTATCACTACCCAGGAACTTATATACTAAGTTAGTATATAAGTTCCTCGATCACTACCGCATAATGAAAATGATCCGAGCTCGATCGCTGTTGTGTATTTCAATCACGAGAGCACAACTTCTTATATATTCGCACGGCAATTCAATGTGTTTTGTCAGGCCTTGTCGGTGACAAAAGGGGAGGGTATCGTCATAAACTAATTACAGCTAGATGAGCTGAATGGTGAACTCAGAACTGTGAAGTGCAATGGGTGCTGCAGGTTGAGGTGGGGTTCTTTAGAGCTTAGTTGTATGGCTGTGTGATGGTAATAGCTGATGTGATGGCATGCCATGTAAGATTCACTAAATTTTCTTTATCGCTCTTCTGTTCATCTACTTTACATTTAGTGGTGGGGGGGGGGGGGGGGAAAACCACAAAAAAAAATAAAAAAAATAAAAATAAGAAAAAGAGGGTGAGAATGAATATTAAAATATTATAAAAGTAAAAAAAAAAACACACGGGAAAATAA
>ERZ1740065.1261-NODE-1261-length-14977-cov-10.870058_pt1 | contig 14977 bp, 12 predicted proteins | sample MGYA00581738_ERZ1740065 | MGnify/ENA primary metagenome ERZ1740065 (study PRJEB43018, sample SAMN04849749) | marine metagenome | isolation source: floating plastic debris | place: Pacific Ocean | collected 2008-09-01 | study: EMG produced TPA metagenomics...
CCCCCCCCCCCCCCCACCCTTTTTTTTTTTTAATTATACGGCGACCACCGTTATCTACTCTTTTTCCCTACACGACGCTCTTCCGATCTCCCTCTCTCCCTCCCTCCCTCTCCACTTGAGTCGGCTGTTTTTTTTGCCTCTCAATTTTGAGACACCTGATTAGAACACTCGTGCACTTGCAGTTAGTTTTCAGTACAGCTGTGTAAATAGCGAGATGATTCATTGTTGCAGTGCAGTAGAACTAACAGCCTTTAGTTCCATAGGTTTATATATGAACTCCAGATAGCCTGAAACTCACTCTCAGGGCACTCTCAAACATATAATTTTCCAGGGGGAGGCCCCCCAGTCCCCACGCCTTTGGCGCTATAGCTTCGCACCTTCGCTACGCTCAGGTGCTCCGCAAGCTGCCCTACGGGCAGCATAATTTTGCAGTGCCACTCTGAAAATGAAGGGCACAGTCCTGCCTGCTTTATTAAGTGTCGTCAAGTAAACCTGATGAAATAGTAGTGTGCATTGTTAGATGTATTTCCAGCATGATATAGATTCTGACCCCTTCAGATCATTGCCAATGTAAGAATGATCAAAGAAATTAGGATAAAGGCGTTGTACCGTAGCTGCCACACAATTGGCCTTCATCAGCATGCTCAATCAGGAGAATAATGGTTGCAGAGGTCTTAACAAGCCTTCTATTATAGCCATCTAGATTTCTCTGAAAATCCTTGATTTATGAAGTCTTTATGGATGTAATGCAAGTTTCATCGGTATAAAACCTTAGGGCTTTTATAAGATACTATACTGTATTATTTAGAACAATTTGCGACCATGTGAATATGCGGAATATGCTGGTTGATAGTGATCGTCTGCAACAAAGGTTAAAGCACCGCTGTTTGTAGGTACGCGTAACCTTGCCAGTGTTAGACAGTCACAGACATTTACCGATATACATCCTCTGCTTCCACTGCCAGACACCTAGGCTGCATCTGAGAAAGGAAACCTCAGCACAGGATTGGGGAGGATAAGACTGACAAGGAGGGTGAGTCTGTCATCACTGCCAATCCCAAACGGTTTTCGACCCCTGATGACGACTCTGAATCTCCCGGGAACAGTAACATATCTAATATGTGTATGCAAATAGCGCCCGTCGCCCTGTTGTAATCTGCTGCGATCCTGCTCACTGGGTCCGACATAACGCAGGCGCAGTATCTATTCAAGTTTATGGATGTCGCTGTTGGAGCGTCATCCAAATTCCACATGCATCAGCTGAAGCCGCTCTACAAGACCGTACATTGTGTATGGAGGCAGAAGCAGCAGGAGCACCTAGGAGATAAGAAGTTGGTGATTGGAGGCGATGGTAGACACAGTACGGTCGGTCATAGCGCTATGTACTGCACCTACAGCGGTCAGAGTAGGGCCTCCTGCAAGATAGTGAGTGTGGAGCAAGTGCATGAAAGTTTACTTTTTGTAGTGCATTTCTTGTTGTTGTACTCATGTACTAATGAGCTGCTATTGTGATTGTTTGACATCATATGTTACCCATTTGTAGAAGAGCGAGATCGATCTGAAGAGTGTGACGATTGAGCTAGCGGATTTGAATCGGCAAATGAAACTCCTAGCTGAGCAGAGTATCTCCATCCACATGTTGATCACTCATGTGCAAAAAAGTGGATGTGAGAGAATTGCAAGGCGGTGTGGCATGACCTATGACCTATGGTATGTAACGAAGGGCTTAAAGAAGATGATGCTTTGGCAGCTAGCTGAAAAGGAGAATTAGCTGTTGCACAAGTGGTCATAGGAAATAACCAATCACCTCTACCACTGTGTACTGTACAGAGACAGACCACAGCAGCTAGAGGCAAAATGGTTGTCTATTGAGCACCACATTATGGATGAAGTGTTTTAAAACGTGGAAAGGACTATGTTGAAATCTAGTATGAGCGTGCATATAACTGATATTTGTACTTGTAGCACAGCAGCTTCCCTGGCCTGAGTTCCTCTGGTGTCAAAATGGACCCAGTTCGACTCGCAACTCAGACTGGATTGCACCTGGAACGATGGCAGCTGGTATGCTCCACTTTGTAGTCAACAACAGTAGACTGATCAAGGACTTGAAACGCCGTTGTACAGCTAGAGACACCAGGGATCTAGAAGCGTTCCATGGTCTCTTGAATCACTGCTGTCGTAAGATGACCCACATGGGTTCGTGTGTGATGTTATCCAAGACACTACTAGCTCCGATGCACTTCAACGACAATGTGGAGCATTCTCAGGCTGTTGATCTCAGTGGCAAGCCACACTGTTCAAGAGTTACGTGAATGTACCAACCCCAGGAAGCTACCTTGAAGGCTGTGAAGTTGACAAAGGTGTACCGTAAGTGTGAAATTGTCTTTTTCATGTTCCCTTGCAGTGATGTAGTTGTTGATCATCGTGTTCCTTTTAATAGGGTTAATCAAGGAACTCAAAGCAACACTCTCTGAAATATCACATCGTGACTTTGTCTTAGAGCCTGAGATGGTACAGAGCTCGAGAAGGAGCTAAAGGCAAAAGTGAAGGCCGCTGAGACCGGCCAGACCCGACAGTAACACCCCCTCAGTCGTGGAAGTTGATAGCTGCAGCCAAAGATCTCTCTCTCTCTCTCTTTCTCTCTTTCTCTCTCTCTTCTCTCTCTCTTTCTCTCTCTCTTCTCTCTCTCTTTCTCTCTCTCTTCTCTCTCTCGTTCTCTCTCGTATTCACCCTCTCTCACCCCTCTCTCACCCTCTCTCACCCCTCTCTCTCACCCTCTTTCACCCTCCCTCTGTCTCCCTCTCTCTTCATGTTTGAGACACATGAGGCGGTGCCCGTGAAGTGACCTGAAATACATGCGCTTGGTCCAACCAGTTTCCAACTTCCTCTCCTCCACGAACTATTTTCTCCCTCCATTCTTCTCTTCCTCCATCTCCCCCTCTCCAGCCACCTCCCCCTCCTGCCTTCTCTCCCAGCCTCGCCTTTGTATTCTTACAAAAATACAAATGACAGCATCGAAAAATTCCTTTGTTTTCTTTTGGTGGCCTGGACTAGGGCCAGTTGTGCGGCTACTCGTCCTCGTTGTCATTAACTTCTGTGACGGTGTCACCTTTATCAGCAAACCTGAATCCAGTGTACGCAGACCCTTCAGCCGAATCCAGCTCCAAGTAATGCTGAAGGATGGTGTCAACTACACAAGCAGGCAGAGGCTGAAGGTTATAACCACTCATCCGCCTGTGAACAAGACGGATGACGCCGCAGTACGCAATGTACCTACTCTGCTTGTGAGGAGACAGCCTGGCAATGTGTCTCTCCTAGTCTGTCCTGTTGAAAGCAACTTGGCTCACCTTTATCACATTTTGATTGAAACACACAAGTGGGAAGCCGGGGTGTAAAGTGAAGGACTCTTCAGGAATACCATGAGATCTCTCTTCTCCCTGACGTCGAAACAGCACCATTTCTCACAGTCCCAAACTTTTTTCCATTGTATACGGTACTTATAATGGCGTATCAACTGTTGCATGACATGAACTGCACTGGTGAATTGCTCGTTAGTGGGATTCTCATCACCACCACTCAAAGCCAATCGTAATATCTGCCTCCTCTCCGTCGCACCAACTGGAGGTTCGAACGCGTACATTTCGCATCTCGCTGGCAAACGAAGAGGCAAATAATCTAGCTCTTCATCATTCTCAGAGGTGGATGAACGTGCTGGAGAAGACATCCCATGCAAGACACTGTACAGCCGGTAAAAGGATGAAAGAAAATAGCACTTTGTATTCCAGCTTAGGATCCAGTACAAACTTCAGGTGCTATATAATGTATCCATCATGCAACTTCATCTTTCATAGATCGAAAACAAAAGGTGAAGGTAGGAATAGCCTGTTAGTAGTCTACTGTGGCGACATAGCATTAGTATTTAAAAGAATCAAGCTTCTGGGAATTACCAGCGGAGGATCTGATATCCAACGAGGGGGTGCAGTCGTCTGGAAGGTACAGGGAGCCTCCATTCACGCATTGGGTGGTTAGCAACAAATCGTGTCTACCACCATATGGCTCAATGAATGCTCAGTAGAAAATATACCAGTCAAGCAGTGCTTACTGTGGAACAGCATGTGGCCTTCCTAACAACTTGTAACTTGTCCCTATTTCGTTACCTACGTGGGATATGCATGTATATAGGTACATTTATGGCTGAATGAGGATTTGTCGCTAGTATTTAGTAGTATGCAGACGAGTGTGAGACGCTTTCGTTCTATCGATAGACACGGTTATGGAGTTGGAAAAGGCATCAACAGAAGAAGAGTTATTTGAGAGCGAACTGGAAAAGCTGGAAGACACCGACTGCAGGGTGAGAGCAGTTACTTCCCTGTGTCAACAGACCTCAAATATTGCTAGTAGCCTGCATGCTCAGCAGGGCTCTCTCCAGGATGTTTTGACTTTGGGTGTGAATGGATAATTTTGCAGAAATAGGTGCAAATGCATCCCCCCCTCAATGGCCCAGAATATAGTGCCTTACAACATGAATTGAAGGTTTCTGGAGAGAGAGCCCTGCTCAGGTGATCTGGTAAAAGGCTATCCCATTTTACCCAACCAGTGTATACTTACTACACAAGAAGTTATACCCAGACGTGAGGTTAGTCATGTCGTCGATTCTACTGATCTGGAGATGTTTTACATTTCTGTTTAGATCAGTGAGAAGGAAGAGGTAAGCGAGACAGCTGCTACACTGATAGAAGAGTTCGTTGAGAAATCTGATTCAAAGGTGTTTGCTCAAGTGGCCACTGCAAGAAGTAAGTCACTAAAAGTAAAGCTAAATGAAATCATTTATTCATTTTACTATTCAAAAGCAATAGCTATAATTAACGTCTATGTCATTGGGAAGATGCCACAGACTGGGACTGGATAGAAGCATGGATAAAATCAGATCAGTGTCTCTTAATGTCTTCCTCTCTGCCCTTGACACCATTTCTGTCCTGGTGAAGCATCAACGTCATAGAACTGAACCGGTGTCAGAACAGTCCTTGCGAGTGTACTGAGCTGTCTCCTCCCAGTTCCACGCATGATGTAGCTTTCTTGAAACATTGCTTTCAAATGCAGCATCAAGGTAGGAGACATGAATCGCAGCTTAATCGTGTAGGAAAGCAAAAATCCTACTTCTCTCAAGAAACATAGCAGCGTGCCAACGGATGATGTCAACAGTAGCTAATGACAATATGACAAACACCTGGCAGTGCGGAGAAAAGCTTCCCAAACACCCAAGTAGTCAGTGACACCATGTTATGGCATTAAGCACTGCCATTGCGACACCATCGCTACTAGCTACTGCGAGTACAAGTATGGAGCGTAACCACACTCTGAGATCGGTTGCTAGCAAGCTATCGTTCAATCTCGATGGACGCTACTGTCTAGTGGAATATGAAAGTTAGTTCCATTTCAATGTATTTCTACTGTGAGCAGTTCCAAATGGTAAGTGAAACGCGTTGCAAATTCATCTATCGTAAGCACATTGCTGACACTACAGTGTACGTGTCAGATCACTGATCTCTGATCAGTTTCTTAGGCTTTTGTGGATCTCTAGGGATCTCAACTACACATATGGATTTAGTCCTAAATGTGGATTCACACTACACCCATTCAGCCAGCCGATTGGTACAGGCCGACTGAAAGCCTAGTGTGAAAGGGGCTCTCGGACGAATGAAACAGTCTGCCAACTGATCACCAAGGATCACTTCTTTAAGAATTGAAAGCTGAATCGGTAGCCCGGCAGCCAATCAGGAAGCATATCCGGCTAGCGTACTATCAAAACATGTTTACTCAGAAGAGACCTTGTGTTCGTGAAATTAATTCTGACTTGAAATTAACAGCTGTATATTTAGAACAATAATCAGCAATTAGGGGATAGTAGGACTGATGATTATAAAAACTGGGATCTAAAGAATGTACAGTTCGAGAAGCTGGCAAGCAACTGCGAGCTTGAGCTAGCTACAGCAAACGTCAAATATAAAACTCTTCAAACGGAGTTCCGTAAGGAGAGGATCGTGGATCTATGATGAAGCCAGGCACTCACACACAATTTTTACTGAAGAAACAAACTCTGGCGGCTGTGAGATAAATAGGAATGGTGAGAAGGCAACTCCATTTCCGCTTCACCAATAACTATCAATTGGCTGCCAGTGTGATAGAGCCTGGTCAGCCAGTACAAATCTTGGCTATCGGCCGGCACTGATCTGCCGGCTGAATCGTCGTAGTGAATCCACTTTTACTGTTTGGATTTTCTGCTTGGGTGAGGATAAAATGACAGATCTCATGTAGCATAAAGATTTTCTGTGACTCGCTCGGATTTTTGCCTTTCAGTTCAGATTTTGGATGTTATCTCTCACCTCCCTTGGTAAAATGAATGCTATCATACGTAAGCAATGTACCTCCAACTATCACCCTAATGAACTAAAAACTAGTTTTTGATGCTGCAAGTGTAAAAAACGTGGTAATGCTATGACGATTCTGAGCTATTTATGATGTCATTATACTGTTCCAATATCAAAACATTTTCTTGATGTGCTCCTGAGATGTACTGTGAGGATTTTTCCTGGATCCAGGTTGAGATCTCTGTTCTCCTGTCACACTGTAGTCTCAGTGATATGTTTACAGGTGGATTCACAACGTGATCGATTTATCTCGCAAACTCCCAATAAATCTCGGTCTACATACACCCCCATTGGCCAGGCTCTAGTGAATCGCCTGTCGTTATGCTCTCAATTTTCCAATTATCGCGCTTTTTTGCTAGCATAGGCTCGCTAGCAACTGCTGGCAAATTCCTGATCATGCTCTTGTGGCATATACTGTCATCTGTCATTCAGCTATAGATGTTATCTTCCTGCTGGCCGCTAACTGATGCCTATGAACACCTGCGGGAGCTTTACTGGGAGTTCACTAGCAATTGCCAGTGAGCCTAGGCATTCAGAAGAAGTGGAAGCGTACGGACATATGTGAGCACAGCAGCAGGAGATTCACGAAAGCCGATAACTCTTGTACCATGGCAGCTTACACTTCACCACACATGCCCAGATCTAGCTAACCTTCCAGGTCATGTGAATAAGATTCTGTGGATCGTCATAGCGACCATCTCGGTCATCGCGCTGCTCATCCACCTCAGTTACATATCGAGCAAGTTCCGGAGATATGAAGTACACACTTCAGTGTCAAAACAGTTGACTAAAAGCATTCCTTTACCTTGTGAGTATCTGTCCATTTCCTTTTTGCTGTTTTCACTAACGACTCTGCAGCTGTGAAAGCGATTTCATTTCACAACAGCCACGTTCAAATGAGCAGCAGCAGATTTTAGGCACATCTGCATAACTGATTGTTTAATGGTGCCGATTGAGGTTTGTGTGACCGTGCAATGAGTGCATTCTTGGTTTCGTTATCTATCTGCTGTTAACTGACAAAAAGTATTGGAGGCAATTTCTTTTTCACTGACGCACGATCGTCAGTCGCACTAGCCTTGATCCGCCCTTGCTTATGGCAGTGGTGCAGGAACTATCCTCAGAAGTAAGTGATGTATTTGGTAACAAACTTTTTTGGTTCAATTTTGTTTTTGATTCAAAGTGTTATTTAATTGGCTACTTGAATCTATGAAATACTGAATACGTTGTCGTTGAATCAGTGAAACATAAGAAGTCTGATCAAAACGTTCCCAGACTGATCGTAGTACTTCTATGTGCATTGGATTTTCTAAAGGATGTGTATATGAATTTTGTAGTAACATCTTGGCTACCCATCGCCTTGAAAGCTTTTGTTCTGATCTTTTAATCTCGAAATGCTTCACAGAACATGAAAGCATGTCATCGTCGATTGTCGTATTTCTTCAAAATGGCGTCCTCGAATAAACAACGTGTCTACATAAACCTCTGTGTCAAATCAAGTAAAACAGCGACTTGTTATGCAGTTGTTATGCTATAAAAGGCATTTGAGAATGCTGCTCAGAGTTGAGGGAAGGTTTCAACAATTCAGAGAATGGCAGGCGAGGGTTGACGATGAAAGGAGTGGGAGACCGTCATTGTCACGAATCAATGATGCGAAAGCGCAGATCTAAGAAATACTAGATCAGTGTAGAAGAAAAACGCTGAGAGAAATGAGTACAGAATCTGCACTTCCTTGTGGCCAATGGATTGTTATGGTTTACTTTGCTATGAAACGAGGCGCCGCAAAATTTATCCCAAAACCTCTAGATCTCCACCGCGCACGGCCCTAAAGGTTCGCAATTATCTGGTCGTTGATATTTTGATGCCTGTTTCGTCCTTCTACGAGAACCAAAACCATGAAGTGTTGTAACTAGTCACTTATACTGAGCTTCTGTCGATTACATTGATCATGCATGGTGCTCTCACTGCTCCTAAGTACTGTTCCTCATAACCTTGACCTATCGCTACTTTTGTAGTGAGCTTACTTGTTTGTTGTAATAAGCTTTGAATAAAACACAGCTCCCACACTAATTGTCTTATAAATCTCACATCTGACACGGACGACAGTGTAGATTGAAGCAGATTACAGTATGTGCTGTGAGGTGTAACAAGAAATATGATTAGTAGGCAAGCTTATCAACTCCGTAAATGATTTACTGATATGGCTACTCATAACTTTTCTTAGAAGAGACACGATCGCTTTCATTTGAGAATCCATGGCTCCATCTGTCATCACGGTTACCTCACATCTGGAAGTGGGCGGTAATAAAATAAGCCACTCCCTTCTGAATACGAATAAATTTAACCCATCCGTGACAACTGCGCCCTCCACCTCTGGACAAAGATTTTTCGGATTGTACATAGCTTGTGGCATGACACAGGGTCGCGAACTCGCTTTTAGATGGGGACAAGTTTGATTGAGGACAGATGTTCAGTACAATCTGCATAAACAAATCAGTCCGGGAACTTTTTGATCAGACCTCGTACGTTATTTGTGATCAAAAAGTATTTATCATTTTCCATATTTCAGCTGTTACAGTGTGCAACGAAAATGTCATAGCGAACAGATCGACTCAAGGAATAACATTACCTCTAGGTGAGTCCCTGCATCAATATCTGCTTTGTGGCTCCTTTCTTCAGTGGTAAAATGGTACTAAATCACCTTTGTGCCAGGGCTGCACCCTTCGTTTTCAGAGTGGCACTGCCAAATTGTGCTACCCGTAGGGCAGCTTGCGGAGCACCTTCGCTACACTCAGATGTAAGGCTATAGCTCCTAGGGTATCGTGTTGAGTGTGGAAAGGAGAATGAAGTTTCACTCATCCTATTCTGTATTGCCCCTGTTGTTGTTGTTCATCAGAATTTCTAACAATATCTTATATATTCATAGTTTTGCTGCTATCTTTTGATCATTCGAGGACCACAATGGAATATTAGCTTGTCCAAACTTACTTTCTGGCCGATTCTGGCATCCATACGTCTGTTATTCTCCTTCTTACTGTCTTTGACTGCGCATTTCTAGAGAGATTTGCGGAGTCAATGTCATTATCATTGCACTTGACTGTGATTGGATGACCAACTGATACATACGGTTATGAGTATCACAAAATAGTGCAGAGTTTTCCCAGAAAATTTTCCCAAGAGGAGAAAACTCCTAATCTTTATTGAAACCTCTAATATGAAGTGGTATGGCAACGCCATACCTGCTGTACTCATTGGCACGACCCTGCTTCGTGCCACGGTACGTGCCTCAAGATTAGTAAGAGAGGAAAACTGCTCAAAATGTAATGTTGACAGCATATCAGTGAACAAATAGCAATGTATAGCCACACTAATTAGCATTTTTCACTCTCTTATTGGTGTGCCATCAGGCGTGAAAGTGCCGATGCTAACTGTGTACCGAAGTGGCGAAATTGGACTAAAGCCAGGATAAAACTGGCGTAACACAAGCTTAGCAATGAAAGCAGCGCGCATAGCGATAGGGGAGTAAATGATACTCTCTGATTGATATGCCAGCGCTCCCTCCATATCTTAGGCAGCTCGTACGAGACTTGGAAGTACAGCGACGGTCATAGGGAGGAAGATCTGATAGTGGACTGCAGCTTCAATGGTGCAAGATGCCGTGTTGATGAGAAATTTTACAGCCCGCATTACGGAAACTGCTTCATTATCAACTGGAATGGTACCTTCGATGTCGTGAAACCGGGATCTCAATTTGGTAAGTTCAATAAAGCAAGTAATAGAGCCGGACCAGTCACTTGGTCTGCATCAACGTCTGTATCCCTGTAGGTCTGAAACTGCTGCTCAACATTGAAGAGTATTTTTATGACAGCGGTTACACAGGGAACGAGTTGAAGTCTGTGGGCGGTGTAGTTGTGATCAATGATGTCAACAGAATGCCGTTTCCGGAGATGAAGGGAATATCCGTCTCTCCCAGTACATATACTATGATCAAAGTGACACAGGTGAGGCTCTGCGCTGTTTTTGCGGCAGGATATCAAACTTTACTTTGCCATTATCTTCATCATTCATCATTCATCATTGTCGCCATCACTATCTTCATTGGTGTTTGCATCACAGTCACCGTCTTCATCATCGTCATTGCCATTTCCATTGCCAATGGCAGCTACAATGCCATTGCTGTTTTCATTTCCGTTGACATTGCCATTTTCTAACAACAGACCAAGTTTGATCGGTTAAATGAGCCATACGGAAAGTGTGTACTAGAACAGTATCAGCCAGACAATGCCTACAGCGAGGTGGTCAGTGGAATGAAGTACTGTAAGATGACGTGTGAAATGACCTGCCTTCAAAAAACGGTTGGTCAATAACTCACAGTTTCATGTGGTAAAAAGGTCATCCCTTTGATATGGATTGATAGATTTCTCTACGCGATTCTGCTGGTGGCTGAGATGACAGGTTTTAGGATGAGGGATAGTTGGGATTTATTTTCCTCAACTTTGAGGAGCAGGCTCTCAGGAGCTGTTAACACTACAGCAAAGTGTTAGTTGCACACACACACAATTGGCTATCAGATGGTCCCAAACATAAATAGACCACATTTCGCGAATGTACCTGTGTCATTGACGTCAGCTCCTTGGCATCTAACCAATCAATCAACATTAGGAAACAAGAGAATAACAACTTTAGTCCTCAACTTGAGCAACAGGAACGTGAGGCCTCCCCATAAATATTGGGCTTGGCTAAAACCCTAAGAAGCTGGTATTTCCCAACTTTGGCAGGAAAGATAGCCGTTGTTCATTCAGATGACTGTAGAACCAGCATCTGACAGTGATGCTCAAACAGCTGCAAAAATGGCGATGGAAAAGTGTCGTTGGAATTCGCTATAGACATTATACCAGTTATACTTTGTATAAGAGTTGTCTTCCCATTTATGGTATCATTATTGTTAGATCGCGATCATTTTGAAATCTTGATGATTTTGAGGGAAACAGTAGTATTTTTGTCAATATCAAATCCGGCTTTATAGTATTATAGAGTATGAATTTCCACTACCTCCCCTCTCTCCGCCCTCTCTCCCTGCCTCCTGCCCCCCTTCCCCCTGTTATTTCAGCTGGTATAGAAGTTCCCTCTTCTGTTGTAGCTAATGAGTGAGTGTGACTGCTTCGATGTCAACATTCCTCGAGGGAACATATCAACAGAGCGTTATGAATCTGCAAAGCCTTGCAGCCTCTATTCGACGCCGACAGAAGGTGTGGAGCATGATCCAGTCACGGATTTCCATTCAATCAAGTTGGTAAACTATAAGCTATCTAAACCTCTTATTTCAGAACGATGCATGAGAAATGTGTCTCATAGATTCTACAACAATGAACTTGAATGTGACCAATGCCACAATATCTGCCAGTGAGTCCTCTATTTCCACTTCTGGTGTTTGTCATTCTCCTGCCAATTTTTCACTCACTCCCGTGCCCATCCACACTCACTCCTGCTCACTCCCACGCATGCTGATGCACGAATATCTACATGAGAACGACAAAAGTCCCACTTCTTCCTATGGGCTGGCACATTTTCCCCCGTATACAATTGTATTACCCAGGGAAGTGACTTATCAATATGAAGTGAACTCGGTCAATTGGCCCGGAGAACGATATCAGGTACTTCATTGCCTCTTCTTGCCTAATGTTATCAATAAAAGCATAAAATAGATGTATCACGGTAGAATATGTCGGATACTGTAGACTGGAATTATTTTGTGCTTAAAAATATGTGCGAAAATGCCAGGAAACCTTGATGGAAAAATTTTACGAAAATTCATCACAACTATAAACACAAATAACAATCTATAACCATTGAATTTTTTTGCGAGTTTGAACATTCGCAAAAAAATTCCGTTTGCAAATAAATTTTTGGCTACAGTAGCTGTATACATTATATATCATACAGGGCTCTCATTGGCCTCCAACTATCACCCTAATGAACTAAAAACCAGTTTTTGATGCTGCAAATTTAAAAAACTATGTAATAATACGGCGATTCTAAGGTATTCATTATGTCATAGTACTGCCCAATATCGAAAATGTTTCTTGATGAACTCCTGAAACCCTCTGTAAGGAATTTTCCTGGATCCAGGTTGAGATCCCTATTGGTCTCGCCCATCAGACGTTTGTCAACCGAACTCAGCAACAACATTGTGCCATCTGCACAGCTTGCAACTCATAGTGTCACCTGTCAATCAAACATAGTTGTAGTACAGGGGATGAGTGTCCCACAAAGTTGCTAACATATGGCATTCGAGTAACTTACTATTATCCACAACAAGCCAGCAAGGGTATGAAAACCGCCTAGGGTTGATTGCAGTTCTCTCTGATTACAGTTCCTCGATACTCAGTAGACCAACGATAGCGACGCTTTCGTTTGCACTAGTTACCCAATTGAATGGGCAGTCGCTGATGCTGAATAGTCATCACAGTTTTTGTGTTGACCACTCGGTACATTGGGCGGATTTTTAGGATCATTGGGCAGAGCGCTCTAGCATCCATCCTAGGGAGACCCCTGATATAGCATAAATATAGCTCACTAAGAGAGTTTACACTGACTAGACAGTAGTGCTCTACAGCTCCATCACTGGAGCTAAGAAGTAAAAATGTGCATGTTTATAGGAAGTGTCGTTGCTAACCTACAACTACTGTGGTGTCCCGTCTCTCATAGCGTTGTCCGCAAATGAAAACCAAAATAACTACTGACAGTAAACAGTTCTCACTTACAGCGTTTTCACTATAGTAGCTGTTCAATGTGATGTTGGGTGCGATGTGTAGATCCGCTTAGAAGAGTATTTGAGAGCGAGCCGAGCTGATCTCGTTGAACGCCTAGCAGAGATGTATCCCAACAAGTCTCTCGAATACGCAACCAACAGGAACTTGGTGAAGGTCAACGTCTACTTTGAAGACCTGACAGTAACTGACGTAACCGATTCACCGTCATACGGCCTTGACCTCTTCATGGCTGATATAGGTATGGGTAGTATCGATTCTTAGGCTGGTCGGCCAATTAACTTATAGGCTCTCCTCAGGGCCGCCTAAGACCCGCATAGGGTGATTCATAGAAACATTTAGGGAGTTTTAAGCAATTGTAGATGAAATTATGTGTTCCTATTCCCCAGGCGATCCTATGTTTTGTTAGGCATCCCCATGATGGCATAGGGAACAAAAAGGCTCCAATTTTAAGAACTTGTTCTTTCCTTTTCTAAGCCCGCTATATGCCGGTTCTTATATTTTTGGCAGACATTCATTGACGTCCCACCATTGTTAGTTGGATACCATTATGGCTATATAGGTCAGCAGCTACACTCTCAATGATACACAGCATCAATTTGTCAAAATAATATACGCATGTTTGCTTTATACTGGCCTGTATTTCACATCGGTAGCATTGTCAATCAATTTGACCGATGTATTTTACTTCGTCAATCGATAAAAGACCAAAAGAATTGTATGAAATGAGAATCAATATTTTTAATGGTGTGCTGCCGCAGGATAGTTAAAATATAGGAACAAATTATGTTCATTAATAATCTGAAATCAGATTTAAAAACCGAGGACTAGATCCTGAGATATAGGCAAACGGACGTGTGATGGGAGTTATCTTCTCAAAAATGGGTTGTCTGTAATGATGGAGCTTGGGATTGATATCAGAACATTCAAAATCATTTCCTGAATCTAAGTCTGAAATCAGATTCCACAACATACATGTAGCTCCTGAGATTTACTTAAGTTATCAAAAAGATCCGTTACAGTAAAGACTTCCACAAGGCCAGTATTCCTGACTGATATAACTTACGTAAGTATCAGACCCTAGACGTCTGTTTTGGAATATGTAATGCATTCTGTTCATTCATGTTTCTAGGAGCGATATTCGGTCTGTGGATTGGATGGAACCTGTTTACACTCTTCCAACTGATTGAGTTCTTAACTGATCTGATTATTCTGTGCATCAGAAAGAGGAGAGAAGGAACTCAAATTTGAGTACGAGGGTAAAAACTATGACCGAGTAGGTCTGGAAATAATGAGCCTAAAATCAGAATCTATGCTATTCTTCTTTGTATCCCTAAATTATTCAGAATTATAGTCAGTATATACATGTACCATCTTGTAGGACTTCGCTGAACACTTGTGGATTTCCGAACAAACTACGATTAAGTTAAGATAAATTAGACAATGATAACAAACTAGCACGACACTGATCAAATCATTGTGTATCTCTCCCTCCCCCTCCCCCTCCCACTCCCCCTCTCTCTCTCTCTCTCCATCTATCTTTCACCCTTCCCCTCTCCCCCAAAACCCCTTCATCTTTCTCCTTCTCCCCCTTCAGGCGCTTTCGCAGAGGGGGGGTGTTTCCTGTTTCCTGTCACTTCTCTGAGGCTTTTCCTTCGCACAGGCTTATTTAATCAGCACATGTCACCTCAGCTCCAAAATACTACATTCTCTAAAGGACGGCCCGACCACACACACGCGAAGAAGGGACGCGAAGAGGAGAGCACTACAGAGACCGACAGA
>ERZ1740065.1262-NODE-1262-length-14975-cov-12.062869_pt1 | contig 14975 bp, 16 predicted proteins | sample MGYA00581738_ERZ1740065 | MGnify/ENA primary metagenome ERZ1740065 (study PRJEB43018, sample SAMN04849749) | marine metagenome | isolation source: floating plastic debris | place: Pacific Ocean | collected 2008-09-01 | study: EMG produced TPA metagenomics...
CCTCTTCTCTCTCCTTGTCTCTGTCTTTTCTCTTCCCCTCCCCTCCTTCTGTTGCTTTCTCCCCGTCTGCTCTGTCGGCCGCTGCTGGGAGGGTAGGGGGTTCAGATAAACTGCATCTCCAGTATTTTCAGCCTGACAAGTTGACATAAATGGTCTTACTTAGTCTGTCTGCCAGTAAGGAATTGTTTCCATCTCTCTAGAGCTCTCTCGCTCTCACATGTGTATGTCCTGTATGTATCGGTTGTATGTACGTGCAGTTTATGACTTACGTATTTCTCCATTCAGGTCGATAATCAGAATGGCGATGCTGGGCAGCCACCGGCGGGTGGTGAACAACCTGCGGCGGGTGGTGAACAACCTGCGGCGGGTGGTGAACAACCTGCGGCGGGTGGTGAACAACCTGCAGCGGGTGGTGAACAACCTGCAGCGGGTGGTGAACAGCCTGTGGCAGGTGGTGAACAGCCTGTAGCGGGTGGTGGACAGTCTGTAGCAGTTGGTGAACAGCCTGCGGCGGGTGGTGAACAGCCTGCAGGAGTTTTACCAGTCAACTCTAACGAAGCTGTCAACATCCAGCCATTGGCTGATGGTGGAATGGTTGTTCAAGGTCAGACTCAAAAGGAGGCTAACCCTATGTTAGATGCTAGTGCTAATGCTGCCGCTGACCCCAATAATCAGTCTGCCGTGAATAAAACAAGTGACGCAGGTAAAAGCGCAGGTAAAGAATCAGCCGACGCTCCTCCAGGTGAAACACAACTTGCTGCAGGTGTCGATGAAGAGGCGGAGAAACCAAACGCCGATGGTAATGTTCTGTGACGCACTGATCATAACCTCCCCACTCGTTTCTTTATCGGCTCGGCTATCATGTACTGTAACAGTAAAAATAAATGCAACAAGAATCAACGCAGGAAGGCCTGCCAGGAAATAAATGTGTTGTGTGAAAATTCCAAGTTTGCTTCGAATTACAAATTTTTAAATTTGAAATTAAGTGTTTCTTTGCAAATCTTGTTTGATGTTTGGTCGCATTTATTTTTACCTTTACAGTACTTGCAGCGTGTAGTGTGGCCCTGTGTGATGTGCGCCAGGGTTGTATATTGTGAGAGAGCGGCTATCTTCAGCGACCTTGATTGTACATATAGCAGGTTTGGGTCATTATATGTAAGGCAGGGATTGATCTTCGACTTCGTGTCTTCACACTGTGATTGCAATTTATGTGAATTTTGGCCCTCCAAGAGAGGAAAACTCCCAGTTTTGAACAGGGACCAAATGTATTAAAATTACAAATATGATTACCAGAAGTTGAAATAGAATGACTTCTACATGCTGATTCGCTGCTCTCTCTCTCTTTAAGCAACTCTGGTTTTTCCAATCAGATCACTGGTCATGATTTCAGTGGCTAGCTTAGAGCACACTAACCCTCAGTTTACACAGCTGCTACATTAGTTTCATTTGTCAATTAAGATGAAAGTATGTACCGGCATCCCTTAGTTATAGCCAGCTAGTATGCCTGTATATATTCAGCCACCAGCAGTTTCAGGCCTTCAACTGCAAGTGTAAGTGTAGTGTAAGTCTACTGTAAGTATAGCGTGAGCTTACTGTAAGTGTAGTGCAAGTGTAAAGTAAGTATGATGTCAATGTACTTTAAATGTAGTGTAAGTATGATGTAAATGTAGTGTAAGTATGATGTAAATGTAGTGTAAGTATGATGTAAATGTAGTGTAAGTCTACTGTAAGTATAGTGTAAGTGACCTCTAGCGATGATACTTAGAGGTAGTCTATAGCTGTTACCTGGTGATGAGTCAAAGTGGTACGTTACTGGACTCTCCATTCGGCTGACTGTAGATGTGAGAGACCAGAGGGAGCTAGCTGAGGTACAACCGCTGGACCAAGCACAGCTGGCCGTAGGTGTCAACCCTGCCGCAGATGACGGTCAGTTAGACATATTTTCCTCATTACTGTATTGTCAGTAATTATTTCGGCACTATAACGGTTTTGAGCGATGGAGTAAGATAGTAGCTGTGACAACGATGGGCTGGGAGGTGAGATACAGCCTAACTATTATAGACTCCGGTAGACTAAGAAGTAAGCAAACAGGAGAAGATAAATCCATATAACTAAAACAGATGATTGATAACGTCGCTGAGTGACTCGTTATACACCTGGTTATAATCAATTACCTTGAGTACAGTACGTCGTGAGTACAGTGCGTCGTGAGTTCTAGGAAATGTCTGCTGGAGATTATGGTTGTCGCACCTCAACTTAGTCCAAATGTTATGACTGGACTGCATTTCCTACCCATAAATCTCCTCATTGCAAGTTTTGGGCTCGTGAAGAGTGGAGGTCACGCGCAGCCACTCCTGATAGGGTCCAGGAGGAGTGAAGGTCACGCACAGCCACTCCTCATAGGAAGGGGGGAGGGGTTGCTGCTACTCGAGCATCTATACTACTGATACTGTAAACCCAAATATTTTAGCGACCTCACAATAATAGCTATAATAGCGACTCGAAGAAAAAGCGCTATTAAAGTTGAACGCTATATTTTTAGAGCTTTTTATGCTATATTCAAGATCGAAGGGAATTGATTATTACAAATACTGCTGATTAGAGCAAAGGGCTATAATATTTTGTCAGCTAAAATATTTGAGTTAACGCTAGTTTGCTAGTTTGCTACTATTCCTCGGACAAGTCGGTCACTTTAGGTTGTGTTTAATCAGTTGCACTGGTGCCATTGAAGGAACCGATGGTGGAGGAGAGAGAAGGAGAGTGGAGGACTCTGGTCCTAGCTTTGACAGAGCCGGTGGAGGTGGAGATGCTAGGGCAGGCGAACCTCTCCCTGACAGACCTAGATTCGACAGTGAGAAGACAACTCTCTCAGTGCCTGCAGATAATGTGCGTGGCCTCGGTGCCCTTGGTAAACCCACTGGAAAATCTTTGTAATCCTAAATCTCATTCTCATGAAAAAATTGCAAACAATCTCAGCTAAATATTATTCAGTTACTCATTTTTATTTCGTTTCGCAAATATTTTCCAATCAAACACAATTATGTAAAAGATGTATACAAATATAATGTACAAGATATAATGTATAATATATGTAATATACAGTATATGCAAATATAATATATAATGTATATATATAATATACAGTATATACAAATATAATACATAATATATACATAATATACAGTATATGCAAATATAATATATAATGTATATATATAATATACAGTATATACAAATATAATATATAATATATACATAATATACAGTATATGCTAAAGTTTCCTGACATATAAGAATCTGGACTCTAGGATCTGTATCGCTATGGCAACCATGATATGATTGCTAGCCATCATTGGTTATTAGGTTGTTATGGAGACTAGGAAACACAAGCAACAGCGGCTAGCTTCCATCAGGAGTTGTGTTTCCTTACTCTTGCAACAATTAACAAACTCATATGATTGGATATGTGGGGATATTTCTTGTTCTGTATGGATACAGGCATGTGTTTTGAGTTGAGAGTTTGGGGTGTGTCGGGATCTGAGGCTGCTAAGCATACTGATCTAAATATGATGTCATATTAGTCTCACTGTGATAATGACATGATCTCATGCAACTTTTGACAGGCTCACACCAATGAAATGAGGACGACTCTGCGTACCAAGTTCAACTAGCTCAATGCATCTCACTGTACATCTGCAGTACGTCTGCTATCTACATAACGACTTACCCACAGCATTCACCATCCACCGGTGATATTCACCAAACCGATCACATTCCGATCATCGGCGTCACACCAACATAATCATAAACAGATGGACAGCGCTGTTTTTACAAGTATTGAGATCTCTCCTATGCATTACGTTCCAGTTGATTTTCACATCTAATATATATCGTGTCTCAGTGATTACCTCTTTCACCAACTTCTGTAGTACACTGAGTCTTTCCTCATTTACTGTTGAATACGTAGGATGTCAGATCTGTCCATTCATACTTACAATACTCTCTCTGTCTCTCTCTAACTCCTTATAAAAGCAATCTTTGCCTCGTGAATCTGATGATTACTCTACATAATAAACGGGTTAAAATGAAACATGATTGTTATTGCGTTAGAATGCAGTGGCCATATGTTATTTGTGTAGTAATATTGCTTTGTTTTGCCCGTATGTTACTTATCCTCAGCATATGTGTGTGCATACTCTTCGGTTGTTACGAAGAGAGTGAAACCAGCCGCCATAACGCAGACGTTATGTAAAGAAGTTTTCCCCATTTCACACCTGTGATATCGGCGACGCTCGATTATTTATTCTAGTAAAACGCTGTAGATAGCACTGCTTCGCTAATGATAATAATCTTAGATAAAAAAATATTTTAACAGTAATCCAACATGAGGCTTTCTGATCGTAGAATCAGTTCTATGACTAATCCTGTCGATCGGTTTTATTTCAGAAGTTAATCACTACTGTGAGGCGCCATAATACTGGCGCGTTAGTATTAAAGTCCCATTCATTTAGTATTTCACAACCTATTACCACCAAATAAGGTTTAACGCTCACGAAATTGCTATTAAAGTGAATATCCTTCAAGTTCATCATCTCAAGCACAAGGTACGTTTGTCATAACGATATGCCTCCGAAAAGAAGCGCCAAATCCTCCAAGCACCAGACTGAAGCCCAATCGAAAGCAACTGTTGCGAAACCCAAGAATGTTGGTAAATCAAAATCTGAGGGCAGCAAGGTATCTTCAAGTCGTGGTCAGGTAAAGGAAAATCCCAACGTTGATAAGTTGGAAGGAAGTCCTGCAAAAAAACCCCGAGTAAGTTGCTTCTTTCTGTCTCTGCACCCGATGCATGATGAGGGTCGCGTTGCTGTGAATGCATCTCATACTAGATCTGCCATGCGTCTCACTCAACTGTTGGTGGAAGTGTGCTGACTGTCGGTGAAGGTGATGTTGGGCAACTAGGACTTGGTCCTGATGTACTGGAAAAATCTAGAGTCGGACACGTAGAGCTACCATCTTCCTGCATACAAGTATGTGATTGATAGATAGGCGTCTTCACGATACAATCCATCGTTCTTCCTCCGCTGAACGACCCTGTTTTAGATTGCTGCAGGTGGTATGCACACAGCATGCTTGATGTCCGGTGGTGAAGTCTATACATTTGGTTGCAATGACGAAGGCGCATTGGGCCGAGATACAAGTGAAGACGACTCTGAGACCACGCCAGCTAAGCTGAGTTGTACGATGGAGTTTGTGCAGATCAGTGCTGGTGACAGTCACACTGTAAGTATGAGTTCATGTCTGCTGTGCCGATGTGTCGCCGTCGTAATCATGTCTGCTGCGTCGATGCGTCGCCATCGTAATCATGTTTTGCAACACAACCTTTCTGCAGGCGATGTTGACATCAGACGGTCAAATCTATGCCTGCGGAACATTCCGGGACGCCAACGGCTCAATCGGTCTGACAGAATCTGGGCCTCAGAAGAGTCCTGTACATATCCAATGCGCGAAACCAGTCAAGAAGATAGCATCTGGCTGCGATCACTTGCTAGCACTAGCCATCGATGGCACTGTTTTCTCAGCCGGTATATACATAAGATGACTTTCTAAAAAATTGTTTCTCTCTCCATTTTATCATGGTAGATGGTGGAAATATTTACAGGCTGCGCCGATCAGGGACAGCTGGGTAGAGTGGCGGAGTGTTTCACTAGCCGCGGAGGAAGGAAGGGCCTGGCACTTTTGCTCAATCTCCAGCCTGTTCACTTCAGAGGCACCAAAACCAATCGTCGGCCCAAGTAAGCTTGTGGGAAACCGACGACTCGCTGTCCGATAACTTGTCTGATGTGAGACGGGCTGATCGCTGTGTTACAGGTTCGATGACATCTGGGCCGCTACTTACGCGTCGTTCGCTCGCTCTACCAACGGTGATATTTACACATGGGGGCTCAACAACTACTACCAGCTGGGTACTGGTGACATGGAGAACAGGTTCGTACCGGAGGTCATCCCTTCGACCGACAGCAAGTGGTCATGTGTCGCCGGTGGTCAGCATCACTCAGTAGTTCTCAACGATCAAGGTATGACGACTCCCAATGCCTGCCTCACTTGGTCCACTGCTGGTGTGCTGACATTGTATCACGCTGTGCCAGGCAAGGTGTTCTGTATGGGACGAGGAACGTACGGCCAACTGGGCCTTGGCGAGACAGCCACTGCTGACGCTGAGGAACCAACCAAAGTCCCAATACCGGAGTCTTGTGTATCTGTCGAAGCTAGTTCATCTGTGACATTCGCTGTCACAAAGACGGGCAAAGTTAGTTCATATGGTTTATTTCCGTTTTTCTGATATATGTGATTTATTACCGGGCTGTGCGACATCAACTGCGAACTCGAGGCTGTTAGGTTCAGCAGCGTTTATGTTCACTAATCTCTCACCTTTGATACTCAGACATGCTTTTCATAGTTAGCATCAGTTGAGACTGAGAGACATGACTGTATGACAGCTTGTGTCAAGGGTCACCTCCTCTCGCTTGATTCACGCATAGAAATCGTCTTAAAAATGCAAATGGGAGTTTTGGTGGATTAAGATATATGTGAGCCTGTACTGTTACTGTTACTGTACTGTTACCGTACTGTTACCGTACTGTTACCAATTTCAAATTACAAAAATGGTAGATATAGTAAAACACTATTTTGACATGTTTGAAGCTCTCAGCACAGTTCAAACTACCGTCAACTAGGAAATTTTGTGTTTTTGGTGTTACAGCATTATTTGCAATTAGAAAATATTTCCTATTTTACTTGAGTTTCAGTGATGTAGTGATGTTTTTGTCATTGCGCATCCTCGCAAAACCTTTTGCTTTAGTGAGTAGCTTTGAGCACCAAATCATACGAAGTAAAATACAAAGGTAGTGAAGGCCAGCTCTAATTCAAGACCAACTGGCGCGACATAGAAGTGTGCGGTAACATCACACCATCGACTCAGAGTCAGCTTACGAACACACCCACACTAACGAACTGCTGTACACGGTTGATCCAGGCGCTATGGTCTATTTTATACAGTGCAGCAGTATAAATCAGTATACATTGAAGTCTATAGTTAATTCAATGTCAGGATCGATCCTCTTATGACCGCTGTTGTGAATGTAGCCTTATTTCCTCGATTACGGTGTGCAATGGTTCTTAATTCCAGGCGTACGGATGGGGAATGGGCACAAGCAAGCAGCTGAGTAGTGGAAATGAAGACGACCAATTTGAGCCGCAGTTGATGGGAGGCAAGCAGTTGAATAACAAGCAGGTCCTGTCTGTATCGTCTGGCGGTCAGCACACAGTGATGCTTGTCAAGGCAGCTGAGGAGCTGAAAGATGCTCCTCCATCAACCTAGCACTTACAGACTGTACTGGGCGTGGAACCTGAGGCTATGCAATTATACTAGCATTTTGATACTGTGAAGGTCTTTAGCCTTTATAATATTTTATTTTACTGACAAAGTGTACGGCATGCACACTACCAATACGTCACAATGATCACTGGAAATTTAGTGCATAAAAAAGGCCTGTGCATATGAATATCAGTCCTGTATCTTCAGTATGCTCCTCTTCTCCAGTTCCTCCATCTCACGCAGTGCAAGTGCAACATTATATCGCAGTTCCTGGAACTTGCTAACAGACATTTCAAAGTGTTTCACGTCGCCGTTGTCTAGTGTCATTTGAGCAGAAATACTCGGCTCCAGCACTCGATTCAGTGCAGTAGTGGATATGGTCACATCGATTTTCCATTTCAAGTCTTCAACAGTCGGCAATCGAGGTTTGGACTTGACTACGGCTTCGTCAATAGCGGATCTCCTCGAACCGAACACCACAGATGATAAGTCTTCGATCATCTCTTTTGAGAGGCTTAGGTGAGATAAGTCAGCCACGAATTGCTCTTTCGTCAAAGAGGTTGGGCTCCATCGGTAAGCTAACTGTATAAGTTTAAAGACCCCACCGTACGCAATCTTTACAGTCTCAAGAGGTAAATCCGATGTTTCGAGACCACTGAAGAACTGAGGAGGTAATGGCTTGCCTTCCATTTGAGATATTGACATTCGCACCAGTTTCTGAAACGTCCCCCTATCCAACCGACCAGACACTTTCTTCAATGCCGTTAGATTAGGAGGTACCTTGTGGCCATAAAATGGCTGCCTATCGATGGCAGTGGATTCATACTTTCCTGGTGCCATAATCCTTTATTGGTACGATCACTGGTTCACGACAAATAGCAGGATATTCACGCCTCCCTAGAAGCAACCTCGAATTGCAGTATAACCTGCCATTTTGCTATCACGTGAGAGTCACGTGACTGACGTGCGATCTCAACTATCATCCGTCATAAACAGACATTATAACGAAGTAAAGCCAACGTTTTTTGAAAGTAGAACAGGCAATCTTTCAGCCGCGTCTACTCGCTACACTCGGTCGACCCCAGTACGAAATCGCTTACGTTTAGTACCAGGTCAGTGTCGTCATCTCAGAAATATGGTTTCGAGCGACGAATCCACCCTGTTCTTCATCGAATTGATTAGGGACAGACCTTGTCTCTATGACCATACTCATCCAAATTACAAAGACAATGCTACAGTGAAGAGGAGTAACTGGATTGACATCGCTCGGCAGTATGGAGAGTTCTTGGGAAGAGAACAATCAAGTATGCGATATATGTCCAAATCGTTCAGTTATCTTTTTACGCGCCAACCTAGCACGTCATTATTATTCAATCGAAATGCCCGAGTATGGCGAACAGTCATCGGCAAAAATCAGTTTTTCTGTTATCAGACATGAGACGATTGCTGTTTTTGCCTTCGATTATTTCTATACCAAATCGGTCGAGTAATGTCAATCTATTTTATTGCAATGTTTCTTTACTGCAGCTTAGCCTGACTAGCAATCAAGACTGGCGTTTTGGTTTTAACTGGCTGTGACTGCTTCCAAGATGCAGTCCATTTGCCAAAAATGTAGTGTTTGACATCGTACCAAGATCCAATAGAAATTAGTATTGCAGCCAGTTGCGTAGTGGGAAAATCAGAAGTGTGTACAATCTCATCTGTGGTCGAATGAATGATTATTATCCATATACCATGCGGACCAGTTGGTCGCTATGACTATATTAGTATTAGGTTGGCTGGTTTTTTGGAAAGAAGCATAGACACGCTGTTGGATATTCGATGGCAGGTCCTTGTATTACATTCAATAATTTCATTTGTATAGAACTTTTGTGCTACAAAGTTGGGTATGAGGATTAGAACCACATATCTAGGAGGGAATCGAACACTGCTACTTCATTGGCTAGATGATTAGGATAGACTATATCATGTCCCCTCGATTACGACTGTTGCCCACAAACGCACCACTGATTGCGAGTCAGAACGTTCATCAACAAATAATGAAAATCTGCATGCATGAATTTCTCTCTCGCGTGTCCATATGTTCAGATTACTATTTCTAAATATGAACTTGATTTCACTTCGATTAATCGTTAGACTTCTACATTGATCACTAATGAAGGGGGCAGAATGAATTAAATTTACATTATACACATTATTGCTTACCATATGCTGCATCCCAACGCATCTATTTATCACAGATGCAGGGAAAGAAGGAGTGACGCAGAGCTGTTGCTGTCACTGCAATGGATGGTGTGTGTCTCCTCATCCAGACATAGTATTAGCGTGACTAGTAGTGAAATTAAAGTGTAGAGCCTCTCATACTATTTGCGGAACACGATGTCCGCCTGACCGGGTCCTGACTACTGCCGCCAGTGTTGGTTCTTTAATTGCAGCATTTATGGAAATTTTCTTCCGCACTGAATGATAGCAGCATTCAGCATCGGATTTGGTTCAATGAAAATTGAGTGCGCGCTATAGACACCTCCGATCCTCACGACAAATGCTTAGGTCCACGTAATGTAAAATTACTTTGTTATTCACACAACATGCCTCAGATGTCGTTGACAATAAGTGTTGAGCCAAGAGGAACAAAATACTCCATCTGTCGCGCTTACAGTTTACATTTTGAGATTGATATTGCATATTCTGTACATGTCATATTGTATACGTACAATATTGAGACTCTATCTACCACGCTAAACGCTTAGATCAGTGGTTCTAAACTACTCTGGAGTCGTGCCCTCCTGATCTAAGGGCCAATGCTGTAGAACCAGATATGATGGTGACAGAAATGTTAGCATTTCCTTCAAAGTCATCGAAAAATAAAAATTATAGCGATCCCGTAAATGGGAAGACAACTCGTATAAGGTATAATGAGCGTAATTTCTATAGCGAACTCCAACAACAGCGATCATTTTTCGCTGCTATTTTCGCAACCGTTGCTATCAAATCAGGTTCTACACTAAGTCACGGACCCCTTCACACACATCACATGGTGCTCTGCTCGTGGCCGTACCTACATACAAAGCACTAGTAGTAATGGAGCAGTAGTCTGAATTCAGATGGTTCTATTTCTCATTACCGTTGCATAACATGACTCACACTATGAAGTAGGGATATCTGATTGAAGTGGTGTCAATCAAACCAACGGCTCGGGTTCAGACATCAATTCACTGAGAGTGGGATCCTTGGAAGTCTCGGCATGCAAGTCAGTAATGAGGATGGTTCCAAAACCGCTTTTTAGCTTTGCTCATGAAGTCACAGGTGCTGTGACCTTGACCTACTGCATATGCATTGAACACCCACAAGTAAATCTAAAACCTAAGGTGTCTAGTGTCGTGTGATTACTGTATAAGACTAATTAGGAACAAATATCATTCGATGTGACAAGAATTAGTCAAGATTTGTTTATTTCCGCCTTTGAATGGCAAACTAAACATAGGAACACCGGAGTTGGTGGAAATGAGAAAGTGACCATGGACTACCCCTAAACTCCCCGTGGACCCCCAGGGGCTGGACCCCCAGGGGCAGGGGTCTATGCACCCCTTTCCCCTGTTGGTAACCACTGGGTTAGAGGAATCTTTTCTTACTATTGCAGTTGACGATGTACAGAAGAGATGGGCCAATCTGAGAGACACGTTCATGATGTGTAAGAGGAAGTATGAAAGTTCTGTCGCCAGCGGTATGAGTGCTCCCGAACCCAAGTGGAAATGGTGGACATCTATGGACTGGTACCTGGAGTACAGGAGGAAGAAAGAGTGAGGCTCCTTTGTGCTTTTTCCTTTTTTAGAATGATGGGATTTTTTATTATTATCAATTATTATTTATTTATTATTATTATTATTATTTATTCATTTATTCTCATCCAAGCACACCACGCTGCAAGCAACTCAGTGTAAAAGCTTCTCCGTTATATTGCTTACGTGGAGTTGTCTTCTCTTGACCCAGCTCTGATAACTACTGAGTACCATTTAGTTCTGGGTTGATGAGAGCCACACTGCCCACCATGAAACCTGAAAGTCAGTAGCCGCAATCGTCACAGGTGTGAGGAAATCTCAGACTACTCCTGTTTGCAGGCAGCATGTAAAATAATCAGGCAATACTGCTGTGCATATTATAGCATTATTGTCATAATTAAAGACTAACAGTTCAGTGATGAATTGATTCTCCTACAAATCGCTGTTATTTAAAGCTCAGTAAACTTCGCTAACCTAGTTGTGCGATTGGGAAGGGAATAACTTTGAGAGTCTGTGCGGTCTAAGTGTAGAGTAGTTGGATATTCCATACTAATATTTTGCTTCTGAATAGTTTCAAAGTTGGTTCTGTGGAGATCAAGAAAGAACAATCAAAGTAAAAACCATAATTTAGCCTTCTTAATCAGTTTGACAGCCACTCTCCATGGGAAGTATAGTGAGACTAGCATATGAATAGCACTACAGCTAGCGTTTGACAGGACTGGGCAATGAGTTATTTTTTTATGATGATTGTAATATTAAATTTTTAACAGCAGCATTATAAGGAATTATAAAAAATAAAACGCGCATTCCTTCCACGAGGGGCAAACAACTCCAAATAACAACTGCTCACTTGATAGTTGCCGTATCCAGCCCTCCTCCCCCGCATCTCTCCATGCATACGAGTGTAAATTATCTATAGTATATTGCTGAAAATCTATGCCAGTCTTGATTTTCGTTTTATGAGCAACTCAAATTCCAGCATAAACACAGAAGTTCTCATAAATAAATTAAAATAGACACTGATACTTTATTTTACACACCAACAGCCTCCAATCTTTGGAAACGCTTCGAGTTCACTCAAGAGTTGTGTAAACCTCCATTTCTTGGGTTACTGGATCGCTAACTGAAGTCACAGCCTACCTGTAATATGGAGGGTCACATGTTCCCATTTCACTCAACTAATTTGTTGTGTTGATGCGAATCTGTCATTTGTAGAGGAGAGACAAGTGTACAGATTAGTACATTACCTGGCAACTCAGAAGAAACCATTATCGCGATCAACAACATCCATGCGGTAGAGCCCTTGACCTCAACTCCAGCGTCAGCTAGCGGCGACACCACTACGACAGTGACCACTGTGCGGCCCTATGTGCCAATTAAAAGGAAGATCCCATTCAGGTCAGAAGGGATTTCTAAGCTGGGAGTGAAAGATGACAGGCAGGATGAGGCGCACCACTTCGGCATGTCGATAGCGTCTCGCTACCGCAAGCTGTCCTCCTACCAGCAGGCTCTGGCTCGAAAAGATATTGAATCAGTCCTTTTCAAAGTGGAATTTGAAACACCGAAAGACCCTCCAGCAGCGAGCACTGATGCAGAGGCCTGACTAGTCTCACCTATTTTATATCGTGGATAAATGTACATACATGCATACTTATTATTAGTCTCACCTATTTTATATCGTAGATAAATGTGCATACATGTATACTTATTATAGCACTGAATATAAACATTATTACGCCGAAGGCAACTGACTGGCATTGTGGCACAATAGCACCTGCTGTAACTTGTCAATAACTCCAAACATAAGGCAATTGATATTGAATTTATTTACAATGATCTAACCAAACAGGTCAAAGCCCATATCATCATCAGACTCAGATTCAGGCTCTGGCTTCTTCTTCTCCTCCTTGGCTTCTTCAGCAGCGCCACCAGCACTGGCGGCGGCTGCTCCACCTCCAGCAGCGGCTCCTCCTCCAGATGGCATGGAGGCGAGTTTGGTCATACCTAGTCCATACACCAATAGCTTACCAGGCGGCACATCAACAGATATAAACATTGCTGTATTGCAACACCAACCTTCAGCAATAAGCTCTTCAATATCCTTGCCACTCAAGTTGTCAATGACAATCTTCATCTGCTTGTCATCGGCCTCAATACCGACGCTGCTCAGAATCTTCTTCACATCTCCTGATGAAGGCGATGCATTGCCTCCGAGGACGGCCAACAAGTATGCAGCGACGTAACGCATTCTACAATCCAAGGAGGAGCACTTATTGTACCATATAGGGGAATAAGTAGCAGCATAACATTTAGTGAAACGATAAAGGAGAAATACAAATGACGTCTGGTAACTGTCTTATGGACACCTAACGACCAATATTGCTGATTCACGTGTTGCATTTCACTGCTTATTCGACTAAAACAGCAATGAACTAATGAAAGAATCGAGTAAGGTACTTACTTAAGTCTATCTATAGACACGAAACGTTCAATGCAACTTCAGGGATGAAATTTCTAGCTGAAAAGGAAGTGCTGAGGCACGCAAAGAAGAATTGAATACGAATTTCGAGAGTAAACGTTTGTATGAATGAGCTAGGATTGAGAGAATTTTATTAAGTAAAAATAAGTTCTTCAGGTAGATTCTGATCACATGGATTTTAAAACCCTTAAATAATAATTCGATGTCTTTTCTATCCTCGAATAACATCGTGTAGCGATTCGGTTAATTACCTTTACCGATACTTTTCAGGAAAGAAGACAAGCTTGCACATTCATTGTTAGTCGCATGTGAGCAGCACAAATTCTCTTCTATGCGAGTAAAAAGGGAGAGTGCGAATACATTTGTCGTCACAGATATAGACCACTGTTATTGAGTACTGCATCTCTATAGGAATAAGTCAATGTGGCGGTTATCGTCTGAATAATGGCTGATAGATTGACGCAACTGCAAGATGCAGTAAATCAGGTAAAATAGCGTCAGATCCTACTTAATTTCACGATTCCCTGGGGATAAACTGTGTTTCAACATCCATTATCAACTCCAGATGGCTGAACACTTTACTAACAGCATCGGATGTCTCCAGCAAACTGCGCCACCTAGTCATTTTGCTGGATTTGAAAGATCGACAGTTTCTCCTCCTAACGCTCCAACAGAGGGTAAGTGACGTACTAGTACTAGGCACTACTTTTATTCACTATATGTTGTTGTGATGGAATGTGTCGAACTTGTTAACTGATATTACTTTCCAGATTACGGACTTCTCTTTGCTCAGCTGATTGCTCGCTCTGCCAAAGATATCGATTACCTAATAGAACATTTACCAAACGAGGAGTCGTCTATTGACTTACAGGTGTGACGACCCTTGGAATTCCCTCTTTACATTCCAGTTAGGTTTTTTCCCATAATGATGTCTCGTTTTCTGATACTAGTTGGGAGCCCTACAGAGGTTGGAGGTAGAGAATTATCAGGCGGCAAGAGCTTTGGAGCAGATAGTGGCTGTCGGCGAGCAGCGTTTGGAACAGATCCAGCAGGCTCTCAGTGACATTGCGCAGACGCAGCTCAGTCTGCAGGCTGTCGATGCAGACGAACCGCAGTCCGAGCTAAATGTCAAAGACGAAGTCAACCAGATGGAAACCACGTGAATTTATATTTATGTCTTGTTTTATACTATCTGTAATTTCTTATATACAATAAAACATAACAAATCACTGACAGTCGTTAGTAGATAGTTCTTCTGGTAGTTTATTGCTGTTTGCTGTTGCTGTTTGAGCAAAGACAAACTTGAAACTTTCACCTTAGACGAGATATTTAATAAACACTT
>ERZ1740065.1263-NODE-1263-length-14971-cov-12.299142_pt1 | contig 14971 bp, 16 predicted proteins | sample MGYA00581738_ERZ1740065 | MGnify/ENA primary metagenome ERZ1740065 (study PRJEB43018, sample SAMN04849749) | marine metagenome | isolation source: floating plastic debris | place: Pacific Ocean | collected 2008-09-01 | study: EMG produced TPA metagenomics...
AAATCCTTGCCTCGTATCTGCTTTTCCACACTAAAATTAATCCCCTTACTTGGAATTATTTAAATTCAAATTTCCTCATGGTGGGCCCCCCCCCCCGCTCCCCAACGATTTACTGCAATCCTCTACACCACAGGATAGCACTGGTTATGTTATAGGAGGAGATCCGGTCATTGAGGGGGAAAGTTAAAGAGGCAGAGTTAAGAGCTGATGATGATCGACGCCTGAAACATCGTGTTGAGACTGAAAGTGCCAGTATACTTGAAGAAAACACTTTCTTGCAGCAGAAGATTGATGATCTTGAGCGAAATCTGGGCAGAGTGAGTGAAATCAGTAAAACCATCGTTGGTCTGCCTGCTCTCTATTATTAGCCAATATATTCAGGAGAGGGAATTGAGGGAGAACACGGATGTGAAGAGATCACAAAATCTTGCTGAGTTGTCTGTCCTCAGTGACAGAGAGCGCTCACTGCAGGAGGAGCTGTTGAGGGCCGAAGAGACTATAAGAAAGGAGAAGAACAGAAGTGAGAATTACTTGGATCAGGTAAGAAAGTTACTAAACGTTTACTTTGTAACAAACAAACATAGTCTATTTTATGTCATAGTGACAAAACTCTTAAGAAATTACATTACTGTAGTAGAGTAGTGGTGTAGCGGTGCAGTGGTGTAGTGGTGTAGTGGTGTAGTGGTGTAGTGGTGTAGCGGTGCAGCGGTGTAGTAGTGTAGTAGTGTAGCGGTGCAGTGGTGTAGCGGTGCAGTGGTGTAGTGGTATGGTAAATGCAATGTGTAATATTTTCAATAGCTGTTGATTGTTTCAGTTGAGCAAGCAGAAGAATCTGCTGACAAGTGTAGAGATGGACAACTCAATGAACAGCAGCAGGCTCTACGAGTCAGACGGCAAAGCAAAGTTTCTAGAAACTGAAAACAAGCAGTTGAGACGAGATAAGGAGCTGCTGATGGATCATGTGGCAGAGCTGCAGAGACAGGTAAACTGCACCGTCTCTACAACCAACGAGAATAGCAATACTGCTTCTATCACAGTTCACCCCAGACCCTACTGTAAATCATGCTGCTGTCTGGCTGTCATTTATAGATTTGTGCGCAGCTATACAATTATTGACTTCCATTGACCTTGACATTCATTTCGTAGCTGTCACTAAAGGACACTCAGCTTTCAACGAAAAAACACAAGCTTCGTAACTTGGAAAGCAGTGTAGACGCATTTGAGGCGGAACGTGCTGTGGACGACATGCGGCAGAGCCAGCAATGGCAGCAGTTTGGGGAGCTCGCGGACAGCATGAAGTCTTTGAGCAGGTTGTTGCGCAGTACTCTAGTCTAACACCAGTTTTATTAATACTTGCATGCCTGATTGCAGCCTACGTCATCTTTTAACTTTAGACAAATGTCAAGGTCACCGAGTCCTTCACGAAGTCCGAGGCTCAGCAGGTCATCTAGGAAGTCGAGAAGAGGGGTCTACGCTTTGTAGGTCGCCAAGTATATGCACATTATATATACATTATACGTGTATTATAATAATAACAAATGTCATTTGGTAATTTTGACATACGTCGTTTTATTTTTATTTTCACTCGAGATTTTTCTTGTCACCGTCACTTTTTCAATTTTGACGTTCGGTGAGTGAATTGAAAAGTAATTTACAATGAATGATAATATCTCCTTGCAGTGACACTTGCTCAGAAAGTATCTTACATCTCCAGTGGTACATGACCTATATACGTGACCTATATGTACTATTACTGATTAATGTACTTTGATGTAGATCTTGGTCTTACAGGGTATAGTTGTTCACATCAATATATGTATTGCACATGCACCTCAGTTGATGACAAGTGCTCCATGCGCTGTCATGCGTTGTTTTGGTTGCTGTGGGTTTCATCCCATGGGTGAGTGAAAGAATCACTTCATATCAAACAGACAGCAGTCCCACCGGCAGCATGAAAGTAAATACTACAAGATGTCGACAGTATCAGTATTCCCGTGTGTCAACTCTACAGAAGTTGAACTGCCTATACCATAACACACAGCAGTCACTGCTGGAGTAGGGAGATACATTTGCAGCTAGATTTCTCTTCTTTCGTTAAAATTGAGTGGTGAGTTTCTCTTGTTTTATATCTTTTTCATCATCATCTTTCGTTTAACAAGATTTCACAGTTTCCTTATATGTGTTAGGTGCTCTGGCTATGGGTGGAAAGGACAACGACGGAGAAATGAGGGAGCTGCAGCCATCGGAGGTAGACGCGGTGTCATACAGTGACAGCGGCCATGCCTCAGACGCCGGCAGTCAGAAATCTTATGATGATGAATCAATAAAAGGTACAATTGTACAAAGAGAGTGTAGGGAAACACTTCAAGGTCACTGAACAGTCAAGGTCACCCTAAAGTTTTGGATAGCGGAGTTGTTCTACTTAAATACCTACATACAATGAAGCAAATGGCTTGATTGCTTTGTATCTCAACTTACAGAGGAAGTCACTGTATGTGCCATGTCATTTCCATTAATATTTTCCTAATGGCAGCCTTCAACTCTATCTCCTACCCTCTCTGAATAGAAGCTTGCACATCAGAGCAGTGTAGTATAGCCTGTGATCTTGTCCTTCAGATGACAGCAGTGTGGCTAGTATCATCAACGACCCCAAAGAACGAATGAAGAAGTTAGCAAAAGCGAGGCTACACAAGTGTCTAGTCTTTATGAAGGAGTTTTGGAAAATTCTACTATTTCTTCTACAAACAGGCATCATTGGTGGAATCGGCCTCCTAGCTTACTATATGGAGTAAGTGCTGCTATAAAATTACTCATTGCTAAATGCCAGTCTGTAGTGTTTGTACCGTATGAAATGACATCTAGCATGTTATACCAAACCAACTGGCATTTAGCATGGTTTACCAACTGGCATCTGGCATGTCATACTAACTTCTGTAACTAATATGTCAGTTGCTCATACTAGTTTGCTTTCAGATTCATGAACTTGTTCCCAATCAAGCACACAGTGTTTGATTGTGATGACCGAAGCATCTCTCGTCAGATCAACTCCAGTGTCTTTGAACACTTCATATTTGGAGAGAACATTGCTGAACAGTGGGTCTACCTGTTCTCCTGGATGGCGCCTCCTGGCATTGTAAGCCTAGTGAACATCACTAGTTCTAGTCTCTCAGTTTTACCCACAATTCTCAGCACAGTGTATCGATGGATGTTACAGATTATTCTAATTGAGCTGTGTTATAGCATGCACATTGGTTGTGTGCTCTCACACCATCTGAAAACGCCTCTCGTGCTGCGAAGGACGTTCCGTCTTATCGGTAGGTGGAAAAGTGAGAATGTCACAATATTTCATCTATGAACGCAAATCATGCAGCGCCACCTGTTGATGACACAGGGAACTACTTTTTTGGAGTTATCACGTGTCTGATAATAGCGAAGTCGATCAAGTTATTCGTCGCTTCGCCACGACCGTACTTTCTGAGTGTCTGCCGACCGAATGGGTCTGACTGCCTGTCTGTCACAGAGGACTTTTGCAGCAACAGCAACATGACAGAGCTGGATGATGCGAGGTGAAAATTGAACCTCTACTCAATGTTAACCCGACTGAGGTCTCTAAGAAGCACGCTTCAATTTTAGAACTTCGTTCCTGTCCATGCCCACGGCTGCTCTTTCATATGCCTGCCTGTTCGTTGGGGTAAGTTCAATTGTCTGTCATTATCCTGCCGCATTTGTCAACCGACCAACCCTAACTTCCTCTACTGTGACACGTTAGGCATACCTGCATCAGATGTTAAAGAATGCAAAAGCCTATATCCTACAGCCGATGGGGTCCACATTGTTTCTCATAGTGGCCATACTGGGCGCCTGCATAGAGATAGGCATTCAGAGGAGTCACTGGTATGACGTCATGGCAGGATTTCTACTCGGCTGCTTACAAGCTGCTTACCAAGTACTGTACTCTGCACTCCATCGCATTTATAACAATTTGCTTGTTATTAGCTATCAAAGGACTATTACGGTTATTTGTAGTCGTCTTCTCTTAGTGCTTGCTGTTCATCTAATTTCGTAATTATTTCAACCACTATCTTTACCCATCATCACTCGAAATCGTTAGTTTAGGCTGCAATAAATACGACAAGTACTGTATTCCCTCGACTATAAGACATGTCTAAATCCTACATAGATATCATTATAACTTCATATAGGATGGTTGTAAAGGAGCCATCTTAGTTTCATAAGAGAGAATCAGGTTAGAACTATTAAACAAAGCTTCCAAATCAAATATTAGCCAGAAAACGGAGTCTTATTTAAGATGACCTCACTTCCTTAGACACATGTCTTATAGTCGAGGGAATACAGTACAGTGTGTCACTGCTGACTGATCTGGAGTCTGCTGTATTGACTCTTTTTTACTTACAGGCTTTGACATTGAACTTTTTTGTTGAGAAGTTTCAGCCACCGCTGCCACCCAAGCGGGAGGATACCTGGATGATGACAGATCCATTGGTAATAATCTGCTGCAAGCAATGAATTGAGTTGATACATAACGCGATGGAACGTGCTTTTGTCTGCCTGTGCAGCCAGAGCCAGAGAGTGACGACGAATATCCATATGAAGAGATCATGATGGGTGAATTGCCAAAGAGGAACAAGAGATACGTCGATGAGAGCACCTGCTTCCACCGAGCCACGTCCTTTGATAGCACATTCCAGTCAGATATGGCTAGGTGAGAGATGCTGACAGCTGATTGACTGACCTAGATCTGACATGCTGGTAGCATTCGGCACTATGATTGCAGATCAGTGAAGATGTTCAAGGACATGAACAGCGTCTGGACCGCCAGTCAACCTCCTCAGCTATATGACAGCAAACTCCCACAGATACAGGAGATCAGCGAGGGAAGCAACCAATCAGAAGATGAGAAGAAGGAACCAGCGGCCGACCAGGACAAGTCTGACCACGTAGACGCAGAGGTACCATACTGCATGCTGGCATCGCCTATCCTGCTATGTGACCCTTCACTGACCTTGAAATACTCCTCATAAACCCAGAGAACGAACACTAACCCATACCTCGTGTTGTGAACCCTTTCAGGTGACAATCCAGGAACTTAATGCATAACCCAACCCTGAACCAGGTGTCGTAAGACACAGTAAGCAGGTGTGAACAACTTTTGCTACTTGCTGTTGAGAAACAAACAGTCTGTATAGATATTCCCATTGCTCTGATCAGGTCCAAATATTGAATGCACCACAGTCAGCGATGTCTGAAGAAATGGAAATGCCATCGCCTGAACCCGAGCATAAATCACATGGAGAGGACAACTCCAACACTCCTAGACTCCAACACTCCAACACTCAACACGGCTGAAGTAGGAGAGGTTGAAGAAGACACTGTTCTCACTCTCTCTCTAGAGTTCTAGTAATAGCTAATGCTGTCATCATTGCTACTGAATAGCATCTGCTGATAGCTTAATTTATATTATCAGTAAATCAAAGTTAATTTTGATTATAAACAATTCCATCATAGAGTGAAGTATGATTAGGGATATAGGGAATGGATGCTGCTTGAATTCCAGTCGCAGCCCCACATTGGAACAGTTTATCGAAGTCGGGATTCCAACTTGGATACAACCCGAGTCATTCTATCTCCATTAGTTGGCAAGGATATGTATTCAACGATATGGCTAGGACTGTGCAGTGTTACATCATCATCATCGCTATTGTTATTACTATTATTATTATTATCACTCAGAATATCGCTCATGTTTTGGTAATATAATGCGTGTTGCTATATTTGGGTTAAGACACACTATTACCTTGGTGACACCTGTCTATTTACATACCAGCTGCCTCACAGGGCCGTTTTACAACAAACAGTAGCCAATGTCACTGCACCAACCAAATAGAAAAATCAATAATAATAATGAGGATAATAGTACTAGTAACATATGACAGGAAGCGCCTAATGGCTATGTGATATGAGTGGAGTACTGCAGCGTAGGGCGATGGAATGCTGTACCAGCATGGATTACTCGCTGTCACAGTTGTCGATATAAGAATCTGTGTCTAATGGAAGTCTTACAGCAGTTCACACCTTGTCACCCATTCTTGCTTTCATCACCTACAATACAGAGTGACGTGAGCCGATTGAAGTGCTATGCAAAGTTTCGAGAGTGTATGCTGTGACGAACCATTTGTTCAAATGCTTACTGTGCAATGAATCACACACAGACGTCGTTGAAGTTGGCTGAATACAAGGTATATGAAGAAGTGACAAGAAAAAAAGGCTCAATAAGTTGACAAACTACCCAACAGACAGATAGACGTACACTATTACTCCTGAAGATTTACCAATGACATGGAGCTGATCTCTCATTTGTTGATCATGACATTCGTGACAATAATCAGCAAAACCAGCCGGTTGCCATTTGCTAAATATACCCGAGTTTTTACTGTTCTGCTACTGTATTGGTGGCAGTGGGGTGTAGAACATGACCACAGACATACCGGAACTGTGGTCACAAGTTGTATGCAACTCCAACAGTGCTCTAATCTATGACAATCTGGTTTTGATGACGATCCTAACATTGAAGACTGAGAGGCACTCACGTCTGATGTAAGATTAGGGGGGGGGTATATAACTAACCTGCAGGATGGCGACTATAAGACCGAACAGTCCGATTGCACTGGCGAAAATCTCGACGATCAAGATTCGGACGAAGAGACCTTTCTTCTGAGTGTCGCCGGCGTCCGCGAGGGCAGCTCCTGAGCCAACTATTCCCACACATATTCCGCAGGCTAGGTTGCCAATACCCACAGTCAAGCCAGCACCAAGCATGGCGTAGCCTAAAAATCAGCAGATGACTTAGAAATGAGAGAAATAGAATTACACATATTACAACTACTATCAACGGTGACTGACCTGCGAAGTAGTTAGTCCGTACTACTGTTTCATCAGTTAGTGTGTACTCCTAAAATATACAGCAACAGCTTAGACCATCCTACCACTGACTATAACGATAAGGATACATTGTATAAATGCTTACGGAGAGCTGGTTGCTCATCACAATAGCCATAATAATACCATAGATGGCAACAGCTTCACAGAAGATGATGCTGATTAGGTTCTTTGTCTTGATTCTTGGCGCTTTGACTCCTCCACCAAGAATACTAGCTCCAGTAGTCAGAATACCCCTAGAAATAACATTTACTTCAATAATTCTTGTGAAAAGACTCTTTAAACAAGCTGTCCAAATTCTTGAAACCTACCAGGCAGCTCCCACAACCGACAGAGCTATCGCAAGTGCCACGCCAACACTCGCGTAGAAATACGGGGACATTCCAACTAGCAGCCTGAGTATGGAAAATTGGAATTGTAATACAACTAATAGTGTCGGAAAGAATTCATCACAAGGAATCGAACTCACCATCCTATGTCGAATTGTGAGCCGTAGCCAGAGAGCATGTAATAGAGACCTGCAACCAAAATCACATTCTCATTTCCACATTACAATGAGTAAGGATATGACTTATATTGATCTATATAGTGAAAATAGGATAAATACGTACCTATAAGTATCAAAACGGTGAAGAAGGTGCTGGATATACCATAATGAACGTGAGCAAGAGCCATGATTCAACTTATGTTTATTCCTCACCCAGCAAGAAAATCGATCCTTACTGCCGAGTTCCGATGATCAGTCATGTGATCGGAAACAGTCAAGGCCGAATAGTGTACTTTGGCGAGCCCTATATATAATCATCTATGCGAAAAACGCGGTACATTCGCCTCGTGGCGATGATGTGTTAATCAATGTTTTTTTCTCTTGCATTTCCCCTCACTTCAGTCCTCTGTCTTGTCATCACCGTCTCAACTCATGGTCAGAATAATCCTTGAAGCGATGAACATTTTTTGCCACCGAAACTATTCAGTGAAGTGGAAATTGGAGGAAATTATAGTTTACTGTTAAATTTCTCAATTTTTAGCTGTGGAGCTAGACATCACTCAAATGTTGGTGAGTTCAATTCATATCTACCAACATGATTGAACTCTAGTTTGGCTGCGTACATAAATTTTGTATTCGTATTTTTTATAGACCGGTGACCGAAGAGACGGCAGTAGAGAGTTGTCTTCTCACTGCGACAGGCACCAGTTACTCCTCTGTGCCCAGTCTATGGAATGCAGAGCTGCTCAGTTGCATGCAGGTTGCAGCACGTCAACATTATACGCAGTGCATGTAACTCCATGCACACAGTACAATTTGATGAACTGTTCCATTTCGTGTTAATTTTACCTTTGTGCGTTTCTTACTCTGCATGAAGATGGTTAGCGCTAGCACGCTCATTTCTAGGAGCATTCAAATCTATGATGCAACACCTCTTTGTACACAACTACTGCGTATCACAAGATACCCGACCCTTTCTCACCATGATACATAGGTGTAATTATACATAAGGGAGTTGTCTCCACATCATGATGTAAGAATTTTGATATCGCATGATTGCTTTGCAGGACAGCAAAGCGGAGGCCTCATCCTTTCTAATGAGAAGTTAGGCGCTGTGAAAACATGCTCTTCTCCATCTGTCTTCTGACGGTAAATGTCTCTCGATGCCGAATATGATATTGCCCTTTTACAGAGAGTTATGACTGAGTGTGGACTGTGAAGTGCAGGCTTGGCTTACTCGTGTTTGCCATTGCTATTGTTATATGTACAAGAATATTTGGCCGTGAATCAGGCGTTGCGTTTCTGTCAGTGTTTGCTTAGTATTACGTATACAAGTGCCCTGTATTTGAATCACGCATCACCTTATACTTACCTTACAGATTTTCTGTGAGGCTATCCCTAGTAGTATGTGTGGCTCTTCCTTTCTTGCCAGAGCTAAGCTTGAAGAGCAGAGCATCACAAACATAGGTAAGTGTGACACTCTATCATCAGCTGTAACCTACCCGCCTATACCCTGCATACATCTGTCTGCTTATATATGAATTGGAATATAGTGTGCGAAGGGGCTACCACCTGTTGGATACCTGTAAGAGGAGGTCAGCATGTAGTTTTGTGTGGCTGTAACCTGTTAGATTGCAGATGATGCACATAGAATAAGACTTTCTTGGTTATTATGACTCCTTGCTTGCTGGTTGCTGAGCTGCACTAAACAGCACTCCCACCACTATCAGTGACTAGTGACAGTCCTTGGTCAGTGCCCTTAATGAGGCCTCTTACTGAATATCATTTGAGCCGAATCATCGCTGTCTGCTCTCTCACACACGAAGTTCTATGCATTCTTACTTAGTCTTGTTTGGTGGACCGTTGTGCCCTGAGGATGTCACTGCGTAGCTGACAGATCTAGACAGGTATTTTACTAACTTTGAAAAGTTGACAAACACGCCTATTTTGGTCTCTGTGACATCCATTCACTGGAGCTGTGCAGGGAGCTGCTAATGGAACATTAAGTCTTTCTACTTTTGGACCGGTAGATTCTATATCATAGCGCTGCAAAATTTGTCTGTGAGGGAGTGTGTGCTCAGTGACGCATGCACCGTCCAATCGTGGACTAGCCATCACTCTCTCTACCGATTGGCAATCGTTCTCCCGGAGACAGCGCTCCATGAAGCTCTACAAACGCGACAGTATCCACGTGCTTTGTGAACCGCTGCTGTTGCCACTGACATCAGCCTGCCGAGGAGAAAGTACCGAACTGTAGAAAGGGATATTTATACTGCCGCTCCGTCGTGGATGGCTTTACTCTTTCAGGAGATCTGACCACGCTAGCAGGTCCTAGCAGGTTATCGCAGGTGGTCTGCTGTCGATTGTAGGAGAACTAACAGATCTCCTGTAGCAGGAGCGTGAAGGAGAGCGCTGCCGCGATGGCAGTCAGCACGCTGATTATTATCGTCCTTGTCGTGTCAGGACTGGAACAGCTCATCTTGGCTCAACGGCAGCGTAAGTAAACTGCGCTTGTTTGGAATCTCCTCAACTTACCTTTGTTGATGTGTAATCCGCTAGTAGATTGTATATTCACATGATAAAGGACAGTGAGTAATGGATATTAATTCAGGAAATGATTGAGGCCGTAGCCCATCCATGAATGTATACTAATACCCTAGCCTCCCCCACCATGAACTCTCCTTGCTGCTGGTAGGGGAGGGGTGTAAATGTTGTATCCAGTTGTAAACATCTGTCTCCCCATTGTAATGCTTGACCTCTATGTTTTTTTCCTCCAGCCTGTGATTATATAGAGAACGCAATTGCCACTAACTTAGCTGTGGACATCAATGAGGCTACGGAAGACTGTAAGTTCTCTAGTTTGATTATCGTGCCAAAAAATGTTATGATATTCGCCTCGTCCTTGGCATTGTGAATGCAACCTGCCACTTGATGAAATATGTTCCAACCTGCAGCACGGCGCAGTATCTAACCGTCTGTCTATCATCTAGTGATAGCTGGAGGTCCTCTACCCGCTCAGCCTCAGTTCCTAGCCTCTCTTGGTCTGGCCGGGGTGGTTGGAGGAACGGGTCAGAATGGCATCAGCATTGAATTGGAGCAGTCTGACACGTCTGATGTGGACCCCAACGAGTATTTCCAGATATTTCAGTCGCCAGACGAGGGCGCTAGCATCCGCATGACCAAAGGCATCGACTTTGATGTAAGTAACAGTGTTTCTGTGCGTGGGGAGGAGGGAGGGGATCTATTTGTTTTCATAAGCGATCTATCTCAGCAATTGAATATGACAGGTGATAAATACTCATCGTGTGAGTAATCCCTATAATGACACTGTTCCGATTCCGTCTGCTTCAATTTTTTCGTTTTCACATTGCCATGGTTTCGCAGTTAATAGATATAAATGTTTGAAAATTGAATCATTGTCTGCGACGGTGGTGATGCATCGCTTGTCACGCTTGACAATCGCACTAATGCCGGTACATACATAATACACTGGGAGCAGCCATCGGTTGCTAAGCGCACCCCTACTTGACATAAAGCATGTAACTATCGTTTCTGCCGACCTGTTTCCTTGAGCAGGTAATACGGCTGACGGCGTGCAATGATGATGACACAGTGTCAGCCGAACTGCTGGTAAAACACGAGTGATTCTGATTTTGTAGAGGCCGGCTAACCCGTCTGTCATTGATGATGTGCTGCGGAACACCAAATCTGTGGCCATCACCCTCAACTGCGTACCCAACTCAGGACTGGCTGTATGTTGGCTCCCTGTCCCGTGTTATTTATTGCTGCCCTACATTTGTTGTACACTTGTATTACGATAATACTGTTTTGTAGAGGAGCTATGCACTCACTGTTCGCATCAAGGATGTGAATGACAATCCACCTGTGTTTAGTCAAAAGAGTTACAGCTTCTCTGTGGCTGAGGCCACACCTGTGGGCATGACAGTTTGGCAAAATGTTCTGGAGAACGGAGTCGTGGATTTGGATAGCAATGAGAACGGCCATCTATACTTTTCTATACTGCCTGGAAACGGATCAGAGGTGAAGTGCCAAAAAACGAGCGACTCCGGTGGGACTCGAACCCACAACCTCCGAATCACATCTAACCATTAGAAGTCCGACGCGCTATCCATTGCGCCACGGAGCCCATCTGGCAGTCAGGGTGCACAAAACAGGTTTTACTTGTTAAAATCAGTCTGATTATTTTCTCCAGCTGGATGGATCAGAGAAGTTCGAAATCACGGTAGAGCGAACAGGTGAGATCGGATTAAAGGCAAGCCTCGATTTCGAGTCCCTAAAACGACTCGGACAAACCTACTATGATTTGAGAATAAAAGCAAGGGTATGTTGAATGTTTGCTGTCTCACTTTTAATCTTAGTGTGATTCTGATGGTCTCTCAAACCAGCGTTGGCCGTGCCATTACAGGACAACCCTGTAGACAGTACCAAACAATTGACAGCGACAGCCACTGTACGTGTGACGGTGACAGACTCGGATGACTTACCTCCCCGTTTCACGTACACTGGATGTACACCAGTCGTGGAAGGTGTCTGCCTCAACCCGCAGTATACTGGAGTTGCAACCGTAGGCCAGACGGGCGAGATCGCCGTACAGCCTGCGACTATCAGAGCCGTGGATGGTGACACACTCGGCTACGACGTCAGGTAAGAATGAACAATATGACCGAGAGTCTACTAGAATCCTTTGTATTGCTATACTGTGTTCCCTCAGACGCCCGTACTAATATTAATGAAACTGGTGCGTGTTCATTTTTTGCAAGGTTTAGATGTGGTGGCAATATTTTGTATGGTATACATTCTAACGTGCCTTAGAAACTAGGCAAGGAATATTTATTTTAGACTTGCCTACTGGACACATGTTTTGATTCAGAGTGAATACTGTAGTACTCTATACTGTATTACTTGGTATCACTGTATTACTGTATTATTTTGTATTACCGTATTACTTGGTATTACTGTATTACATGGTATTACTTGGTATTACCATATTACTTTGTATTGCTGTATGCAGTTACGTATCGTATCTGATAGGAATGCAGCAGAGTATGTATTAACCCATTTCTATAATCCAGTGGAAAAATGCTGCTACTAAAGTTGACTTCGCTCTTTCACTATATACGACCTTGCTCTGACCTTGACCTGATTTAGTATGGTTGAGAAAAGGCATTGATCTGTGTACTGTTGTCAATCTAGATATGACATTGTGGATGGTGTTCCATCGAATTACGCTGAGATATTCGCAATCAATCCATCGAGCGGAGCTGTGAGGGTGAAGAAGGCGATCACGGATGAGAGTGTGAGGCAGTACAAACTCACTGTGCGGGTAAGACAACTGTTTGTCATATCACACTTTCTGTCATGTCACAGCGTATTCTGGCTTTTGTGCTGCTCAATTTCATGGCTGCGGAATCGCCAGACAGTACTCTACTGGCAGTGGTGTGACGGTATTGGTTGCCAGCAGTTTGATTTCTCACCGTTGTCTTGAAGAATCTTTATCTAATTGACAGACGTCAGTAACGAACTGCCGTTGCCTGCGTCCCCGCCACTGCCTCAATAGAATATCCTTGGTTACGCCTGTGACTCCCTTCCTGATGAGCGATGAGTTAGACAAGTCGGATTTTAGCATGCTTTGACTTTTACACCTTTCTGCCTTTAGGCTCAGGAGCAGCAGGGCCAGCAGTATTACGAGACAGCGCCTCTCACCATCACTGTGTCACCAGGCTCGAGCAGCAAACCCCAGATTAGCTTCAGTTCGGCGGATAACTCTGGTTACATGTACGAGATGTCTCCAACAGGCACCCTTCTTTTCAACCGAAATCAAACTGAGGCTATAAGAGTGACCATCACTGATGGCGATTTGGTGAGTAGGAGAGCAGACAAGGGTGTCAGACCCTAAGGCTATGAGCTGCCTGATATGCGTATAGACATGCTGTGTACGTGTAATGTGTACGTGTAATGTGTACGTGTAATGTATATGTGTAATATGTATGTGCCGTTTAGGGTCCTGATGATCCAAAGCCGGAGTATGTGTTTGAGACCAGCGAGCCGACACTCTTCCGTGTGAACGCGGATCAGTACGTTTCCATAGTCAACCCAAACATAGACTTTGAGAATCGAGACCAGCGCACGTTTAGCGTCCAAGTGACCGTCCGGGAAAAGGACAATCCCAGCGAATCATCGTCTGCTGTACTCTCCGTAAACGTCCTTGACATCAATGACAACACGCCCACGTTTGAAAGGACCAGTTATCCAGCCACCATAGACCCTGGTACTGGAGTGCGCAACGTCACTCTGGTAAGTGTAGGCTGTATGTTATGTGCATTTCGTTTTTTAGTGTTGACCTACGTACATTGTTTGTGTAGGTGAAGGCCACTGACAAGGACTCAGGTAGATTTGGAGAGGTCAGATACTCGATCACGTCTGTGACCAACAACGGACGTAACCGGTTCACCATTGATGCCACCTCAGGAGAGATACGAACAGCGGGTGCTATGAACGCCGGCGCCAGCTATGTGGTGGTGGTGGAGGCATGCGACAGGGCGCCTGAATCCTCACGACGGTAAGTTAACCGCCACTAAGTTTACGCAAATACAATGGTGATGACTGTCTACTTCATTGGTTTGCTGCGGTAGGTGCTCCTCGGTGCCTGTGGTGGTGATGGTGTCTGGAACTGCCACTACTGACCCGCGTCCTGTGTTCTTCCCATCGCAGCTGTATGACGTTGTGGTGTCTGAAGGCGTGCCCATAGGCTATGTAGCTGAGACAATTCAGGTATCGAGGATTCGCCTATTGAAAAGTGTCCAATCAGATCAGTTTTTGAATAAATCTCCGTCATCCAGGCCACCCAGTCATCCGGTCAACCATTGACCTACGCGATTACACGGAATAACACGAACAGTGATTGGAGCATCGTCTCTGATAGCGGCGACTTGAAAACGGCGAAACGTCTGGACAGGGAGACAACTCCGAGATACGAACTCATCATCACAGCCAAAGACTCAGCTGATAATGTAAGGATAAACGATTATCTATGCTAGTTTTAAAAATGTTCTGATATATGCGATAATGTGGGTAGCGTGGCCGAGCGGTCTAAGGCGCTGGTTTAAGGCACCAGTCTCTTCGGAGGCGTGGGTTCGAATCCCACCGCTGCCAAAACTTTTGGTATGACGAACTCGTGCGCGTTTATTTTTCAGTCTGCCACAGCCATGGTCAAGGTCACAGTTTCCGACATCAACGACAACAACCCAAAGTTTGACAGAGATGTCTATGTGTTTGATGTGCCTGAGAATTCACCCAATCACGTCGTTGGTACACTGTCAGCCTCAGATGCTGACGATATCGACAGCAACACACTCCGTTACAGGCTGGAGTATGACAGCAGGTAGTAGCATGGAAGTCGCACTATTTCCGTACTCCCTCTTCACCTCCCTCTCCACCTCCCTCTCTCCACCTTCCTCTCCACCTCTCGGCCTCCCTCACTCCACCTCCCTCACTCCGCCCCCCTCC
>ERZ1740065.1264-NODE-1264-length-14969-cov-11.317085_pt1 | contig 14969 bp, 16 predicted proteins | sample MGYA00581738_ERZ1740065 | MGnify/ENA primary metagenome ERZ1740065 (study PRJEB43018, sample SAMN04849749) | marine metagenome | isolation source: floating plastic debris | place: Pacific Ocean | collected 2008-09-01 | study: EMG produced TPA metagenomics...
CATAACCTCCCCATCTCCCTCTCTCTCTCTTCCCCTCCCCTCTCTCTCTCTCTCTTCCCCTCCCCTCTCACCTTCACTTCCACTACCTCCCTTCCTTTCTCTTCTCTTTCACCCCGCTCTCTTTGCCCTGATCTCTATAGAATTTTGTTTCTACTCACTGCACCCACTGCATCCACTCCCTCTATTCTCATATATTCTCTCCCTACACTCTACAATTGCTTCTACCTCTCTTCTACCTTTGCTGCCATATTCTCTCAAGAGATTGCCAACTGCCTCAGTCTTGCTCAACTATGCTGGCATTGGTTGGTGACATTTACATTCTGCTTAATCCTAGTTTTTTTTTCTAAATCAATAGAGTACCATTGAATGGTGATCACGAACAGTAAACTGGTGATTGATTGAACAGTGCTCCATTGTGGCGCTACTAACACTTTCCGTTACTAGCAATCAGCATTCATCAGCTCTGTCCAGCTATGGTCCTGTATAAAAAAGGTAGTCTACCATTTGGTATGCTAGCTGTGTACTCATATATGAGTGCAGTCATTGCAGAATTTATCACTAGCCAGAGCACTTCCAGTTTATCTGATATGCTGTACTAGCAGTCCAATTGGCCACCCTGGTGACTAGGCTGGCTTGCGGCTGGATGGTGGCGTTTTTTTGAGGTAACTGAGCTATGTTCATTACAGGGCCATGCTTAGCTCCAGTCATGAAGTATCACGCTTCAAGAACCAGACGTCTCCTACAATAGGTATCAGCGGGAGTGGCTCGTTCAACACCTACTCCGTCAGCCCATATCCCATGCGAAATGTCCAAGTGCCTGCCGCTAACACACTGATTTCGGTACGGTTAGCTGTGAAGCTCACAAGCACTTTGAACTGTCCCTCCCTCTCTCTTCCCTACTGAGCCATCTGCCGGAGTGAAGACTAGATTTTTGCGTGACCATTGGCTCGTCCAGATTAGGGTCACAGTGTATGTGGGCGTTAGTAATGGCCATCCATGTTCTGCTCAACTCCCACCTCTGCATCGAGGTTATTTGTCTGCGAACTGGCGTTGTCGTTGTTGGCTGTAGTTAGTGGAATGCCCGCGCCATAATTGGTATTGACCCAGAAAAACATGTTTATAGGTCAAGCTGCTCTAGTTTATTGTTAGTTTTATGGGTCACAGTCTATTGATTACTATGCTTGAAAAATAAGCGATAGGTTTGTCTGATAATAGCTTAGTCATGTGTGCTAAGCTGCCTATTCATAGGGGCTTGCTAAAGCAAACTTACTCCGCTCAATACGAGTGCTGCTCTCAGGAGTTCAGCTTAGTTCAAATAACAGATCCACTTTCTCTACGTATACTAGCCCAACCTTGACTAGTCCTCACCCCACTCACCCCACTCCTGATCCTTATCTCAACCCTCCCTACCTACAGTGAACTGTCGGCACTGGCACGCACGTATGAATTCGTACAAACATTGGTTATCAGCTCAGCAATGCTATCCTGCTATCGGTTGGCCCGTCTGTCGCTGCTGTCGCCCTCTGAACCATAAAACTTGTTCCTTTGTAGCCCACGGGCAGGTTGCAGCCAGTGGAAATGCCTCAAGATATGAGGCAGCCGGCCATGTCTAGCAAGCGGATGTTTACCTCCCCCAATCAGAGACACGACCCCATCTCCGAGAGGTAACCACTAGCCATCCTCTCGGCAATAATCCTTCCAGCTGTGCCACCGTACAACATGGCCACGATTTCACCGCTCTGCTCCTACATTTGCCCTGGAGGCCTGCTGGTTGCTGAACAAATCCGAGATTACGGGTGGGATTCACCAGCAGCCATGGGCAACCAGGTTGATGATGTGACAATGGATGATGGACCTGCCAGCCATTTCAGCATGTCGCCAGCTCATCTTAGTCAATTTCACAGTATTAACTCACTGTAGGCCTCGGTGTGTGCTTCGATACGCTCCACTCCATCTGTATCGTGATTAGAATTTCGACAAACTCATTGCTTGGCCACATGTGCTGTTGAATAGAAGGGCACTTCACATGGGATGGTTGTATGGCAAACTTGGGCCTCACCACACAGGCCTTTGGTGTCATGGGTGTCATCATCATCGCGCATTTGCTGGGACAAACACCAGCATCTTGATTCAATTTCCCACAACATGAGATCCGTCATGTAAACTCAGCTGGCAGACAGGTAGGCACGCATGCAGTAGCAAACCACAGCAGGATGACTATATAGGTCAACTATGGCTTGATTACATCAATATGATATCCAGCCGTGCATGAACTATTGTGGCATATTATCTGCCAGAATCCTCAAGCGTTTGCATTCGTGAATCCTACGTGACAAAAGATGGACATCGAACGTTCGATTCAGACTACGCTTCGATGCTGCCATGAAAGGAAGGGTGTCGTGACAGGGGGGGACCGCTTCTATCGCTGTGTCGTTCGGTCACGCCGTGACGTGACGTCAGAATACTAGAGCGGTCGTTTATTTATAGGTTAGTTTGATAACTAACCGCTTACCTACTAGCGTCCACCTCTCCGACCTGGTGGGCAGCAACAGCAGCAGTCCTGTACGAGGCGAATGCCAGGCGGCCTGCCACCCTCTTTTGTCACTGCCTCAGCTGCCGCGCTTTCACATCCTCATAGGCCTAATTTATTTTAGTAGCCCATTCACTTGGTATTTCACTTCATATGCTCAAGCACTGGCATATTGCTGATGACAGCTGGTAGGTCATAGGGGAACGCAAAACTGCTGGCAGCTCAACCCTAACCCTACTAGTACTCAGTAGGATTCTTCCATGGCTGTTTCCAATCAAACTCACGACTGCAGTCCCGAGACAACAATGGCTCGCCTCTCTGAAGCTCATGAAATATCAGTTCACGGGTCCCATATGACTTGTCATCAACACGGGACTTAGTCTCGTATTCAAATGGTACACCAACTCATCTCATTACAATCTTCCCTATTCTATTACTTATCAGGTTCCCTGCAATGTCCGACAAGATGTATGAAGATGCACACGGCGGAGAGAAGAGGAACCGTATGATTGCGCCTCCTCCGCCGCTATCGGCAGTTAGCCAGTCGGCAGTACCTCCTCTACCCAAGAAGGCCAGATACGATCCTAATAGGATAAGTCAGCCGGCTAAGCTGCAGCAGCTGCGTATTGACACAAGCATGAGTCAGTCCAAGATGAAGGTACTACAGCTCAGTAGAGCGCCGTCTGCTGCGCTCCGTCTGCTCAGCCTTATTGTCAGCAGTAGGCCCACTAACTGATAAATCCCCACTAGATGTAGTGTAGTAGTCAGCTGTAGGAACTAGCTGCCTGGTTCTCGAGCTGTCTGGTTCTCGAGCTGCCGGATCAGTGGCATTGCCGCTGCAAGGTCATGGCTCCGTTACCTGATTATTGACCTGTAGGTAGTATGGGCTTTGTAGGCTTGTTATCCTGTCCCACAGCAACTTTGCGGCAGCTATACAAAAGATTGGTTTTCTCAGCAGTGGGTCTAGTTCACTCACGGCTCGATGTCGTTTGTAACCCAGTCTATGCCGTTGCCCGGCCACCACCCACCGCACGAGTGTGGTGAACTTCGCCAAGGTCGGCTGACCGCAACGCGTTATTGTGTAATTTGATACGAAGCCCAATCAGCCAGTGGAACTACCGGCACTAGTAGTAGTTGCCTACTAGTAGTTAACTAGCATTAGTAATAGTACTAGTAGCAGCTCCTACGCCAATGTAGTAAGCTAATAAAGTGATTTTGGCCCACAATAGATGGACGGCCAAGGAGGTTACCACCCTGAGACTGAGGCCATCTCCCCGACACTGCCAACAGCAAGTCATGACAGCAAGTCTGATATGGTCAGCTCCATTAGCCAGGTGGACCGAGAGATCATCCAAATCGAGAATCAGCTACAGCAGCTGGAGAAGGAGCAGGTACGTGTCTGGAGCACACTCACACGACTGGTGTTGTCTGTACGGCCCATAGTTATCGATGATTTGTTGGCAGGCAAGTTTGGAGGCGGAAGCGGCAAAACCGAAGCAGGAAATCACTGATGAGGAGTTTATGAACGAGTCCAAGCCTCTCGGCATAGCTCAGATCATCTACCACGAGAATAAGGTCAGTGCGAGCCCGGCAGCATTCTCTTATGTCAAACTCAGTCAAACAGGATGCCACTTCCATAGCCACTCGGCTCCAGCTTGGTGTTCATTAGCGGTCAACAACTTCAAGTGCCGCAAATTATAGCTGAATAGATGCTCCACTGTCATCTGAAAGTCTGAGTTGATTTGTCTGCTGTTCTCGCAGCCATTTGTCAGTACACTCCGCGCGGAATCGAGTTGGTCGAGCTGACTTTTGTTTGACCTTGAGAATCTGTCGATCAATATTTACTTGGAAGTGATTTTTTACGTTGGGGAATTATGTTCACACACGGTCATTTGCCAATCAATACACTGCGATCGTGATGACGTGGCAGCAACAGTGGCAGCAGACGTTGCGTTACTACGCGTATATGCGTACTTTCACTACTTATGTGGCCCTTTCTCGTTACAGAAACTGGCTCAAAAGTCCCACCTATGTCTGTCCAAGTTTGGCCAGGTGATAGAGATACCCCTCTATCACCAGCCATGCGACACAGAGGTGTTCCACAGCAACTTAAGGCATTATCAAACATTCAAATCACTGCTGAAATCACATTTCAAACAGAAGGTATTACAAAGAGCTCAGATGCACAGCCAGCTGGCAGACCGCTATGAAACACTGTTCACAAGCTGGCTCAAGAAGGTGGACGCCAAGTCAACCATAAAAAAGAGGTGCCACTCATTTCCAGAATTCTTGCACTTAATTTAAACATTTCGAAATGATTCCCGATCAACGGATTACTGTTTGTGTCTCCCTCCACCAGCATCAAGGACCAAAAGACTCGGGAATACTTTGAAAAGGTTTTCCCAGAGCTGAAGAAATCGAGGGAAGACAAGGAAAGGTTAACTAAGTATGCATCGGTCAGCCGAGAGCTACGATGAACTGTGACAGTTGTTGATGTATGCTCATTTCTCTTTGTCACTGTTTTAGCCGTGTCAGTTCGAGGGGAGGAAGTAGTGGGTACGCTCGCACCGAGGCTGAATTTGAGCAGATCATTGATGGCATCAACGAACAAGAGGTTTGTGGACCTGAGCTTACGTGGCTAGCCTTTATGCACGCTGGCTGGTACTGACACGGTCACAACTGCCTCTTGCAGGAGGAGGACAAGAAAATGAAGGCCTACGCAATTATACCACCTCTGCTGTGCGATAGTGAGCGAAGGCATCGGTTTATCAATAGAAACGGCCTTGTGAAGAGTGGTGTGTCGGAGTACAACGAGCGCAAGCGATCGGTTACCTGGCTGCCTCACGAAGAAGCTTTGTTTAAAGACAAGTACCTGGAGAGGCCCAAACAGTTTGGTCTCATAGCTGACCTGCTGGATAAAAAGGTACTAGTTACTAGTAAATAGTAGATCGAAGCATAATAATGCATAGTGCTGACAACTCCCACATATCCCTCAACCTACGGGATCCCTTTTCTGCTTCTGAGTTGTGCTAAATTTGGTTCCTAGTTGATGCAGTATTTATTCCCTTTCAGATAGATTTGCTACTGCTAGCCATGGGGGGGGGTCCTTTAGTGCGTGTGCACTCATATTTTTTATCATTACATAATGTCTACGTTACGTAAGCCTAATGAGACATGAAATATTGTAGTTAGTTTTTTGCTGGAAGCTCCTTTAGTGCCAGAGGTTGTGTAATTATCTTACTTATTGTAAGTATTCATGATTGTAGTCCCTTAATGACTGCGTCCTCTACTACTACTCCTCAAAGAAAGCAAAGAATTACAAGCAGCTGGTGAAGAAACAGGTCAAGCGTCCCCATCGGAAGCCAACTATGAAGCCTGTAAGTGGCCCCTTACACCCGCTATCCAATCAGTTTATTCCTCGAGTCGCCTTCACCATTGGCTGATGTGTTGCAGAGTTTGAGGAATACTAACGAAATCCCTGTCGAGCTGTATCAGCAGCCACCCAATACAGAGTATGTTGTCGCCGCTCACTATCCGATACTACTGCTCCGCTTGCAATATATGTGTCTGTCTCTGTGTTACAGACAAGATAAGAAGTCAGAGGATGAGGAGGTAATCAGGGTGACGCGTTCATCTCTCGACGGTAGGTCTCTCTCCTCTCTCTTCTCTTCGATGTCTCCTCTCTCTACTCTCACCTCTTCTCTCCTCTCTCTCCTTCACACTCTCCTCTCCCCTCTCTTCACTCCTCTTCTTTCTCTTTTCCCCCTCTCTCCTCTCCCCCTTTCTCTCATCTTCGCTCTCTTACCTCCCCCTGCTTTCTCTTCCCCTCAGCTATTTACGTCCACAAGTCAACCAGCAGACTCTGTATAAGCCAGATTGCTGACTCAGATGCTCTAGATGGCGTCACCTGACTGATCATGTGACAGGGTGTCTTGCCATTGTGATGATAGTTTGTTACTTTGTGACCTCAGAGTCGAAGTGCCAGTGCTGCGCCGTGTGCGGGTTGAGGTTGGAGAGCTACACGCTCAGCCATGCGGTCACCAAGGCCACCTGCTCTCAATACGGTCTCAATGAGCAGGACTTCCAGGCCGACTGGAGGATCTGTGCCAACTGTGTGAAGCTCTGTCGGAGACGTAACAACTTGTACGTAATACATAATTATCTCACATCCTGTATTCTCCCTGTGGGATGCGCGCACTCTTGACTGCCAGTGTCACTGGGCCCTGGTTTGTCTTTTTAGCTGTCCAATTCCTTCGTGTACATCACCTCGGCAGCGTATGAGGTACCTTCACGTCAAATGGAGCGAACTGACCTCAGAGAAGAAGGAAAACATACTTAAAGAGCTCGGTAAGTCTCTTCCAAGAATGCAATCATGACTAACTGTCGCAGCGGATATAGCCGTATCTATTTCTACCAGGTGTGTCCGAGGAAGTGAACAGGTCCTGTTCAACGTGTTACGATAAAATACTGGAACTACTTGGGTGTAAGAAGGAACTGCGAGGCGCTAACAACGACGGTGAGTCAGCCGCTCTATTTATATCCAACGAATCAACAGTTAATAAGCAACCGACCGATCTCCAACTGTGCTGTGAATTTTAGACCTCATGTCCAGATGGTCAGATGCGGATCTATGCGTTCTAAAGCAAGGTAAGTCAACTCCGATCTAACTCACTGTTAGTATAGGACACAGTTTTATGAGAATTGATGGCGTGCAATGAACGATTGCAAGTAATCTCATGATGCATGAAAAGAAACCTGCGCTGGTTTTGTAATTGAGTTGAAGATGGATAGTGCGTTTATCCATTTTGTCTACCGCGATTCGTTCAGACCTTGGAGTAGCCTAATTTCATTGGTTGACTTGACGTTTTATTGGATAATCATAATGGCGGTGTTGTGATACCCCAGCAGTCAGCTCGCAGTGTCGGCGCGACAACATGCTGCAGATACTCATCAATCGGTTTCCTGGAATCCTATCGGCACTGCTATAATACCCAACATCTTTATTAATCATTACAGGTCTATCTTTGCACGGAAAAAACTGGACAGAAATTGCATCCAAGTTGGACAGCAAGAGTCCACAGCAGTGCAAGTTATTCTTCTACAGAAACAGACGCAGACAGAACCTCGAACCCATCTACAACGAATACAAGATGCGCAAAGTACTGTCTCGTGATTGTCATACTGGCAAGCGTTAGGACTGAGGCATTCCTACATTGTATGTTTTGTTGTTCCGCAGTCTCAGGAGCTCGGATGTGACCTTGAACCCAGTGATGATAGTATGTATGACGAGTTTGATGACGACAATGTGGAGGACAATGACTTGAGTAGCGATAATGAGACCGGTGGTGCTAATGACGTGAAAACTTTAGAGCCTAAAACAAACGCCATCAAACCCGAGCTGGAAAACCTCTCCGGAAAACTTGGTGCGCAGAATCCCTGCAATGCTGGAAAAACATTCGCTTCTTTCTATAGTTGGCGTAGTGATTTTTTTGAATGAAATTATACAGTGAATGGAGATGCTAGTGCGAAGGGAGAACTGCTGAAAAAGGAGACTTTGGACAACGGGCTTAAGGTAGAGAAGCTGGATCACGACAGCAGCGCGACAGCGAGTGCCGATGAGGACCAGGGCGCATGCAACTCTCACTTTGACCTCAAAGCCAACAGCTCTACAATGAACTCCATGTCATTGGTGAGTAGTAGTTGGCTTAGCAGCACTGGATTACTGTAACACTGAAAATAGCTGCAATAAAACCGATACAACAGCATCGTGTTCTCCATGTATTTGTGACGTAATTGAGTAAAAAATGTATTTGATTTTTGTTGTATCTGAATCATGCTCTCACTTGTGTTTTGCGGTCCGAGTCATAGTGCTGCCGGTGCTGCCCTACAAGTCTGCATTCTACTCTCTGATAGGCTGCGTCGATCATCAAGCAGGAGCCAGGTCTGATGGAGAATCCAGACGGAATGATGTCTCATATCCCGCCCAGCCAGCTGTTGTCTCACCGGCCGCAGGCCGCGTCTGCCAGCGGCTCGACATCAGTGAAGGAACTTATCGACTTGGCCATCGAGGACGCTCTCACGTCTCGGCCCCAAGATAACAGCAGTCATGGTTTGTCTTTCGGAATGTCGAGTTGAAATGCTCGCTGATTATCATGACTCTCATTCATTCCGTGTGGCTTGCAGATCTTCATAAAAATATCCCGTCAAACCGTTCATCGCCGTCGCCACATCGGAATCAAATTTTGCCAACTACTTCCACCTATGACAAGAGGTCTGATAAATTGAGTCGATCTGCGACCCCCAACCGACCTTCAGTAGTGAGAGATGACAACGCTGTGAGTTGGATAATATTGTTTTACTGCTGTGGCCACAGTGCAAGCTACCAGATCTCTTATCAAGCATGACTCTTGTGCCTCTCACTACAGCCTCGAAGGCAAATGCCGCTGCCCCCATACAAAGGTGACCCACGAGAAATCTTCAACAGTCGGGAGTTGCCTCACCATCATCCGGGTAGTAGTGCCAACAGCCCATATTCCCAGTCGGGAGATAAGTCAGTGATACGGGCGCCTCCACCCGCCCACTCTCACCACATCACCCAGACTCAGCTAGACCAGCGCAACATATCCTCGGATCGGAAGTCACCCGCTAAGTCCTATGGCTCCGTATTAGAGGCACCCTACTCGGCATACGACGGCCAGCGAAGCCCTAGTCACCGGTACGTCTGCCATAGATTCTGCTGTGGATACGTCTGCTTTAGATATGTCTGCTATAGATAGTCTGCTGTGGATACATCTGCTGTAGATATGTCTGCAGCGGATACGTCTGCTGTAGATACGTCTGCTGTCTGCTGCCTGTTGCCAACCTGATTGTTACAGATATGTGATAGTATTTATTTATTCTGTTAGTAGTGATTCTCCATCACACAGCAAGCAGAACCTGGGTCAGCCACCACCTCCCCTCATATCGAACCCACTGCTGCATCATGCGCAGATCAAACGCGAAGCCTCTCACGCCGGTGGATCCATCCTCCAGGGCACATCAGCTAACCATTTGTCATCTCAGCAATCTGCCTCATCCCAGCAACCCAGCAGGTACCCAACCTGTCTCCAGCCTCTCAATCCTTACTGTGTAGTAACGCTGTGTACATGGATGGCTCTGAGGCTCACTGTCTCTATTAGAGCCTCATCGCTTTAAAAACCAGTGATGCAGCTTTCTAATGGAAATAATCCTTCCTTGGAAAAACTACGAAGCGCCTCCACCACCAAAGTATCACATTAGAGACCCAGATAGTTATGTCACCCTCAGATAGTTATGTCACCCCCAAACGAAGTCAGTTTGAAACCATCTGTTAGAAACTGGTTGACATGGGTTTTGGTAAATATTTCAGATTTGAGGTGGGAAGTATATCACATGGGACGCCACGCAGTATACAGGAGAGCAAGCTGCCTGTACCCAGTCCTCTCTCGTCGAGAGGCAGTGAGAAGAATTCCCGGTCCCCTCGTCCCCAGCAGGCAAGCGCCCCGCCACCGTCAGTCAGGAGTCCTTTTGATCGAATCTTGGAGCAGCAACAGCAACAGCAGCAGGTACAGGGACTTGAAGCTCATGACAGTGTTGCGTAATAACTGCTCGTTCTGTTAGCGCAATGGCAGCATCTCTATCTTAAGGTGGCTTGGATGCAATGGAGTGAGCTGATGAGAAGAAACATGCTCTCGCAGCTCCAGCCGGGCTTCCCTGCTGACTACACGAAAACCGTCTTACACAACGATTTCCTGACTGCGCAGCAGATGGCAGAGACGGCAATGATCAGACCCTCCTTCCACGCGGCTCCTCACATCAAGGATGAGAAATCGATGAAGGATCACATGCTCGCCATGCAGTCCATGATGGCTACTGGTATAGTCTACCTCTAATATACGACAACGCTCTCTCACTCGGTTGTATAGCCTCACTACTGAGTTTCATATGATGTACAGGTTTCATGCCTGGAATGGCCGACCAGACTGCCTTCATGTCGATGATGGCGCAGAATCCTCGTATGATGCAATCGCACGCGCTCGCCAGCGAACAGCAGCGGCTGTCAGCCGCCATGTCACCCACTGCCGTCTCGGTAGCCAATCAACACACGCCTTACATTGGTAAAGACAGCTTGGCTGCTCAGATGGTGTCGTCTAGTAGAGGCGAGCGAAACGTCAGCAGCCCTCACCGCACTGCCGGTATGTCATCACCTGACATTGATCAAAACAACGTCCATCTAGCTCGTGTGTCGGGACAGTTAAGGTTTGTCTCCTCCTGTTGTAGATGGCAACCGGATGCAGCACAGGGGTAATATGATGTCTGGTTCAACGTCAAAGACTGATGTGAACCGGCGCAGTGTGTCGCCGATACGGCGGCCTGAGCACAAGACGCAGTACGAGAGAGAGCTGGAGGAGATGCGAGTGCGGAGTATATCGGAGAGGACGAGGACAGATAGCGAGAGGACGCTCACCGATACTGAGTCATCACAGCCGCTACCGTCACAGTACCTCGGCGCGAAGCCGTCTGACTACTACAGCCTCTCTCGCTCCACGCCGTCGATCGGTAACACTCACAACACCACGCAATACATTAGGTCGCAGTCTTCTATAGCATGGAGACTTACCAGTGTCTGCTCTCTTTACTGCAGGAGCTCGTTCGGAGCCTGCCCGGCCAGACTCCGCCCCCTACTCCTCGCCATTTACCGCCTCCCACCATAAATCATCGTCATTAGATGGTCTGAAAGATAGGAACTCCATGAATAACAGGATGGTGGGGGGCAACTCCCGCCATCCGCTGGACGACAGGCGGCCAGTCAGTCAGGTCAGCCTTCTATTATGGCATCAAATCACCATGACAACAATGTTGCTGCGAGTAGAGATACTGTGAAGTGCACTGAGCAACTCCTGCCAGAGTGTTAAACTGGAAGAACATTGTGTTGTCATCGCTAGTCTAGATGCTACTGCCCGTATTTGATACTCTGACAGTCTCCAGTGTCACTAGTCGTAGGGCACTTGCTTAGAACTTGCCTTCTTAGCAATTTTAGTTAGTTAACTGGGCTCTCGCTAAGGTCGAACATTGACATTGTAGTTGCGGTAGAGACGCCTCCCTCATATCTTACTAAGTACCAACTCTGCCATGATTCTCGCTGCCTCCTCCCCCCTTCTACTATCTATGTCAATGCTTTCACAGGCTGATCAGGAAGCCAAGTTTGGTGCTGGAATGGATCTCACCCGACTACATCCCAACAACTCGATCAACTCTCGACCCGACGACGATCCGAATAGATGTCGTAAAGGCGTCGTCAATTCTGGATTTGCCAGTAAGAGACTTGCTGAGGTGTCAAAGGGGCTTGAGAAGGAGCAGCTACACAAGGACGCCTCCTCTCTCTTCTCCTCTTCATTTGAGAAGGATAGTCAGCTACAGGTACCTAAGTCAACAGTAATTCTTTCTAATTCTGACTCCCATCATTACCACCTTCTTTCGGTTCACTCTTCTATTGTTTCATTCACGTATTTGAGCAGTGGCAGGACAGTTCAAAGTTCGACCACTCCAACCAGCCGCAGTCGCCGATGACAGCTGCGAGGATCATAGATGCCATCATCACGAAGCAGATCAACCACGCCGAGAGCGACCCTTCGAACATGTCTCACAGCAGGATGGATACACCAATAACCTCCTCTCAGCATACCTCAGTCATCGTGCCGCCGAAGAAACCGAGGATGATACACACGAGTCACTCGGACACAGATCTGGCGTCTCAACTAACACAGGCGTCTGCCAGCCCATTCATGAACTTGACGTTGGATAGCATGAACCCTGTACCCCGGCCGTCCAGCAGCGGCAGCACGGTTCGACCAATCACGCTCTCTGAAAAAATATCTGAAATTATAACAAACAACTACGAGAAGGAGGTAGTTAGAGCACATCATTGCTAGCTTTCAGTCCAATAGGCAGTCAAAGTCATTCAAACAATTGAATTGTATTTTTATCAGCCGAATGAGAGAAGAGACAGCCTGGAAAGTCAGCTGGAAAGCAAGCAGCAGAAGTCAACCCCGCGTCCTTACAGGGTGGAGGATGTGGAACCCATATCTCCGCCGAGTACGTACTAACTCTGTCACGAATCACTGACCTCTGACCTCAGCAGGTAGTAAATATCAAGGCATTTGTATGTCTCTTTATCATCCAGGCTCCAAGTTAGCTACCAAGCCAGCCACCTCAGGCGCTATTGTAACTCAATCTAAACCTACTGCCTGGACAAAGAAACAGTCAGGAACGAGCATCCGGTCGCTGCTGAAAGGCGACCCGACGCACGATAAACTAAACCACAGATCTGAGCACCACGAGACGTATGGGAATATGACTCCTATCGAGTACGTCAAAACCAAGATCGAGGAGGCCATCAGACACGACACTGACTTTGATTCATCAAGGGGAGGTCTTGTCAAGCCTGTGCCACGCTTGAATGTGGCCAGTGCTCCTTTCCTCGCAGTGCCCACATCCGGCCATGGCACTTCAGGTGAGACATCAAAAATCAGATCTGAAACTTAAGTGTTGACATTGTGTCCTAATGCATAATTTCTGTCAGCAGAAAATGACACGAATGCGACTAGAGAAACTTCAAAGAAGAAAGGATTGGAAGCAATGTTGGCTCCGCCCAATAAACGATCGCTGTCTCCTTTGAGAGCAAAATCTCCCGAGGAAGTGGATATATACAGTGCGAAAAACAGCCAGTCTCTGAGCCGATCCAGTGCCACATCGTCCAATCAGACAATGAATTACAGCACTCCGTCTGCTGTCACCCCTTACAGCTTCCACGATAGTCAAGCCAACATGCTGCAGCCTAAGGCTCCACATCTCTATCACCCATCAGCTAGGAAGAGCCCCATCCCATCATACAGTGGGATGGTACCTCAGCTAGACCACTCTCGCCATTATCAGGTGAGTGAAGGCTCGCTGTCACTCAGCCTCGCAGTAATCGATATACCCATTCTTAACTTACTCCAATCATATTTCAGAACACGGAGGCAGTTTCAGCCGCTGATTTCTCACACCATTTAACTCCCGTATACGACAGCGTTAGAACTAGCAATGCCAGGTCATCTCCAGTGATCACTAACAGACAGTCTCCGTCATACAGTGCCATGTATGGCAACAGTAGGCAGTCCCCCTCTCTGCAGAGCAGGTGCTCGCCTCTTCCCAACAAATCGTCATCAACACTTCACACAAGCAAGGGATCACCTGTTGATATGATGGCTAGTGGTGACGGTAGACCATTCTCTGCACAGAACATTTATTCTCAGCCGACTTCGAATACTGCAATGAGCAACTTTTCCCTGCGGAGTGAAGGCAGAAATGAATCGAACACACCTGTAAATTTACTCTCGAATCAAAGCAAGCCACTGCTCTCTGAACAGTACGAGACTCTCTCTGATGAGGAGAGCTAGCTCCCAATGTTTTTTGACGTACCATAGCTGCAAGGATTCTTGTCGGGCATTTTGATTTTAATTTTTTTTAATGAATTTGTGCTTTGTCACTGTGGACAGACATGTAGACCTACTGTTAATAACGTGTACATAATGCGCTTGTTTTGTCATCCTAGTGTCTCAGTCTCATTTCATGTCAGTTGTACGATAGTGAAAACCTGTATAATAGAACTCTCAGAATGCAGGAGTAAATATCTGTGCAATGGTTGCCTCTGCTGTATGAAGTGCGTTAGATGTTGAGTGGTGCACTGCTGACAACTGAGACTATTTGAGCCAGCTGTCTCTTCCTACAAAAACCAGGCAGAGTTGAACCATGACAGGAGCATTGCCTGTAGACTTGTGCTCGCCCAGTAACAGACAGACCTGATGCGCTGTGTGTAGTAGTAGATGAGGAGTAGTATGATCAATGCTAATACAGTAATGAGAGGAATACAGATGAGCAGTACGAGTGACGAGAGATCCTCGTGGACCGTGTGTCGGCCAGTCATAGCAGGTAGAGCATTCCAGGGATGTAATGACAAGGTGTTAGGAGTTCTAGAGAGCAGCTTGTAATTACAAACAATAAGACATCACACACAACAATACAGAGACTGAGATTTAGGCTATCCTTTGAGAGAGGAAAGACCAGCTCTCATTACTTCATCCACCAATAGTAAGTTGCTCGCCACCACAGTGCTGAAATAATGAAACATACAAGAGTCAATGAAAGGTCATCGAAAGGTCATCAGACCGAGAAAGCCAACAGAGGAGGATGTTACTAACCAGGAGTTGATGAGTTGCCGCTTTACTCTATAGTTATCCAGGATACCGTTCTCCGCAGGCAGGCAGACTTCGCCTGATCAACCACAAGTTTATACATCACCATTTGCACCATATTAAATACCAACGTCACAACATGCAATCCGCATCACAAGATATACCAACGTCACAACATGCAATCC
>ERZ1740065.1266-NODE-1266-length-14960-cov-19.104998_pt1 | contig 14960 bp, 7 predicted proteins | sample MGYA00581738_ERZ1740065 | MGnify/ENA primary metagenome ERZ1740065 (study PRJEB43018, sample SAMN04849749) | marine metagenome | isolation source: floating plastic debris | place: Pacific Ocean | collected 2008-09-01 | study: EMG produced TPA metagenomics...
CCCCCCCCCCCCCCCCCCCCCCCCCCCCCCCCCCCCCCCCCCCCCCCACACTATAAAAGGTTGAAATGCAGCCAATCAGCAGCGAGCAAGCTCATTATGCTGCTAGATTCAAACTGATCAGTCACAAGCCTCATGCTCCCAGCTTCCCACCCATATATCTAACAGTTTATGCCTGAGAGCCACCAAACATCATACAGTCACAGCTTGATATCGTCACTCCATCCAGGACAAGTGTCATCAAGTTTCAACCAATACAAGAGCTGGGAGTGATAGGGTAACCCTCCAGCTTGTTCAATCATGCCGCCTCCTGCTTCAGTTTGATTGACAGCTGCCTCAGCTAGCAGCTTCACTAATGCCAGCACCAAAACCACAGAGGTCACCGAGGGACCAAATCAGATCACCATCAAGACTGCTTGCTCAACATAATGCTAGATCACATGACACTAGACACGACTAGATCTCTTACAACGAAACATCTCATCAACTGAGTCTTTACCTGCTGCTTGAATTAAAGAATAGAGACTTGCTGCTGCAACTTGGCTACTTTACGCTGTCAAAAAACTCCAAATACTCCGAATACATCAATGATCGCAGGCCTATCAATGGTCATCAATTCACTACCCAGATTTTCATGCGTTTTAATGGAAGTAAACGTGTCACCTGAATCTGATTCATCATTTCATGGTGTTCCTTTATCTCAATGTGGAACACAAGAGCCCAACTGATATTATTACTACCACACGATCCTGTCATAGCAGTGTAGACTATGCTGTCTGCGCGTGACTGAATCTGTTCGTAAACAATTACGCTCATCTACTACCAATACGAGAGCATAGCCTTGACCTCTGTCCCAGTAACAATCACAGACAGTCACTCTAAGTTTCCATGCATCGAACGCAGTCAGAATTCGAATTCGTTCGTCCCATGGAAAACTAGTGTATGATAAAACTAATTTTCATACCCTATAGTGGGAACAGGTTTAGCTAGATATCTGTGATAGTTTCTCCAACTGGACATAACATAACGGCTTAAGGTCATGGAAATTCTGGCACCTGCTATGTGGAAACCAGTGTATCTGGAGACCAGCGCTATTTCTCAATCCATGGGTTCAAGTGAGACAGAGTCAAGATGAGGATCATTCAATGGTGAAAACGTTATGCTTAGCTAATAAGTTTGCGGTTGTTCAGCTTGTTTCAGCTTGCTGTTTAGTATTTAGCTGTCGTCATTTTTTCTTTATAGCACTGGCACTAGCACTAGCACGAATTTTACACAATTTCATTCGTACAAATGGAAATGAAGCGTTCGCGCAAATGGCCACGGATGGAATATTCACTCGAAGGCATGATCAAACATGTTGAACTTTTTCCACACGTGTCAGCGTTGTTAGGCTTCCACCCAAAAGCAATAAGAGCCTCGCTCTCACGTGCCTATTTTTTGCCCACCTTTAAGCTTGAAATAAATTTATTGGTTGATGCACTCCTCACTTACATGATTACGCGTTCCAAGGCTTTACATCTCATCATGATTTCATATATTGCGACATAAATAATGTGGTGGGTCTTTGTGTCTAAAAGCAGCTTTGACAGTATAGTAAGGAACAACCACCTGCGCAATCGAGTCAGAGCTGCCATTTCGCCTAGTGGCAGTGATGACTTGCCTAAGTGGTTATAACTCGAGCAAAACGTTGGCAGCCAATGTGCTGCGATAGACAAACCTGATGAGTCCATTTCTATATTAACTCCAAGACAGCACTCGGTTTGAGACACTGTTAAACCCTTTAAAAATGAGCTCAAAACATGATATGAGTGATGTGGCATTAGACACGACAGCAGTCTTTGGTAGGTACTACGCTAGGAGAGCTGTCTGTGACCGCTGCTTTCTGAACTCTTCTGGCCTGTTCTGGGGCTTCTCCCATTGAGTATTCCACGAAAACACTGTGTTTTTATGGCACTTCAGTTTCAGATGCCAACTAAACACATCCATCTAGCTATTAATTGACAGTATCAATTAAATGACATGTAGGAGCTAACAATGATCCTCTGACACGACTTGCCCAACCGTCAGTTGTCATAACTACAGGTTTACATTTAGCTTCTTTGAACTTCCCTATTGTATTTCCTCTTTCCTATTCTATTCCATTCCTTTTCTCTTAATTGTGAGAGTTGATCAGCTGAAGTATGTGTGACATACTCGATCTTTGGTGTCCACCTGCTCTCCACATACCACATACCACACATATAATTACACTGTTCAGCCGTGTATGAACGCCCCATACCCAAGATCTCCTTTCCAGTATCCCCAGGATGTTAGAATGACATAATATACAGTGGCGAAAGTCGAAGAAACTTACTTCAGTTCATATCCTCCCGCTTTCACCAAGTTTATAGGTTTGCGATTCAATATTGGATGCACACATGATGTTTTTGGTCAACATGTCCAGGAGCGGATTCAGACTGACGCCGATGCCTTTGTGTTAATAAAAAACTGCTGAAAACACATTTTCTGTCTGCTAGCATAGATCAAGAAACTACACCTGAAATCGGTGCATAGCCACACAAGCCATTATTGTCATCGCTAAACAATGGCTACGGGTTTGCAGTACACACAAGATGTACCTAACGTAGTGTTGACTTGATGACCTCTGCCTACATTAAAGATGTTCCTCGATCCGCCCCTGTTGCCCACAGCTGGAGTATCATCAACAAGTCATACCATGCTTAATGCCTTTAAGTGGCTTGATCACTGAAACTTAAGACTTAAGTGTCAGGAGGGTTTTACTCCAGTAGGTTTAGTAGTATTTACTTCTAGACGAGTATCTGCCGAATGTTTCCTGAGAAACCGGATTCAGCTCCCAATGCACTGCAAACAGATGCATATCTTTGTTTTATGTCTCCAATGCCTGTATTTCGTAGTGGTAGTATTTTTTCCTCCACTCTTAATCAGATTGTAAAGCAGACACCCAGATCCCGAGATATGGGGAAGCAAATTTGATGCTATAAGAATCTTTTCTTTTATTTTATTTCCCTTTATTTTTGGGTAATGCCTTCTCGATGACAAGGAATTGTGCATCTGAAGAAGAACACGCTTTTGTAGTTGTCTTGTCTTATCATACATCACCATAGGATTCCAATAAACGGTGGCATGACTGCTCAGGCTATCTGAAACACCGCTTCAATGAAGCCAGCGTTTTTACTATCTTTCTTGATGAGAGAGTGAATAGACACACTGTAATAGAGCACTCAAAGCTAATTTGAGCCTCTCTCAGCTTTTCTTCATATTTCCTGTTCTGTTGAAATACCAGCTTTTTACTATTCTTGCTCGCACATGTTTGATTCATGTCTCTAGAAACTTACCATTGATGGAAAGTTTCAGTGATCAAAGCCACTTAAATGCGTTAAGTATGGTATGACTTGTTGATGATACTACAGCTGTGGGCAACAGGGGAGGATCCAGGCATATCTTTAATGGAGGCAGAGGTAATGAAGTCAACACTACCTTACGTGCATCGTGTGTGTACTGCAAACCTGTAGCCATTGTTTAGCGATGACAATAATAAACTGATCTCAGGTGTAGTTTCTTGATCTATGCTCTAGCAGACATACTCGTTAAAACGTAGATTTTACTGGTGTTGAGCAGATCGTCTTTCGGGATTCTCCTCAACTATCAGTAAGAACGATGTTAAAAAGGAATAAGTGAGCACTGACTCTCGGTATCTTCTAGTTGAATAGAAGACATACTAAATACATAAGATGGCATTATGTTTTCTTAGGTCGGTCGGCGTGGCGGTATTAAGCCGGGATTAGTGCTCTTTTGCGCCGGTAATAGTCCTGCCGGTGGCCCTGATTTACGCCGGGAGTTGTCCTCTCTTACGCCTGTTTTAGACCTGGTCTGATCCCGGCGTAAAGCCCTCTGGCGCGCCTCAAGCACGCACTCGGCGTTTAGGTACGCCTAAACTTTCGAGTCGATCTAGCTCGACTTTATGGATCTCAACAACAACAGGCCGTCAGTTTGTGCCATTTTTATACGGTTCTGTAAACTATTCAAGAAATCATTGTATGACAACCTGTAAATCAATGAACATTCCATGCAGATTACAATAAGAATTTGTGGATGATTATCGTACATATTCGGTGATTTACTAAGGACCGAAAAAGGTTTCACTATATAGAAGCTAAGAAAAAATTTCTTTTTGATTACTGGTTGGAGATAAATTAATTCTCTTCCTTAATTGTGTGTTTGCTACATGATTTACTGCTTTTCCAATGATTTTGACACGATTCTAATTCAATGCTACGATTTCGGTGCCAGTCGTGCGAATGGTTCTAAAACATCCTTATTACTGCATATGGACTGTTCCCTTGTAACTCCAATGGTTCCAAGTGAATTGTGTTCTTGTTTAAGTTATATTTCCACAATATTTGATCCAAATAAACATCAGTAATAATTTTTTTCGGCTTTATGTCCAATCATCTCTGTAATTTTGATCAGTGATGATCTAAAGACATGCGTCAAAAGTGAAGTTGGCTGCTGACTTGTGTTGATTATGGTGCGCGTGATACTTGTATTTGCCTCATCCAAAAATTATAATTGTAGTCCATACGGAATATTCATTAATTTTAACAGGCAAGTCCCAGCGCGTCTGATAGAACTGAAAATACCTTTTACCGACACATTTTTGCAGTTCCGCCGTCAAACAGTCAGTAGCAGTAGCAGTAGCAGTAGCAGTAGTAGTAGCAGTAGCAGTAGCAGTAGTAGTAGCAGTAGTAGTGGTAGTAGTAGTGGTAGTAGTGGTAGTAGTGGTAGTAGTGGTAGTAGTGGTAGTAGGTAGGTAGTAAGTACACAGCAAGTACTTCATTACGAAGCAGTGTTCAGTATGTTGGTGAGAACTGAGTCGATCTATCAAAGCCAATTCCATCAGCAGCATAGTACCCGTTGATGGCATATCATAAACTATCAAATATCTGCAGAGTACTGCTACCAAAGTTCCAGAGATGAAGTTGCTTACAAATCCTAAGAACTCCTACCTGTATAAAAGCACTTTAAAAGACAGATAAGCGGAGTAATGGGGAAGAAGATAACTCCAGAGGCTTAGAACTACTGGGCCATGTAACCATCCCCATGAGAGTAAAAATGGTTACATCGACTGGTATGGAGCTGTAGGAATCATAGGTTTATGCTTAGACCATGAGAAGAATACATCTGCTCACATGACTCACTATATTTGTTAAGCTGCATTCACATGGAGCCGAGTTTTACCCGATTTTGGCTTGCTCTGAGATCTGGGCTAATAATTGGGCAGTGCAAAAAGTGACCTCAAGTGCTATATCGGGACAAAGCCCGAGTCTGGGCAATGGCGTACTGCACCATTCTAACCCCACATCATTTCAGACTTGCCAAGTGATATATTTTTTGTGTGCACTTTTTTAACAGCTACCACATTCGTCTACGGATGTATTGGTTAGAAGAACGATCAGAAAAGACATAGTCTTGGTATGGTGTGCCATGTGCCATGCTACACTTCTTACTGGCATCTGTGACTTAGGTGCTTGGCAAGTCCGGCTCGTTTGATGGCTGTTGCTCGGCAGTTTCTCAGTAGCATCTGAATAAAGCAGCTGAGCAGATAATTGCATGTGAAATTCACTAAGATACCAGGCTGCGCCTATGGAGTAAAACTTGGCACAGTGTGAATGCAGCTTTACGGGTTTCTGTGACATAGAAATGCGTGCCTAATGACTGAGTGCCTCTTTATGGAGCAGGAAGGCTAATTCAGCTGCATGCATGCTTGTTGTGGGAATCATCAAAGTGACAATCAAACCCTGGTGCTTGTTTTCAAACACCAGCTATAATGCTAGTTTGCTACGCAATAATTTGTACGAATATTAGTCTACAAAATGTCATCGAGTAATTTCTCCATAGTAAAGATGATGATGTGTTTATGTACGATCGGGAAACAAATGCTGATCTATGAAACTGTTGGCATTTGCTTCCCGATCTCATCACTAGACCACCCAGAAGGTTGTTACCAAACTGACACCAGATAAAGGTCATGCTTATGTCAGATGTGGAATCAAAGGTTATTTTAGATCATTTCCAAGAAATCTAAGACAACCTCCGATCTTGGTAAAATCATGCATATGAACGCGGCTGTTTAATTTATTGTAGAGAAGCCTTCAACTTAAGCTGGTTCAAATAGATGCATGGAAAGCCTGGAACATGTCCGCTCTGATCCTAATCGTAGTGCTATAAACATCTGACACAAATATCCTTGTTGATGCATGCGATATTTCTCTCACTAGTTTTCCATACATCGAATTGGGATGCAAATATATCAAGCCTGATGGGATTATGATACATTTGCATGTATTGCCGTCTGTTTCCATGTAACAAACCGCTATCTACCAAGTTGTCAGCTCCTGCATCAAATTATGGCGAGCCAAACTAGCTTATTTTCAGTTTTACCATCAACTTCAACTTACGTACGTTTGTAAATAGCTGGACATGGATGAAATCAGGCGTAGAGTTTGCTTTGTACTGAGGTGAAATTTACTCCAGCAATAATTGACAATAATGTTAGCTGTAGGAAACCAATACAGCAGTGCAATTACTAGCATTCAACTTAAGCTTACACAGCGCAGTAACAAACCAAAGAGAAAGCGTCCTCGATAATGGCTATCCCTCGAATATGTGAATATTTTAGGTCTCCGTTTACAGATAAAAAAGTTCCATAGCTATCGTCCTGTGGAATTCTAGTAAACATGGTCTGGGTATGACAATGTTCTCCTCAAATGCGAAGATCAATTATGGTAAAGAAAAAGAGAACCGATGGAATGTGTGACACCCTTAGTCCAAAATCAGAAAGCTAGCTTAGTCCGAGCATAGCTATGGATTCGAATTCATCATGAATCCGTGTTTCCATGCATCGCATCTAATGATGGATCTCAACCAAAGCGGTTTCATAAACCGGGGTGGATTTGGCTTCATGGATTCGTACCACCCAGTACCACTCGAAGTTTCCATGCATCGAACGCAGTCAGAATTCGAATTCGTTCGTCCCATGGAAAACTAGTGTATGATAAAACTAATTTTCATACCCTATAGTGGGAACAGGTTTAGCTAGATATCTGTGATAGTTTCTCCAACTGGACATAACATAACGGCTTAAGGTCATGGAAATTCTGGCACCTGCTATGTGGAAACCAGTGTATCTGGAGACCAGCGCTATTTCTCAATCCATGGGTTCAAGTGAGACAGAGTCAAGATGAGGATCATTCAATGGTGAAAATGTTATGCTTGGCTAATAAGTTTGCGGTTGTTCAGCTTGCTGTTTAGTATTTAGCTGTCGTCATTTTTTCTTTATAGCACTGTGTGGTGTGCGTCTGCTATGTATGTAGAATAGTTTGATGGACCTGGGGTAAAATTGGCTAACTGGAAACGTGTAGCCACAGGGATTTCTCCGGGTTCCCTCTGAATGCTTCCCTGTGGGGTGGAACCAGACAATCCAGGTATACCCCGAAGCTCCCTGGGGTTAGGAAGCTGCTAAGAGAAAATCCAGGCATAAGGCTACGCCCCACTAGCACGAATTTTACACAATTTCATTCGTACAAATGGAAATGAAGCGTTCGCGCAAATGGCCACGGATGGATTATTCACTCGAAGGTACGATCAAACATGTTGAACTTTGACCGCGAATGCTACGCACGATTAGGGATGTGATTGGGCAAAGCCAGAGCGCCTGTGATGACTCACGGTTTGATTGGATAGAGGTGGCGCCGCTTGGCTAGTTGCTTTTTGACCGCAACCAGCACTCGTAGGTTTGGTGTGGCTTTAAATTCGCGTCTGCTTGCTACTCCTCGTAGGAAAAAATTGGTGATCACGAGTGCAGTGTGGCTTAGCTTTAAAGCATGACAAACAAGATTGTTCACTGGGCCCATTGCCGCTTGATGACGATGAAGCGCAGATGTAAGTGAGGATTTACTAGTGATGAGCTAGATTTGGCAACCATTTTTGCTTCCTTCGACCAGCAATGAAACATGATTTTCACAGTTCAACCACCAGGCCTTTCCTCTTGGCTTTGGCGGTTCCCTCATGGGTTACACAGCCTGATGGTTCTAAGCCCCAAAGCTTCTTTGTCTCACTCTAATCCAACTTTTCCGCATTCAATTAGCGCATCGATGCCAAATTTCTGCTGGATTATTATCCTGCCACATCATCGTGCAGGAGTAGTGAGATATCACAGCTATAGGGGGAACTGATACAAGGAGTCAAGGCAGGAGACAATCAGCGACGAGGTGAATTGTTTGTAATGTTTTAAAATATGTGTATTACGGCATAAAAACATATTAATCTACAACCTGCATATTTTGTGATGAGAAAACTAAACGCCTCCATTAGAATGACATTGCAGTCTGTCACGGATATACTGACGGTAGGTCTTGGTCCTCCAGCCATAGATGATCGTGTTGAGGATAGCGTACCAGGTTTTGATCATATTTCTAATCCTCTCCAATAAAAGAAACGTAAAGTCTAATTTGATAACCATTGTGCTGAGGCTCACAGCAATGTCAAACAAGGAGTACATTGAGAAGATGGAGAAGATAATGATCAGGTAGATGGCAGCGTTTCTGGCTTGTTCTCTTCCGGCTGGTATTTGGTCTCCTGCCATCTTTCTCAGCTCTTTCAGTATGGGGATAAGGAAGATAATAGTGATTAGCAGAGGTACTAGTTTGAAGATGATGTGACCCATGCTCATATTTCTCTGATAACTTTGTAACGAAAACGAATATTCTTGGATGAGAAACAGGAAACCATAAACCATCAGAAATGTCATCAGCCAGCCAGCCCAGAGAATCCAGGGCAACTTTTTGATGTAGGACGAAGTCTCGTATTTCATTGGCTGGCATATGGCGTAGTACTGCTCTATACTTGCGAATACAAAGATCCAGTAGCATGTGAAGAGAGGGAAGAATACCAATCCGGTAGATGCGAGATATTTGAAGCCATACGGCACACTGTACTCATTCACTGATGGAAGAAAGAAGTATGAGAGAAAGGTGTAGTAAATGGAAGTGGTCAGCGACGTGAACATATCTCCTAATGTGATATGAATGAGGATGTGACGATATGGTTTCTTGGTCAGTGTCTTCAGTTGGGTCAAGATGACGAGATGTAGTACGTTCACAGTGAAGGCGAGCCAGCTGTTTACAGAAATGATTATTCCCCAGCTGTTGTAGTAGGTTATCTGCTGCTCTTCCAGTTCATCGACGAGAGTTGTATTGGCCATGATTCTAGAAAAGTACAATAATCATGATAGCTATAATCGACTTAACTATGGAGGAAAGTTGGAAACATGCCTTTTTAGGCAATATTCAAGGTTCTAGGTATTTTTGGTTCAGCTCTATATTAAAGACAGATGTCAGCTCTTTTAAATCTCTCATCACATTGCCAGAAATTGCCTTTATGCTAACAAGCAATCACTCACATGTGCTCTTGAGTAGTTGCCTGTAGATGGAATTAATTGCTTATAATTACCCAATGCGCATTTTCATTACTCAGTTTGTTGCCCACATGAGTTGCTTGATGGAGAGTTCTGAGGACTGAAGGCAAAAAAGGCAATTAAATACGTTGTGAAAGCATATTTGGGGCAATTGCGGCCCATTGGAAGCAGCTTGGGCAACTGCATATTCTGCCTATTGCTGGCATAGCGATGGGATATTCACTCAAGCCCAGATATCTGCTATTTTTATTTTGAAGTTCCTGTGTCTGCAGCTCTGACTTCCATTGTGACAGCTCAAATATTTGGAGAGCAGTGTCAAGGCTTGGCTATGCTAGATAGATTGCTGTCCAACAGTCATGATTTAAAATATGCCGTACATGTCCAGACGGTACCAGAGGCTGTAACTCGTAAAAGCAGCTGTGTATATCTGGACAGCCAATCAGTATATTTCTTGAAATTTTCTGTGTATTAATACAGCTGCATACGAGAGGTGAATAGAATTGCATCTTTCCCGTGAAATAGCTAGCCAGTCAAATAGCATATGGCCAAAAAGTTTCAATCAAAAAAATTTCCCGTTGTCGAACAATTTTGGGGTGTTAGAATGGTGAACATGATGAATAAAGGGATATTTTGGCATCTAAATGATGTCCTGAATATAGACGGCCAAAGACATAGCCAGGAATAATGTTGACTGATGTAAAATTCATCAACTAACAGCTGTGCGAAAGGCAACTGGCATTTATTGACTGCAAAACCACCTGATGATTCCATAAAAAATTTCAGCTATGATAACTGCGGTTCGTGTGTCTATGTAATAACTGCAGTCATAGTTATATTTATCTGTTTACTACTCTTACAAAAATAGTGGAAACAGATTTTTGACTGGCTCCTGGGCGCTAGGGTGTCAGCTTAGTGTGAATATGCGCTTGGAAGCAGAAATATACATGTTTGGAAGCAGAAATACACATACTTGGGAAGCAGAAATACACATACTTGGGAAGCAGAAGTATACATACTTGGGAAGCACTATCACCTGAGCTCAGTACATAACCAGATACTTACCGCACGTCCGAGTCAGCTGTGAAACCTCCAGAAGCCTTGCTGATAGGCAATGGACCACTTGTAGTCATGCCAATTGCAAGTGAATGTGTGACGGCTCCAGACTAAACGCAGGAGGAGGGACATACAGAGGTAAGGTGTCAGTTTGGCAGGATTAGGGCATTTTGGCAGGTCAATTATCTCGAGGCAGTGAAGGGGAAAAGAGTGTAAGCTCAGTTAAGTTGATGTGTAACTTGTCTCCAGTATTATATATTGGTTTGATCATTGAAAAAAAGACCGTGATGCAAATGATCACATCCTGAAGCTCAGGTGTTGATGGTATGACAGAAAACAGAGGGTTGATATAATAACTGACTTCCCTGACTAAGTTTAGCGAGTTCCAACACCTGTCTAGCTCAGCTCTTTGTTCATCATACATTCATCAGGCGCATTCTATTCCTAGTTTTGTGGTTGACTCAATATTCGACCTAAAAGCAAACTCCAATGGTCGTGCCACCACGTTGATCATGGTGAAATAACTACTGCGATCTTCCTCCTGGTAAGAACTAAGACTTTTTGCTTCATCTTTGACGTATTCTAAAGCCCTCTGCTGTGTTCCTGCGATGGTTTTAAGAACCTTGAGAAAGGAAGGCATCTATGTTGTCAAATAGAGTTCCATGTAACACACAGCTATTATGTCTACATCTGACAGTACTGCTGTGTTGAAGACACAGAAATTAGTCAGTGTTCAAACCCTTCCCCCAACCTAATAGCGGCCATATGTCAATGCATAAATTATCCCACCGCTGCCACCAGCTGCAATTGATGCAGGTCTGACATCACTCAAATCAGTCTGGATAATGTAGAAGCAGTATGCGAGTGTAGGAATTCTAACCGGCCTAAAAATTGCAAACAGGGATCCGGTACACCGAAGTCCTAGTAGCCACGGATGATACTATGTGTGCCTGGGGTAATGAAACGTTTATTGAACCGATATACTACAAATATCCACAGTTGGTATTTGGAGCAGCTCCTGATTACCCTGTCCTAACTACCAGAGATGGATACAGCTGGGCCTCCTGAGTTCAACTACTCCAATGCATAGTATATAGATACTGGCAGACAAGCTCACACACATGGTAGAGGTAAGAAGATTCATCCTCACACTCAGCTCTGCTCTCTAACTGGCCTCTTTACTCAAGTCCATTTATTATTGGATATAGAATGCTGAGATAGAATGTCTTATCTAGTGTAAGTAACAGAACGGTTTATCTAGTGTAAGTAATAGAACAAATCTGATCGGCAAGATAAATTGAAGGGAATCAAAGAAATAAATAGCAAAGAAATGGGTCATACAGAAGTGGCCATCAAAAAATTGTGACATGAAGGTAGAGGAACTTCAAGCTTGTGTATTCCACAGCCAGACAATTAAGTTTCTCCACAACCAGTACATTTTAGTCTGTCACAGATATACTGACGGTAGGTTTCAGCTCTCCAGCCATAGATGATAGTGTTAAGGATGGCGTATCAGCCCCTGATCAGGTTTCTAATCCTCTCTAGCAGAAGAAACATCAAGTCGAACTTGATGATCATGGTGTATATGCTTACGGCGATTTCAAATGTGACCCCGGCTGACATAATCAACCAAAAGTCACATTTTTGAGATGGTCGGAAATGACAATTAAACATCCACTAAATTTTTTTGGTTATATAAAAACCGGGGTCGGAGATGGCTTCACTCAAATATCTATACTTCCACCAATATTTAAACCAGAACCTTGAGACAAACTTCATTTGAAAGAGGAGGAACTGGAGCATCAAAAACACTTATAAACAGAGAATTGAGTTTTTGACTTTTGGTTGGTTATGTCAGCCTGGGTCACAAATAGAGAATAAACATAGAAGATGGAGCAGATAGTGATCAGACATTTGGCAGCGTTTCTGGATAAAACCTCAGCTGTTATGCTATGAGGCCTGCTGCTCTTCCAGTGCATTTATGATGTTTATGTTTGTCTTGATGCTGCATGGTTATAAGGATGATATATCTTACAGCTAGGTGTGAGTGAAATAACTGAGATGCAGTGAAGGGGAAGAGTAGGACTGGTACATGTCCACTTAGGCCTCGGATGCTGATGACTAACCATTGACACACAATATTGCAATACTGCCGTATTCGACGTAACCAGAGAGTTATCGCTGAGTTCGGGATGATGGAACCACACAGTGTGGAGCCCAGCTAGATTACAATATATGACAGCAAAGCATGATATGCATGGTAAGGAATGTTTTTATAGAGCCAGGTAGTGCTAAGCTCAGAGGGATTATGATATGTTATTGCAAAATACGGTCAGTCAATCCAGGCTCATGTCAGAGAACTGGCAGGCACAAAACAAGTGGATAAAAGGCATTAGCTTTTTAACGATCACAATCCTGCCCCTGGTGATGAAATGGCAATTCTTGTTCAAGCCTGTATCTCTGCTTACACCTCGAGTTCCAAATTCCAAAGGTCATAAGGTCATAAGGCTTGTTGAATCAGCCATAGGGCCGAATATGTCATCGTAACGTTACAATATACTTTAATGGAGGACTTTCCTGACACAACACCAGTTGTACCTGGAGGCCCTAAATATCACTGTTTCTTAGTACTTACAGCTCCACTAAGGTATAGCAGCATTTTAATGTTTGTGTCAAAGTACCGCCTCAGTATAGAAAGGAAAAGGGATACAGCAACAGCTGGGCAACAACTGGGCAACAGCAATACTAGTGTGGGTGTCAGTGCAAAATAGTTTAGTCAAAACCCTTGTTTCTCAGATTGGAACAAAAAGTGGATAGTTTCAAGAATAACTTTCAGACAGTTGTAAGAGTAACAGCTGCCTGTCGCATGCAGCAAGGAAGGAGCAGGCAGGTACAATAGTTCTTCAACATCTATTTAATCACAACTGGCAGATGACCAACCGATCAGCATAACGCCACCACCTTTGATGTAGCTAGATGTCTATCACTGTACCATCAATCACTGCAGGCTTTTTCGTGGAACCAGGCGGTTTCAATGCCAGGTAGATTATGATATGTTTTATGATAGTATCATACGTAGTCCCACATTTACGTCAGAGAACTGACAAGCAAAAGAACTCAGTTAAAGCAACTACTAACTGAACAACTGCTATATTACTGCAGCTCCCATAAGGGTATGAGAACTTTCTGCTTCTTTCGTTCGCACAAATTCACCATATTTTACACAGCAATCTCAAGCATCTGCTCTTCTGCAGTTGCTTGCTAGTGCCCGATATTACTGGCAGTTTACAGTTTTTTGCACGTGTTCATTGCTTGGTGGAGCATCTCTATGACTCATACTCAAAGCGATTATGAGAAGTGTGGTTTCTGGTTCCACTAATAGATCATAGCATCCTATCTTACCTAGAAGCTCACCTCCTTCTGATTGATTCCGGCAAATGTGCCATAGTGTACCTGCTCCACAGGTTTCTGTAGGGGTGAAGAGTTGTGGCCAGTATGGTCACATGATTATTTACAATCAGACAGGACATAATCCCAGCTCTGTTCCCAACGTATGCCGACGCAGTGAATCTCATCCTTGCACATGCAGACTTCAACTATCTTTTACAATAGCTGGTACACAAAAAGTATCGATGTAAAATACTCCCACCTTCAGCTTTCATCTCAAGGTATAGTGTGAGCCATTGCGTGTGGATGAGCCTCCGCGTTAAATATGGTCAGAATTGAACGCAACTGCAGAGCGTTGGAGAATAGAGGACACCGTGATCTGCTACAAGAACTGCAAACAATGTTACTGGCACTTTCTTGTAGTCCAAGAGACAAGTTGTTGTGCAACTATTGCAGGCAACAAATCAAAGCATGAAAACGCCCATGCCAGCAAAAGTAGGTGATGGGAGGGAAGATTGGATGCGGAAAATTTTTCAAAAATACATTGGAAAGTGCGACTTCACTGATGGGAAAATCACAAAGCCAAATTTCCATCAGTCCCTATAAGTTAATTGGCTTTTGTGAGTCTCCAGTCGTTCTGCGCGCAACTGTTCGCAAGCACCCGCCCATGTGAATGCCTAAGCACGATAGCAATTGCTAGCAAACTCCCGATATAGCGGAAGCGAGGTAGTGGAGCGCGATGGTTCGTGAATTAGTATGATGATCAGACCGTCCACTGTAAATTGAGATGCGAGTATGATTCTGAAGAGGAGCTGGAGTTGTCCTCTCTAAAATACACTGTTCTAGTGACTAGAATTAGCTTGTGTCTTCTACAATCTTGTTGTGAGCAATTTTATTGTAGATGAATTGTTATTATTAGTTAATTGATTATTAGTTTTATTATTAGTTAAATTTTATGTTGCACTACATATTTGACATAGTTTTAACCGAGTGTGAGAATCACACAGATGTGGAACCCGAGACCAGC
>ERZ1740065.1267-NODE-1267-length-14957-cov-12.229030_pt1 | contig 14957 bp, 6 predicted proteins | sample MGYA00581738_ERZ1740065 | MGnify/ENA primary metagenome ERZ1740065 (study PRJEB43018, sample SAMN04849749) | marine metagenome | isolation source: floating plastic debris | place: Pacific Ocean | collected 2008-09-01 | study: EMG produced TPA metagenomics...
CACCCCCCCACAACATCCATCACTCATCCTACAACAACTATAAATCATACTACTACAACTAATTTCCAGCCAACAACAACAACCTACCAACTTACAACTACAACTACCAGCCAGCCACCAACAACTACTGATGAGCTTGCAACAACAAGTACCAGCCAACCAACAACAATAGTCACCAGCCAGTCCACAACATCAACTACCAACCAACCATCAACTGCAAACAAAACTCCCACTTCATCACCTATCACGACAAATCAGCATACCACCTCAACTACTACAACAACCATTGAGCCAACCATGAACGCTTCATCAGCATCAGCTGAAGAAAGCACTACAACGAAAACGTCAATAACTTCTAACTCTAGAGCATCACCTAGTTCTCAATCAAGTGTAAAACCAACAACAACTAGTAATGTGGCGAATACAGCTAGTAGTGTGACCACAGGAAATTATAGCACACAGAGTTTTGAGACCACCGCAGAAGAAGAAGAAAGCACAACACCGACTTCCGTTGATACATCCACTCACACTGTATTGTTTGAGTCCCATTATAGCATTAGCTTCCAAGGTCAGTGTTCCCTTCTTGATGATAGTACATTCTATAAGAACCTTATCTCATCACTGATTGGTGCTATAGCAGAAATTTTAGGCATCAGATCAGAGACTATTTCCGTTGACAGTATTTCTTGTGGATCAATTGTTGTCGAGTTCACAGTACGAAACGTCGCAGCAGACTCAGCAGCTGCCACTCAGTTGGTCAGCCATGTTGAACAGCAGGGTATAAACCTCACGCTGTCGAAACAAAATGGCAATCAAGTGACATTGACAGCATACAGTATCATAGTTTTGGATTTAGTGACAGCATCGACGTCTCTACGACCACCAGCTGATGTCAACATCCAAGCGCTGATAATCATAGCAGCAGTGGCTGTCTCCATAGTTTTCATTATACTTTTGACGTGGATGGTCTGCAGATGCCGACGTCAGAACCTAAAAAAGAAAGAACAGCTGGCGTTAACTAATATTTACGGCAATATAGACTACAGTATGTGTGATATAACTGTCAGCCATCGCATGACCGAACTAGCTGGATTGAAATATGAAAGTGAGCCTATATATTGACTCATATTGTAAAGCCAAGCCAGTGATACTAACTCCTGAGCTCTATGCAATGTAAGCGTTCTATGCAACATTTCTATTTGATTGCAATAATCGAAACAAAACAGCCGTTGCAATAGTAGATATTCATTATTTATTGTTATACATTTATTTTTCAATAAAGCCCATGCTTGAGTTTTATATTTTCTTTACAAAGTGAATTTTGCTGTAAATATTGCATTAAAGTTTTCTATATAAATCCTGTCACTTCAATAGTTAATCAGACTAAAACCAGCTAATATTAGTTGTTGATATCTCAGCCTTCAGGTCGCGCTCTTCTATTCATTCATGTCATAGCCAGCCATCTCAGTCCACCTTCTCTTCACATCCGATATTTCAGATCTTCCTGTAGAGAGTTATATCATCACCCATATTAACAGAATGACGGTATGTCAAGGCCACATGCAAAGATAACTGCTACTGCAGGGATGGCACTGAGATCATAGCGCGCATGTCATTTTCTGCCCTTTGAAAGTGAGCTGCCAATCTTTGGTTGTGATAGCCATGAGGAATGGTTCACGATTCCTGTCCATTTTAGATGCATCAAATTCCCGATTTAATGTAGCAAGTACGCTGAACATGAGCATTGCAGCAAAAGGAAGCAAGTCAGTACCACAGTGATATACGCCACAACTGGCATCGTGGCAAGCGCTGACTTGCAACCAGCGACAACCTAGAGCCGATTCTGGCTCATGCTCATGCATGCAATAGTTAATCTAGGGATTGATTCTCTACGAGAGGCCAGGAGTTCACAGTGTTTACGCCAGGATGGTGAGGCGAGTTAGATCACTACATATTCACCCTGGTTCAATCCCTCTCTATTGATTAAATTGACACTAACTAAGATAGGCTACTCATACAAAACAAGCTACACAATACAAGAGTAATACAAGGAATCAAACAATCATGCTGAAGTGAGTAACATATCGTTCAGTTGTGACTGGTGAGAGTGACAAGGGGGGGGGGAGCTAAGTTAACACTGATACCAGGGAGCTAGAATGAAGGTCTGTACCTTCTGGTGGGACGGTGAAGTCTGACTGGATTTCGGCTTTCCCTCCTTACTTATACCCAGCTCTTTCTTGCTTAGCTCTGGCCAATCAGATTCAATGCTGCCAGACTACTAACTGGATTTAATCAATAATATCAAGTCATATATATTAATTGCTTAGTCGATTGTACATTTGTCCGATTGGTGTTATCTTAGGGAATGATTCTCTTTGTCCAGTCAGGCTCCATCGTTTACAATTATTATCCTAGCTATGCAGGTGACTAAGCGTTCTTGTCCCTGCGTTAGACATGCCTGACCAGATTTGGATGTGGCTCCTCTTGTGCCAGATAGTTCTAGCCATATAAGGGCATCAGCTTAGACTGGGTCTCGCTCTCCGCTTGCATCTTGCGACCTCATTCCCTTCTCCCAGCGCTCGCTCGAGTCCATCTTTGTTTTCTTCAGGTGTCATCATCTGCACTCCAGATTCTTATCATTTTCCTACTGACGCTCTTGCATTATTCTGTCTCGCATCCGTGTCTTTGTTGTCTGCTCCAGCCAGTCCATTACATCACTACGTCATCAACTATATTAAGGGTTGTCTTCTCTCTCTTATAGAAACCGAGAAAACGCTATATTCGCAACTCCAACGCAAAAGAACATTCGCGCTGCTCTAAAACGTGTTTCACTCGGATTTTACTGGTTTTCCGCTATTCGTTCTCTTTATTTAGCTGAATATGACTAAAATCGGCAGGCAGAGGCGAAGGAAAAAGTTCAATTATGATACAAACAGAAAGAAGGCTAAGGTTAAGCGAAATAGACAGCCTGTAATAACTGAGTAAGATATTTTCTTGTTGTCTGTTGTTGTTTCTGTTTGGTATCTGATGCTGTCAAAATCCTAGATGAATTACTGCTATTATAGTAATCTCGAAATAGAAGATAGACACTATTTGCGTAACGCTGATGTTCATTGCACCTGATGAGGTGGACTTGGCTTTTTTTATATTCACAGAGGCGCAATCAAGAAGGCGTGGAGGAAGGGCAAAAGTGTTAGCTACAACATGGAGAATATGGGATTGTGTGCTGACCCAAACAAGGCTGTATCTGATGGAAAGGTAAATTACAGGCAACTAATGCATATATGTTGTTATTGTTGTGCATTATATTACTAAAAGAAACTGATTGATTTTGCATAGCTGTGTTATACGTAGGAGAAGGCATAGCACGTATAGTGTGCTGTATGCTGCTATTACACTCACGTTGAAGTGATACAGCTAACAGTGAGAGATGTTTAATTAGTCTTTGCTTTCATTTCTTTTCCGTAACCAAGTTTTAAAGTGAAATTAAAACATTTTAGAATATTCAATCATGTTTTATCTTCGTGAGATGTGCTGATCTCGAGTAATATGATTTCATTTGTTAGGGGATTTTGATCACCTGAATGCTTTCGTTGTGCTGTATTCCCTCATAATTAAAATAGTCATCTCAGAAAGTGAGGTAAGGCAACTCTGAAATAACGAATCTCTTACTGAGCGTAGGCACACATCAGACTATATAGTGCATAGGATTGGTACTGCATCTCCTCAAGCCTTGTGGAATTAAATACATGTATAATACGTATAATAATTATAAATACATATAATAATTATACTGGCGCTGACATAAGAGAAGATATAAAACAGGGATCTTAACTCCTAACCTAGTGATTTATAATTGTACTCCCTGGCCTGAGTTCATGAGCAGCTAGCTGTCTCTAGTTGTCTTTTACATAAGACAGTCATGATGTCCCATTGGAATGAATGGTACATCTCTGTCCACCATGGTGTGAATATTAGATACGGAATGCCACATATTTGAATATACTGAGATAAGGCTCTGAACTGTTATGGTGGTGAATTTTCTCTGAAATTTTACCTCTACTTGAAAAGGTTACTCTGGCTAGGTAGAGAGGCTACTCTGGCTAGGTAGAGAGGCTACTCTGGCTAGGTAGAGAGGTTACTCTGGCTAGGTAGAGAGGTTACTCTGGCTAGGTAGAGAGATTTATTTAAATTCCACAGCAGTAAAGCGGTTGTGAAATAAAGGAATGTAGTTAGTAATAAATAAGAAAATAAAGGAAGATAATTCGACGTATTCAGGAGTTGTGCATCCTTGAGTGTGTTGGCAGCAGTAGCAATGATGTATGAACCCGCCCACGAAATACTGATAGGAATCTGTAAAGAGAAACCTCTACTTTACTCTGGTGACCTGTTGTCATTGTAACAATCATCTCTGAATGGTAACTCTCTGTCAGTAGTCCCGTACGATACATAGCTCAGACTGCATTTAGGTGCGCGTGTATGCTAGTCATAGCTCAGACTAAATCCAGTTACCAGTCAATTATGATGTGGGATGGATTGTATAAGCTATTCAAGAGACGCATCAGGCTGGTTTACTTTGGTACTAAGTTAATACATCTCCAGGAACAAGTATCATCTACTAGCCTATCCTATTGCTGTGGAAGTGAAAGTAAATACTGTAAACCCAAATATTTTAGCGACCTCCAACCTCACAATAATAGCTCTAATAGCGACTCAGAGAAAACACTATTAAAGTTGAACGCTATATTTTTGATAGGTCTTTATGTTATATATAGGCTTGAAGGAAATCGCTACAAATCCTAGGTGCTATTATTAAAAATAGTGCCGATTTGAGCAAAACGCTATAATATTTCGTCCGCTAAAATATTTGGATTTACAGTACATAGAAAGTAGGTGAACAAATCCCTGTTGATGAATGAATTTGTATTTTTTGAATGATGAATTTAATTAATAAATTAATTGATAAATAGAAATTATATTTTAATATGTGTGGCATTATTTTATTTTATCACATTTAATTTTCCTCACTGCAGGATTCTGTAAACTCTGTGGAAGCCGCGCAAGCTCTAGTTTCATTGCTATTCATTGCTACTACATATAGTATCATAGTATCGTAGAATATATGTATGTCATATCTTTCTTTGAAGGCGTTGTCTAAAAATAGACAAAGAAGTGTAGAGCAGCCAAGAAAGAGAGCCGTGTGTCAGGGTAAGATGGGAGACATGTGATGTATACTTTGGCTTCTCACCAGTTCTCTGTTACACTGTTGCACGGCTTTTGTAAATTCTATCAGAGCTGGAGAAGGCTGCTAGTGTTGTGATACCGGATGAGCTGAAGATAAAGATCTCAGAACCTGATATGCAGTACGTCATATACATGCTGGAAAGATACGGTGACGACCACAAGGCGAGCTACTGTTTCCGTCAACATATCAACTTATTATTGAATACTGCATAGATATTTTAGCGACCTCATTATAGCAGCTATAATAGTGACTCAAAGAAAACACTATTAAAGTTGAACACTAAATTTTTGATACTGTAAATGTGGTATTGATTGCAGCCTAAAGTATAACAGTTTACATGTAAGTAAGAGCAAATGATGCCAGTTGTAAGAATAACGGATTGGGATGAGTGACTATAGGCTTACTAAGCTCCATATAACTGAAAAGAACGTTTTTTTATAACAACGCTAAAAATAGAACCTGGTTATCAACGCTTCAAATAGATCCTCGTTATAAATACCAGGTTTACAGTAGCTCTACGTATACGAGCTCTAAAGAAATCGCTAAAAATGTTACACTCCATCGATAAAATTCCTCATGGTTTGAGCAAAACGCTGTAATGTTTTGGCCGTCAGAATATCTATGTATACAGCAGCTTAGTTTGTTTTGTGAGTTGTCTACTCCTGAGTATCCTTGTGTTTCAACAGGCAATGGCTCGGGATAAGAAGAACTTCTATCAAGACACTCCAAAGCAAATTAAAAAGAAGATACTAGCGTTTCAGAAGATTCCGGAACTCTACAACGCCTATTTACAGTTGAAAGAGGAAGGCAGTGCGTTGATGACTTGACATAGTGATAGTTAAACTTGGCTTTCATCTCATTAAGTCTTTATATGTGTAGCGACACAATTCACAAAAATACTTTATTTAGCAAATGATACTCTTACAGCGCAGTACAATAGAAGCGAAGGGGTGGAATATTCCAAAGACGCGGACTAGAAATGTTGAAAGTGCGACATTGAGCAATGAGACAGTCATTACATAACAAGTCTATGCCACCACTTGTGTGTGTAAGGAGACTGTACGATAGTCATTTTTGAGCAAATATTCAGAGGGGGGCCCAGAGACAGCCCACAGTCGACGACGTTGAGATGAGTCTGACTCATCTGACTATGGGAGCAGCGAGCTCCGCCACTCTAGCCGAGCAGTAGGCCTTGAGCGCCGTTGGCTTGATGATAAATGCCTCCGGGTCGAATTGCACCAGGTCCATTGACTGCCGGATGATTGGGATGGAGAGCTCTTTGATACGCGAGCTTGGCACAGCGTGTCTGGCGTTCTTGGTAACTGGTCGGATGAGCCTGGGCAGTTTGTTATAGCCTGCGCCCTGGTCATAGTTGAGCTGATAACCATCATATAGAGGCTTGAACCTGGCGAGTTCTAGGGTACGTGGTGATGCGGCCGCCTTTCTAGCGCCCATTGACACCTGCATTACACCAGTGAGCATTGTCAGTGACAGCGGAACTGACCGATTAGAAGCAGTATTATAATGCTACCTACCTCCCAGGAAGGGTCTCTGAACTGGTCTTCTGTCCTAGTCTTAGCCCGAGACAAACCCTCTAATCTCTCAGTGCAGGATGCCATTCGAGCAGACTGTGAAACTGGCCAGGGTAGGGGGCGCTCTGGCTTGTAATCTCTATGGTAGTTTTTATGTAGTGCCAGTGTATTGGTTCTCGGTCTTTCGCCAGCGGTCCTAGCTGATTCATCAACTGGCCACACAGGGCTCTGCCTGCCACAGCTGTACAGGAACTGGTCCCTGATAGAGGTAGTAATCACATTATGTAGAGACATACCAGACGACCAGTTAAGATAACCAACTCGTGCAAGATCAAAAACTGTGCAACAAGCTGGAATTGCAATAGTTCAATTCTCAGCCTCCAGTGTCAATGCTTTATGGATTTATTCTTCAAACATCTCACACACACTCAAGCATTGATAATTATTATGGCAAATCATGGCAGGATAAAAGCCATTATATTAAATACGTGCGTAGTTTAGGTGTGCGTATATACCATGCAGTTGGAGCAGTGTTTCAGAGCCTTGCAATGGGAGGTGCATAGCAGCGCATAAGTGTGCGTAGTGTGCCATTGCATGGCATATAGAATACATTTCTCTCACTTATGTGGCAGATCTCTGTGCTCTTTAGGAGCCTCCTTGTGTCTGGCCAGTTGCTCCACTCTGGCGCTGCATGCCGCCTGTTTAGCGCCATCGCCGACCAGGTTGAGCTGGGAGTCTCGGCCGCAGCTGTACAGGTACAATGGCCTGAAAGTAACACCAGATGGTGCTTGAATCAGTTTGAACCCATGTAGCAGCTTGTCTCGTCATGACTGTCAAGTGAAACTCACACTCCTGTGTTCTCTTGTTTGTCGGACTTGGGTTTGGCCAGATCACTGACTCTTGCTGAGGCAACAGCCTGTTTCGCTCCTCTGCTGGGGGGTGTGAGCATCTGCTGTGTGCCCCACTGCGCCAGGGGACTGTAAATGACCACAGACATACTAGTCTCTCTGAGGAGAGCAATCATGGTGAGCAGGCCGTTAGTATCAATCTCACCCATTGTTGGTCACCCATTTCGTCTGTTTGTAATGGTATATCTTGGGCTTGGATAGAGTGTGATATCTATGCGGGGCGTTTGGATCATTCTGTGCCGAAGATCTTCCAGCCTCTATTGATTGCTCTGAATTGCCTTAGACACAGATATATTCAACGTAATGACATAACATTAATTCACAGCCAACACAGATCAATTTGAGCATAGCACGCCCCTCTGCAGCCTTTGCAAGGTCTCTAACTGGACTAATCGACCAGAAATGCACAGCTGATGTAAAATATGGCGACTAAAATACTGGCTGATTGCTTGGGGCTAGCAGACATTGCCTGCTCTAACGCACTTGATTTCGTTTGATCAGTATCGGTCAGCCAAATTCAATAGGTTCATCAACATTTATGAAATGTATTGTAGCTTATTGTCCAGCAGGCAGCCGGTGTTGCAGTCTTTCAGACACCTTTCACCAGTTCTGTAACTCAAGCATGAGCCACTGTGGCAATGCAAACACGGTAATCCAAGATCAGCTCACCTAGCACACACCTAGCACACACCTAGCACACACCTAGCACACACCTAGCACACACTGGCGCTGGTACCAACACTCATTAGCTGCTCACAGAAAATAAATATGCTGAGCTGATGGAGGCTAGCTATAAAATTCTATCCGAGTTCTAGAGGTGAAATAGTGGATGGGATTTACAGCCTGGCTGCCCAGCCAGACTGGTCAGGGATTGGTATCAAGTGTAGATGACTTGTAAGTCATTATGGGTGATTGGTTGATAAATGAGGGCAGGCGAGAGGAGTTATACAGCAGTGACTTACCCTGTTCCACCATGACGATGATGACAATGACAAGTTTCAGTGTTCTAACACGGGACGAACGCTGCCTCCGCACACACACACTCGCGCAGTCCTACCAGATTGCTAACGTTGCTAAGTGCAAATCATTCGCACTGCCTCTTGCATTCAAATCAGGAAAACACTTCACACAAATGGTCGTACATAATACATCATCATCTCCGTTAATCCAATAGCAACCATTCCATAGAAATCCACGATCACGTGACACCAGAACCGTATTGTTCCTAACACGTGGCCATTGATACGGCTGCTCACTATTGACAGTCAGAGTGCAATCCCCGATAGCACAAAGGACAGATTCCACTCTACAACAAGTCAGGGTGAATTGGTCGATGTAAACATTACATGTATTGCTGATCAATAAAGCTCTTCACACATTTGACTAGAAATCTGCATGAAAGAAGAGAAACACGTCCGTTGCACTCAACAGCCATTGTTCTGAATGAATCTGCTGTCTGTAAACTTGACTTTATTGCTGTCCGGCGCGGGTTGACTGTAGTAGCCGCTGTCGGCTTGCGTCCACTGAGCACCATACCCGCCCATCCACTGGTTGTATGGCGGCCTGGCAGTAGGCATCATATGTCCAGCTGGATGCATGCGCGTCTGGTAGTGGAACGGTTGAGCTGCCGCTCCGTAGTAGGGGGCGGTACCCCCATACCCCAACTGACCGGAGCCGTACCCAGAACTGTGGCCGGTAGAGGTATTAACCGGTTGGGAATTTCTAAAACAAAAGCCGAAATTAACCACCAATAATATAGTCCTGAGCATCCGTATTAGTACGAGACAACTATACCTCGTGTCTTGTCGTTTCCTTGGCTTCTTCTTCGCCTCTGCGCCAGCCGTGTCACCAGCAGTCATACGATTATTCTTGGCGCGAGATTTAGCCTTCATCGCACGCTCCTGCTCATCATCCGAGAAGTCTTGATGCTGTCAATGATAGACATGGATATAAGATATCATTCAATGTCCACAGATTAGATGTCGATGTCAGTGACTGGTGAGATTGTACTCACAGTGGCTGGTGTCTCAATGTCTTCTTTCCAAGATGCGTCTGAGCCCTTCCTGGGGAACAAAAATGAGCACAGAAAATTATCATATACTGATAAAGAATAAAGAGTGAAACGCAAAGTAATTGATATATTTTAGCAGATCCACTAAGGATTTTGACGCTGTGGCCCCTGAAGCACAGACCCAGTTCAACGTACGTTTCCTTCAGCTGTGACACGAACACATAGTTGGTGAACGATTGATCGCCAGTTGGAATGTAAAACACGGCATCAGAGACCTTGACACCAGTCTGCTGGATATCATCGACCGAGTTGAACCTGACGCTGTAGAAGGGACTGACCACTGGTCCAAACGTCTCAAACACCTGCCATAAACAAAGTCACAGAAACATCAGCTACAGCAGCAGTGGCTCCTAGTCAGATGGTGTGAGCTGTGAATACAGAGAATTGCTGGTTACTTATAACTAACGATATTGTAAACAGTAGGCGGCAAATTATGATTGACGAGCACAGGAGTTGTCATCTCATGCAGCTCACCTTTCCTAGCGGCCTTCTATCCTTCAGAAACAAGACTGTCTCTTCATCCAGTGGAGGCAATTTCTGACTGGATTTAATCACCACTGAGGAAACAAAGATAACAAATCTGAGACGGAGGGAGAGGAAAAGGACAATGGAAGAAGCAAAATGAGAAGAGAGAGCAAAGGAAGGAAAGAAGGCAGCAGAGAGGAGGCAGAGAGGAGGCAGAGAGAGAAGAAATGGAAGAGCGAGATGAGTCAGTAGCAAGGAGAGGAGAGTGGCAGCTAACTACTCAGGTTGTGATACTTCATACGGTTGGTCGAACAATCCTAATAGAGTTCTACATATCATCTGTCACATAGCGCTTAGATATTCGCAGTTGATTAGGATCAGAACTAAAAGAACTACATTTCTGTTTAATACTGTAGACTGAGATCCTATACTGTAGACTGGATTATTTTGTGCTGAAAAATATTTGCAAAAAAGCCGGGAAACTTAGATGGAAAAATTTTTGCGAAAATTCATCACAACTATAATCACTATAAAACCATTGAAATTTTTTGCGATTTCGAACATTTGCAAAACTTCACCAAAAAATTCCAGTTTACAGTAGTTTACTTCACAAAGGCCTATGATAGGTACTGCATTGGTTGTGATAACAACGGTGATTTGTAAGCTTGGTTTCAGTCAGAATATACAGTCAGTCAAATAATCACACAAATATGACATCAAAACAAAATTTGACGATAAGCAACAAACCTAGGCAGTCAATGATGCTGATGATGAAGCCCAGCTCCATCAGTTCCACGCTTTCACCGATGTTAATACTCAGGTTTTCGATTGCAGGCAAATCATATATGGTAAGTTCCCCGGGTACCAACGGACCAGCTTTTGAGTGCACAAGGCCATCTCTTCAAAAGAATAGTCAGTACGGAATTCAACTCATCAAGTACTTCGGTACGAAACAAACATGGCAGTGAGAATTTCTCACCTCTTAGGAGAGTTTTCTGCTCTTGGTTCAATCTTATCCGACTGATTAATGGGTACAGATGAAGAGGAGTCAGAGTCAGTTGAGGAGTCAGATTCTGAGCCGCAGGTGCCAGCAGCGGTTTGTTTACTTGGTGAATTTGGTAAGCGAATCTCCGCAGCCTGGTGAGTAGTTGGTGCGTCATCAGCTGTCTCTGGTTTGACATGGAGTTTATCGTCAATGTTTCGTGGAGACCCAACCATTTCACGGTCATTTGTCTCCTGGGTAGATTCAGTCATTGGTTGATTTCTACTAATTTCCTGATCAGGCGTTTCAGGTCCAAGCGTGGTTCCTGTTTTATCAGACAGTCTATCAACGTGGTGAGTTGAATTTGAATCATCTGTGACACTGCTGCAAACTATGACAGGAGGGTCACGCATTGTCAGATGATCATTCATAATGTTCTCAGATTGTGCAGGATAATCTGCCAGAGCTTGAGGTTCACTGGAACCACAATCTTTAGAAGTGTTCTCCATCCCAGGTTCCTTGACTGCGACTAGATAAGAACTATAATGAAAACAAACTTGGGTCAATAGGTTTTAAGTATCGATAAGAAAAGTGCAGGCAGCGACGCAGCTCCAATGACCCCCTAAAATAGCCATCCGTGCTCTACATCAGAAATTGCAACATAAAGTATTTCACATACGTGGACTCGGCATCGGCAGTGTACTCCGACATGATCTATATAGAGAGCGTTAATATAGTTCATAGAGGGCAACAGTAGAGAAATGACCGCTGGAAATGCTGATGATAAGAAAAGAAGGAGTAGGCTCTGAGTAGTTCTTGGGAAGAGACGATGATGATCATGTGTAAACAAAATGCGAGTGTGCCATGCTTTCAGCGACCTTGACTCTAGCTGAGTTTCATAGTTGAGGGAGGGCTGGTTGACATCGGGACGCACACTATTCACGCATCATGACCACGGGCTTCTACGGTGCTCCAACCTGTAGAGGGAGCTAGCCCATTTACAGCTAGATTCAGAAAGACTCTCAGTAGATCCATACAATTTTTATACTTTATACTGTACTATATACATATTATTAAATAATGCGTACTTGGTATATATACTTCTTATTCATAACTCCAAATATTTCCAAAATGATTCCCTGGTGGGTCGCGTTGTGAAATCTTTGACCTCTTGCTTCTCTACCGTCTTTGCCTGATCTTACTGCCCATTATCGCTGGCTGTATTTTTGCGATCGGTGTTATGATCCAACAAAAAGTCACTATTAGTTGGAAAAGGAAGACATAATAACTCTGGAAAACCCTTTTGGCCCGTTTATGAGTAGGCATTATATGATTATACTGTTTAACCTACCTTATTGATGTATCTATCGCTTGTATATTCGAAGATTCTGTTTGTTAACGCGATGGTCAGTGGAACTGGATGTTAGCAAACAATAGTAAGTTAACTTGTTATTTGTTTGTGACTGATGGATCTAAAAATTCTTGATGTCTGTATTTTGCTCTTGAATCTATTATACATAACATACAGGACACTTTTGGCGGTAGTATACCACATGTCATGTTGTAGGTGATGGAAGGGGTCGATGTTCACTTGGCAGTGATTAGGCCAAAACCGTATCATAAGCCGCCGAAGAATGAGTTCCAAGCTCACTTTTACGATATTCTCCTTCTTGATACGACTACAAACGAATCGGGAAGAGGGCTGAAAGGTTTACCTCAGGTATCTGTGCCGTACCATGAGGACCCGAGAGTTCAGGTTATCAACTGCCTGTTCATACTTACTGGAGCAGACCGTGGAGGACTTAGAGGTTAGACCTGCAGTCAGCAGTGTATGCTGATATGCTGATATGGTGTTGTTTTAACAGTGTAACTCCTTTCAGCTCTGCGGGCAGTGTACGTCCCTCCTAGCAACAGTGAACCGAATGGCAACAGGAAAGAAATGTCAAAAGCAGCTCTCTACTGTCTGATAGTTGACTCATCAGGTAAACCCACACTCATACCATAGACTTGTTTCCGTTCTCGAAGAGATCATTGTTACACACACAGAGATCAGTGATACACACACTAGCTCAGATCAAATAAATTTTTTCAGTTCATGTCATTACGTGTCATCGTTAAGGCTCCGAGTCTCATACTCTCATGACTCTCATACTTGTTTGGTGAAGATCATTCGAACGTACAATATTAAAACGCGCTTCCTAATCTTGAGGAGACCCATTCATTTTTTGGGAGGTTTAGACGCAGTGTCCTCGCTATGCGCCATGCACATGTATATATCATAATTTTAGTTAGCTAGGCGCAGTCGAAGATTTTTTTATTTCTGAAATTTCTGACCAAAGACTCATATGTTAATCTTACGGGAGGGTAAAACCTCCAGCCCTGTTTACAATACGCACACTCATATGAAATGGAGAGTATTTGAAATTGAGAAATACGATATTTTGGGATCCTCAATATTTTCATAGCGTGTGTGTATAAGTGAGATGAAACTCAAAGCATGATTATGATTAGTAGGTTTAACACGTCCCCCTCCCAGGTCTTTGAAATACTGATCCGTCCACTGTGACACAGTGAGGGATATATGGAGCTCTGTTTCATCTGCTTAGTAGAATTCTACCCGCATGAGTATAGGGCTACAACAGACAGTTTTAAATAGCTTGTCCTCGCCAGTTATGCCAGCTCCTTTCAGAGTCTATAATTTGCCCGTTATTATGTAACATTTTACATACTTTGCTTTCACTGCGTGGCTGCTTGCCCCCATAATTCAAATTGCCATGTGCACTTACACCTATTTTGGTAATACTTAGATCAGAATTAATATCATTTGAGGGTTATGTGTCTGAGTGGTGTGCGTGAGTGATGTGTGGGTAGTATGTGATAAGCTGTGATACACTGTCAGAGCCGATAGTCTCAGTTATGACATGAATGTAGTGTATCGTATTGACATGTCTGTATTATGTTGTATTGGCATGTCTGTATTGTATTACAGATAAGCTGAACCAACAGGTTGTGGATCAGATACCTACTCTCCCTGGGTTCTACGATCTGAACCACATGTTTGAGTCCACCAATGCGGGCCAGAACACGTTTACGAAGCCGGCCAGAATCATGCTGACAAGGCTTCAGCTGTAAGTATTTACTGCTGGACTGCTCTAGTGTAGCATCAGTCCATTATAGGTCAGGAGACTTACTTCAGATTTAGATGAACAGCTATAAAAACTGGTCGTGTTTAAAACCTACAAATCACAAGCTACTGTTTACGTCTGCCTGTTTATCTGATTCTAACTGTGAGGCACGGCAGCAGATCAGAAGATGTTTGGGTAATTCTATCACGCTTCAATTCATGTCCTGCTATCGGTGTCCCAAATAGCACTCTCCATTCCATACTGTGCTAGAAGTCCACAGCCATGCAGCTGGGGGGGAGACTCAAAAACTCACAGTGCGTGGTACACGCTTTCGTACAAGAGCAGGGTGATTAGCTCTATCATCCCTCACTCACGGCTACCTTTATCTCTATAGCTCTCAAATACTGCTATTGCGCAATAGGCACTTCAATGAAGCTGTGCTATCACTATCAGCCGATATGTTATGCAGTGCACATATCCTCTTCAGTGCTGTGTGGCTATGACGGCCATGCTCAATTGTTTCGCAAGTTTTAGTGCGTGAATTGTACATATAATTAGTACTGCAGTGTCATAGTCACTGGTTTTCCATGAGACGAACGAATTCGAATTCTGACCGCATTCGATGCATG
>ERZ1740065.1268-NODE-1268-length-14957-cov-11.749430_pt1 | contig 14957 bp, 9 predicted proteins | sample MGYA00581738_ERZ1740065 | MGnify/ENA primary metagenome ERZ1740065 (study PRJEB43018, sample SAMN04849749) | marine metagenome | isolation source: floating plastic debris | place: Pacific Ocean | collected 2008-09-01 | study: EMG produced TPA metagenomics...
TTACTACCTTATCCATGTGCTACCTTATCAATGTACTACCTTATCTACGTACTACCTTATCCACGTACTACCTTATCTACGTACTACCTTAGTCACGTACTACCTTATCCATGTACTACCTTATCTACGCACTACCTTATCTACATACTACCTTTCAATGTAATACCTTATCTAAGTATTACCTTATCTACGTACGTAACCATATCTACAATAGATAATTGGGTAATTGTCATTTTCAGTTTGATCGGCAGTTCGAAATATTTTTGAAACATGTCCAACACCTGTGACCTATGGAATATCACGACGTTAATCCAGCAGGCATAAATGACTAATTTAAAACACATTTTGGATTGCCGAACGAACTAAAAATGACAATTACCTATGATAAGTCCACTCCAGCTGAAGTACAGATTGAAACGTCAATGATTACATTATCACTGCAACACAGGAAAATTAATTTTCCTTTAAGAGTTATGAGGACTGGTAAAATATCCCATTTTACTGAATAGCTTATGTCTTAACAGCTTGAATCTTTGACTTTGAGAGTTGTCTTCACATGCCTCAGACTAGTGCAATGACATGAGAGCACAACTCCTGGCACATATTATTGGTAGCTTTGTTGAGTATGCAATGAATATTGTCAGTTTGAATTCACAGCTAACAGTTCTAAATCTGAGTTTCGAACAGCAGGCGTACACCATCGATTGATGCATCCCAGCATGCAATGCGGTCTATCATGCAATGTTTTTATTTGGATGATCTGGCATAGCAGGAACGCCATCTGCAGATTTCTTCACCTTTTACCTGAACACAGCGTCAGTTCCAGGCATGTAGCACTAGTTTCCCTCTAGATCAAGCTGTCACAGCCGATGGGGGGTACTGGCACCGCTAGAATCAGCAAGTATGTCTCATGCAGCTGCTGCTGATACATCTTTGGAGGCGCGCATAGTCAACATTGGCTAAAAGCAGGCTTTACCATGTTATCAAAAAGTTGTGGAGATTTTTGTACTTAAAGATGTAAGATAGCTAACACTCCTCAACCAGAATTCATGCTGGAGTCGGTGTCCTAGCCTCTCTTCTTCTCCTTATCAAAGTCAATATCCCAACAACAGTTTATTGAAAACTGCGAGGTTAAACCCTTGAATAATGAACTGCTATCGATCTCCCTACTCGTTGTTCTATAATTATATTCTACATAAGTCAATTAGTTCAAAAACAGATTCAGCTGTGGTGTGGGGACCACACAACAAGGTGGGCAGTACACTAGACGTGTAGAATCTACACAGCGAGGTAGACGCCGTGAGGAGGTACAGGACCACACAGCGAGGTAGACGCCGTGTGGAGGTACAGGACCACACGGGAGTTGCAGCCCACCATGATGATTCCATACTGTAAGCTAATCATCAACACCGAACTAGACTGAGTCAACCAGCTCTAATTATATTGGCTTGCTTGCTTCTATGGGAGCTAGAATATTCCTGCTATGATTACATACATATCAGTTTTTTTCAGACATGTTGACTTTGGCCCTAAGTATCCATCACATTTACGGCTCTAGAACATACGGCATTTACTCTCTCGACAACACTACACTGAATTATGGGCTGACTACAACATCTCACAATCTCCTTGGATGTGCGGCTGAATGTGGACAACAGAATTACTGCTTTGTCTTCACGTACATGAGAAAGACCAAGTCCTGTGTTTTGGCCAATAAATGCCTCGATCCCTCATGGTTCGTTGGCTCCAGAATTGAAGAATTTGAAGACCGAGATTATGTTTACGCTAACCTCAATGACTATCCACTGATGAGAACAGATCTTGCTCGAGGTGGGCCATCTCATGCCAGTTAGTCGTCTGCCTATTGGCCAATTACAGGATTCCCTGAAGTTTTCCATAATTGTTATAAAACTTCATGATATCAGAGATGGTTTACAAGAATCTAAAGCAACATTCAGTATCAAGAAATGCAGTAGATTTGTGATGTTAACCTGATCTTTCAATCGGCTCCACAAAGTTTTGGTGTAAGTAATGGCAATTTATTTAACAATCTTTAATTCCATTCTCGTAGGTAAAGTTGTCACAATGTCATCCATCTATCATGAGACGGGCAAAGACTACAGTGGCAGTAAATGCGTGGATGGACTGTACTACAACCAGGGGTCTATATTTAAGTCGCTATGCCACACCCTGGGTGATAGCGAGAATCCATGGCTGAAGGTGGATCTGGTAGAGGAGCACTGTGTGATGGGTGTCAATCTACAGAGCAGACCAGGTATGCATACTTGTCAACCTGTCGGGCCAAGAATACTGCAGATTCAGTTTTTTCTGAACTTTGAGAAGTCATACCAGAAAACTCCTACCATCTACAGCTGACCTCTGACCCCATCTACAGCGAACATTCTATCATATTTGCGCTCAGCTCAGCGAGTTCTAACTGGTGAGCTGCCAGATAACATTAGACAACCAATAAAAGCCTTTTTGATCCTAAATTCTGGTATGCAGGTGTGACATACACCAATTCTAAAGCTTACCCTGCCAGTATGAAATGAATTAAAGAGCCAATGTTGGTGGTTGGTGGAATACTTCTGAAAGTGTCCCGTGTACAGAGTTACCGTCGTGGTCAGCCTACTTGCTGAAATGAAAATTCCACTCGCTTGAAATTTTGGCTTTTGTGAATCTCTTGTCAATGTGCACACATATGTGTGAGCATGCGCGCGCACATTATCAAGAGATTCACAAAAGTCTAAAATTATTTTAACTTCATAGACGCCATGCTCCTATCTCACAAGATTGTATCCATTCTCCTGGTTCACAATAATGCAGCCACAGCCGCAATGCAGCTTGATGCTTATAGTCATCCTGTAAAATTGTGCGAAGTCAAGTATTACTTGACTTTTCAGGCAGTACATATTTTTTAATTCATTCATGCATCTAAAATTCTCATATGAGAACAGACCAATCACAATCCACTATGAATTTATCCACTTCTAAAATTTGCTGACGGTATTTGCTTCATCTGCTTGTAGACAGAGCTGGGCAATATAGAAATGCCCTCGTCCAAACTCTACCTGCAGCGGGTGAAGAGTCTAATGAGTGTGGCAGGCACAATGGAACTCTTAATAACTTATGGACAAACATTACCTGCATATCTCCATCCTTGGGCCAATGGGTGCAGATAACACTCCTCTACCTGGGAAAACTTGAGCTTCTTGAAGTAGAAGTTGTCGGCTTTAAATTTATTTAACAGAAGCTATTAGCAATTAATCGTCTATTGTGGGTGTCTCTGTCTATGTCTATGTCTATGCATGTCTATCTCGGGGTCTATGTCTATATGTATATGTCTATTGCAGTGTCTATGTCTTTTTCTATTGTGGGGTGTCTCTGTCAGTGTCTATCTCTAAGTGTGTCCATGTCTGTGTCTATGTCTATATCTATGGTGTCTATGATATCCTCGATCACCAAGTTTCGGGCTCACATTACTTTCTCTTCTACATGCTTCTACTCATCTCTTTACGTATTTAGCAATCAGGGCTTTTGTTATTTTTTCTTGGTGAAATCCTGAAAAACCGCAAGCCCTAATCTGATTCGAGCCTCCCTCTCGGCTTTTCGTTCTTGTTCCCTTTTTGTAAACATACCACCATGCAACTTTACAGCTAGCACTCTTTTGATTTCTTCGTTTCGTAGAACGTCATCTTTGAGGGGCTTTTTTTACTAAACGCTCCCCAGAGGAGTTAGTTAGATGAGATGGTGTTAAATATGTCAAACACTTATGTCGTACCCGCAACTAAAAAAAACTCCATCTAAAAATAACCCCCCCCCCCCCCCCCCCCCCGCCAATGTATCATCAAACACTTATCGAAAGAAAATAAAAGCTTGACCATGGCGGTTTTACTGGTGTACTTTTCATACGGCCTCATTGCATATTTCTATGCACAGGATAGAATCTGAGACGGTGTGTACATTCATTGATGCAATGCATTAACAGACGTGAAAATTCTCCAAATGATTAAAAGTCATAATTAAAGATCGTCATGATGCAGCTGCCCTGACCAGTCCGCCCTGACCAGTCCGCCCTGACCAGCCTGCCCTGACCAGGCCACCCTTACCAGCCTGCCCTGACCAGACTCTTACCATTCCCTATATAAATACAAACAGTTACTTGCAGTGAACAATGAGTCGTCACAAGAAGGGCGACTTTCCATCACTAGGTCATGTGACAGACAATTCATTGACGCACTCCGGTCTCCCCCTCTGCCCTTATTTGTGGGAGTAAGAGTGCTTGCTAGGCCTGACCACAGCTCGTTGTAACGGTGATTTAAAACTCTGAGCCAACTGTAATGTTAGCAGCTACATGATTACTTACATCGGTACATGCTAAATAACTTATGAGCCGCGTCATACTGATCGTTTGTCTTCATCTTTCAGCTCTTCTAAGATTTCATCTACAATCCGCTCAACAAACTGAATCAATACTTAATTCAGATTTTCATGTCCGACCAGCTGAATTACTTGATCATGTATCTAAGACACACGCATGATAGCAGTGACTGAATAACTTGGAGCTCAAGTTTTTGTGCAAGCATTTGAAGTAATGTTGCTAACCCCATATGGCTAAAAAGAGCATATTTCAGTAGTATAAAAATATGAATACAATATAGAGCTCTAACATTCACTTTCTGACCCCTAATGTAGTGCATAACTGCTATTCAAACACAGATGTCATAAGTTTCTGTGGCTCTGAACACATAGAAAGCCATTGAAGGATCTGTTGAGGTAAATTATCCGCCTCGACAAATGAACAAAGCTCAGATTTATGCCTAAAAGCATAAAGTTGGTAACACTGGTGTGAGGCATCCTACAAAGATGGACGGTTTTGTGGATAATTTTTCAATGAAGATCCCTCTTAGTCTCACTACATTTATCATTGATGCTGCTTCTTCGCTCTCATGATCCATTGTAAATTTTCTCTTTTATGACGAACTTCTATAGTCGTATTTGGAACGCTAACGCGGCTGTGGCCAACCCAACAGACTATCTTAGTAGATCTACCACTTTCTGAACTTCTGAGGCAGTCAATTTGCCACAATAAGTGAGTTCGCGACCTTGTGACATGTCCAAAGCTATTTTCAGTCGAACAAAGCTCTTTCCAGAGGTAGGGAATGCAGCTGTCGCAAATCTAATAAAAATATTCATATTCCCATGGGCGTGGCTTATTTTATTTCCTGCCCATTTCAGGATGTAACGTAACCGCGACGAAAGACAGAGCAATGTATGGATTATCGAAAGAAAGCGCGTATGTCTCTACTACTACATCTTATGACAAGCCGTGTTACTAATAAATCATCGATGGAATTAATAAGCTTGCCTATTGATCGTATTTCTCAGCACATCCCACACACATGAGGAAATCTGCTCAATCTAGTGAATCATCCATGTCAACTGCAGAATTCAGATGACACCAAATATGATAGCTGTGTTTGTACTCGAAGTTCATTAGAATTACATGGTAAAATTTAGGTCACAGTGATTCTAGTGTATTATGACCTGTGCTCACGATCAGTGTGATCCGTATGCATCGCTTTAGGAGGCATTAGGACAGTGTAAGGTATTTATTGCAATACATAGTAGTAGTAGCAATCGTTCTCGTAAGAAAAGACATTCAAATATCAGCACATAGTCACCCCCTTTAGCAAATCTGTGTCAGAAATTGAGAGTGATGAACGAGAGCAATTTTATTAGTCGTGGTAGCTAGAGAATAAGCTTAAGTAGCTGGTTGTAGCTGCAGATTAGCTTGTCCAACGATGAGTTTCAAGTCTAGAGCTAGCTGTAGAAAGCAATGAATAGAATGATGTGAATTTCAATGCGCTGTTACGTATTCCTGTGATGCGAGCCAGCTGATGAACAAAAATATTTACTCGAATGTTTTTCGAGTTGGATCCGCTTGTCTCACCACTTTGTCGCAGATTTGTTATTAAAATATTCGGATCGAAATATTTTTTAATATTCTACTCGGCAAACTGGACATATCACAAGGTCGCGAACTTGCTTATTAGGTCATTTCATTGCTCTCTGCAGGGACCACAGGCCCACAGAAACAGATTGACTTCGTTTTTGAGCTGCTATGCACTGCAATAGAGGTCATAACATAGATTTAAAAGCAGCATGTGGGAGTTTCATTTTCAATTACGGAAATGTGCGACTTTTTGCCATTAGGCATTGGCATTGGCATAGGCATTGGCATTGGCATAGACATTGGCATTGGCATAGGCATTGGCATTGGCATTGGCAACACTGCTGTATTTATGTGCAAAAACAGCAAAATCCAGACATTTGGAAAACCTCAACGCACACATCAATGGCAATCAGACTGGTTGCTTTACATCTACTCAGTAGACATTCAAACACTGAAATCAATAAATCATTAAGTTTTTTTATATGTCAAGGTTTAGTTGTTTGAGCTTGTTTACACACAAAGCACATGTTATGTATTGCATTTATAAGGAGCTGTTCAGCAATGCCATCGATTGCTCTGTTCTGGATCATTAAAAATGTTTGCAGTAAGTCCTATGCCATTGGTACCTTTCTCTTATTATTGGCTGACAAGAAACCCTCCCGTCATCATAGATGACAAGTTTTAGGGCCAGAAATACTGGAGTTTCAGTTTTTCTAAACTTTTTGTAGCACAAACCCATGCCCCCTACCCCTCACAGCTAATATTCTACCATATTTGAGCTCAGCTCACCGCAATATAACTAATAAACAACAGGAGAGATTCAGGAAACCAGCAATAGCTATTTTAGCCCTAAAATCTGCGTGAAAAAATACGGGAGGCTCCTGGTAAATATGGGAGACTTGTCATGTATGTCTCTTCTCATCTTACCGAGACGTTGCCTGATACCTGGAAATGCTAATTGTCATAAACAGCCCGCTCGTGTTCTACTAGCAGAAGCATCAGTGAGAACTTATCTTATCTCGGTTCTTATATCAGTGGTAATAAACAGATTTCATTTCACCAACTCTGCAGCACTCTGGCAACAGAAATCTCACATTAGTACAAACCAACTCGAACCACAAATTCACAGCAAACTCGGCCAGTTCCAAAACCCTTCCAGTGACCAGGTCTATTTTTTGGTCATGCAGTAACACATAATGACCCTGACATGACATTAGAACTTAATCTAAATTTATATCATCAGCTAAGTATCACACTTGATTTATTGAGCGCACCTGCTCGGTTAATTTGGATTTGTCTTCTCCACGCTGTGCAGTAGCTTCTCAAATCATCGCACACTCAGATTGTGGGTAACTCACTTCATAAGTAGTATTTGCCTATTCGATATTATGAAATAGATGTTTGTCTAAGTCCAGAGGCGGATTCAGAGGGGGCGAGAGGGCGAACACCCTGTTGTTGGATTCTGGATCCAACACTGAAGTCATCAGTTTTTTCCAATAAAAGGGATTTTCTCTATTCGCTCAGATCGATGGGATAAAACTCACTAGCACTGTGTGACGACTGCGTAATTAAACCGATCTGATAGATATGAAACATGAGAGAGTCATCCAGTGGTATTTTTTTATATGTTAAGTGATTCCATGTATAGAAACTGTAAAGGATTATAAAAGCATGTTTGATATATAAGTGTTTGGTGTTACATAAAGAAGTTAATGTGGTATAGTGATTATCTGCAATAAATGGATATCATCTATATAAAGAAATACTGGTCACCATATTGCCGTACATTACAACGTATATAAATTTACATGATATACAATGTCCATGATTCCGATAGGCGGCCATTTATACCAAGTATGCGGATGAGTTGACCGGCGTAATCTGTGCATTCTTCATCTCAGTACCGACGACCGACTCGAACCGCCTCATCTTCTGTTTGATGGTGAGGAGGATTCGAGGGTCGACAGATGACGGCTCTGACAGCGCTGACTCCACTATTGCCTGGTAACAGTCCAGCGCCTTGCTGTAGTCTCCCAGCGCCTCATAGACACCTGCTATGTTGTTGTACGCTATCGATAGATCAGGATGCCGAATGTCTTCATAGATCTTCATCTTCATTGTCAGACTCTTGCCATAGTATTCCAGAGCCTTGGAATACCTGCCCTGCTCCTTGTGTATGAGACCAAGGTTGTTGTACGACACGGCGATGTCCGGGTGGTCGACTGTACCATAGATACGGAGTCTCATGTCGAGGCTCTTCTGGGCGAATACTAGCGCAGTGATGTAGTCATCGAGCATCTGGTAGATCATGGACACGTTGCTGTATGACATCGCGATGTCGGGGTGATCTGAGTTCTGATGCACCTTCAGCTTCATGTCCAAGCTCTTCTGGTGATATTCCAACGCTTTCACGTAGCTGCCTTGTACTCCGTACACAAGAGCGATATTGTTGAAGGACACGGCAATGTCACGGTGGTCTAAAGAACCATAGGCTCTCTGCTGGATCTGGAGGCATTTCTCGTAGAACTCGAGAGCTTTGTCATACTGGCCATGGGCTTTGTACAAGGCGGCAAGATTGTTGTATGAAACCGCCACATCTGGGTGATCGCCCTCTTCGAATACTCGTAGCCTCATGTTAAGACTCAGCTGACAGTATTCCAGTGCCTTGGCATAGTTTCCGAGAGCGTCGAGTGTAAAAGCGATGTTGCTGTATGACGTTGCGATATCAGGATGGTCTATGTCTCCATAAATACTCAGCTTCATGTTCAAACTTTTCTCATAGTAAACCAATGCTTGTGGGCAGTCGCCTTGAGCATGGTACACAAGCGCCATATTGTTGTAAGCGATGGCGACGTCCGGGTGAATTTCATCACCGTATATTCTCATCTTCATTTCAAGGCTATGCTGATGGCATTCGAGCGCTTTACCGTAGTTCCCTTGTGACTTGTACACGGAGGCAATGTTGTTGTACAGCACAGCCATGTCAGGATGGTCTGCGTTACCAAAGAGTCTCTGCTTCACCTCCAAGCTTTTCTGGTAGTGTTTCAGAGCCTTGACATACTTCCCTTGCACATAGCATAGCTTTCCCAACCTTGACAGCACGTCAGATTTGGAGGAATCTTTCTTAGTAACAGAGAGTTGGTAGTTGATGAGTTCAGTGGCTTCCTCGTATCTGCAGGACTCGATCAGGGCGTCGATACACATGAGCTGTACGTCATTGCTCAGGTCGTGGTAATGAGTAGAGCTGCTATCCTTCACAAAGTCCAAGAATCCCTGCCAGTCCTTACAGTAATACAGGATCAGACTCAGCACCATCTCCTCATCAGTGGTCATGTTAGTCCAGAGCTTGGCCTTCTCATCGAATAGCTGAATGCACGCAGACTTGAACGGAATGCCATGCAGGAAGAAATGGAGCAGCAGAGGTCGTGGGAAGTACCACGTGTGCGAGCTCAACTTCTGCTGGGTTGATGTCAGCACAGACACGCTGTCCTTCTGCGAGCACAGATGCATACACGATGACATCCTGACATACAATGCGACGGCAAATATGAACTCCATGCTGTGAATGACATCTGTAGAGAGTACTCCGAGCCTCTCCATCTCCAGAATGGTGTCCCATGAGGTGGTGGCAGACAGGTTGTGAAGGATCTTCAGGTCAGCTATAATGATCGATGGGTACTTATAAATGTCTGTCTTGATTTCAGACACCGCACTGAGCTCTCCGTCGAGTTTGAAGTTTAGCCTGTTGACATCATTGTGGAGCAGACGGATGGAAGCATCGTGATGACTCTCCGGAGGCGAGACTTTGGATATCTTGAGCTCCAGTTCATCGAACATCTGCTGGCTGCCGTAGACGAAACAAATGTTTGACAAGTTTCGGATTGAGTTTAGAACATCCTTGTCACCTGCCATAGGATGCTCACAGAGGTGACGATAGTTATCGATCACTTCCTGAGGAGTACAGACGAGAATGCTGTCATCCGATTGCTTCTCTTTTGCTTTCGGAATTTTTACCAGACTGCCAAGTTTTACCCCATTGGTGCTCGTATCTTCAAACCATTTGTCTTCCAGTAGCTCCTCAACTTTGACATACTTCAGTTTGACCTCGCCAACGTTACCAATGAGGAAAAACAGGGTCACAGCCAGGAACTCAAAGTATGGTTTGGATGACTCCTCCGACGTCACAATCATAAGATCAAGGTCACTATAGGGAGTTGCCTCCCCTTTTGCTAGCATGCCCATCGCTACGACGACAAAGTCAGTTGGAGCCTGTCCACACAGCTCAACAGCTTTCTGAACAATCCCTTGTGCCAGTTTCGTCATCAATGAACTGCACTTTGACGACGCAGAGGTCATGTGATCTATGAAGGAGCTCGTAAGCTCCTGTGTCTCTGTTGACCGAATATCCTTGTAGTCGTAGTGAAACTGGTTCACTAAGGCTTCAATTTCACTCAGCTCTAAGGCTAACGTCTGTCTGATGCTGTCCAATTCTCGCTTTATCCTTGACGTCAATGCCATCTGTTCATCGAATGAGAGCGTGACTTGGTCACTCCAGTATTGGCATTGGAGCTCATAGGCGTATCCGCGCCATGCAGGATCTCCATCTCTCGCGTAGCACGAGTTATACAGGCTGTGCGCCTGCAATTTAACCACTTAATGTCAATGATACGAGTCAGAGAAAGAATGATAAGAATGATAATCCAGAAAGCAACAATCCTACATGTAGTATCAGCACATTATTTGTCAAGTGCTTTTCCAGGAAGGCTAGGAAAGAGGTGCTAATGATCTTTGGGCAACAGCCACTGCCCTGACTTAGGCTCAATAATCCACAGCAAGGAAAACACTAATACTGTAGACATGTTAATCATAGTGAGGTTCTATCTATAGCATTTGCTCAGCAAAGTTATCAACACGTTCGTTTAAGTTATATGGAACTTAGTAAGCTTATATGTCTCTCATCTCAATCCGTTATTGTTACAACCAGTATCTTCTCTCACTTAAAACCGTTATACTTTAGGCTGCAATCAATGCCACGTTTACTGTAATAGTATGCCATTCATTCCCATGCTGTGGTGGTGTGCTATCATACACTGATTTGCGCCACCATTCTCTCCATGTATATCACTGAAACCTGTACTACATCATACCAACATATCATCTAGTAACGGTACACTTTCTCCCTCATATTAATCACTATGTATTAACACGTATTCATACATAAACCATCAGTTAACATGTTAATTAATGCATTAATATGTATTAATTACTGTCAACATGATATCATCAGTACATATTAATGTGTTAACACTTCCTCCCTCATATTGATCAATACTGTAAACATAGACATTTTAACGCTGTCAAACTATAGATTTTTCCTCAAATTAGCTGTATTTCTGGAATTTTTAGAGGTTTCTTTTCACCTTGTATATGATATAAAGAGCTATCAAAAATATAGCATTCAACTTTAATAGCATTTTTCATTGAGTCGCTATTATAACTATTATTGTGAGGTCGCAAAAATCTCTATGCTTATAGCATGTATTCACAATAATGTGAGGGAGCAAGTGTACCGCTGCCAATCATCCTACTCCCAAGTAAGCCTAGAACGGTGCCACAATGATCGAGTAAAAACATTTACCTGGCATGCGTTCCCTTGTTTCCCGCCATCACTGCTGAGCTAAATTTTATTGAGCAATCTGATGTATTTAACAAAAATTTCTGAGCCGTAGTCCTCAGTTTTTGAGAAATTATCTTCTCCTGTCAATTTCCATTCGATTTTTGCACGTGCCTACCTGCTTGCTAGATATAAATCTATAAGCGGTAGTCATGGCAACAGACATCTGTAGACTGACTGTACCAGTTCTCAGCAGACGTACAGCAGCAGGTGTACAGCAGCAATCGGGTTCTCACTAGGGTCAGCGAGAAACCGTGACCATCTCCGCAGCTACTAGACTAATCAGTTGCAGACAATCCCATTATAAAAATTTTTAACTGCATTTACACAGCTTCACTTGTCAATTGCCATAAAGGCATACAACAGATATAATATTAGTATTCGCGCTATGAAGAGTTGTCTGCCCCTGACCCATTATTATAGTACAGCTTACTTTCAATAAGTCCCAGCAAGGAGACTCAGTAGAGATCATTGATTTCTTATGATAACTTTCAGCCAACTTTGACAGGAAGGGAACTTGACTCTTCAAATCGTAGCGGCCATTGCTCTTGTATGCGACCTTGAACTCATCAACTATCTGTGTGACGCTGTCACAGCTCGACTCTGTAGGAGATGCTGATTGTAAAACTAATTTTCGAGAGCTTGCTCATGCAGCAATGGGTAGGAACTGATGCAACACCTGTAGAGAAACTCGGGCTGTCACTTATTTTGCCGTGTTTTGCCTGACTGTTTTGTCTGCTAGACTTGAGCCGCTCCCTCAGCGTCGAATACTTGGAGGATTTGTGACCCATTTCAGTTCTATCTAGGTCACCTGGCTGACATTGACCATACTTTTCTCTAGAAACCAACAATACATAAACTATAAAGCATTTTCAGAATGTTGTATGGGATGGAAAATAGCAACATAGTTGAGACAAAGGTACAGTCAGCTCATCCATCTTGTCTTATCAACCGCAGATATGTCGGCTAGCAGCAACTTAGTTAGAGAAAATCTAGACCGTCTATCTGAGTCAGTGCAACGCTTGCTGCAGCCACCACCAGTTCAATGCAAGCAAAACAAACTAATACAATAGATACTGGCACAGACACTGCAACCACATGCTCTCACTTGCCAAGCCATGTCAGAGTATTGCCAAGTATACAAATCAGGTAGGAATGTATTTTCAGCACAAGTACAAACTGCAGCACGTCCACCAGCCAGCAGATTGGGTCACCTGCTAGCATAGATAGAGTCTATGAAACAACTGTCAGCCATGTTTGATTGTAATCGGTATCTCTGAAGTCTGAACAGAAGATGTATACATACATTCTCAATTATCACCGCTGTTGTGTATCTTAGATTCTCCGGATTGTCTGCTCTTTGTAGTGGAGCACTGCTACTTTAGCTAGTATAAACCACCCATCAACCACCTGCTTCCAACGCCAAACTGCAAATAACGAAGTCAGAGAATAAGCAACAATCATAAAATTTGAGCAGAAGTCACATGCCATCTGTGAGTCGTGGTTCGTAATTGAAAACCCCATACTACCAAGCCTGACCTAATGATGATGATACCTTTGTTAGTTGATTTTTTATGACACCAAAAAATTCTCATTTATCAATGAAACTATTCCATAAATAACCAAATATGGTTAAAAATAGAACTGACTAATGTCATAACATATTTGTCATTGCTACTGTCAATGTCGACTGCGTAGCTTAATCACCTCTTGATGGACACACGAAAATGTAGTAAAGTAGTAAATTTTCATGTCTCCATAGTAGATTCCAGGAGTATAGTTGAGCATAATTACTTTCAAGCGATGAACAGGAGGAGAAAAATCTCGATCACCTTTGGAGAGCCTATCCGAAGTACCCCTTCCTCACCATCTCAGCACAATATGAATAATAATTTGTCACTCTTTTGGATTGTATTTGGGATTTCTATCCCTAGATCTTTAAATTACAGCAGCTGAAATCTTATTCTAAACTAAACCAATCACTTCTCTAGAGGTCAATGTTTTGGTTGTATAGGAATCATGGGCTATTAGGCACCTAATGTATCAGTTTAATGTTTCATAACCCTCAACCTTTGTATGGAAACACAACTCTTGAACCGACCGCTGAGACGCACATGGCAGCAAGGCTTATATAAACAGATATAGATATCAGTGACATCATCAAAGATCAACTTACCACAATAGCGTAAGTGTGAGTGAGAGTGTAAGCTATCTTCAGCAGACTTCTTGAGTGGTGAAGTGAATGTGACTCAGCGCACAGCGTGCCTCAACGAGCAGAACGCACGATCTACAGTGACTGGACGTCCAGCCGCCGATTTATCAAATATTGTATACCGTTCTGTCCTCATCAATCAAACTACATACCATAGTCATCCTATTCTGGCCATCAAGTTTGCTAAGTCACCACAAACTATGAAACAATATATCACAGGGAAAGTGATTCTGCAAGCCCTATCCCTAAACTGAGTCAGAAGTGTGACTACCTTGTCGTATGACGCTGACGATGAGGGACGCGAACTGACCAGGATGAGCGACTAAACCAGGAGTTACGGTACGACGCTATCCCACGTGTCGCGGTGGATAGGAGCGGCACTTTGTTCTGTACAGAGGAGAGCCTGAGTGGTTGGAGGAACATCGAATTTCATCGATTTCATAATTGCAGAAGACTTCTGTTTATCTTCTGCACTCAGTTGATCAGGATCTTCTATGATGCAGAGAGCGTGCAGCACTGGGCGTGATGTAATTACGGCGTACCACGCTTACATTGCAGTACCAAAATATCACAAGGCTGAATTGCGCAATGGATGCAATAAATAACATCATTTGTGTTTGTGACAACCCCTTCAGTCGTGACAGTGCTGTTTGTGATATACAGTGACTCATAGGGAAACTCGGGATGTGTTAGTGGCATCGATTGCATGATGTGAAACTCATTGTCGCCCCAGTGACCGTGTCAACTATTTAATGCAATGTGAAACAGAACAGCCTTCCTCATTCCAATCCAAGCACGATTATTGTCTAAAACTAGCGCAATTTCTAACTTTCGACTTGCTGAACCCTAAGTTGGTAAAAATATAATTAATTATACTTCTGCAGATGTGAGCAGGTCAGGATTGTCTGCAATGTCATAACGAGTAGTTTGTATAAGACTCCTACTCTCAATCAGACCGGTGCTGATAGCCAGAGCGGTGAGGATGGAGTATACTGACTATGAGCACTCACAGAGTATACTGACTATGAGTACTGACAGAGTATACTGACTATGAGTACTCACAGAGTATACTGACTATGAGTACTCACAGAGTATACTGACTATGAGTACTCACA